>Ga0310811_10000246_pt1 | contig 77943 bp, 111 predicted proteins | sample YCmetagenome_FD_207642 | JGI IMG/M metagenome (GOLD analysis project Ga0310811, IMG submission 207642) | Soil microbial communities from experimental microcosm in Duke University, North Carolina, United States - YC | ecosystem: Engineered > Artificial ecosystem > Soil microcosm > Unclassified ... | reverse complement strand
AAGATTGCCACAATATTCCAGTTAACACCATGCACATTCCGATGCTCCATCGCTGTGTCATCAATGTGCATCACGATATATTTCTGAAATAACTTACTGGAATCATCTACCCAATGATTGAGTTTTGAATTTCTGATTGGTCCATCTTTTATCCCACACACATCGTAGTAAGATTTGAGTACCAATTGTTTTGGATTGATCTCGTAAGCCATGTCCAGGTTGATGACCATTGGATTAATGAGCTTTACTTGGCTGAGATGATAAACAGGAAAATAATGGTGCTGGAAGACCCAATAGAATTGAGGAGGAATATCAAGCACTACACGATAGCCAGCCTTGTGGTAATACTCCATTACGGGTTCCATCATGATAATGTCTCCCATGGCCGCTGAGCGCTTCAGGACTACACTTTCTTGAAATGGTGGATGGAAGTTACCATGGAAGCCGAACGTGGGCTGTAATGGTTCGTGACATTCGTAGGCGAACTGGTGAGCAAGTTCTTCGGGAGCGAATAAACATTTTTTTGATTCCAAAAATGTTCTGTATAAACGACAGATTACTTCATCTTCAGGATGTATAGTATTAACAACAGATGTGTCATTACCAATCAAAAACATTAAGCGTTGAGATCGTAATGAGAATCCACCATTCCCAACATTGCGTCCATCCTTGTAAAACCAAGGAGCACCAATGTAATCGTAATTAAGAAACTCATCTGTCCACACACTACCGTCAAGCACGTAACCATCGTTCTGGATGATCAGCACGTGAGTAGTTGTGATGTAGTGCCAGAGTTCTTTTATGATGAATTTAGAGTAATCTTCTTTCGATTTGATCGGCGCGATCATGATCTGCTCGAAGTCAGGATCATTGAATGTTTTGTCGGTGAAGAATATGGCGCTATGGGGCTTGATTTGTTCCAAGCTTTTTTTGAGTGCCATGATGGCCTCACCGTAGTTAAGGCAGTCAACAATGACAAGTGTTACGTTAGGAAGTTCTTTCATTTTAGTAATTCTGGTGTTTCGTGAATATTCCCACAAAGGAAAAATTTCTTGCTATTAGTATCTTCTAATGTATATGTCCAAAACATAGGTTCATCAAGTGCTTTAATTCCGCCATTGATGTAATTAAAATACTCACGCTCTACTGTAAGAGTACAAAACATACCCCATTCTTTAACCCAGACTATGACTAAGTAATAAATCTTATCGCCAATGAAAGAACCAGTCCCATTACAATGTTCACATGATGTTTTTAATGACTCGCCGCCTTCATGCCATCCACAGCCATCGCATTGATCACAAATTTCTTCATCCACTTTCTCGACCCGAAAAATATCACCTTCATAAATTTCTTTGCCATTCTTATCTAAGAAGCCAGTGAATGGCATAATATCGAAATAATCGAATTCCTTGTCATTTATAGATCGGCCAATAAAAGGTTCAAATCCTTTTCCCGGAGTACCACCAAATACTCCTGTGGTAATTTTTTGATCGGGATTAAATCCAACTACAAAATCATATCGCATGATTTTAAATTGCTCATCCCACGCGCGAAACTTTATTGTTTTCATTTCACTTCCCCAAAACAGTCCGCGAATCGCATAATCAAATACTTCACATCATCAATGATGAACTCAGTGCCAGCGTAATTTCCATACGATATTCGCATACCTTTATGAACCGGAAATTCTGAAGTGGTTACAGAATCATACTTATTATTTTGTGTTCTCATATAAGTTGAGTTAGCCTTGCCTGGGCCAACAGCAACCACAGTGCCAATCATCGGCTTCACTTTATCAATGGCAGCATCCGGCTTGTAAAGTCCGCCAGCAGTCTTTTCTTCTACTGGATCAGGATAAACCAGAATACGATCTTCGAATGGTGCGAACTTTTCAGTCATAAAGTTGATAGCTTTCTGCTTCTCTTCTTTATCTTCCGAGAGTTGCTTCAATCGTTCCGCCTTCTCTTGAACAGAGGCATCATAAGATTCCTGCGCAACTTTTTTTTCTTCTTCTGTCTGTGGCTCCACAGGCATATAGTAAGCTTTTCCTTTTGCCATAAATTATAAATTGATTGTTAGTTCTGTATTTAGAAGTGCATAGTAAATATTTTGGAGTTGGTGAACGTATTCACATACAACTTCTCGTTCTTCGTAATTAGTAAATTCATCTGAATATGCTTGCGAAAGATTACGAGCATCTTGCTGATAGGCCAAGTAAAGCGTTACAATCTTTCCTTCAGATATCTCTAAAGCAAATCCAGATTTTTTATATTCTAATTTATCAAATTTAACGTAAGGATTTGTATATCCATCTGAATAATAAGAATTCACTATTTCGAATCCTGCCTTTATCAGTATCTCTTCAGTTAATGGAATAGGCTTGTGACTTGATAATTTTAAATCGATCTTATCAAAAAATTCAGATGTTACAGTAATAACCTCTACTTCATCATATCGATTATCAAACCATATTTTATTACCAATCCTTAATTCTTCTTTTTTCATGCCAATTGCTTTACAAGATGTTGAAAAATCTCAGGCACTCTAAAATAATAACCACCCTCACCACAAGGATGAACGTTCGGGGCAAAGTCACATATCTCCAGTATCCTCGGAACCTTCATCGCCTCCGCTATCGCAAAGCACATCGACTGATTGCCAATGAATAGCTTACACGATTTAAGCGCAATAGCTAATTCCAGAAAATCATTAACGACATAGTGAGGAATAGTAAAGCCCCATTCCATGCAGAATTGTTTATGCTCTTCCGGCATCCCGATAAACATTAACCGTTCCTGATATTCCTTCAGGAAAAAATAATCAATCCACTGCCCGTGATACCTAGATGTCCGGTTAATTAAAATCATTCCCTCCAAGGCCTTATTATACATCGCAGGATGATTGAGTGTAATCCATGGCTCCCAATACTTCGGACGCATCTCAGCGAACACCATCGCCAGCCAGGTGACAATATTACCATACGGCATGTGGTTCTTTACCTGCCGGATCATATCCATATCTACCATTACTTTCTCTCCTTTCCATTCATTGAATGACTCTACATAATCCTGGGACTCGATCAGGGGCTTCAACATATCAAAGGCATATTTATTCATCATGGATGATCCGTACGGGTGCTCTGCACCTTCGTATAGCCTGCCTTGTTGATTTAGCCATTGGTAGATGACTGCTTTGTGATCGGATGACTCACAGATGGTTTTAATGCCTGCCAGGGCATAGATCAGGTCACCAGCGAAGCAACCGTGCTTGAATAGTAATTTGTTCTCCAATTCTTTATCTTTAGGTGTTAATTAACATTTAAACTAAAAAATTATACCATGGCTACGAACATTTTAATTGACGTGTATGAGTTCAGCACCGGCATGGATCTGGCCCAGAAATACACTCAACCTTTCGTTGTAGTTGATATCCAAAGCTATCAGCCTGCGAGCATTTACAATTTCAAGAACGTCTACTTCCCAGGCGTAAGGTCTAAAATCACGGCCAGTTGGGGTGGCGTACTGAAAGACTACTATGTAGCTCAGACAGTATCGCAGATCAAAACCTTGATTGATGCCTAATTAAAAGCCCTTCGATTGCTAGTCGATGGGCTTTTCTATGCCCATAAAGTTCACAAGTTTACGAAGAAATTAATTCTTAACAGATATTAAGATGTTAATTTATTTAAAATATATTTGTGACCATGATTGAACCCATCCAAGACTACTTCACCGTCGCTATTGACAGCCGTTATCCAGAGACTAAAACAAAGGCTGGCATCATCCTGATCAATACTGCATGGATTGATGACAAGGATATGGATCGTAACGAACACAAGCGCATTTACGGCACAGTACTATCTGTTCCAAAAATGTTCTCTGAAAATGGTTACCGTGCCATTGACGATGGCATGCCTGCTTATCATAAATATGTTGGCCATGATGATATTGTAGATCGAATAAACAGAGGCTATCGCAATCATTCTGATAAGGCTTATTACCCAAGCACGTATGAGAAGTATGATGTGGTGACTATGGCAGACATTGCTGAGCGAGTTGATGTTAAAGTTGGTGATAAGGTTTACTTCTTACCTCAGTGTACTGAAGATGAGAACATGCTGGAGAAGACAAAAGAGCGTGAGGTATATCAGATCAATGTAGCGGAGATCATTTGTGTTGTTCGTGATAATAAAATAGGGAGTATTACTTTAGATCAAGATGATTCATTCTTTCAAAAAAAAGAATTCAACAGAATAATCATGCAAGGTGAGTGGGTGCTCATTAAACCAGACATGGAGACATGGGATGAAATTACTTCACCTTCAGGAATAATTTTAAAGACGCAACCGGATAAGAAATGGTTACAAGGTATTGTCGCTCATAGTGGACATGATCATTTGATTCCAGGAACAAAGATTGTGTATTTGCCGAATGCTGATTGTTCGGTTAAGGTAGAGGATGAGGAATATTTTGTGATGCCTGCGCAGGATGTAATTGGAGAACTAAAATAATTTATGCGTAAACTATTTACCATACTGTTGACTATAGCCATAGTGGCTGTACTCACAGGCCTAACGGAGGCAAACACCGTAAAAAAGAAAAGTGAAACTTCGATAAGTGCTGAGAAGCTTTATCTTGTTCATGACTTTTCCAATTTAACATTTTCGCCCAAGATGATTCCAATTAATCTGGCATCAAGTAGCATTGATTACGGCTGGCAGAATTGTAAATGCTATAATCTTTATGGATGTGGCACCGCTTTTTGTGCTGTTCTTGTAGCTAATAGTTATTGTATTAATAATGGTCATCCGAAACCGGCAGGCTGTAAATAAATAAAATAGAACTCCACTAATTTTAAAGTTTCGTAGTTAGTGGAGTTTCTTTAAAAAAAGAAAACCCCGAGATCAAGTCCCAGGGTCGGAGGCATCCAGATCTTCAAGTGTGCTGCTCGGAGATAGATTCAATTGTAATATTAAGTATTTTTCTGCTCAGTTTTGGTATCTGTAGTCTCTACTTTCATATTGGAAGTAGTAGTCGTAGTTCTTCCAGATTTAAAATCCATGATCTGCTGAAAAGTTATAATCCCGAGACATAATAAAGCAAAGAGCAACCAAACGGTTAACACACTAACGAGCACTTTATCATCAGTGTATTTTATTGTGATAAACACAGAGACACAAACACCAGTGAAAGAAGCGAGTTTTCGGGCACTGAATCCTTCAGGTTTATTGTGTAATGCATTTACGAGATTGTCTACAAATTTCATTATAGTGAAAACTGAAGATTAATCCATTTCAATAAGTCACTATTCGTCGCATAAGCAACATCCCAAATATTATGGCCCATTCCAGGTAGCACGCGAAAATCTACCTGATGAATGTGTGATGCATTATAAGCCTCAATGAATTTCTTATCCGTAGTAAATGATACTGTCTTGTCTTTGTCTCCATGCCATGCCTGAATCGGAATCTCAGGGAATGTAGCAGCATAAGCGGAAATACTCATGTACCATGGTGGTGATACCTTTCCACATACAGGAGCGACGAAATTCAGCAGACTAGCACCTGGCTTAAGTAGTAATGCGTCTGTGGCAATACCTCCTAGACTGAGTCCGGTACAACCAATTTTTTCAGCACCAAATTTTGCCATAACAAATTGTGGAGCACATTTCACCAACTGCGTATAATTAGTCTCAACCTGAAAAGCAATGATGTTGTAATCAAATTCAAAGCCATTAGCAGCCAGATTAGGAATACCATACTTCTGAACTAAGCTGATTCTTGATCCATCAGCAGGGCCAACTTCACCTGAACCGTGTAAGCAAATAAGAAAGTTTTTTGAAGGTACTTTGGCTAACCAAAGTTTGTAATTAAGCTTCCAGGTAGACTTACCGATCTTAAATACATCTCCGATTACTGTTGATTCTTTCATGGCTTTTTCTTTATTTCTAAAATAAAAACATCTGGTAAATTACGATACATCCATTCAAGTTTTGAAGAACTATCTGCCATATCCAATACACCATCTTTATTCAAATCAGCAAATCTACCCCCCACACCAAGGCATCCGAGTAAGTCTTTAACATATGAGATACGATGAACAAGAATAGAACTCATATAATTTCCAAGCTTGTCTTTGATGTATTTATTTAATGATCGCCCAGGAATAGCCCGAAATCTAAAATATCCGTAAGGACGATCTTCCTTTGGTGCCTGCTTCTCGATAATATAAACACCTTCAGGAATACAGCTTGCATCATTCTCAACAGTGTTAGGATTATCACGTTGGTTGTTTAGCCACCTTAATTCCATCGTCTTACAAATCAATGTAGCCCCATCATACCAACTACCTAGTGTTTCAGTAGGTAAATAGACCCGTTCAAGAATGAAGTGTTTTAAATTAGTTTCCATTTTTAACAAATGATTTTGAAATGTCTTTTAGAACGTCAATTTCATTCTTCATGAACAAATCAATTCTGACACCTAATGCATCAATTTTTTTATCCATGGCTGTTAAAGTCCGGTCAATGTTACCGCTTGTTGCCTGCTGTACGACAATTTGTTTACCCTGCCTGATGCTGGATAGTGAAAGCCACCCGAGTACAGAACCATAAACTATAAAGAAGATCGTCTGAAATTTGTCCATTTTACGAAGAAGATTAAGTATAAAAGTATTTTAAAGTCTGTGAACTCTACTCCCCATCCAAAAACTGTTCCCCAGGATTGTTCATAGATAAGAAAGAAGTCAAGTAAAGATACAATCTCTATCGCTCTGAAAGCATAAAACATCTTATTTGCCTGTGGAATGGCTTTATTTTTAGTTTTACAGTATTGCCAGAAGGCTAACCACTGGAGGTGATAGCAAAAAATGTAGTAATAAGTTTGAATCGTAAGCCCTGTTTCATGACCATCTTTATCAAGGATTTTATGAAAAGGAAAGGGTTTAATGTAATAATATTCTGGTAGCCAGCTTGTAAAACGATTCATTACAATAGCTATGACAATGATAAGAATGGCATCCTGAGCAGAAAGCCATTTATAAACTTTATTAATAAAATTCATCCTCCGTTATTTATGTGGAGGAATTGGTGATGGGTTTTCTGGCGTTGAGTCCAACGTGGTTGCTGTTTTAGACTTAGAAGATTTCACGATTGGTTTCTTCTTAGCAACTTTTTTTGGTGATTTTTTCTTGTTACTCATATCTCTGAATCAGTTTAGCAATTTTTTCTTCAAGGTCATTAACTTTTTGATTGCTTATTGAAAGCCGTTCATTAAGATTTTTGATGATCGAATCCTGGTTTATATTTTTCTTTTGCATCCTCCTATTCGAAGTGTACATCAAGGCTAAACCAAGTAAGAATAGTGCATATATCCCGTTCATCATCTTTATGGGTAACTTCTTCCCCATAAATTTACCTAACCTTTAACTATAGTTCAAGAATACCTTATTTATCCGGTATTATTGACTAACCTGGAAAGAAATTTCTCCAGTTGTTGCATCGTAGCTGTAAGGTGCGCCGCCATCAAACACTTTATCGTTAGGCCTGAATGGTGCTTCTTGTAAAATAGCAGGATTGGCTGAATCGGTACTGGTGGCAATAATCATTTTATAATATTGACGCTCCACAAATTTCAATGCTATTCCCACAGAAATATCAGTAGGAAATGCCTGCTTTAAGAAAAGCATGGTATCACTCACGATATAATCAATCTGACGAAGTACATTACCGTCATACAAATAACTTCCTATTAATAATCTTGTGAACTGAGTGCCAACTCCACGAACGCATTTACCTCCTGATGTGATTGTGCCAAGAGACGTTACTGCGATTGGAATAGTGCCTTTCTTTGGGAAAGATGTTCCGGCCATAATATCCCCGTATGAGTTTGGAATGTTGTAGGCTCCGCCGGTAACAGCCCTGAAGACCGCGCTTTCATTGTGAAATAGTGTCTCGTTAACCATAGTGAATATTATTAAGGATGAGTAAATTTAGTCATAATTTTTAATACGTGAATCCTAAGCTATCCTCACGTTGCTTTTTCTTCTTTTTGCCAGCTTTTTTAGCTTCATAATTCTGCACTCCGATGCCAAAGAATGCAGGGATCATTGATTCAATAAGCACTGTTGGTCCTTCTGTTTTATAGATAGAAGCAATATCCTGAAGATATAATGGAATAACATTTTTAATAGCTTCTCCTTGGATAGTTACCTCATTACCGACAACATCTTTTCCTGTCAATAAATTAACCGCTGTGCTGGCTGTTGGTGCTAATTTAGAGCGGAAGAAGCGTTTAATCACATCGCTTCTATCCTCAAATGGAAACTTCTTACCATCAATTTTAATAATTTCTCCAGTAGTAGTGCTTTTTCGTTCTCCGGTAGCCAATTGAGCAATAAGCCTAATGATTTGCTGAAAGCCAGCCCATAAATCATATCGAGTATTCCCTATTTTAATTTTTCCAAAATCAGAAGAGCGAGGATCATGTTCAACATCTGCTCCAGCAGCTGCCGCCAGGGTTATAACTAATGTTCCAAAAGCAGCATAAGCCAAAATATTTTTTATTGCCATTTTCCTTACTGGCGCTGGCATCTTTGCGTATGTAACCGGATTCAATAAATTAACTCTTGAGGCTAAATATCTTGGAGAGAAGAAGAATCCATTAAGCACTGTAGCAGAAGTTTCGAGGGCTCCAAGATTTCCACGTCCGGTGGCGTTATTAATAAAGCTTGCCCATGCCTTATATGCTTCAGGATTTGATTCTGGCGTGATACCTTGCTCCATTAATCGATCAACACCATTAGCAAAAACATCTACACGAAGTTTGTTTAGATATCCTGAGTAAGCACGTTCACTACCTTTTACCAGTCTTCCAATAACAGGTATTTTACTGGCAAGATTGGATAAGAATTGTTCTTCTTTCGCAGTTAATTTTGTATTTGACTCAGCAATATAAAGTTTGCTCTGTTTCATCAACTGATACTCTGGACTATCCTTTAACTTCAATAGCCATTCATCAGCTTTCTTTTGAGAGAATGCCTGCTTAAACATTTCGACAAATGATCTGCCACCAGCTTTTGGATTAGCAGCCGATAATAAGGCACCCTGGCGGAATGGAGCAGACATATCAATAGACGCAAGAAATGATTTTGGTAAATTCCATACGTCTACCGCTGTATCCCATATCTTTTCACTCATTGGCCTATTAGCCAACCTTACCTTTTCTTGCTCAACATCAAACTGAGCTTTTATTTTATCGCGCTCCAATTTTAAGTCAGAGGCTTCTTTGTCTAATGCTAATGGCTTTGCTTTTACAGGTTTTGTAAAATCTTTCTTTTTAATTCGATCTTCGTAAGAAGAGACTGATTTTTTGATAGCTTTTTTATAATTCTCAAGACGCTTCTTATCAGCCACGCCTAAATCTTTTTCAAGTTGCTTGTAAGTGAATTTCAGTTTATCTCTGGCATCGCGAAGATCTTTTAACTCCTGAGTTTCTTTAGTGGTTGACTTCTGCTTAACTGAAAAATCCTTTTCTGATATACGGCGTTCATACTCATCAATAGCCTTTTGAGTAGCATTTACAGCATTTCTGGTTTTCTGCTCATCGGATAAAGTCTGCTTGCCCTCAGTGGCTTCCAATATTTTTTTCAGATCATCGCGCTGTTGTTTTAAATCTTTAGCCTCCTGATCATACTCAATACCTTTTTTCTTTGGCGTTTTAGCCCCGGTTTTAATCTGTTCCTCAAGATCAGTAATACTATTTTTAAGTCTTGACTTTACAGCATCAAGTGCATTTTTCCATGCTTCAGCCTGCTCTGCTTCATCAACCGGCAAATCTTTCATTGCCTCTTTAATCTCACGCTGCATGCGGCGCTCCTGGTCAGTGAGTTTATCACGCTGAACTCCACTACGAAGCGGACGTAATTTATTCTGAACATCCTCCAATGCAGACACCAGTTTACCTACACGTTTTAACTCACGTATTTTGGTATTAATCTCATCCTGGGATAATGATCTCGTCTCACCATACTTCGTGATGGCATCACGCACTTCACGAAGCGATACATCAGGCATCTCATCTTTAATCAGATCATGGATGGATTGTGTTAGGTCTTCAATATTATCAACACCCTCTTCAACCAATTGGCGGACCATGGCGGATGGAATAATCAGTTTACCATCTTTCATTTTTGGCTTACTGATCTTTGATTCTTCAGAGGAAGGAATTAATTGCTCGATGCCTGGCTGCATCATGGTCCTGAAGTCCTCTTCTTTAAAATCATCACCACGATAATGCTCATTGATATAGTCAATACCAGATTGTATTGCCATGGCTACATCAGCACCGGCCATCACAGCCTTACGCATTACTTCGATTGATCCATTCCATACAGCCTCACCAATTACCTGGGTGATGGAGTTTAGCTTACCGGGTTCATTCTTTACTTTAAGAGAATTGAAAAATTCATCAATCTTAGCTTTCTTTTCGGCAGCCAGTTTAATCCTCTTTTCTTTTTGAGCCTGCAAATCCACGCGAAGATTCTGAACTGACTCTTTCGACTTAGATTTAGCTTGCGATTCCTCATATGCCTTCAGTTTAGCATTGACTTCTTTTAATTGCTTTTCAAGTTCAGTGAATTTAGCCTCTATCTCAGAAGATATTTTACCATTATTAACCTCTTTATATTTTTTGACTTGATAGTCTTTACTGTACCCAAAATCAGACGAGCGGTAAACTTCTTGGAGAGCAGATATGAAGCGTCCGCCAGATCGTGCCTTTTTATCGAACTCATCAATAAGTGCTGTCTGCTGATCTGTCAATGTTTTTATTTCTTCTGGAGAAGATGTCTTAGATAATTTTTCACCAACATCATCAATAGCTTTTGACCATACAAATGCAGCGGCACCATCATCTACTTCATTCTTTCGAACGGCTTCAATAGCATTATCAATACCAACATCTTTAATAAAATTGGCAGCAGATTTTTCAGCAGCAACATGGCTTTCCACTTCATAGTTTAATCCATGCTTTTCAATTGATGCTTTTACTTGTTCATCAGTAGCTCCTTTATAAGCTCGATTAAGAAGTGACTTTTTATTTACTTCTTTTTGCCCTTCTGTGCCATTTCCTCCATCTTCTCCTTGCCGTATTTTTTCATTCCCGCCGCTGCCGCGATTGCTGCTGGATTCTTCACTCCCTTCTGATGGCTGAGTTTGTTCTTCAGTTCCTTGAACCGTTCCCCCGATCCCAGCTTCGGTTTCTTTTTGTTGCTGTAGACTTTCATCGTTTATTTGGTTTTCTTCCGTTCCTTCATTCTGTGTAGCAGGCTTTTCTTCTTGCCCACTTTCTCCGGTAGTACTTTCCCCTTGCTGGCTTCGTTCCACTCGTCCACGTTCACTCCCTGAGCTTCCAGTTTCTTCCGGTTGACGTTGAAGTATTTCCTCTGTGCGTTGCTCTTGAATGGCATTGTCTTCTGGTTTTGTTGTTGGTAAAGTATGTTCTATTGTTACATTACTCACTGGTTCTTCCTCTTTTGGTTTCTCCAGTGCAACGGTAGCATCATCAGGACTACCCTGAACTTTTTTATCAATCACATCAGCAGCTTGCTCAATGAAATGAGTATCTGTTGATGATAAATTCTCTGTCTGTTCTTTAACTAATTCCGGTGCTGATTGTTCTTGTTGATGTTCTGATAACTTAACAGTTGACAATCCACCAATGGCACCTCCGCCTATTAATGCACCAACGGCAGAGGTAGCCATTCTCCAGCCATCAGGATGATATTCAACGCCAGCACCTTTAGAGGCAGCAAATTCTTCAAGTTCTCCCTGGGCAACTTCAGTTGCTACTTCCGGCGCGGCACCCCGAACAAATCCTTTCGCAAATTGCTTTGCCATGCTTTGAGTCAACTGTTTACCAGCTGCTTTTTTAAACATACCGATCAGATTAAATTCACTCAAAGCATCAAGTGATCCAGCAAGTACCGCCAAGGCTTGTCCTTCAGCGGGCTTATCTAATCCACGCTCAACTACTTCTGCCCGGGTAACTGGTCTTCCTTCCTTCTGGCTTTCATTCTCAGCAATAAGATCAAGCTGGCGATCATAGATAGCGGCCGACTCTGATATGATTGATCCAGTAGGACCACCTACAATAGATGTTGGCGCACGGTATACAGCTTGCCCAATCATATTACCGGCAAAACTCAGAAAGTCACCAGCGCCATTAACTTCTTTCAAATCCTGAATGACACCTTTTAATTTAGAACCAGCTTCAATATTTTGTTCTTCGATGTTTTTCTCAAAACCTAAACGCTGTTCTACATTTTTTACAGCGAACTGTGATTTTAAATCTTCAAATCCTTTTGCTCCTAACTTTTCAGTTAAAAATATTTTAGCACGCTCATTGATTGACTTTTTAGAAATGGCACTTGGCTGCTTTAAATTCCATTCAGTAAAATCATTAAGTGAAGTTCCTTTCGGTAATTTATTGGTGAATGAGTCTGCGCCAAAAGCATTCAGATCACTACGCTTATCATACAGATCAGTAAAGTCACCTTTACTCATCCGCAGGCGTTGCGTATAATATTCTTTTGGCAATTGATCAACAATACCACTATGAATGGTGCTTGTTAAGGAAGAGATGAAATCTTTAGATTCTTTTTCACCAGTGACAAACTCTCGTGCGCTACGTTCATCAGCGGTCTTCTGAGTGCTCTCAAATAGTTTTTGCTGCTCTGTTTTTGGAGCGGTGTTTTTTAGCAGAGTTTGTTTTTGCTGATCGCTTAATTGAATATTTGTTGTACTCTTTCCAGAAGGCTCGCCAGGAACGCTTGAGTCGCTCGAAGAAACTGATTGATCTTTTTTTTTTACAGGTTCAGATACAATAGCGTCTGCCGGAGGAGTCCATGATGGAGTGCCTTCAGATGAACCAGATTCTTCTATTACTGTTGATTCAACAGCATCTTCTGGCGGCACCCATCCTTTAACCTGCTTTCCCATTATTTTTTAGTATAAGTTTTGCCATCAGGACCAACTAAACTTTCTCCTGATTTCAATGATTTCCATTTTGTATCAAAATCTTCAGCGGAAACATTCACTTTTTGTTTCCGAACAGTCTTTGGTTTCTCTGATTTATATCCAGACGCAGCGGCATCCTGTGCTTTTGCTTTGTAAGCTTCATGTACCCGGCGCATGCCATCATTCCAATAATCAGGATTCTTCAAATCAAGACCTTGTGTGATGGCTTTCACAGACCCAAGATCAGTATCAGTAGCCTGTACAATTTCATTAGTCTGAACACCTTTAATTCCAGCACGGCTTGCAGCAAGCGATAACTCCTGATCATCAACACCAGCCTGAATCATAGATTTTAAAATCTGAATTTTCTCCAGATTTTTTTCCTGTACGCTAACCTCATTATCATCGTTATCATTTTGAGCGGCAGCAATTTTTGAGTTTATGGATTGCTCCTGGTTATTGGCTGCATTCAAAATATTTGCTGGATTCACAGAGTATCCCTGAAGAGCTATACTCATCTCAGGATTAAGTTTGTAAGAACCGTTTGGATCAAAATGTTCATTAGGTAACTTTTTGATACTCTCTATCATTTCATCAGGTGAATTACCCTGAATAGTTACCGGATATCCATTTTTATTGAATGCCTGCAACTGATACGAAGTAAGATTAAAAGGTCTGCTCCCAATTTTTGATTTGCTGGTTGTGCCGGTATTCAAATCTGTGCTAACAGGATTATTGGAGGTGAACTGCAAAGGTTTCCCATTCTTTTGGAAGAGTACACCACCCGGTCCTGGATTATAAGTATTGGTTGAGTTTTCGCCATTGGCATTCGGAAGGATGATTTTATTTTCACCAGTCCGAAATTGCGCCATCATTTTATCATTGTTGAATGAATAGCTATGAACAATATTTTCATTCTTATAAAGTCCTTGAGAATCATTCTTTGCGGCTTTATAATCAACAGATATTTTACTGTTAATTCTGTTCGCTTCAGATAAATCAGCCTTTGCTAATTCTCTTTTACGAATACCAAAATCCTGTTTATTGATGATATTTTTTGATGGATCATTGATTAGTTCGTTTTTGATATCCTCATCCTTCATTCCCTTCATCCAAGATACACGCGTGTCGCCACTAGCCTTCATCTTACTGATCTCAGAGTCAAGTTGGTCATTAACACGTTTATTGAAATAAGCATCAACCCGGCCTTGCGGATCACTTTTTATGTACTCAATAGCGTGATCATCAGAAACACCAGGCTTTCCATTTGGAAGCCAGAAAGTACTCTGATCATATTGAGTTTTTGTAGCGTTAGGATTACCTACTGTTTTTTCTTTGTAGGCATTCCCTAAATTTTTAACATAATCAGCGCGGTAATTAGCATATTTGAAAGCATCAACTCCGCCAAGATTTTTCTCTGCTTCAGCTAGTCTATTACCACGATCTAAGAAATTAACCTCATTATCTTTACCGTTGGTAGCCTCTTTAACTTTCGCTAAATCAACCTGGGCATCATAATAAGGATCTTTAGAGTCTCGGGCCAAGACTTCAGCCTGTAGATTCTTTGCTTTTTCAAATTGAATCTGGCTCATTTGCTGCCATGTCTTGCCTTGATTCATCATACCAGCAGTCTCACTGGAAGTCTTACCATTATTTAAGATTTCCTGCTTTCCCCGGTTAACTACATTAGTAGCATATTCACTGAGTATTTTTTGATCATTTTCAAACTTCCCATTAGTGAGATCATAATTAAACTGATCAACATTCTTTTGCTTCTGCCTATGTTGTTGTGCAAGGGATTGAAATAGATTGGACACAGCCTGAGTAGAGGCATCCAAAAAATGGCTCAAGTCTGGCTTGGCGTAAGTTTTCTCGTGATGGAATTCCCTATATGCCATAGTTTATGCTCCTCCTCCCATCATTGAGCCCATAGAGCCCATGAAGGCAGTTGATGTTGAAGTTTCGTAATCAAGTCCTTTAGCAGACATCTCAGTGTTCGATTGAATTTTATCACGTAATGCAGCAATCTTCATCTGATATGGCATATTAACATTATAATTCCATGCCTTATCCTTCTCATCAATCATCTGATTATTGACATTGTATAATTGCTGAATTTTTTGATTCTGAAGAGAAGCTTCATCCTGGGCGATACCACGTATGTTGGTGTTTTTATTAGCATTGATAGCTGCGATGGTACTCAATAATCCAGATGTGCTCCCTGTAACTTGTTTGGCTTGATTTGCAGCATTAGCGGCATCTTGCTCTAAATTTTGCTGCGCCATCATCATCGATCGGTCGCGTCCAAAAGCTTGTCCCTCCGCTACCGCCTTGTTCTGATAAGCCTCATCATTGATAGTATATTTAGGAGCACGGGCAATCTGGCGCTTTAAAGCCTTGCTATTTTTATCCTTGGATATTTCGGATATGAGCGATACTGCTGTTCCTAGTCCCATAATCGTAATTTTGATACAATTTAGTGATTCCTTACGTATTTATTGGTGATTCATCGTACAAGCCAAATGCAAAATGGAATAAGCTCAGGTAATCAACTGCTGGATCAAGCTTCATTAAAACCTGGATAGCTTTGCTTCTCATCGGCGCTCCTTCTACAATAGGATTTAAAACATTTGGAGTATTTATGTCATTTTTAATAGCTGCCCAATACGTATCTTCCTTCAATTCAAAAGCCTCAAGCTGTATTCTTGATTGCTGCAAAGCCTTATTGCCACGATATTCACTTAAAATTCGTTCAACTGACCACCGATCAGTAGTAATGTAAGCAATATTTCTCCAGTGTTTAACATCAGTAACATCAGTATTAAACACTGGCTCAATCATTGAATCATACTTGATTCCTGAAAAAGTATTATAATCCGGACCAGCTTCTAATTGATAAATAGTGCCACCATCAAAATAATACAATTGATTATTCATTTTGGCAAACATCTCAGGCTTATAAGAATGGCAATGTTTCCATCGCTTATCGTTCTCACTGAAGGTATCACCCTTATAATCATCATATCCTCTGAATGTAGCAGGTAATAAACTATGACTCATAAATGTAACAAGTTCCATATTGAATGGATCAAACTCACTCATCACAACAGGAATTTCACCAGAGAAATAATAAGGCATTAGTAAGGTTCCTAATTCCTTAAACCAGTTTCTCTTTTTATAATCAGAAATTGGCGTAAGCCCATCACGACCGTAGCGTACCCATGATCCATTGATCTGATCCCACCAGTAAACATTACCACGATATTTTGATACAGACTCAGGATTTAATGTGCCATGGCTACCAAGTAATGTATTATAACTACCAAGTATCTGATCACTTAACCCAACCTGGGTATTACCACTAAGATCTTCAAGTGTTGTGCGATTAACATAGATGCTCCATGCTTCTCGCTCACCAATGGCCAGAAGAATACTTCCTACAGATTCAACTTGGGCATTAGAAGTATTGATCAGATTTCTGATTCGTCCATACTCTGAAGGATATAAAAACTGATTTTCGTCAACAAAATTGTTGAGATTATTCACATAAGACTGCTCCACTATCTTGCCTCCGAATCGAGCCAGCGTAGTCTTGAATTTTGAAATCGGTAAATTTTGATACGTAGTAGACACTCTACCATCGCACTTATCCCAATAATCAAAAGTTTTATCAGGATCAGGACTCATGCTTAGATTAACACCAGAACTTGGATTACCTGTACTCTGTGCAACATCTGGAGAAATGGCGTATGTGTCCCGATAAACAGTCTTAGGAACAATGTAACAGTCCGCGTAAAAGAAAGGTATCTTATTGAAGATATTGAATGGACCATAAGTAACAGATGTTACCGCTGCATTATTTGTATAGACAAAATCTGATTTAGAAAGTGCTCTATTACTTGCACCTGGATAAAGTACAGGATACCACTCACCAACTTCATACAATAAATGATCGGCTAAATCTGGTGTCTTCTGAGTATAAATTTCTATGTTATAATAATAGAAACCTCCAAGAGCTCCTTCAGCCTGCATCCACAGCATTGTTGCAGGCTTTTCAATAATTATTCCTTTACCGGTAAATTCAATGATAGGAACATCATACTCCTTCAATTGTGAAGCATTTGATGGCGAAGCAACATCGCTTCCTACAAACCGTACACGATCACCTTCACGATAATTGTAATAAAGTTTATTTAGCGGATTTTCTTTATTCAATCCTTTCTTAGAACCTGAGTACCAGTTGTTGATATCAATATAAATCCTACTAGAATCAGCGAGTACATTGATTGCTTTTGTTTTGCGTAATTCAGGAATAAGTTTTACAGCAATAGGATTGCTACGTAAATATTTGTTAAGTGCTCGATTTGTTCCATACAACTCCAGTACACCACTTCCTTTACCAATATTTTCCTGAAGTTTCAGGAAATTATTTCGATTCTTATTTTTATTCTTATCAGCCTGAATGGCAGCGTTAACTTCAATCTCAGCCTGCTTTATGACATCATTACCATCGATAATTCTTGAGTTCTCAAAATGCTGACGAATTCTATCCTTGATGTTGTCAGGTAGAGTTGTCTGATCAAGAATGGTAGAAACATCATCAACAAGTGGCACAAACTTATTTGCAATTCCATAAATGAACGCATCTATATTCAATGCATTCGTTCTGAATAACTGGTAACCAACAGCCCAATCAGGAGGAGTCACACTCAATAAGAAATTAAAAGCAACTTGTGCATTTATTGAACCTACATTGTTATCATCGACATTGTAAATAAATTGATCAGTAGTATAGATAGCACTTCTCCATCCAGTTTTATGAAGCCACTGTATGCCAATTTTGTATATCGCACGATCTTTAAAATTGAAATTACTCAGACTATTCTTTCTTAAAATATCAGCGCGTTGTGGTGGTGTTAATGAAGGAAACTCTGTATTCACAGAAGTTGCCCAATCACCATTTTTAGCAATAGAAATATTGCCGACAGATAATCCTGTTGCGGCTGGTTGTTCATCGAGAATGTCAGCGAACACAAATCTATTATCAACAGCTTCTACTGTACCTGCTTTAAATGGCACAGTATCAAATGGCTGATTAAAATCATCTTGCGCGAGTGGTGTTAATGTGGCTGAACCATCAAAATATTGATAGCGATTATATCCATTATTGACATCAACTGTCTTCCATTGCTTCCATAAATCAAGTTCACTTTCACGGAATGCTAATTCTATATACTGCACAGCAACTTTAAACTTCAGATCAGTGTGATCAAAATAATTATACTGCGCAGAAGATGTTGGATCATCATAAATGCAACCAGGTATATCAACCTCAATAGAAGTTATCTTCTGTGTTTGAATAGGCTGACCCACAGGAGCCGTTGAATAATATGATCCACAAATATTAGTGATACATCCTTTGCTTATCGGGCTCCAGCGCGATTTAAGATTTCCGAAATAAATGTATCTATAAGAAAATTGTAGCAGTTTGTTTTTAAGCTTTTCGAAATTATTAACATTCGTAGTCGTATCGAAAAAATTTCTTGGTATAGGCGGAACGGTAGGTGCCCATTTATGAAATGAGATATGAAATTCTCTAAAATTTGTAGAACCTAATTGAAGGAAAAGACTCTGTATTGAATCAGTATCTATCAATCTCGGAGCATTATTTCGATCTGTAAACGCAAGCCAATTATCAAGCTTTGCAGCCTTTACAAAATAATTGCTTTGAAAAGAAAGTCCTGACCATCTCAGTATCTCATACGTCGTTGATGTGTTGGGATCAAAGTATGAAATCGTATGGTTGCTATTGCTGTTATAAACAAATTTGTAAATACGTTGAAATTCTACGTCCTCATACCTGCCGATTACTTTATTATTTCCTACTGGTGGAGTAGTTACAATGGTGTTGAATACCTGATCAATTTTAAATTGATCAACAACATACTCTATTGTCGAACCTGCTGTAGTTGTATTCTTTATTTTAAAACCGATAGCTGCACAATTTTGCGTAGCATACAATGAAATAACATTGGACGGATGTCCAATGGATGATGAGTATGAATTTAAATTATCGATTAGCGTTGATGCTATCTCAGTACCAGAGCCATCCAGATAGACTAAATACAATCCGACAATTAGTAATGAACTTGGATTAACAAGATTTCTAGTGAAAGCATAACTCAGTGTTAAATAATCACCCACTGATATAGGATGAACCTGATAAAGAGTAACTGTTTGTTTTATAGTGCTTAAATTAATGCTGACTTTTGCGCCAGGAAAAATATTTGGCGGAGTCGATCCGTAAGTAAATGCTAAATCTGTTCCTGAATTATAAACACTCCATCCGCTTAATGATCCTGGGAAGTTGGTTGGTGAATTCTCCCAGGTTTGTCTGTCATAACCAATATAATTTTCAAGTGCTAATGTGCTTTTTATATTCTCACCATCTCCAAAATTACTTCCTCTGCTTGATCCTATTCTTAAATTAAGGGCATAGCGATAATCTCCATTCTCAAAAAGCGAACGTCCAGCGGCATCTGGAGAAGGAGTTATTAAACTATCATCTTGATTTGCGCCACCTAAAGGAGTGAATTTAGAATTAGGATTCTTATTCATTTATTCTTTTTCAGAAGCTTCATTGTCAATCGGATTCTTTTCAGAATAAGTTTTAACGCATTGATAAGCACCATTCTTATCTGTCCATGACTTTTCAGTGATATATCCGTTACTAATCTTCTGAACACTGTATCGCTCATCGTTAGCTTCAGATATTTTCTTCTCTACAATTCCTGATGATTTTACAGAATTGCCTTTCTTTTTGTTGCTGGATATTTTCATAACCTTAAAGTTTAGTTGTCATTCTGGATTCCGCTCGACTCATGGTAATAAATGTTCTCGGATCAAGTTCATTATAACGGCCTCTTAATTTTAATCCCTCGAAGTATACATCCTTCTGCGCTTCATCTTTAGTATAATTAGTTGCTTTCGGATTGTTCTTCATCTCATAACGCATTTCCATGTAAGCGAAAATGTAATTGTATTCGTATGGGTGAACAACTGTTTCATCGCAAGCATCAAGACCATCTGTGATGTATTCCAGATAAACCTGATTAAGATTATAATCGTAGTCTAATAATATTTCCTTACAATTATCATGTTGTACTACTTTGAAAAATCCCTTACTAGGCAATCCTCCTCCGACGGCTAGGAAATTAGATCCGTTAAAGTTGTTAAAATAATAACCACCATACTGCCCAAAGTCTGTGCCATTAGGCAGGCGCTGACTCATAATACTGGAAATGGTTTGATCTGAAGTTGATCTTTCCTGAATGGTTAAATCAGCATTCAGTGCCAGGGTAACTGCATACTGACCATTCTTAACAGCAATCTTTGTCCAGTCTACAAAGCCATCAGGAAGAACTACTGTCTTGCGCTCAGTAACATTTAACAACTCTGTCTTGACTTCCTGGTAGATATCAAGTCGAATATCACGTAATGCCTTATGTCCCCATTTTAAAGCCTTCTGATACCAGCTATTGTGCAGATCATTATCGGATAAAAAGTCATCAACAATCGTTGAAATTTTATAGTATCTGCTATTATCTACACTCATGATGCGGCTATTTTATCCTTGGAATCCCTAACAACATCAGTCTGTCCATTACGTTTATCAACAAAATATTTGATAGCCATAAGTACAACATCACCTTCTCTGTTCGCTGGTATTGGATATGGCGCAGTATCAGAAATATCCTTAGAACTTCTGATAACAAGACGCAATCCCATATTGCCATATTTCTTCTTAACTCCACAAGAAGTAAAATAAAATTTTGTTCCTTGTGGATATCCACCGAGTCTTCCTTCAAGTTTACCAGCCCTCATGCTTTTATAACGACGATAATCAGCATGTGTCATAATAACTACAGAGTGATCATCGCCTTTCATTCTGAATTTCAATGGCCAGATTTCATCTATGCCTCGATTGTTTGGTAATGCAGCATAATTAGATGGGAACTCAAAATAAGAAGGCAATTCATTATCCTGATCAACTACTGTTATCTCATCAAAGGTTGTAATAAAAGCTTCATCTATTCCTTGACCCGTAAATTTCCAGTTATCAAAATAATCCTGCTCAGCCATCCGGTTAACGATATCATCAATGACAGGAAATACTTCGCGCTCTTGTATCTTAAATTCAAGAGAAGGATAATCATCCTGTAATGCAAGGATAACGCGATGAGCATAATATAACCGTGTCTTCTGACTCATGTTCCTTGAAGTTGTTTTTGAACAGAATATTGTAAAATCTGATCTTTATTAAGGTTCATACCAACCTTCTCTAAAATAAGAGCCGTGATATCCATCATACTTATTGATCCTAACTTAAAATCAACTGCTGCTGATGGATTATAAACTGGCTCATCATTTACCGTTGTGTAGGCCCATACAGGGTCATCTGGATACTTTATGTAAGAGAGCAAAAAAGAACCAATAGAATAAGGATCAATGAATCCGTACGGATTATTAAAAATGATGTACGGATAATCTACCGTTGGTGGAATGATGGCATTCTTTTTAATCGCAGGATACTGATCACTTTGGATATCAGTGATTGGAGTATAGTCAAGTTTCTGCCAAGAGTCCTGCCACATAAACCCTGGTGGATAATTAAAGTTTCCGTTAGAGTCTATTGGCACTTGAATAGGACCATAAAGAAATGGGCGAAGATCAGTATCAATACGTCTGTTTGACTTGTAGCCAGGTACTGGATTACGAATGTTACCAAGCCGTGTTGAAATAAATTCTAACTGACAGGTTTTAGCCAATAAATTAAATTTGGCCGGAGGTATATATCCCCGGCCATTTTTATCTGAGATGTAATTTACTAGCGAATAAACCTCGTCAATCATATCTTATTTTGATAATGCTTCCGATTCAGTAAGAGCATCTTTTGCTGAATCTTCTCTTTCTTCAGGAATAACTATACCACTAAAAACTTGATGCCACATAGCTTCCAAGTCTTTTGGTTGCTCAGTTGTAAAATAAGTTTCAATCTCAACTTTTTCTCTTCCGAGTTTTCTCATGTTTGCCTGAAGAGTTTTTGCTTTTGCAGGATCAACAGCTAATTGTCGTCTTGTTTGACCACCTACAACATCTTCGAGGTATGTGAATGTTTTTGTTTTTTCGTCGATGATCGCGGCATCCACCCTGTAATCATTTTCTTTATCGGCGTAATCCTCAAATAGCGTGAGTGTTTTTTTGAGCGTTCTTTCAAGAGCATAATGAAGCTTTGTCCGATCTGGATAACGATTAATGTAAGCTTGAGCAGCCGTTCTAAATTGAACCAATTCATCGTTTGTTATTGATATTTTTGCCATAACTTTTTGTTTTTAATGTAGACCAAAGATAGATATTAAAGTTTATTTTTTAATAACTACAATAATTGCGGCTGTTGATGTCATATTTCCTCTATTGTATTGGTAAAGCATCATCTCCAGTAATCACATTTGCCATAGCATTGTATACAACGTCTAATCCGGCACTATTTAATATTTCTGTATCAATAGGTTGATTGTTGCCATCTAAAATAGCATTTCCATTATAATTTGCTAACCAAAATCTAGTTAAAGCAACTGCATCATATGTAACCGCTCCTTTGGTAAAACTTTTTCCAAAATTAACTTGCTTCTGCCATGCTAAATTCAGTGGAGTTTGCTGAATGTACACATTAGCTTTTGAGAATAGACCTTGTATAAATCTATCTCTAAAAGATTGAGAGGCAGATAATGTTGCTTTTTCACTTAATGTTAATGAGGCCATGATTTCTGTTTTTTATAAGATTGCGATATATTTTACTGTTAAAGCTAACCCACTTCCAATTTTTGTCCAGTTTAATGTAAATCCATCATTATCCATGCTTGATATATTTGCATTATGTCCGTTTGGTGTAGTATTTTCCACGTCAATAGATTTTGTTTGACTTTCTGCTACATTAGCAAAATTTGATGTACCTCCAAGTAAATTTATGAGACCAGTTATTACATTACAAAATATACATGTGGCAATTGATCCATCATCAAAACCTTTTGAATTTATTGATGAATTTGAATCTGACATTGCATAAAAAATAACCATAATTGGTTTTCCTCCTATTCCTGTTATTGATTCTGATCCACTTGCTGTTGCGGCAGCACGAGTTATGGTTCCTGAAAATTTCCTATGTATTCCCATATTTGAGAGAGTTTATTTTTTTTATCTAACTGCAACATCAAACCATCGGCTTGCGCTGGAGTCATATTGTAATACTAATACTCCATTTGGAGCAATTGTTAAATTTCCCGCTGTTGAACTTGTAATTCTATTTGCCGCAGTAGAAGCTCCATCTTCATGCGTAAACACAATATTAAAACTTCCAACGTTTCTTATGAATAAAAATTTACCATCAACACCTCCTGTTAATCCTGTAATATTTCTGGAAGCATCGGTATTTAATCTAAATGAGGTCTGAGCACCAATGGCATAATTATTTTGATTAGATGTTATTTGTGCAGGTGATTGTTGTCTACTTGCTATTCCTACATTAATATCAAGACCTACCGCAGCAGTGATATTACCTATTCCTAAAAATCCATTATCTAATAATGACATTAATAATGTGTTGCCGCTATCTGCCCACCTAGTATTTATTGTGCTAGAAGTTGTACCTGTTCCTCTAATGTCCATTTCAGTAGAGGCAGTGATTGTAGATCCATTAATTAAAACTTTTCCACTTGTTGCCAGAATAGCATAATTATTTGCAAGTCCTGTGGTTCCACTTAATTGTGGATTATAATAAAATCCTCGAATATCACCAGCCCATGTACCAGATGTGCTTATTACACCACTAATTTCAATACCTGAAAAATTATTAGTTCCGCCGCTGGCCTGCCAAGCAACAGAAGATAGAAAAGCACTGGTTGCATTTGCCGTTCCTGTAGTTGGTGATAATGTACCAGACGCTCTTACATAAGCACCACCTGTTGATGTTGATCCTATATTTTTTATTAATAATGTTGCGGCAGCATTAGCAAAAATATCAACATCAGCAGTACCATTGATGAAAAATCCTATTTTTGCGTTATCATTTGTCGTAACGTTTCGAAGATTAAAACCTCCTGTAGCCCGGACCTCACCGCTGGTTTGGATTGCTGCTGTTAAGGTTGTGCCCGGGGGCGTAAAGCTTCCAACTTTCATTTTACCGGCTTCAATATCCAAAGCATAGCCTTGTGTAATAGTTACGTTTGTGAATGCTGTAGGGGCATCACTTATAGCTAAAGTAGCGGCCTTTGTGATTGTAATACCGTTTGTTGTTGCGGTTAGTGTTGGAGCTTGAATTCGTACTATGCGTTCGTTTGCTATCGTACCACCACCGGATGCAAAATTTACAGTCCTTGATGCGTTCAAATTGAAGTCTGTGAATTCAGAAACAGCTATTGTTGTGTGAGCACCGCCAGTATACAATATCCCGACTGGGCTACCGCCAGTATGTGCTGCCTGGGTAAATGTTTGAAATGTATTTGTTGCTGATTCAGAAGCTTGTGTCCAGGTTGGTTTCCCTGTAATCGTTGGTGTGGTAATCGTAGTGCTCCCTGAAGTATTCCAAAATGGTGCTGTACCTGTAATTGCTGAAGTAAAATTAGTCCATGAAGGGGTAGCTAACCAAGTACCAACTCCAGTTCCTAATCCAGTTATAGACCCAACTGCCGGAGTAACCGTTTGTGAACTCATTGCGGTCACCAAACCCTTTCCATTAACAGTAACAGTCAATGATGTAGTAGCTGAACCAAATGTGCCAACATTGCTATTTACAGTAGCTAAAGTTCCTGCTGCCGTTACATTTGCACTTCCATCAAAATTAACAGTCCATGTTGCATCGCCAGTCATGGAGATAGATCTTGATGTTGTTAAAGTTGCTGCACTACCAGTAGTATTTGCAGCATTGTTTGGAATATCGCCACTAACTAATGCATTCCATACAGGAGCAGCACTTATCGTTCCATTACCTGTTTGACTTAAAAATTTTCTTGTCGTTGTTGTATTACCTGCTAACCTAACTGCTGTTGGAGTGGCGTCCTCGTAAATAAGATCACCCAGTGTAGTCATAGGATTAGCGAATCCAGCAGATGGTGTTGCCCATACTGGTAATCCACCGGATACCGTAAGGACTTGCCCTGATGTTCCTATACCTCTTCGTGCTAAATATCCAGAAGAATTACGATAAGGAATATCGCCAGTTGCATCACTGTTTACATTCAGCATTATACCAGCACCGGATACGGCAAATACATACCCAGTTCCAGATGCTTCTAATTGAGTGACGTTGCTTCCAAATGTTGTTAGATTGATATTTCCTGAGTTTGGACTCAAGTTTATATCTCCAGTGTCAGCAACATTGACATTAAAGCTATTGCCACCTTGTACATTGACAGTGAAATGCTCTAATGCATCTAAGGTTACTCCATAACTACCAATGTCTCCATCAATAGTAACTGCTCCAGTTAATAGTGCCGATCCTGTTAATGGCCAGAATGCACTTCCTATAATAGAAGATGCTGTTCTGTATTTTATTAATCCTGTTGTTGCATCCCTAGCTAAAATTTGAGTTAATGCATCATCATTTGCTGGTGTAGTTACGATATTAAAATTAGGAACATAAACTTGATCAGGATCTGATGCTCTAGCTTTGATAGCATTACCAGCAATAACAGCTGAGCGTGGGGATGTGCTTGGAATATTATGGTCTTGACCAGCTATAATAACTGAATTATAACCATAAGCACCATGTCCCGCTGTTTGTGAAGATGAATTATAGCTAATGTTTATTGATGTAGCTACTGCTGTTACCAGTTCACTTCCTGTCGCTGATGAACCTCCAACACCAATTGCAATTCCACCAAAATGATAATGTACTCCACTGCCTTCTCCTGAGTGTAATAATCTTGCATATAACCCACCAACTAATCCGCCGCCAGTATAATTTTTGTTATGAGCACCATAAGTAAGTGATGATGAACCAGAATAATAATTAGTTCCATCACCAATAAAGTTTTGAAATCCAAAGACAACAGCATCTGTGATAATTGATGGGGCTGTATTACCTGTTGTTAATGTTGTCTGTTCAGCAAATACGTAAGTGTTATTTATATATCCGGGTGTGGATATTGTATAAGTATTTGATCCACCAACAAATAAATTCTGATATGTAGTATCAAATGCAAATGCTGATGAATAGCTGAATCCATTAGCACTTCCGTTTGTAAATGGTATCTGTGTTGCTAAACCATAACTTAATGCTGCTGCCCATGTAGGTAAACTTCCTGCACCATTAGAAGTAAGGACTTGACCAGCAGTTCCGGTGGTTCCACTTTGAACTGGTGCTGTGGATGTTGTTCCCCCGAATAAAGGAGCGTAAGCTGTAAGAGATGCGTTTCCTTGACCACCGTTAGATACTGGTAATACTCCAGTAACTTTAGTCGTTAAATCAATCCCGCCAGCTAGCATTGAGTTGGTTACAACACCAGCCGCAATAGTTGTTGCAAATGATCCTGTTCCAGAACCAGTAACATTACCAGTAAGGGTGATTGTTTGATCTCCAGTGTTTGAGCCTGATATAGATGAGGTTCCAGTTACAGATAATGTTGGTGTTGAACTACCTGAGAATACAATTCCATTAACACTTGTTGGCGTTATCGCTCCTAAAGAAAATGTAAAGCTACCTGAAGAAGTTATTGGTCCGCCAGTTGCACTAACTCCATTTGCTGTTGTTACATCTACAGATGTAACAGTTCCAGTTCCCGCACCAGGTGCTGCTGCCCACTTAACACCAGTTGGTTGAGTTGAGTCAGCAGTTAATACAAAAGTATTAGTACCAACTGCAAGTTTGGTCAAAGTTGTGCTTGCTGAAGCAATTAAAATATCACCTTTTGTATACGATGATGATCCAGTTCCTCCATTAGCAGCGATCAATGTTCCTGAAGCAGTGATGGTTCCTGTGGTTGTCACCGGACCGCCTGTAAAAGATAATCCGGTTGTTCCTCCTGATACATCAATTGATGTTACTGAGCCGGTACCAGGAGTGAATGTCTGCCATGTTGGAGAGCCACTAATAATCATCAAGACTTGATTATCTGCACCTGGTGATAATTGTCCCGCTGTGTTAGATACATTACCAACAAATAGTGCATTATAAGCAAGTGAAGTGCTGAGTTTTAAATTCAGTTGGGTCTGAATGTCACTCGTTACTGAACTTGAAAAATTAAGTTTTGAAGCAGGCGTTGTTAACCCTGATAATAAATTAAGTTCAGTTGATGTAGTTGTTACATCCGACACATCAGTGAGCACAAAAGTGTGCCACTCTGTATTATAATTTGTTGCATCAATCTTGCGAAGATATTGATGTGTAGTTCCTCCAGTTGGAATACCATTAGCTGTTGGAGATCCCCACGATACAGTTACTCCATCAGTTGTTAATACTTGACCTGCTGTGCCTACAGGAAGATTAGTCCAATTAGTACCATTAAAATAAATAGTATCACCTTGAGCGGGAGAAGTTAAACTAACAGTGAGTTTACTATCTAATTGATTTTGTATTGAAGATGTTGGATCAAAAAATGCAAATGCTGTAGTTGTTACTCCGCTTGCTGTTGGAATGCCATTAGCATCTGATAATAACACACGGTTAGCAGTGATGGCAGCAGCATCTGATAGAACTCCAGAACCATTATTAACTACAACTCTATTAATATTTCCAGAAGCTATTTTTGATCTGGTTATTGCTGCTGATCCATTGATGTCAGCATCAACTATTGATGCTGAAGTAATAGCAAAAACTCCAGTGTTATTAAAGGTAACATCTCCAGTTGGTGTAACCGCAGTGGCTATACCAGAACCATTTCCTACTAGGAATTTACCATTAGCAAGTGATCCTCCCAACTTACCATCAAGTTGAGATTGAATTGTTGTTCCGGTATTAATTCCGATTAAAGTATTAATTTCCTGAAAGGATACTAAAGCACCATCAAGAATATTAACCTCTGCCGCAGATGCTGTAACATCTGTAATTTTATTTAAAGTCAGTGTTTGCCAGGCAACTGCATAAGAAGCATTTGATGTCTTTGCTAAATACTGTCCAGTTAATCCTCCTGATGGAATACCATTTCCAACAGCAGAACTCCACACAAGTCCTGACGGAGAAGATGTGAGCACTGTACCATCAGCGCCTTTTGCAAAATTAGTCCAGCCACCATTATGAAAATATAATAGATCACCTTCAGAAGCACCAACAGGAAGTTGTGATCCACCAGATTGCCCTGATGTAACAAATGAATTTATGGGATTTGGAATAGCAGGAAAAGTAAATATCTCTGCTACTTTTTTTAATTGCAGTAAAAGCCTGTTTAGTGCTGCGTCATTCTGACCAAATGTTCCTGTAATAGCTGTACCGCCAGCATTTAAAAAAATAAACTTATTAAGAAGATTATATAACTGGCGTGCTCTTATAAGTTGCCGTTCTGTTTTTGGCTGCTTAGGAGTTCCTGCCTGATCAATAATGTCTATCCCTAATGAAGCAATTTTTGCATTAGCTTCTGAGAGTATGTTAAATGCATCTGCTATTAACATTGTGTACAAGTTTGTTCAAGTTCACGAATTATTTTCTCCATCCGGTCAGGATAGCCATTAGCAAAATTTGTATCAGCTGATTGTTTTTGTGCATACAATAGATCAAGTGCTTCATCTCCTCCACCACAATTACAATTCTCTAAATCTTTATCTCGGATACACACATTGGTATTGTATTCACCATAAAAATTCTGATAATAAACTTCAATGTTGGTATTGGCTAGAATGACACTTAGGTCAGGAACTTCAACAAAGTAATTAGTATCTGTTGGTGATTGACCAATAGACGGTGTAATTGCCTGATAAACTTTACCAGTAGTTCCGTAATAAAAAATACTTGCATATTGTGTGATAACTCCTCCGCTGGATTGCTCTTCTACATAATTAGCACCAGCATTATAAAATTGAATTCTTAACCGGATCAATTCATACCATCCATCAACTGGTGTTTGGACACTGTATTGAAGATTAGTAAGTACGTTTCCTTGGTCCGGGTTATTGAATGATCGTAATCCGTTTTGGTCTGTTTTTGACCATAGTACATACTCTGCCGCTTGATTTCGATCTTGATTTGGCGACCCGTACGGAGTAGTATTGACTGCCAGCGCGGTGGCACCACCATCTTGCTGAGTTATTGTAAAGGAAGGTACTAAGCTCATAAAAAAGGGGTCAATTACGACCCCTAAGTTACAAACTATTTTGTTTCAATTATTATTCCCAATAATTGAGTTGATTTTGAAGTTTTGCATAGACTTCTTGGTATTCTTCTCTTTGAAGAAGTTTAATAAGTGTTTCTGTCGGATCTTGCCCAGGTAAATGTTGACCAAGTGATCCGCCATCCGTTGAGAATAACCAGTCTCTTCGATCCACAAAATATTCAATCAATCCAAGATCAATAGCTTCCAAAACCGCCATTTTAATGGCCATGGTATTGTGTTTATTGAGTTTGAAAAAATCTCTTGGGCTCTGTCTGGCGAATCTGCGAAGATCCATTTTAACAGAAGTGTCCCCACTATCAATCATTCTTCCTGCGGTTGGAATTCCTGCCGCCGTAGCATACGTGATAATTTCATCTCCATTCCGCATACCAACAACAATTTTTTCAGCCTCAAAAGCTAAATCCATTCCAGCAGTAGTTTCTGCCCAATCCTTGCGATATCCAAGATCAATGCGCTTAAATGCAGGTGCCTGAGATCGATCACGGAATTTATTGGATTCATTAAGCGGATGGAGTTCTAACAGCACATATTCAAGATAATTTCGCTCTATAGCCACTGATTTGAAACCATCAGGGAAAATTAAATCTTCCGTTGTTTCCTCAGGTACTTCTCTTCCATCCCTTACCACCGTTTCTGTTCGGGTAACATTTCGAAGTAAAATGTGTCTTTTTAAAACATCTTCTCCAAACGGATCATAGATGATGTATTTACCCGGAAGAATTAAAGTAGGAGAAACAATTCGCTCTCTTGTTAGAGGATCGACTTCATTTTTACCAATAACTTCATACATCGCCAATTTCTTTTTGGTAATTGGAGGAAGCATCTGAGAACTTAGCCCCTGAAGTTGTGTTGGCCTGCGCTTCATGAATTTATTATCTTCCCGATAAACACGGACTGAAGAACCCTCAATTTCTTTTCCTCCTCTGGCTTTCCCGGGTCTGGCTTCACGAGTTAAATGTGGTCCTTTTTTTTCAGGTTCAGGTTCTCGCTCAGTTTCCTCTTCCTCCTCTTCCTCTTCCTCTGTATTTAAATCTCCAGTAGAATCTTTGCCGCTTTCTTCTTCCATGAAGTTTTTTTGCATCTCATCCATTGTAGGTAATGGTGCTGCTGGTGTTTTAGCTTTCTTTGACATGTGTTAATTTGTTTAGATTGTTTACAAATTTTAATATTTTATCTATAAATAAAAGGCCAGGGAACAAGTCCCTGAACCTTTATAGCTGCGACGTTATGGCAACTTAAGCAGCAGGTTGTAAGCGCTGACCTAAGATAAACTTAGATGCTGCTACCACCCGGGTGCCCTTTCTTGAATACAAATGGATACGTCTTACTTGTTGATCATCAGTAGGAGTATCGGCCATGGCACCAGTCATCCACATTTTGTAGTGACCACGTGCTCCACCACCAATTGCTTTTTTCCACATGATTGTGAAGGCATCCTTCATAATACCAGTCTTCGCATCCTTGGTTTTATCCATTGGCGCGATGATGAAGTACCATGGATAGTTAAATCCAGGTATTGCTGTCACATCAGGGTGATTCAAAATCATCAATTCCTTCATGTTGAATACGAATCCGCCGATCTTAATCTGATCGATATTCAAATCAACAGTGCTACGGTTATACACCATGCTACCGTTAACACCGAATTGAGTGATGATATCCTTAGCCTTCAGAAGGAATTCATAACCGCACTGCATCAAGCATTCGCGGCCTTGGTTCAATTTTCTACGAAGACGGATAATCTGCTCAAACAATGCCACTGTCGGGTTATTGTCATAATACAACTTAGGAGCATTCAACTCCAAGTTTGGCATATAACCCTGAGTCGTGTTCATAGTAACACCAACGCCGTTCTTATCGAAACCGGCAATTGATGCACCGTAAGGAGTCAGGAATAGACCAGACTGCTCCATGAAAGCGAAACGCATTTCAGTATCAGAGATACCTCTTGGATACACGAAATTGATTTCCTTGCCTTGGTACATGAATGGATAAGTCTCATTCGTGGCTTCAATATCTGTCTGATCATAGTAATCAGAGAATGTTTGCAGATAATTGGTGTACGTTTTAGAGGTCGGTACAATACCTTTTTGCATGCCATAGGTTGCTTCCTCGAAAGCTGAACCGATAACACCAAACTGATCACCACCATAAAGACCACCAGCACTGGTGATTGTGTTGGCAAGCGATGGACCTGAAATCTTTACAAGGTAAAGACGGTGAGCGCCAGGGATAGACTCTCTTTTACCTGAAATTCTCCATACGCCTTTATTTTTGAACTGAATCAATTGACCAGTACGTGGGTATGAGTACTTCAGTGCATTAGGACCAGTTTGTGGGCTATGGCTAATGTCTTCAAGCTGGATATAATCAAGCCCGACATAAAGTGCATCATCGCCATTAATAACAGCAGCTGTTCCATACACATTTGACTGTGTGGCGTCCGAATTCACATAAGGAGCATCAAATCTTTTTGCTGCTTCATGGTGAATGATTTCTTCTCCTTTAACCTCTTCCATGAGGCCCATTTTGAACATCTCACCGATATCTGTTTCCAGTGGATTGACGTCAAACATTACCGATCCTACCTGAGGCTTATGGATAAAGCTCATTTGGGAGATAAGCGGATTTTCTTCGCGGGCGGCAACTGCGAAATCCTGCCAGGTATTTACTTCCGTGAATAATGCCATTTTATTTCTTGGGTTTTAGATAAAACATAGTTCATATCTTAACCCCGAACTCACTTGCACACTTTTTGATTGGACGAAGATTCTATCTTCGTGCCTTTCTTTCTGCCTCTTTCTTTTTAGCCATGCGTTCAGCCTGAGCATCAATGCTGTCATCCTGAATATCGCCACTGCCTACTGCTTTGCGTTTTGGTTTTTTTTGAGCTACATCCTCTACTTTGATAATCTGCGCAATTCTCGCTGCTGATTTTCGCGCTTCTTCTACCATTTTAGGACCTGCTACCAGGAACGCTGCTTGTTGAAATTTCTCTTCCGGATCAAAACCACCAACCAGTTTACCCTTGCCATCGTAGGCATTTGGATTGGATAGGTGGTCACCAACGATTTTTTTAATCTGTCCCAACTCTTCTTTGCTGAATTTGTATCGGAATGGATGCTTATCGTTGTCATCATCGGCAAAGATCAATTCGTCGATTCCGGTCATGTGCTCTTGGAATTCCTTGGTATGACTTGCGATACCTTCCTGGATTTCTTTAGGCACTTCTTCGGTTTCTACTTTATCTTCACTTTTAGTTTTAAAGTCTGCTTGTTTTTCCTTGATGAACTTTTTGGCCTTTGCGGCATCTATTTCAAGGTCACTTTCAAGGTCTTCCTTTTTTTCCTTAAGATCGGCTGGATCTAAATCATCCGCATTTTGGATGGTATATTTTTCATCAAACCGACGCTGGAATTTCTTACGTGCTTTATCCAGACTCAGTTCTGGGTGCTCCATAATGAATGCCTGCTCAAGGATAAGTTTAGGGTCTGTTTTATCCAAATCCATACTGATAAGGCCGGCAATCATGTGAATACCATCAGACAACTTATCAATATCGTAATCTTTCAGGGCATTATAAACAGCCTCATTGGTCTTGCTTTTAAAGCTAGGCGTATTTGGCTTTTCTTTTAAAGCCTTATTTTCTTCGCGGAGGCTGGCTACTTCATCCAGCAATTCTTCTGATTCAGAAAGGATGGTGCTTAAATCTTCTTCGCTCTTAATCCCATACTTTTCGCCGAATTTGGATTCAAGAATTTTATCTACAGATTCTTCAGTTTCTTCCTCTTCTTGTTCCTTCTCTTTTTTTTCAGCCTCAATACGAGCGGCTTTTTCTTCTTCAGTTTCTTCCTCTTCCTCCTCTTCTTCGGGATCAGTTTTTTCCTTCTCCTTCTCGGCGGTAGTCTTTACTTCTTCTTCCTCCTCCTCTTCTTCCTCAGCAGGATCGGGTTCAGTTTTGGTTTTATCCTCAACCTTTTTTTCTGATGCTGGCGGCTCTACAACATCCACCATGTCATCTTTATCCAAGTCATAAATTTGTTTTGCCATAACGTAATCTTTACATAAAGTTCAGAATAGTTTTAATCAAAAGCAAAAAGCCACTTTTTAGGTGGATAATGGTGTAACCGAAATATCAATATAGTACTGAGGATCATCTTGATAATTTCCATCTTTGTTAGATTGTCTTCGATTCAGATTAATAACATACGAATGTCTACCTGCTGGCAATTCACTGTACATATAAACATCTCTCCAATGATCTTCGTGCGCAATATTTCCAGTAAGTTCCTTACTTAAAGCATTGATCAAATCAAGTTCTGGTTTAGGATCATTAATCCATGGTATGGCAATTAAATCTAAGTCTCTAGCCATTGATCCATGCACAACTAGATTATAACCAAAGTCTTTCGCAATATCCTTTAGTGCTAAAAAATAGTAAGTGTACAATTGAGGCTTTACGTGTGTTGGCTTCATTTAGAATCTGATTTTTCTTTATCACTACGTTCCTTTGCGGCAACCTGAGCATATTTAGCTTTATTCTCAACTGACTTCTTAATAATCTCATCCACACTGGTTTGTTTGGCGATCTGCTGTTTAACCAGATTGGTTTTATCATTCATCGCAGCTTTCAGTTCATTATCACAAACCATAATGTGCTCATCGATCTGCCCCTTAAGTTTGATCAAATCCTCATCAATATGTCCCTTCGCCTGAAGGCTATAAAGTTCTCCCTGAGCCTTATCAGCAGCTGCCGCACGATTGGCATCCATGGCCGCTTTCTGATTCATCGCATTAATTTGCGCAGCCTTACGCTCATTAACCTTAACCCTGATTCCAAGTATCTGACGAGCTTTCTTCAGATTCTTTATATCCTTAATGTACGCCACATCAAGATGAGTAAGTGTTCCATTTTGAAGACCAATCTGTAGATCATCCCAAAGCGATTGCCATTCAGCTCCGCTAGGTGACTTAACCAAAAACAATCCATAATCACAAAGCGCAATCCGATCGGAAACAGTAACGTGTTTACCCAGAGAAGGAATAAATCCCGCAATTCCAATTCCATCACGCTTAGCCTGCTGCACCATCCCGAGTAATTGTGTGCAAACAGCGCGATACATGTAGGTGTATGAATTAAAAAGATATTCCATATCAAGATCACCTGTTGCCTGGGATTGCTCCATTACACGAACAGGAAGTCTATCTGGCATCTGGGTAGATTCAGCCACTGTAGTTCCTGTCAACTGCTCAAGCATATTGATGCCAGTAGTTAGGACACTCAAATAATCACTCATTTGTAATCCGGTCTGTCCAGCCTCAACAGCACTACCAGAGTACTGTTGATCATATTTATTAACTGGCGATCTCTTGATTAATCTGCCGGTTTGCAGGAAATGCTTGTAAACTTCACGTGGTGTCCATGCTTGACCACCTTTACCTAACGCTACTTTCTCCAACTGAGTAAAATCAATTTCCTGCACGCCCATGAATCCTTGCGCTAAAATCTGCTTGATTTTATTCCATGCCACATTGATCATAAACAATGGCTCAATCATCTGTGCGCAGAAACTCACCGTTCTTCCTTCTTTGTAAAGTGGAGCGAAAGTTTTTATTGGCAAGGTAAGATCAACAAGATTAGAACGTGGATATTCCTTTTTACCATAGTTATACACCAGATCACTATCCAATATCCAGGTGCCGCCATAGACACTGGTATATGAATTGCGGATTATGTCTGAATCTCCATCTTGACCAAATCTTGGATCATCTTCACTTGGCTTCCATCCTAAACTACGCTCAAAAATGGTTGGATTGCCATTTTTGTTATTTCGCTTTACAAATACCCGGTCATCCTGGCTTAGGAAATAAAAGCGTAAAACAGGAATATAATTCAGTCCATCGAATTTTTGATTGGCCCGGAGTGGGCTATAGGTTGTCTGAATATTGTTCATGTACGCATACTTCTGAACAATTTCTTCAATCTCTTCATCGGTTAAATAACCCGATGCTTCTTTCCGAAACTGGCTTACGGTTGGGAAATCAAAGAATCCGGCATACTCCTGTCCCTCAAAGTTCTCATCCTCCACATAGCTACCGACATAATATTTTGGATTGATGTGATCAATTCTCGGTATCCCATTCTCATCCCGGTAACAATGGATGTGCCCACGACCATAAACGACTTTATCATGCACCATCATGCGCATTTTCTGATTAAAGTCATTGATCTGCTGCATCAATGTAAGCGCCTCTTCACCATCGATGGCCTTCTGCATCTTTGGATTGGTGAGCATCTCATACATCAATTCATCTGGATATTCTGGTAAAATATCAATATCCAGATCAGGAAATAGTTCTTTTGGGCTTATCTTAAGATCATCAAGCCAACCTCTGAATTCATAAAAAGCCTGAAGATTGGCTTCATATTGTTTCTTTTCATGTACCGAAACAGAGTCTACAGCCTCAAGCTGGACATCATATTCTAGGTTCATTATCTTCGCCACTGCCCGATTAACGTATTTTGGTGCCAGATTTAAAACCTGGATATCCAGATAGGCAAGACTTGAAGAACCATCATCTAAAGGATCAGTTTTATTCTCCCGGAAGAAGCCGAACATGTTCCTGAGCTTATCAATACTCTGCCGACCTTGTGATACCTCAAGTAAAGCTTGATATTCAGTATCATTCCAAAACACATATCCTCCAAATCTTCCGCTGGCAGCATAGATGCTTTTGGCATACATGGCGCCATACTCCGGAAGTTCTTTTATTAATGGCGATACAAATTCGTTTGGAAATGTTGACCCCTTCGTGGCGAAGGAAGAATCTACAAGTCTGGTATTACTAAGATTGGTCAGTGGATCCATCAAAATAATCGTTTAAAAAGTTTGTATGGAAGTATCATTTTATTTCCACTGGCATCCATAAAGATGTAATCTCCACGATTACCACCTTCCCAATCAATTGCCATCTGACGATATTTGATAGACTTTGGTGCGGAGATGGCGGCTCGTATATTAAAAGTACCAATCCTTTCTGCGCTTAAATCCCGGTGAATGGTCTTAAATGCTTCTGCTGATTTTGCAGTATGCCAGTCATTGACATGTTCTTGATTGATTTCTGGCTCTGGAGCATTTTCTAAAACCTGTTCCATTGTCTTTCTGAGATTCTCTTTAGCCATACTGTAGAGTTGGAAATGTTAATCAAAAATAGTGATTAATTAACAACGTTGCCATATTCATCGAATCCGGGCATGAAATCATGGATATCAACCATAGGCTGCGTGTACGTCTTGGGCTGTATTTTACCACCAAGTTCGGTGAATCCTGCTGCTACCGAGTAGTCATACTCAGTGGTCTTCTTCGGGGTAAATTCCAAAAGATCAATAACCAGATCAATGAAAGGAATAGTATGCCCAAAATATTCAACGTAAGTAGCCAGTGCGCCGGTATACTCCTGAATGATTGGCTGACTTGCTGGTGTACCATCCATCGTGGTGTTTCTCTTATAACCAGACTCAGCCACATATTTATTAAGGATGAATTCACCACATCCCTGCTCATAAAAATAATTTATAATGCCTGGCTTCTGGCTTTCAGGGTGAAGGCTACATCCAAAATACCACATCATCATCAAGGCGCGCTCGTAGAAAACATTTGGATCGTTTGGGCGAACATCCATCATGGCTATGTAGCGATTGGTTTTGTACTGATATTTTTCTTTTGCCCGTTGCTCCAGTATCTCTTGCGTTACAATTCCATCAATAGCTGAGTCATATTTTCTTTTCACAAAAAGTACAGGTCGTGATCTACGTGTGCTCACAAATTCTTCATCACCACCTTTACCTTCTATCACTACACCATGGTCCACCGGATCGACACCTGAAATAAATTTCATATTATTCATCGGGCCGAATGTTGGCATAGATGAAGATATGTTTCGCTGAACAAGATTAGTTTCTTTGATGTCATTAATGAGTGAGTGTACCCAACACCAACCTGTATGTGGATTATGTCTGAAGCGGACTTCAGTGAATCGTTTATTATCAAGCCAGTAAAATTCTCCCTTGGTAAGAATAGGAGTTGACATCGATTCTAATTCTGATTTTCTATCCTGAAGAATAGTAGCATTGAATTCACATCGATCAGTATTGATGTAGAAAATTTCTTTTATGTAAAGTGGGAATCTTCTGATCAATCCAGATAGTTCTTTTGGATTATCTTTATAAGATTCGCGTTCAAGTAATATCCATTTCTTAGCTTCTTCTCGTAACGGGTGTCCCCACTTATCTAAGAAACTTTCGTGAGCACAATCTCCTGGAAGGAAGCAAACATAAAGTCCTGATTTGGTTCTACCGTCAGGTTGGCGCTGATTGAAATCACTTTCGTAGAATAATTTTTTGTATGCCTTTCCACCCTTACCGGAAGAATCCATAAATTCGACCGTTGTGCCGAAGAAAACCTTACCTCGTAAGTCCTTACCTTTTCGTAAACATGGTTTAACAATAGCCCATCGATCATTCACATTACAATTTAAAATCTTACCTGCCTCTTCCATCAGATAAGTATTAAGCATGGATCCATCATATTCACCAACACCTGATGGTCTATAATCAATAACAGATTCTAAATCCTGAGATTCATCATAATCTCCAATGATTAATGTCTTACTTCTGTTTGCCGGTTGCTCAAATCTTATGTCTGAAGTTAAAGCTGACGTAGTGTCATACGTTGGTGTGTAATAATATGGCAACTTCTTGAATGGAGATTTAATCATTTGTGTGTAGAACTGACCAATCTTCTTATCGTTCTCACCCTGCATTCCACAATAATGATTTCTATTGCGTGTCGTTCTATAGGTAGCCCATCCGCCCATAAACGATGACTTACCATAACGACGTATAGTATTTAGAAGTGCTCCATAGCTATCTGGATCTTCTTCACAATATTTTATAAAATAACTTAATTCTTTATCCGTTTCTCTGTAAGTAGGAAATCCGAATGTTGTCTGCCATGCCGTCAGATACCAATAATAAAACCCAGTGATGTACGTTGGAACTCCATTATTCCAAAACCAAATTCCGTTTTCTGATCGCTCCCATTCCTGATCAGCCCATCTGTTTATCTCTGTTTGAAGTGGATGGATATAATTCGGATCAGCCTGAACGCGTTTTGCGTATTCTCTGATTCCTTTCTTTATAAAATCTGGCGCAGTAGGCCGTGTCCATTTTTGTTCCTGGGTAAATAAGATTTTTTTATCTTCAGGTACTTCTGGAAGATAGACACAAGGAATTCCTTCACCTGTTATCGCAGTGACTAAATACTTAAATCGATATTCATTTTTAGTTTGCTGAAACATTCTCTTTAAGTCTGGCCCGATCTTCTGGTCTTAACATCTGCGTGGCGATTACTGTCTGTGCCATCTCTTGTGTGTCCTCGTGGGCGAAGATGTCGGAGAATAATTTGTTAATTCTGGTCAGCACCTCATCAGCAGTCTTTGATAAATCTCCCCTTTTTTTGTATTTCTCCATGATTTTATCCTCATCCTCCACACCGATTGGGCTCAGAAGAATCTTCTGGATGTCCCAGAAAAGCTGCTGATCACTGCATAATTTCAAGTATTTGTTGTGATTCTGAAATTCAGCTAGGTAAGCAAAAATCAATTTATTCACCTCTTCATGCTGTAAATCCATGATTTTAATCATCTCTGGATCTTTATCGCTGAGCTTTGCTTGAAGGCATGCAGCACGTTTTCGTTCGGATAGGTTCTGTATGTTGTTGAGTGGCGAATCCTTCGAATACATCTTTTCGAGGTATAAAAATAATTTTGCCTTATCTTTATGGACGAATTGTTTGCAAACGTCAAACTCAGAAAACTTTAACATAAAATCATGAAGATATTCACAAATGTAACTGATCCCAGCAAGAAAAGTAAATCAGCCATCATGAAGCATAATCAGAAAAGTGATGAAGAGCGCGTTGAAACTGGTGCTGTTGTGAAACGTAATAAGAAAGGCGATTTGGAACGGACTGAAGGTGAGAACTACCAAGGCCAATCTGCAAGCAGAGTTAAGGAAGATGCCTCAAGAATGAAAGGCAACAAACAATATAATTCTGGTGTTGCTCCACGTGTTGGTGGCGATGGTAAATACTCTTCGCTGGCTGGTGCTGTTGGGCTTATGGGTAATGCTTCTAAAAAGCAGATGAGACAGTCGAAAAGAAATGTGAATAAGAGCGCTGCATCACCGCAGGCTAAGAGGTCGGCTCGGAAACTTTATTAAGCCGATCAATCTCAGCGGCAATAAATGCTCCTGCAACTTTTAGACAATGAATTCTATCTTTTTCTATCCTGTCACGAATAGCCCATGCCCAATCAGGCGCAGGTAATTGACACGGCATTCCATCTTTAGCTACGAAAGCAATTGCGCATGCTGCTCTTATTAAATCACTATCTGGATATTTTTCGACATCTCCTTCGATGGAATATCCATGCTTTTCGATTTGTTCATTTCGCTCTTGGGCGATTAATTCAATTCCAGTCATAATTTTTTAATAAGACACAACAACAATAATCGAATACCCATCAAAACTTTCTGCCGACACAGACACTGATTTAGCATTTTTATAAAAAGCTGTCAGATCAGTAGTCATCATGTGAATAACCTCTGCATCGGAATGATTGATATACAGATCAATGCCTCTATACCAATCAGTTGGTAGTCCATCCAGTAAACGATCAACACAGATATCGCCACACTTTTCATATTCATCAGCGATACGCTGCTCCAGTTTAACCACCCGTTCATCTTGAATATTTGGCTTGTTGGCGACTGCCTTAGCTTGGTCAAGCAGGCTTGATAACGATAAGAAAAAAACTAACAGTAAGTTCATACAAATAACAGATAAATTGAGACACACAAAATTAAAATATAAATAACAAGCCTTCCTACCCATCTTAAAGACCGATACCATTTTTTACTATCTGGCCATGCGGTATCAGAAAGGTGAGTGAGCACATGCTTTAGTATTTCAGAGTAAGTAAGAAATTTAAAATCATATCGATGTGACTTCGTAACACCTGAGAACCGAGTAACATTGTTTTTCAGATGAATGAAATTAATCCAGTAAGGAAAGATTGATGTGAACATCATCACTGAGATCAGCGTGTATTTAAATGAAGTCAATACGTAAGACTCCCAACTAATGTAATCATGAACTCCGTATGGCGCTAAAAATCCGGAAATGATGCAGGTAAGTCCTCTGAATTTCCAGTCGTAGTTTGGATGTACATCACCATTGCGATCTCGGTAAACTTCAAACCATGTTGGAAATAGCAGGATGACGAAGGAGATGATTATTTTCATAATTTCTTCCAGTTAAAATAGTTGATCACGATAATCAATGTCCAGATTCCACCGAAGATACTCCATGTGATTGGACCATCAACACTGATACCTAATGCCGTTGTTTTCCAGTATAAAGGAAAAATAACACATGATACGATTGTGGCGGCAAGGAATAATTTAAGTGGGCCGTCCCATAAGTACTTTAAGAAACTGTCTTTTTTCATAGTCTTTCTGTTTAAAAATAACCCGCCAGGATGCGAATCTGGCGGGTATTAACCATTCCTAAAAATGAATCAAGCCCTCTCTTTCTTGACGCATTGCTGAGCACAATATTAACAGATATTAATATTCAATCCAACTTTAAGGCAAGAAATTTTTCCCATGTGTCAATCAGGTATACCTCTCCGGACTGCTTTTTTATCTGATAATGTACGTATTCCTGCAATGGTTCGGCTTTTTTGCCCTTAGATTTTATTTCCAGGTGGATAGATCTTTTATTTCGGATGGCGTAAATATCAGGCCATCCAGGTGTAGAGCACAACATGATTTTAGTCACCAGCCAGCCTGATTTTTTAAGCTTTTTGGTGATTCGTATCTGAAGTTTGGACTCTTGGGCCATTAAATTTAATAATTTGTGTTGTTGCCTTCTTATATAATGGATGGACTGGTGATCCGTTCTTGTTGTGTCCGAAACACATTGGTTCTGTGATAATTGATTTGATGAACGGTAGACGATAGGTTACTTGTTTAAAGTTGCCGTAGCACAGTATTTGAATGTGGGAGTACTCTATAGTTTCAATAAGCCATTTATCATTTTCCTTCACTGGATCTGGGCATGAACGAATATCTTCAGGATTTGGTGATATAATAGCAAATACATTACACATTCTCAGTGCTCCATATCCATTGTGGGTTAAAATACGGATGATGGATTCAATGGTAGCATCATCTTCGTGCTCATCTGCTGTAGACGGATTGAGTCCTATACACATTGCTGTGGGTAAATTACGGTTCCATGTCCTGTCTAGGCGATATCGATATTGTCTACATGGGGAAAAGAAGGCTTCCTTAATCATTTTATTCCAAAATCTTTTTTGAAAATATTAAGCGTATAATCTTTTTTCTTCGTCACCGCGGCATGGATATACTTCTCAATACCATTCTTACTAAATATCCAAAACAACTTACTCGCCTTGGTCCGGCTGTGTGACTGCATCCTGGCTCTTACTTGCCAGTACGTAATGGCAGAGAATGCAATATTATAGAGCACAAGTGCATCCGCTGTGCTCAGGTTAACGCCCATCCTGCCGCTTGATAATTGGCAGATAAACGTAATATTTTCATGTTCATTGAATACTTCCGGCACATTCGTGTTCAACGGGAACACCTTTCGAAGTAAATCACCCTCACTTACGAACTGATAATAAATAGCAATCTTCTGTCCGGCGAACTTTGATTTGATAAACCAAGCCTTGCTTTCATCAATCAGTTCCCGTTTATCTTCTTCTGTAATAACTGTACCTGATGATAACTGATGGAAGACACTCTGCATTTTAACTGGTGTATCACATACGATATGATTGCCATTTTTCATTTTATACACCTTATCTTTCTTTAGCACATCCATCAGTTGATATACACGCTTATCAATATCTACCCACACTACTTCCTCTTCAACGTGACTAACAAAGCCAGCCTCTTCCTGACTGAGTGTGACCATGTAGTGATTGACCACTTCCATGATTTCTTTTTGCTTGGCATTTTTATACTCTGTGATCGGAAATCCATTTCGGTATACAATCTTTTTGATGACATAATCATCGGCCCATCGGTAAAAATTGGCGTATGGAGAGAATGGAGAGAAATAAGAAATCCAGAATTGATGGAAAATCTGAGAATAGCTTTCTGGGCAAGGCGTGCCGCACATAAGTATTACTGGCTTCTTTTGAATTACTTTTTTAAGTGCCTTGCAGTATACGCCAGGTTTGGGAAAAGCAGAAATGGAAACTGATTCATCTACGATATAACCATCATACTCGGGATGAAGTTTTTCTGCTTGTTCAAAGTTTGTGATATTGATGTAATCGAATAAATGACCAAATTTTTGATAGTCTTCCTTAATGCTGGAGATGGCCATTTTTTTGGTTATGAAACATACTCTTCGCCATCCTATTTCTTTGGCAATAGTCAATGACATAAAAGTTTTTCCAGTTCTTACCTGAGCCGCCAGATACAGGAGATTATATCTTTTTAAGATAACAAGACTTTTATCAACTGTTGCTCTCTGTTCCGGTCGTAATGTGATCATGCTGTTTTTTATAAAGTTCTAAATGAATCTCCCAATTTTTAATAAGCAACTCCATGTGCTGCGTGATCTCTGGTAATCTTTTTACATCTTGTTTCAGCAAGCACTTATAATGATCAATCAGATAAACCAATCCTTCTCTGGAATGTAAAATTTTAATGCCAGCTATAAGAATGGGTTCTTCGAGATAGATAATCTCTGGGCGGATCATAGCAATTCAAGTTCTGCTATCAGTTCATTGATTCTGTCTGTAAGATCAGCCTTTATTCTTTCAATAAATTCTTTTGTTAATTGTGTGTATTCATGTTCACAATTGCCATCAGTTCCGATAGTGAAAATATTGTATCTAGCACCAAATGTTTGAATGACAACTATAGGAGTTGCATTGATTTCATTCAATTTTTCATAGTACTTGTCAATTTTACTTACAAGTTCTTTTGCTTTTGGAAAGTTTGTGTATTTCATAAGTATCCCTTTTCTTCCAATATTTTTTCAACCTTAACCCAATCAACGAATGGCTTTTTGTGTATCTCCGGATTGTTAATCAGTGGTACACCAATCGATTTATCATCCAAAATTAAATGAGAATAAATTTTTCGAGATCCAGTTTCGTACTCAGGATTGCAGTTAGAGTATTTTATTTCAATGTCATTATTTCGAAACCATTCTTCAGCATCATCAAGCAGATTGTTTGCTCTCATAGTCACGAGAATAAGAGTATGGCCTGCCTTATTCAATCGCTTCAATACATCAACACAATGTTCAATACTTTCGCCAACCTGTGGCCATTCGTTTAGCACGCAGGTAGAATCAAAATCAATAGAAATTGTTCTCGGTATAATTTCTTTTTTCATATAGTAATACCCTTTATCGCCTCTTACATGCAATGTTGGTTCATGAAATTTTTTATCCTCACACATAGGTGTCCATAACGTGGAATTTTCATCTGTCTCTTTGCTGTCCCAATATCCATCTTCCTGATCATATTGAATTGGCTTTCCGCATTTTATGCAGATACACATTGTTTTATTTTCAGTTTTATATGCCATGTCTTTTTTCGTATCTATCCAATGAATCATTCAAATCTCTAAGCATATTCAACATGCTCTTTTCTTTTCCTTCTTTCAATTCTTTCACCGCCTGCTCATATCGTTCTTTCGAGATACGCTTAATAGGTATCTTCGTCTTTGGCTTCGTGTCATTGAAGTTGAAGAGAGAGAATTGGTGATTGATTGGAGTGAACTTAATCATCTAATCCTTTGAAATCATCAACATGATAAAATGGCATTCCTGCTCTACGAGCACATTCTTGATCTTCTGGACGATCTCCAACAAAAAGAGAATTGTCCCAATCAATTACAAACCCTTCATTCCACGCATCATGCTCCATTACGGCTAACATGCCTATATCTGGCTTCCGTAATAATGAACGATGATTGTATGGTTCAATTTTACCTTTACCATCATGGTAACAATGCTTCACTATGTGGAATGGATTTTCTTTAAATAAATTAAGAGTTGTTTGAAGTTCTAATTCAATCTCCATTGGTAATTTAAAACCATGAGCAACGCCTGCTTGATTGGAGATGCCAAGAATTAAATATCCTTTATTTCTGAAACTCCATATTTTTTCTTCCATCCCAGGAATCAATTCAATATCCTGATAGTTTTTAATAAACGTATTACCATTAGGACTTCTTCTAATAGTGCCATCAAAATCAAGACATAATGCAGGTCTTAATTTATGAGATGGTGATAAGTTTGTAACTGTTTCCATAATTATTTTTTTGTAATGAAAATTTTCATTGTCACTATATCATGCTTTATTATGCAATTAGTCTGACGGCAGAATAATTCTTCTTTTTCTTTTGTTGTTAAGTTTGGTCTATGACCAGCAAAAACAAGTAAAGAATTTTTAAACCATTCGTAAGGATCTTTTGAAATAAAGACATCAGAATAGACATAATCAGATATTTCAATTGTCTCGCCTGATGACATATCCTGCACAACTGAATACAAACTCATAATTTTAAAAAGTCTTCTTTCGTCAACGCATACACACCAGCATGCTTACAACTCTCACCTGCTGCTTTATTCGATAGATCAAGTGCTGGTATCATGTTCATTCCGGCAGCGAAAGCCATCGCTGCTATAGCAATTACAATGTCTCCAGCACCACACACATCTACTACACCGACATCAACAGCTAGTGTAAGCCATATATTGCCATAATAAAAAGCAGTCATACCTGTTTCTCCAGTAGTCACCACAAAATATGTGGCCTTCAAATCACTCCTTAGTTTCTCAACATCAATATCTTTGGCCTCATGCTTGTTACATTTAATCATCAATGCATGCTTGTACTTATCAAAATCACGCTTCGCATCCACAAACACCGGTATGTTAAATTCATTACACAGTGAAATAATGGTGTTCGATATTGATGGACTGATAGTTCCTTTATGATAATCAGAGAATATAATGGCATCAAGTGAAGGAAATAATTTTTCAAAATCTTCCTTCCACGTCAGATCATCATACTCTACTATATCCGGATTACTCTCTTCATCATCCACTCTAAGCAGATGATGATTGTTAGACATGATCCGTGTCTTAATTGGAGTTCTACCAGGGTGAATGAAGATGCTATCACAAAGAATATCAGCACGTGGATTACCTCGGGTGAAAAGGTATGCATCAACTCCAAGATTAACCAGGTTCATAAACACATTACCTGCACCGCCCGCATATGTAGTCTCTGATGTTTTTGAAACTACTACTACTGGAGCTTCAGGTGACACTCGATGCACGTCACCAATGATGTATCGGTCTTCGATCAGATCACCGATGATGGCGATCTTCAAAGTTTTTGCACGCTGTAGTATTTCTTCGTTAGTCATAAATTATTCCAGTCTTTAGGTAAAGGATCGAATATGCCAAAAAGTGGTTTTGCGTAATAATGATTTCCATTCATCACAAACCAATAAATCCAACCATTACCAAGATCACAAGCAAATTCATTATTAATAATTGTGCATCTTATTCTTTTCTTCGACATGCCTCAATTATTTTAGTAGAAGAAAATCGTGCATCTTTCTTGAAGTAAATAACTTCAGCATACTCAGCACCGACCACACGTCCTCGATATTCATCACAAGACACGATGTAGTCAGGCCTTATTTTCTCAATGATTTGAAGTAACTCTTCATTATCATGATGACGAAGCACTTCATTAACTACTTTATTTCCGTAAGCTGTAAGTGCCATAAGTGCATCTTCGCGTTCAAAGACATTGAAGATAGGTCTGTCCGCACCTTTATCTTTAGCGATTTTATCATCACTATCAATGCTGACAATAACAGTTCCATTTTGTCCTACTATCTGGCGACAAAACATAAGCATGTTTATATGCCCGACGTGCAAAACATCAAAACAGCCTCCGACTACAACTATCATATCTTAAAAAGGAAGTCCGTCAATATCACTATTAGATGGAGCACTTCCCCATCCATCATTTCCTTGCTGAGGAGCATTACTTCGCTGTCCTAATTCTTTAGCATTGCCAAGTATTTTACCTTTCTGCCCGGCAGCACGTTCCTCTTTTGTAATGGACTGTACAATCATGTAGTCATTACCATGCTTGTCATTAGGCGTAGGAATCAAAATAATATCAAGATACTTCGCGCCATCTTTACCATTAAACAATCTGGCTTTTTCAATCTTAGAACAATCAATTTTTCCGGTCAACATAGTTTTTAATTTTTATACAAATCCAAAATTTTTCCACTCACTAATTTCTGTCTCAATCTTAATGCCTCCGCTGGAATAAACATCATGGTCTCTAGTGTATAGCCGTTTGAAAAGCATCTTCGGTTTCTCTTTCGATACGCCAGCAATCAAATAGTATTTATAGCCAACAACATTTAAATAATAGTAACACGAAGCATCATAATCGTGATGAAGAATAGCGGCATCAAATGCTTTCTCAGTAGTAATCGCCAGCCCCTTGTATTCAAAGATCGTTGATAATTCCTTACTATCTCCATCAGTCTTACACCGAACGCCTTTAAGTCCCCATCTGTTGCTTCTATACCACTCATGCTCGCGTCTGAAGTCATGATGCATAATTATCTTTCTACACAATTCATCTCTTAGTACAGTTTCGGCCATTGTCTTTGCCAGTGGATAACCAGGATGAGTTTTGTCACATTTATATGGCTCCAGTAGCGCATTATGGTTGAGTGTACCAGCATCATAAATCTCCTGAAGATTCGGTTGATCAACTCTTCCTGCCAGCTTATGATGTAGTTTCTTTAGATCAGAATTCGAGACGTAATGATGATCGAAGTAACTCATTTTAAAATCACTTCTTTAACGGTGTCGAAGAATAAGTACATGATTATTTTGCTCTCACAATAGTTTTGGTGACCTCTTTCAATTCTACACCATTTATGTTAACGTCGCCATACTTAACAAAGAAGCTAACCAGTAAGTCCAACCAATCCACGTATACCGGGAAACCATACTCATCAACCTTAGGCTTCTTGTCCTTATCTAGTTTTATGATGCTAGGGAATTTATCATGTTTGAAATTATGATAGATGATCTCACAGATAGCTTTCACAGGCTTATCATCCTTGAACTTCAAAATCAATTTAGTCGGACCTGCATCTTCCAGTTGCTGCGTAATAGCCTGCTCCCGGAATTCATTCTGTAATTTATCAACGGCAGCTTCACGCTGAATATTTTCATCAGAGGCTTTCTGCATGTTCTCAATCTCTGCCTTACTCTCGCGCTCTTCCTGCTCAGCCTTTTCTTTCTGTTCTTTCTCAATCTTTAGCCTGCTTTCTTCATCTGTAGCGTTTTTCAGATCAACAAGTTTTTGTTTTAACTCAGGAATACGTCCAATCCACTCATTAACCTTCGGTACAATTTGCTCCAGCACAAGTTCGCTCCATTTGGCATACGTTTCTTCTACCTGAAGATCGGCAACAAGTTGAATGTACTCTTCTTCTGATACTATGCTTTTATTGTAGTCGGTGATGAAGCATGAATCATACTGCTCTTTTTTAAGAACGGGCTTGAACTTTTTAAACTGAGCGGCACGTTCATCAAATTGCTCAAGCGGAACATCAAAATGTTTTTTACTTCCTTCATGAACTTGGCGCACACGTTCAATTAACAGATCGGCCAATTTCTTTTTCAGTCGAGATGAAATATCAACTTTATGATTCTCTTTGTCCTTTTGTTTTTGGGCCTTGAGTTCTTCTTCACGTTTCTTGTCCAGCTTAGCCTGGTTATAGGCGCCAATAAGATTTCGGATACGTGCTACTTCATTGTCTTTTGAGTCCTGGCTAACCAGTTTCTCAAACTCCATCAATTCAGATTTTAACTTATCAAATTCCTCCGTGATAGGCTTGCGTAATTTCTGTATGGCATCGAATGTATTTCTGACAGCGACAAGTACGCCAGTAGCATTTTGAAGATCTTCATCCGAAGTGATTTCGGTGATCTGCCGCATGGCAGCAACACTATTAGCACTTCCTTTTTGCATGCGAGGCACTACCTCCTGCATTTGTTTTAAGATAGGTTCAAGCTTTATGAGTGATGTTGTTTCTTCTGCCATAACAAATTAATTAACAAGTTTGTATTTATATTCTTCTTTGATGTAGGTGTTGACGAATTTTCCGATAGACTCAGCGTTCATAGCATGATCAACAACACGTTCAGGCACATCTGCATAGTCGTAAGTCTTGCCCGTTACGTAGGTGATGGATAAAACTTTGGTTTCTGGATTGTAGCGGATACCAGATACTGTTTTGCTGTCGGTGAAAGTTTTTTCGAGTTGCATTAGTCTTTTGTTTCAATCTTTTCTGATTGTGATGAAGTTGAAGAATGGAGGTGTTCTCTAACATTTCTTGATCCGTCATAATAAGTTGAATTAGAGAAGTTCTCACTTCCGGAAATCATTTCAATGGCTCTTGGATTTTTAACAAGCAGTGACAGGAAACCTTCGAATTTCTGAATCACAAAATCACGCTGTGAAAGCTTTTCTTTTGTTAGTGTCAACTCCATATCAGCCTGCCGTGCGTCTGCTGTTTTAGAAAGTTTTTCAGCATCTTCCATCATTTTAGTCGCATTATTAAACTTAGATTCCTTTTCGCGAAGTGCACTAAGTTCCGCCTGCATTGTTTTTACATTTTGCTGAGTTACTTCAAGGAGTTTTTTTGTTCCTTTTGCATCTTCAATAAATGTCACTAATTCAGTAGCGGCCAATTGAGGCAACTGCTTATTGATTTCTTTTAGAATGTTCTCGTTTAATTCCATATTATTTTTGGTTTACAAATCTTTAAGAACTGCTTTCATTTGAATGATAATGTCATCAATTGATTTTCCTGTAAATTCCTGCTCTCCAACGGTATTTCCATTTTTAAACTTTATTTTACCGGAAGCATTATACTTGTCATCAAACATACTTTTCATTAGGTAAATGGCAACCATTTCAATTTTGTTTTTATTGAATGGATCTTTTATAACACTCGGCATCGTTTCATTGCCCATTCCTTCAATTAATTCCATACATCAAAACAATTTAGGTTGCTCTTTATCCTTCTTATACTTCAAAATGAAAGCATCAAACTCACCTTCCAGTCTTTTTGATAAGGCCAGATAGTATTGAGATTTTTCGTCATCATGATTGCGTCTGGCTTTGAAGTAATTCTTCTGCGCATCACGCATCTCTTCAGCTAATTTGATGAATTCATCCATAATTTTTTAATTAAAAATATCCTGTCCAATTTTCTAGTGGAATAATCTTAATCTCAAGCCCATTTACATCTAGGTCTCAACAATGGCTATCCTAGATTATATACGGTATCACGTTCATGAGCATCGCCGCCCCAATCCCTTTGCCGCTGGACACTGTTACATGAATCTATTCATAAAACTACCTCTACAATAAACATTAACTGCTAGAACAGTTTACTAGCCTTGGCTATAGTGAGTTTGTAATCTGCACTCGTTGTTTATCTTCAAGCAGGATACTTTATTTCAGGGCATGCCGGGTTCTCACCGACACTCATAAAGCTTTTATCACTCTACGCGAACTTTATTTTATTCAAATGCCCAATATCTTTACATGAAACTTTTTGGCGATGACTCTTTCGCATCAGGAAGAGGATTTATTACCTCACCTGTAGTAGTGTCAACCTCTTCTCCATCAGTAGAGTAAACCGGTGCATCTGGCATGATAGTAACATCTTCATGCGAAATATCTTCAGCTTCAACAGATGGACCATACAGTACCACATTGTCAGGATAGTGATGGTACAAGCGGAATGCTCTGTTCATTGCTGTCTTCTTCGCCATCTCTGCCGTCCAGGTTGCCCAGGTAGACTTATCTCCCTGCATCGGGCTCTTCGCCATAGCCTTCCTGATCTCATCATTATAAACGACCACATCTTTTGCTGTACCATCTTTATAAGTAATAGTTTGATACGTGGCCCTGATGTTATCGATGTTATTGAGTTCTTTTGTCTTATCTGTGCTCCAGTGTTCTTTCACACAATGGTTCCGTTTATCATGAACGAAATGATCACCCATATACACAATAACACCTTCAGGAACATCCTTTACAGTTGGCATCATGTGGAACATTTCACGTTTACCAGCAGGACTTGAATCAACTTTCAGTCCTCCCTTACCATTTGAGCGCACATAAAGCTTATTGTCGCGGAAGCTCAGCCCAGTTGTACCAGCATAGATCAAAGCTGCGACATGAAAAAAATTATCAACTTTTTGCAGGTCTGGCTTATCGGCAATGATCTGTAGGTAAGCGAATCGCTCCTGTTCCAATCTGTTCTCACCATCATCTCGATTGGTGACACTTTGATAATTTTTAATAAAACGATCTCTTACATCAGGAAGTGTAAAAAGTTCTTTAACAGATTTAGCCTCTTTAATGGCTTGTTCAAATTTCTGGAGTTGGCTCATAATAAAGTATTTAAGAGTGATGTTCTCTTGTTAGTTTCTGATTGCGTGGTACAAATCAAATAAAAAGAATCTTAATAAAAAATAAATTTCAAATTTTTTATTTCAAATTTTAAATTTAGATTTGTCGCCATGGATAATTACATCAACCGAAACGCTTTTTACAAGGATTTGATCCGCCTGCATGGTAAACGATGGACTTATGTTAAAGTATGTGCTGCATTAGATGGTAAGTCAGACGTTATTGATGCATCCGAGAAAAAACAATTGCTCACGCTGCTTGATGAGCACCTTAAGAAAATACGTGACAACATTAAGAACATTCAAACTAAACAAAATTAACTATGCGACACCGCTGCGTATCACAAACATCAACCTATGAGGCCCTGGCTGAATGGATCAAATCAAATGCCGCTGAAGTGATTCAGCATGTAGAGAAAATAAATCTCGGAGAAGAAGAGACTCATGAACTTGAGCGCCAGTCATCGATGGCATCCCGTGCTATTGACAAACTGGAAGAACTGAAGAAAGAATTCATGGACTACATCAAAGAAGGTACGCCTGGCATTGATGGCGAACTTCAGCCTGTTGGAATTACTATTCATCCAACTAAAGGTTTGAAAGCACTAAAAGCAAATCGTGCCTTTGCTGACAAACAGCTTGATCAAGGCTTTAAAGAAGAAGGTATTCCAGTGTACATTATTCCATATCCTGAATATTCATTAATGGTTGGTGTCGATATTGTCGGTGCTGAGTGGCCGCAGTACACTAAAGAGATGTCGATTGATCAGATCAACCAACACAAGCCAATTCTTCGTGTTGAAAAGGGAGAGAAGAAAAAGAAGACATCAACATCCTTTATGGATGAAGAGGACAAGGCTACGGCTCCAGAGTTGGATCTTTAATCCGGTGAATGGTAATGCCAAAGCCTAACGCTTTAAGCATTGGTGTTATCTCATTATAAATAGTGTTAGCCAGTTTTGTTTTCTCAATGTGCTCCAGAGGTTTGTAAGATGATTTGTGCGTTCCTTTCAGAGCATGGTACACACGGTGATGGATGATCTCAGCTTTCTCACATAATGCGCGAAGGGATATGATTGATGAAATTTTGTCTTTCTTAGCCATAAGCGCAAATTTAATTAAATGTCATAATATTAACAAATGTAACTTTTATGGTATACGTCATTCTATTTTTATTGCTTGTCGCAGTTATTGTTTATTTCATCATTAAGTCTTCAAAAAAAGTAGACAATGAAATCAAAGTTTTCAAACAGTACCGTCAGTCTGATGTTGATGAGGCTATGCATTTTGCAGATTCAGAATATAGGATAAAGATAGCACAAGCTAAACAAATCCACTTTCATCCGGCTAACAAAGAACAAGAGCGTAAGAAAAATAAAGACGATATTCGTTCTGTTCCTATTCGAAAGGAAGATGATGTGCCAATTATAAGTCTTCCAGAGCAATCAATCATCATCAATAGTATGATGAATGAAGACATACCTCCACATCATCATATCGAACATCACTCGGACCATGGAGGTGGTGGTTCTTTCGGTGGCGGAGGCAGCAGTGATTCATGGAGTGACAATTCCGGTAGTTCCGACTTTTCATCTTCCGATTCATCATCATCAGATTGTGGATCATCCAGTAATGACTAAACTTTAAATCAATATGCAAGACGAACAAAAATTTGACGTTTGGTGTCTGGTTGAATTATTTGGACATCAAAAAATAGCAGGACGTGTAACGGAACGTAATCTTGGTGGCGCTGCATTCCTTCAGGTTGATGTACCAGAGAATGATACCAATCCAGCATTCACACGGTTATTGAATCCATCTGCTATCTACGCACTCAATCCAATCGATGAAGAGACTGCGCGTAATTATGCGAAACGATTAGCACTCGCACCGATCACTTCCTGGGATGTTAAGGATTTTATGGAGAAGGCTAATAAAAAATTAGCTGCTCACGTTCCTGTTGAATCAGAGGAGGACAAAGAGGAGGAGGAGTATAACGATGAACGCGATAATTGATGGAGTGGAAATATTGTGTCATCGAATATCAGCAGAAGAAGTCAGAAATAATTTTGCTAGGTAATACGCCCGCTCCATCAAAGTCATGTTTTAATATTTTGTATGAGGCACCATTTGATCCGATCCTGGAAGATAATGCTACTGCGTTTGATGCCTGTCTCATGTGGATAGAGAATAATAAAGTTGAAGGAAGTAAATATGTAATCACTGAAATGTTTTTTGTATGACTAAAATAAATATCAAGAATTATACTTCTACCGTTGCGGCATCAAAGTCAGTTGCTCGAATTGAAGAAATACTCGTCTCTATTGGTGCAGATCATATTAACAAAAATTACAAAGATGGACAGTTAGTATCTATCTCTTTCATGGTTTTAGTTAACGGTTCATCTGTTCCTTTTAAACTTCCTGCTAAAGTTGATAACGTGTATCAGGCGTTGAAAAAGTCATACAAGCGATTATCAACACCGGCACTTAAAAATCTAACAGAACAGTCTGCGCGTACGGCATGGAAAATTTGTTGTGATTGGGTAGAAATACAGGCTACTTTAATTCGTCTTGAGCAAGCTGAATTCATTGAAGTATTTTTACCATACGTCTATCAGATTGAAAAAGATCAAACGTTCTTTGAATCATTAAAACAAACAAACTATAAAGCATTACTGAAATGACATTCGAAGACTATAAAGGAAAGAAGGCCACCATTAAATCAACTGAGGTTGAAGGTATCATTGATCGCGTGCGTCATAAGCGTGGTGCTGACGGAAGTCTCGGCGCCAGGTTTATTGTTGTTGATCCCGATGGGAAAGAACATGAGTTGATGCCACATGAATTAATTGTGCATAAAGATGAGTAAGGTAATTACATTCTCTCAAAAATTTCCATCATACCATCCTCGTAAAGGTGAATCAACTCTCTTTATCGAAAAAATTTATGCTGGATTAGCGGACATCATTCCTGATTTTAAAATTCCAAATAACGCTAATGATTTTTGGGATTGGCATGAGTATTATAGTGCTGTACCAAAGTATCACACTATTCGCGCTGGTCATCGCTGGAAAGAAGGAGATTGGTTTAGTCCTCGCATCTGGTCAGGAAGACCTTATAATTCTAAACAAATTATACTTGCCCCAGATATTCAATTAAAAAAAGTTTGGGATTTTGATATTTCTGGTGAAGAAGGTAAAACTTACATTGATGGTCGATCATTAACTGATAGGAATCTTTACATCCATGAAATAGCTAATAATGATGGTTTGGAAGTTATAGATTTTAAAAATTGGTTTAAACATCCCAAGACATTTTCAGGCCAGATATTGTGCTGGCATGAAAAAATAAATTATTAATGCAAAAGTAACATCTGTTACGAAACTTTTTTACCTTCATTCCCCCGGCTTCAACTCAACTGTGCTTATGATAAAAACTTTTTCCTCTTTTTCAGGCCAAAATCTCCATCTTTTAAAGATTTACATCTGTTATGGAGGGTAAAAGAGAAACACCATTACGCTTGAGTCAAGGGAAAAATCAGAAATTGGTTCCTAGAGACATTAGTGAATCATTGGGTAAGCTTCCGCCACAGGCAATCGAGATGGAGGAAGCCGTTCTTGGTAGCATAATGCTGGAGAAAGATGCATTTTTAATCACAGAAAAATTTTTATTAGCCGAACATTTCTATGCAGAGAAGCATAAAGAAATTTATACTGCAATCTCTGATCTGCACCAGCAGAAAGATCCAATTGATATGCGCTCAGTTGGTAATCATCTTAAAAAAACAGGTAAACTCGAAATTGTTGGTGGCTTTTATTACATCGCTGAGCTAACATCTAAAGTTTCTTCTGCTTCCAATATTGAATATCACGCCAGGGTCATTGTGGAGATGGCCATCAAGCGGCGCATCATTGAAATTGCATCATCGCTGCATCATCAATCTTACGAAGATACTACGGATGCTTTTGAAATTCTTGAAACATCGCTCAACTCCATCAAAGCTCTTCAGGATGGAATTGAAGTTGAAAATAATGAATCAAAAATAAAAGAACTCTGGAAGACGCGCCTGCTTACCGAACAACCTCCAGCAGAAATTCCTCTCATCACCATCTTCGGAATAATTGTCGCTACACTCGGAAACCATTCATTGCTCCTGGGAAAGAAAAAGTCACGTAAGACTTTATTTTTAGTATGGCTTGTCTATCAATATTTTCTTCAGAACAAATCAGCCACTGCTGATGATGTACTATGTTTTGATACTGAGCAGGGAAAGTCACACGTATGGAACATGCGCGAGAAATTAAAAAAACTAACTGGTATTGAACTTCCGATCTTCTTCATGCGTGGTATGTCGCCGGCAGAGCGTCGTGATTTTATCAAGTACACCATCAAGTACTGGAAGAATAAACCGAAGATTATCATCATTGATGGCGTGCGTGATCTGATGAACAACATCAATGATCCGATTGAAACGACTGAATTGATTGTGTGGCTTGAATCATTAATTCTGGAATACAATGTACACATTATTGAAGTGCTGCATTTGAATAAGACAGATGGTAATGCGCGTGGACACATCGGAACGGAGTTACTCAACAAAGCTCAGCTGACATACGAACTGAATAAAGATGATAAGACTGGCATCACCCAGGTGAAATGCGAGAGTGCCCGTGATGAAGAGTTTGAACCGTTCTACCTGGAGCATGGTCCGAAGCCTGATTCACTTCCGCTTATTGTTGGTGTTCCTGCACCTGAAGCAACAGAGGTTGATACCAAGCGTGATATCCTCATTAAGATTTTTGATGGTGGCGTATTGAAAGGTGGAGAATTAACAGCAGAAATAAAATCGAATTTTAAAACATCCAAGCATAAGACGGCTGAACTCATCCGTGAGTTTAGAAATAAAGGATGGATTGTGAAGGATGGTAAGATCAATGATCCGAGTGCAACCTGGCGGTTGATGATTAATGATGAAGGTGGCAGGTTGATACCGATGGCTGAAGCTGTGCAGCAGACATCCTTGTTTGATGCCTATCCGAGCGAGAGTATTGTGATGGAGAATCATACTGAAGAACAGAGTGAAGATAATCCAGATTTGCCTTTTTGATGTATGGAGATTTTTCATATTTATCCTCTTGATGAAGAGAAGCAGCATAACCTTGTTGGCTATGTGTGCGAGTGTAACCCGGAGACAGAATATATTGAAGATGAAAATTGTGTATTAGTAAAACATAATTCTTTCGATGGCCGCGAGGCCTTGGAGGAAGCTAAACGAATACTTGGTTATGAGTGAAATATCAAAATCAGCAATGAAGCTTTTGATGGATGATGATTTCATTGATAAGCGCATTCAAGAACAGAAAGATTACCTAGAAGAATTGAGAGTTAAATATTTGTGGTCACGAAGTGAAAAGTGGGTACGATATTTAGAATTGCGTGATAGTGCCACTGAAAGACTCAAGTGGTTTGAAGAATTGAAAAAATATAAAGCTGAACAAAATGACAAGAAAAGAACATCTGCTGATCATGCTCATGGAGGAGTGTGACGAGGTATCACAACGTGCATCAAAGGCTCTTCGGTTTACTTTGGAAGAGATTCAACCTGGACAAGAATTTACGAATGCTGATAGAATAGTTTATGAATTCAATGATCTGTATGCCATCATGCAGATGTTACAGAAAGAAGGTGCTATTCCACATATCATTAATCAGCCAGCACTTGAACTAAAGAAGGAAAAAGTGAAAAAATTTTTAGCGTACTCAAAAGAAGTCGGAACCTTAAAGGAATAATTATGGAAAATACAACAATTTCAGAATTGATCGACATGATCGCTGACTGCAATATCAAAACAGTAACGTATGACGCTGAGCATGATGAGTGGATAATCACTTATCGTAATGGCCTTCATCCTGATAAGGTTTCGACTGAACTTCTGATTGATCATATACAAAATGCATGAGTTATGACAGCAATTGAAGCAAAAAAGATTTCTGATGGATATGCAAAATCCATAGAGAATCAAAAAAAATTAATGATCGAAATGATCCGTGAAGCATCAGTTCGTGGTAAGTATAGTGTTTCGCTTCTTGGTCCATCTTATGAAATAAAAGTTTGGCTCGTTGAAAATGGATACAGGGTGGAGGATCCTCACCCAGGAATATCATCAGCTATAATTTCATGGAACCTAGCTGTATCTGAATCGGTAGGTAAAATGTTACTTAAAAAATTACCATGGCACAAGAAATTATAGTAGATGAAACGCATCCTTACCCTGAAGAGTATTGGGAAGAGAAGCCAAAGAAAATAAAGTATGTGACAAAATTTAATCGTATCTATTTTACTAACAGGTGGAAAATTATCCATAAGCGATTATTGTTTGATGCATCTGATCCGGTGTACATCGGAATCCAGCACTGGTATTGTAGCTGGGACTCATACGCCATCCGGTTTTGTTTTTTTGGATTTGAGATGCATGTGTGGTTTAAAGTTGAAAAGAAATGAGTAACGAGAAAGAAAAGTCAGAGAAGCCGGAAAGTATACCGACATATCATGTCACTGTCCGTGGTGTGATGGTTTTTGTTATTGGTTCAAAAACAATCGATGTTGCCATTGATGTTTTGACAGAAGCAATATTTGAATTGGAGAATTTAAAAAAATTAGAAAATTAAAGATGTGGATAATCCCGAAAAAACACTCGCTACACTCAGCCTTTGCCACGGACAAGGTGGACTTGATCGAGGACTGGAACGAGGAATTGCAGCACTACGGTACCCACATCAAGGAGAAAAAATGTATCAAGCTAGAATTCTCCAATATGCCGCTATTGTGGAAATCGAATCCTTTGCCGCCTACAATGTGGCAGCGAAAATGGAACAAGGTATGGTGGCTCCAGTGCCTATCTGGACTGATCTTAAAACATTCCCGTACGAACAGTTTTACCGAAAAATACACATCCTCACTGGAGGATATCCTTGTCAACCATTTTCACAAGCCGGGCTACAGAACGGAGTCGCCGATCCACGACATCTCTTCCCCTTCTTTGAACATGGAATCGACGCAGTTAGACCTGTTCTCTGTTTCTTCGAAAACGTCGCAAACCACCTCAATATCGGATACCAGGAAGTCAGAGAACGAATATCAAGCCTTGGTTACAAAGTTGAAGCGGACATATTCGCTGCGGAGCAAGTGGGCACGCCACATCTTAGAAAACGTCTCTTCATCCTTGCCGTGGCCGACACTTACTGCTCTGAACAGAGTAAGAGACGAGGAGACCTTGCAGAAGTGCTTGGATTATCGGAAGTCAAATGCCAACCAGAACACCGTTCCGTTATATCTGGCGGAGACAGTGAGAAAGTGGACGACATCGTTATCAAGTTCAACCAACAGAAAAACAAAATTTCAACAAGGAGGAACAGCATTACCAGTTCAAGTCAGACAATGGACAACTCCTTCCAGTCTCGACTGGAAGGACACGGCCGGCATGGAAATGCAAAGAAGCGATGGGAGGAATCGGTGCGATCAATTGCCCAGACAAGTCTTTTTCCAGCAGGACAAGGACCAAATCAATTCGAATTCGAAGAGCCTCGTCTTGAATCCAGCCTGGGTTATGCAATTAATGGGTACAACTTTAGAGAAGACCTTCTTCGCATGGCAGGAAATGCCGTCGTTGAACAGCAAGCCGAACTCGCTTTCAGAACATTGATCGAGAAATTTTTGTAGCCGCAACGAGATTCGAACTCGTAAAATTCAGATTTTAAGTCTGACGCGTCTGCCAGTTTCGCCATGCAGCCATTGTACCCCTGGAGAGAATCGAACTCTCAAAAACACGGTGTCTAAAACCGTCAGCTGTGCCAGTTTGCATATGTCACAGGGGCATTAATTTTTGGTGATCGACCGGATTCGAACCGGCGAATACGAGAACCACAATCTCGCGGCTTAAGCCACTTGCCCACGATCACAGTTGCCGGAACAGGTCTCGAACCTGTAATTTTCAGAATCAAAGTCTGATGTGTTGCCAATTCCACCATCCGGCAATAAAAGTCAGGCATGCTGGATTTGAACCAACGAGCTCCACATTCCAAGTGTGGCGGGAACGACCGGACTTCCCCAATACCTGATAAAAACAAAAAGCCTCCTGATCAGGGAGGCTTTGAGCATTTGCGTCGTTTAAAAAGTATATCCTTATCCAAACTGCATAGCGATGACCTCCAGAATTTCTGGTAAAAGTCGTTGCGGATGCAATTGATTATTGTTCATGGCTCAAACATAGAAAAATTAACCTTTCAATCCAAGTGTCCCACTCTCCCGGACTATCCCGGTTTTTTGAATTCGGGAGTATTGGGATAGTTAAAAAAAGTCCGCATTATGCCTTTTTAAGTAATCCAAAACCGGATCTGTTCTCTTGTTATCCTTATGAATGGCATCTCGAAGAACAATCTTTCTGGATTTATTTTTGGGATTTTGATCCATACCATATAACTCAATTATCTTTTTCACCTGACATCGCTTTATACGAATCAAATCAACAATGCCTTTTAAAAACGAAATAGCAACTAATCCACTCATGTAAGCATAACCATTTTTAAATCGCCATTGATAGCCTTCCATGGTGAGTCTGTTACAAAGACCATTCTCATCCTTCACAAAATACAATTCAACTTTAGTTCGTTTGTCTTTAGCCCCTTTCAAATGGATAACAGCGTATCCAAAATAGTCATAGATATAGGCTAGTTCTTGTCTGTTCTTCATAATTAAGATTTTGATTTTTTAACACATTCCATAAACCTGGCTTGTGCTTCCTTGTAATTTTTATAAATCTGATCCCGCTCAGCCTTCATTTCAGCCGTCAATCTCCGCTTCTTATTCTTTTTCTTCGAATCATAATAAGCCAAAATAGACTCCACAACCTCTTTCCTGAGCGTCAGGTACGGCAGAAGTAATTGCATCAGCCGAACAGCCCGATGCTGCTGGATGTTCAGCCAGTAGTTCTTCTGATCACGAATGCACTTACTGTCCTTCACGTAATAGTATCCGCCAAAATGGTGGTACATAAATTCCGTATCCATATCATCATCTATCCGGAAGATTTTGATATAAACCTTGTGCACCGTGCTGTTTTTAATCTTGTAAAACCGAACTCTTGATCCTTGATCAACAATCATTGCGGCCTCCTTTAAAACCTCAGGAGTAATTTTTTTAAAGTGAATTGGGATTCTCTTCATGAAAATAAAAAACCCGGCAGTGTAGGACGTCTGCTCGGGCTTCTATAGGTGGATTTAAACCAGACCAAAATCCTTCGAGTCCTACTTCGAAAAATTTCAATCAGAAATTCAAAGTAGCAAAAAATTGAAATAATATCCAAATTTTTGATAGAGTCCCCCGACTCTCCCGGACTATCCCGGACTATCCCGGGAGAGTCAACCGAATACAACTGATCAACTCTCCCGGTCACTCCCTGTAGATATATTTCTTTTTAGAGAAATATATCAAAGGGGCGGGAGAGTTAGTATCTGTGACCAGTGGGAAGGTGAAAAAAACAATAAATAAAATTTTAGACCGGGATAGTAGATTAACAAATGTTAATATTTTCATTTACCTTCGAATCCATGATACTCAACCAGCAACAATCCAAAATCCTGAACCTCCCAAACGTCCAGGAACTCATCAAAGCCCTCGACCTCGACATCCATGATTCCGGAAAAGAAGCCAGACGACTCATCTCAAACCGCGTCTCCGCTTGGATCGACCATGCAGACGTACAAACACACTACCCACGAATAATTTCGCGTGACGAGCCTCTAATGAGCCCGTTCGCTTCCAAAGATGACTGGATAAAAGATATGATCGCCATTCACGGCCAAAACTGGTGCCCATTCTGAAAGGATACCTCCCTGCGCCAGGCGGTAGACCATCCCCGGGTCGCTGACCGATTGGGCAATCGGTTTTTCTAGACCCGGGGGCCTCTGTTTTCAATATTTTCAAAATAAGAGCATATAAAAGCTTGACACTGAAGCTGGATTAAACTATTTTTGGATCATAGTTCGTAATAATCGAACGTTTAACACCAAATCTTCGCAACCAAACATAATTTTGTGGGTAAATCATCAGAAAAGCCTACTAAAATTTCTCCATCTTACACCGTAACGCAGCGCACCGCGCAACCCACGGTTGGCACGATTAAGCCAACACCGGCCGAATATTTGCAAACAAGTGTGAGGCATATGCAACGTTGTTACAAAACGCAATTACTAGTTCGTTACCGTGACAAGGTTTATCAGGCTTATGGTATTAACCGCTTTGAGGTTGATTGTCTGTTATTGTTATCTGGATTGCTTGAGAATTTAGGCAGGCAGGTAATTAGTAAAACAGTATTTCTTAAGATTGTTACTGGTAGTTTCAAGACGAAGGCAAAGTTTAGCGGTTATCTTCAGGGCTTGTTAGATAAAGGTTGTTTGGGTAGTTATGAGTATGTTAGTTCGCCTGATTCGTTGGCCATTGGCATTACTGATTTTGGTATTCAGGTTATGGATTTATATTTCAAGGAACAGGCTGAATTATTCCAGCGTTATATCAATCCTGATGATGACTGTCCAATAAGATCTATTGTGATTGGTGAGGATTTACCAACTTATAAAGCACGCCAAACGGCCTAAAATCCATTCCTAACAAAAAATTATTCTTTCTGACAATCAACAACTTACACAATATTTAAAAAATAGTTTGCTTGACGTATTGACTTCTTAATATCTGTTAATATCTTTACATCATAATCACAGACAAAAACGTTACCGGGACACGCAAAACGGGATACAAAAATGAAGACAATCAAGATCATTATCGGAATTGCGGCGGTTATCACTGCTATCTACATGTTTCCAAAACCAGTGGCAAGTAAGCCTTTTTCATCCTTTGAAAAGCAAATGAGATTAGAGACTCAGATTGACTCTATGGAATTTGCTAATAAAATGAGTGTTTGGTCTAAATAAGGTTTAAGGAGATGAGACAGAAAAAAGTATTTCCGACCGATGAAGTAGCGCATATTTGGTCTAAACAATCACAGACTGAAGGTAGAAACGCAGGTAAGAACCTGTTTTTTAATGGTGACAAAATTTATTCTTATGGCCATCATTTTTGTATCGCGCGCATGATTGATAACAATAGAGTATTGTTTACCACTCGCAGGTATTCAGTAACGACTAGTTCGCATATGTACCAAGTTCAGCGGGCTATAACTCATAAAGAATTAGTTTACTGCAATGATCCGTCTGAAGGTGCTAATAGTAATATACTGGCTTTTGGTAAAGAGATGCATGAGCAATATCTTATTATTCAAGACACTAAACGCCGCAAAGTTACTCATGATAAAGCAAAGCTTGAAATTGTGGCTATTGCTGAACGTGTGGATAAATATCTGGCAGCTATCAACACTTCTATTAAAATCTTCACATTCGATACGTTTGTGGCATTGTATGCCTTTGCCAAAGATCAGGATTTAAGCAAGCTACAAAGCACGTTTGAGGCTCAAAAATTAGAGGCACAACGTAGGGAGTTGGCACAAGAAAATGAAAGGCGTGAAAAAGCAAAGAAAGAGATAGCGAAATGGAAACGCGGTGCAAACATTAGGTTATACTATCATGTTGATGAGGTTTATTTGAGATTTAATGCTTCAGATAATGTAGTGGAGACCTCGCACGGTGCGCGGGTAAATGTTAAGCAGGCCAAAATATTATTTGAGCGAATAAAGAGCGGCAAAGATGTTATAGGATTTGTGATTGATGGTTATACCGTGCTTGGTTTGAATGGTGTTCTTACTATTGGTTGTCATAAGATTGAGCGCAAAGAGATCAATCTCTTTGCTAAGAAAATGGGTTGGGGTCAAATCAATACTCACTAAACGCGCGACATTATGAAAACCGATAGCTTATATGCGATTTACAGAAAAACTGCCGTTCCTGATGAAACCTATCCAGAATACAACGCAGGGTATAATCTTGAATTAGCTGGACATATCATTATTAAAGATGGTGAACAAGGATATCCGGTTGATGAGGAAGAATACGAAATGGTATTCATTGGATCTCTGCCTAAAGAATCAAAACTATGCTGACTAAAGAAGACAAACTCATCCTATCCGTCATGTCTACAACGAAGATGAGTGCGCGCATAAAGAAACAATTGGAGAAACTAAAAAATGTTTCCGGTAACCATAAACCGGGTTATAAATTATGAAAACTACATACGAACAACAAGCTATTGACTTTATGCAAGCTTGTGGAATTACCTTTGAAGCTAGATTTGTTTCTTTCGGTCCTTACTTTGAAGGTGAGAAAGAATCACGAGACAAATATGCTATTGTCTTTAAAAAACCTGAACAAAGGAACAAATCATTATCACTAACCTTTGGCCAATCAACTGCACATTCCTACAGAATTCAACTAAAAGACTTACAACACTCTAAAAGAGTAAATGACATTAGGTCATGGAGTACTTTTGTTGATAATCCAAATGGACAAAAACCTACCGCTTATGATGTGCTATGTTGCATAGTTAAAAGTGATCCGGGGAACTTTGAGGAATTTTGCAGTGAATATGGTTACGATGAAGATTCTCGAAAAGCTTATTCAACATGGCAACTTTGTGTTGAGCAATGGCACGATGTTAAACATTTTTTTACTCAATCAGAGATTGAACAACTACAAGAAATCAATTAAGGCCATGAAAACAATTGAAAGTAAAATAGATTTTACTCGAATCAATAACGACACGAACGGTAACCCTCGTTACGTGTGCCACTTTCTTAATCTACTCACTGATAAAGATGAATTTACCTCTTTAGACGCACGTTACGCACTTGCTTTGAGCCGTGCAAAGAAGATAGGAGGCCGCAAATTCCATAATAAGCAATACGGCGGATGGATTGTATTTCAGTCTTACAATATCGCAGAAACAGAGCGACACATTAAGGAACTTTTGAAATCTGTAAAGCCATAGGCGCAAACTAATTTTAAAAAACATATATATGAAAGGTTATAAAGTATTCAATCCAGATTTTACCGCGAAACAAAACAATATGAAATACGAAGTCGGCAAGACTTTTGAAGTGCCTCTTCCAATAACAATTTGTCGTTCAGGCTTACATTTTTGTTTGAAAGCTTCTGATTGTTTTTCGTATTACGATTTTGATCCAAAAAATATTGTCTGCGAAGTTGAAGCGTTAGGAGAAACACAAACACACGATGAAGATTCTAAAGTTTGTACTAATAAGCTTCATATCATTCGCATCATTGAGTGGTCTGAAGTTTTATTTTTAGCCAATGAAGGAAAGGACAATACCGGTCATTCTAATTCGGGCAACTGGAATTCGGGCGACAGTAATTCGGGCAACAGTAATTCGGGCAACAGGAATTCGGGCGACAGGAATTCGGGCAACTGGAATTCGGGCGACAGTAATTCGGGCGACAGTAATTCGGGCAACTGGAATTCGGGCAACTGGAATTCGGGCAACAGTAATTCGGGCAACAGGAATTCGGGCAACTGGAATTCGGGCAACTGGAATTCGGGCGACAGTAATTCGGGCGACAGGAATTCGGGCAACAGGAATTCGGGCAACTGGAATTCGGGCAACTGGAATTCGGGCGACAGGAATTCGGGCGACAGTAATTCGGGCTACAGGAATTCGGGCGCATTCTGCACCGAATCAAACCCTAAATTGATTTTATTTGATAAATTGACTGATATAAATGTGCGTGATTGGGAGAATCACGAAGCTTGCCAAATCATGTCTAATCTTGACTTTACAATTTGGGTTCCATCTTCATTAATGAGTGCTGAAGAAAAAGAAAAAAATCCTAAGCACGAAACTACAGAAGGTTATTTAAAAACTATTCCAATCAAAGAAGCATGGGCAAATCTTTGGGGTAATTTAACGGATAAAAAGAAATCTGTATTTACTTCTTTGCCTGGTTTTGACTCAGATAAGTTTTTTGAAATAACTGGAATCAGAGCATGAAAACAACCTTTATAAATCCGTCTTCCTCTAAAGCAGAGCGGCGCCAAGTTCGCCAGTTTGCAATAGAAGCTTTGCAGCAACGGCAAACTAATTTTGAAAAGCTGATGGCACCTGACCAGTACGGTGATATTATTAATGTCAAGATGAAAGATGACCACGGAGAATTCTACTTGTACAAGTTTGACGGTTACAGTAAGACCGAAAGCCAGTCGATTAAGTTTTATGTGCAAGATGATGAGGTAGTCATTAAGTTTCTTTACATGCTTAAGCTTTCCGGCTGTTACCTGGACATTACCAAAAAGGATTGGGCTCAGTTGCTGTTTAGATTGGTTAAAATAGAAATTAAAAATTGGAGTGCTCCCGCGAAAACGTAAGTGGTCGAGTATGATTCTGTAAAGAAGGAAAATGTGGTACGTAACACTTGCCTTTGTATAGCAGATAAGAAAGGGAAACGAGCCTCCAATCTTTTAACAAAAAGCAAACTAAATTTAAGAATACAACAATGACACCTAAAGAGATAATTATCACAGTAGTATCAACGGTATTGATTATAGCATTTATTGTTGTCGTGGGCTATGTGATACCAATGATTGTTTATAAATCCCTTTGGGATGATTTTGAACGCAAATTAAAATCAAAGAAATGAAAATAGGTTACGCCCGCGTCTCAACGCAAGATCAGAATTTAGGCAGGCAAGTGTCCGACCTTCAGAAGTATGGCTGTGAGATTATCTTCACTGAAAAAATAACAGGCACAAAAGCCAGTCGGCCGGAACTTGATAAAATGATTGCAACACTGAAGGAAGGTGATACTGTAGTCATTCATAAACTTGATAGATTAGGAAGATCTTTACAGCATCTCATTTCACTTGTGAACAATTTTAAAGAGAAGCAGGTCGATCTCATTTCACTCAACGATAACTTTAATACCACTACTTCCCAGGGCAAACTAATATTCAATATCATGGCCTCTATTGCTGAGTTTGAGCGGGACTTGATTTCAGAGCGTACGATCTCAGGGCTTGCTTATGTGAAGAGCCAGGGGCGCAAGCTTGGGAGAAGGTTTACGGATGCAGATAAGCTAAGCCAGGTTGAAGAGTTGCGTAGCAATGGTGCGCGTATCTCCGAGATCATTAAACAAACAGGGCTTAGTCGGTCTACTATTGACAAACACTTAAAATTTGTTGAGTATAAAAACGCTGATTTGTCGGAAAGATTAAAATAACAGATTTATGGATTACTACGAAGAGAAAAATGCTCAGCGCCATAATGCCTTACGAGGCACAGTAAATGGCTTATTGATTGTTTTCGTTCTGGCACTTGTTTTTAGTGCTGGCTGGTATTCAGGTGTTCACCTTAATGGCAAACTAAATCCATCAAAGATTACAAAGCAAAAATGTATTGGGTATACTGTAATCAGTCGTGACAGTGTCGAGTGGTGTGACGGCAAACGAGTAAAATACAATTGGCATGTATTCAGTGATTACAAAAAACGCGGTAAGAAATGAGTTATAGATATTTTCCCGAGTACGGCAGAAGTGGCCATGGTAAACCACACTATACCCATCGCAAGATGTTTGTTCATATTGTGAATGCAGGCTATCTGTGTGGATGGATAGCAATGCCGACACAAATCTGGCAATGGATGCTTCGCCAGCGGGAAGGTGTGTTCACTATACTTGTCACTATCCGCCGCAAACTAATTCTGGTGATTACACAGTATCGAACGGAATCAAAACAAAATCGAAAATCATATTTAAACTCTTTAATTGTAAAACTATCATGAGCAGAAAAGTAACAGTCAACGAGCCCAATGAGGCTTATAAGAAAGACAAAAACTATGTGAAGAACATACCACGTTCTGATCGCCGTAAGATGGGATTGTACCATCGTGAAGAGCCTGTAAAAGAAATGGAAGTACATGTTCGTAACATGCAGGAGCACAAGGCTGGTGGAGGTTATATCCTTCGAGATAAGGCGACTATGCCATCAGTGAACAAACGTGGTGCTGTGGTACGTAACAAGTACAAGATGACACTTACCAAAGAAGGTATTGGTAAGCTCAAATCATTCACGGATAAATATCCGAAGCTGAAGAAACAATTCAATTCACTCAAGCGTGATGCAAAGCCTGGTAAGGTTGTGATGGCGGTGTTGAATAAACCATTGATTGTAGCGGGCAAGCCTTTCCATTCACAGGCTATTGTGCTCACGACGGATTTGTTTAAGAGGACTCTTCATCGATCATTCTAATGGTAAAACGAAGAGTAAGAATAGTAGTGGATGGCAAGCGTTACGAACCTGTGATGCTTGCTCCTCATCTGCGTGATAGCAGATCAATTGTTGTGAGTGAATCATTTAAACCAAAAGATAATGAGCGAAGAGATAGCCAAAATAATTGACTCAGTTCCAGAGTATAAAAAAATTCTCAGGAATGAACCACATCATAAACATGAAATCATTATTGATGATGATGATGTGATCCGTTGGAAGGCGAATCCATCAGTTCGTAAATTGATTGATGACAGTCAATTACTAAATGAGTTTCTTGTTTTATTCAATCTGCTTGGAGTGAAGAAAAATCATGAGTTGTATCGTAAATTATATCGTGACATGGGATATTCTTTATCTGGCTATCACGAGATTTTTTACTGGGATGTAAATAATCCTTTTTGTGATGATTATAAGGCTAACGCTCTTTTGGTATGAGACTTTATTCGATATCCAAAGAAGACCTTTTGCTCAAAATCAAAAAGCTGGAGTGTGAGAATACCTTGCTTAGAAAGAATCAAGTTGATAAAGGTAAGGATGAGGCTTACATCGAAGAGTTAAAGCATAAGATTGATTCATTACAATTAAGGCTTAAGACAATCAATGAGAAGTATGTTGAACTTCTTGAGTTGAGAGTGAAGAAGCTTAAATCTCGGTGTGAGAATCAGAAAGAATTGATTAGTCATCTTCATAAAAAACTAACCAAAAGAGAATGCAAACAACAGTAAAATTATCAGAACACGGCATTGAAGTGAATCTTAAACTTAACTGAGTATGAATATCATTTGTTACAAAAGTCTATTCATATTGCCCTAAACAGCAATCAGTGTACTGGAAATGAACGCGCTGATATTAAGAGTCTTTATGATTCTTGTAAAGAAATTAAAACTATTTGAATAAAAAAATAATGGAGACAAACCAGATATTACCAGTTCTTGATCTTGCTGTGCTGCAAGAGAAAGCTAATGAATTTGCAATGAAAGGCGCAATTGAGGCACTGAAAGAATATTACAGTGGTTACAATTCTCCTTATCGAAAGGCAATTGAAGAAGCATTGATTGATAAAAAATTCAGTTACCCTCTTCAGTTACCCGACATCATTACGATGTTGAATGAAAAACTAAGTGATCAGATAGATGCTATTGCCAACACCGCACTGAGCCAGACTTATTTACCACAAGTAAAAGAAATTCTATTGCGCGAAGAAAGTGAAATGTTATTTTCTGAATTTCTAAAGAAATTTGTTGAATTCACCGAGGTGAAGTATTATGATGATTGCGATTTACGCATGGAAAAAAATTCACAATATGGATGGTATGAAATACATCTTTCAACAGGCGAAAAAACTTATGATCTCACACTTCATGAAGATTACGCCACCAAAAAAGAACAGGTAAAAAAATATCATTTTTTATCAATACCATCTAATGGCTCTACTGAGAAAATGAAAATATCAATTGATGGAGCCGTTGCTGAGATACCGTTTACCAGGGGTCTTATGAAAGATAATTTCATTGCTTTTATAACGCGATTGGTATTATCTGGCACTAGATTCAAAATAGACACCGATTACTTCCATGAAGACATGTTTCCTCCACAATGTCATTGCGATTAAGATGGACACCTACTTCTCATTCAACTACGACGCTCAATGGATTTATTTGAATCTCTACATGGAGATGAGTTACGAAGAATTGATGAACAGGCCAGAATGGAAACTACGCAGGATCTATGACTGGAATTTAACGCTGCGGGTGCAGCATGGACTTGAGATGAGTAGATTATTTTTAAACTAAACAACAATGAAAAAATTTAAGTATCCGCTTGCCATTGAAGGCACAACCGAACAATTAAAAGAATTATCTATTAAATTACTTGAATTAGGATATGTGATAGGCAGTAAAATAACGAATACTGATAGGTATTTACTCACTAATTGGTGTGATGAACTTGGAACATTGGGATATGATCATCTTAGAAATTACAGAGATCGTTATGATGTATCAGCCTCCAATCCTGATCTTGTTCTGGCATTAGCTGCAATGGTTGATGATGATGATATAAATCCTGGTGAATTATTTTATTGTCATAAGAATCTTGTAATGGATAATGATTATAGAATTGCCTATAAGAAAAATCACTTTTACAAAAGTGAATTACATGGTGCTATAACTGATGAGTATAATCTCAAAGAACATTGGATGTCTGGCGTTGGTGTAAAGGCTTCAAAGTGGTTAAGAAAGGCCACAAAAGAAGAAATTATTTCACATTTCTCACCCCAAACATTCAATGGATCAGAACCTAAAACTATGGAAAAGAAAATAATCGGTTACAAATTAAAGGATGATTGCAAACAGTATGAAGAAGCAGCTAGTGCTATCCTAAGATTTTCAAATGGGAAACTTACCAATTATGCAGAAGGATACAATTTTACTTTTACTTCTCCTGCTTCTGATTTTTTAAAGAAAGCTGGTGTTCTTGATCTCTGGTTTGAGCCAGTGTATGAAGAAAAGTTTAAGGTTGGTGATTGGATATTTTTTGATGGTAAATCACATAAAGCTGGTCCTTACAAATTAATTGAGAGAGTTAGAGAAAATTTATTTCGAAGCAAAGATCAATGTCATGAAACAAAATCAGGCTATCGACTAGCCACTCCAGAAGAAATAACCGCAGCCCAAACAAAAGTAATTACTCTACGCTGTGAAGGTGGAACTTTTGAAATTGAGGTGAGTAAGAGAGGAATTTATTATAAGCCTGAAGATAAGTGGCTTGATATTGCTGCTTTAAATCAAGCTGTAAATCCGGTCATAACATCAGTAAATGTTAGTGGATATGATTTTAAATTAGTCATTGATACTATTGATTCCGGATGTAAGAAGAAAGTATCCATACTAGAATGGAAGAAAGTGTTATCCGCTTATAATGAGATATGCAAATAATAAATTCTCTCCATGACCTTAAAAAGCATCCACCAACTTCTGACACTGTGTATGTCAAGACAGCGAAGAAACTATTCTGGTATGACTTTCAATTGCATGGATGGATAGCGAAAACATATTTCACCTCACTTGAAGTCTCTGCTATTCTCGGATTGAAACATGATAAAATTCAGCGGATGATCAGGCATCTTGAAATCCGGCGCAGGATGAATCGGAGTGAAAACATGGGTTATGATGACTTGAAGCTATTGATGAAAGTGGTGAAGATTAGAAAGGCTGAGCCATGCAGAACGTATAAGGACATTAAAAAAGAATTAGGAATATGACACAACAAGAATTTGAAGATTCACTGGATAAATACATCTTCGCTCATATTGGTGTTTCTATTGAGGCTCCTGGGACTACACCAATGGATAAACAAGAATGTAAAGTTATGCTGAAACAGATGTTTAGCAATTTTGTGATTCCAATGCAAAGAGACCTCACCTCTCTTGAATCTAAGCAAAAGGATTTGGAATTAGAACTATCAAAAGCAAAGGAATTATTGACTTTATCTTTAGCATTCCTTCCTGATAGGGCTACTATATTAAATGATCAAATTGAAGATTTTCTAAATAAAAAATCATGAAAAAAGAAATCCTACACGAACTCATGTCATCAGCACGCCTGCTGAATAAGTTCATCGCCGATTCTACGAACATCAAAGCTATAGAGAATGCCGCAATGCTGATGGCATCAAGCATCAAAAAAGGTAACAAGATCATCACCTGCGGCAATGGTGGCTCCATGTCGGATGCTATGCACTTTGCAAGCGAGTTAACTGGACGCTATAAAGATGACCGTAAACCAATTCCTGCTATCGCTATAAGTGATCCTGGACATCTCAGCTGCGTGGCTAATGACTATGGTTACCATCGCGTGTTCTCCAGGTGGATCGAGGCACATGGACGACCAGAGGATGTACTGGTGGCCATCTCTACATCAGGTAATTCAGAGAATGTGTTCGCGGCTGTGCAGACCGCTATTCAAAAGAACATGTATGTCGTATTTTTGTCTGGTAATGATGGAGGCACGATACAGGATTTACTTGGTCCTGCTGATGTTGAGATCAGAGTGCCGCATGAAGGGTACGCCGGACCCATTCAAGGCATACATATTCAGATCATTCATATTTTGTGTGGGTTAATTGAGAAGATGGTATGAAAAGATTCAAAGAAGGCCAGCAAGTTGTGTGTACTCATCCTACCGGTATGTGGTTAGGTATATTTAAAGGCCCTGGTTATGGTGATATAGTCACTGTAAAAAAATACTCATCTACTTTTCCTAATAGTATAGGATTGGTCGAGCATCAATTCAGCCCGAGAAATGATGGGCGTATTGCATGTTTTCCTCAAACATGGTTTGAGCCTTTGATGGATATTAACGAGATAACTATTGAATTAGAGATTAACCAACAAAAATCATGAAGTCATTACAAGAGATTTGTTCAGATGCTGATAAATTCAAACAAAAAATTTACACTCTTAAAGAGCGATCGCCTATCTATCCTGATATTCTAATTGAAAAACAAAATAGCAAAACATACGCTAGCACTTTGATTAGAATAGAAAGGGATGGAGTGTGGTATAAAGTTCATGTAGTAGAAATTGATCATCACGATCCTTCATTGAACATTATGGTTCCGGAAAATTATTATCTCATTCAGAGATTATTAACACAAGTTTATTACATACAATTTTTGTATAAAATCTGCGGACGAGAAGATGTTGATGTAAATCAAGAGTCTGAATTAGAACGAATAATTAAAGTCAATAACATTATAAATGGTATACCATTATGAACAAGTACGTCATCATAATCACTATCATAGCAATTCTCATCATTGCTTTCCTTCTGCACCGCGTCAACGTCCTTCAGGATGATAAACAATCACTCTCATCTGTTGTTGCTGAGAAGAACGACTCTATACATTATCACAAAACAAAGAATGGTCAACTGGTGGCAGAGAAGTTTGCTGCTGAAATGAAAGCAAAAGACCTTGAAAAAAATTATCCTGTCTTAGCTAGGCAAATCGAGCAGATGGGCATCGAACTCAAATCAGTTAAGGCTGTGATGCAGGCAGGATTTACTGCTCATGGCTCTGGCAATTCTTATATCACGCACAACCACTACACAGATAGTACTGGAAGGTCCATGGATTCTACGCACTTGAATGTGTCGGACGGATACCTGGCTTTCCGTGCTACTATCTATGACAGTTTACATGCGCCATATAAATACACCTACTCTGACGTGATCACAATGACCATGAGTACAAAGAAAAAGTGGTTGTTCGGTAAAGAACGATTGTATGGCTCTGGAATGCTTGGTAATCCGAATGCAAAAATCACCAATAGCACCAGTGTGCTGATGAAGGATTACAAGGACAAGCGATTCAGTATAGGGCCTTACGTTGGTTATGATCCGATTCAGAATAGACCAAGTGTAGGTATCGGAATGCAATGGGCATTGATTAAATTTTAAAAGACTCAGTTAAACTTTAAAAACTTATGCTGATGCGTTGCAAAGCCAAGCGATGTGGGGCGAAGTGTAGTCAAGTAATGGCCTCTGATCATTGTGGGGTAAAGTGATCCAATTTTATGAAAATATACAAAGTAAAAATTAAAGGAATTACACCATACATGCAACACCGTATGGATGATCAAAAGCTTGAGCAATGGGAGAAGCAACGAGGCCCAATTCATGAACGTCCAGAGTTAGTAAAAGAGGATCTTGTTCGTGCGGAATATCATTGCTATCGAAATTCCGATGAACAATGTTTTATACCATCTGAACAAATTAGAGGGGCATTAATTGCAGCAGGTTCTTACGTGAAAGCTAAAGTTGGTGGCCGTTCAAAATCCATGAAACAGATAGTGGCAGCTATGTTTATGGTTTCGCCTGACCAAATATTATTGCCAGATTTTGATAGCATCGATAAACGATCTGCTGTCAATAGGAATGTAAAGGCTCGTGTAATCGTTGTTCGTCCAAAATGGTCTGAATGGAGCGCTGAATTCACGCTTTCAATTGACGAGGACTCAATCACTATTCAGACTATCGAACAAATCATTGAGTATGCTGGTAAATATGTTGGGATAGGCTCATTTAGGCCTTCAAATAATGGTATGTTCGGACGATTTGAGTTAACGACTATAAAATTATTATAATAGCGTCATGTGACGTAGAGTCCAGTACAGCGAAGTATCGCACAGTTTAGGCCTTCGGGTGTGGGGTTAACCCGATTTTTATTATGACAAAGGAGAAAGCTAAACAAGCTTGGATAGATCTCCATAAAGGACTTGATTACATACAAGGTCGTGACGACTTCAAATCATCCCTTAAAAGAGATATTGAAAAGAGAATATCTGAGCTTGAACAAATTGCTTTAGTCAATGATCAATGGAATAAAATTGATATTCAAATCAGTGAATGTAAAAGATTTCTTGAACTAATCGAAACAGTTGAACCATGAAAGCACAAATAATAACTAAAAAAGAAGCTAAAACTTTAGGATTAATCCATAGTAGGATATTGACAAATGGTCATGGTGCGTTTGGAGAATCTGATAATTCTTATGAAGATTTTGTATTCATTAACAAAATAAAAAGAAGAATATCAGAAGATGATTTGATTATTTTTATAGGTGAATCGCCTAATAGAGAGATAATTCAGGTCATAAGTAATTATGATTCTTCGGATAAAATTCTTGAATTGTTAAACCCTGAACTTCTGACTAAAAGAAGGCTTGAAAAATATGAACGTTTTCTTAAGCTTAAGAAGGAAATAGAGTCTGATGAATTCTATAAAACGAAAGCAACATCATTAAATGGTTGCCCTTTTATGTATTGTGATAGTAACCCAAAATGTGAGAATAGTTGTAGATATTCCAAGCCCTAAAAACCAAAGTACTCAACATTCTATTAGAACTATGAAAAAATAATAATTATGAAAACAGGAATTGAATTAATCGCTGAAGAGCGTTCTGAACAAATTTCAAAACACGGATATTCTATTGAAGATGATATTAGAAAATACCCTGACTCAGATTTGATCCGTGCTGCATGCGCAATTGCTTTTATAGCTAAAGACGGAATGCCATGTCAATTACCCGCACCTGATTGGGCTTGGTCTATTCGTGAAAGGATAGAAAAAGATAGAATTCATTGTCTAAAAGTTGCTGGTGCTTTTATTGCTGCTGAGATAGATCGGATACAATATAAATCGGCAACAACTATTCTATTTGAAAATGGCATTGATATTGGAACTTTAAATGATGAATTCAATTCTGCTTTGCTTAAAGCAATGGAAGAATACAAAAACTCGAAGCCATGAAAACTTTAACTATTCTATTCGAATCTCCTAATGTGTTCTACGCTTTTATTGATGGTGTGAACATTAGAATTGATAATCCGGAAATACTTAACGCAACTTTAAAATGGCGTGGTGCACCAAATGAGTTTGCTTACACAAATCAATATGGCCTTAAAAATGGTCAGACATTCCAAGTAGAGGGATTTGAGTATGAAGTGAAAGAAATTTGCAGTCAATGTGAGCCTAAATACAATGAATATTGTACCAATTACGATCATATTTGTATGGGTGAGTACAAGAAAGTAGCAATCCTAAAGCTTGCTAAAGAAGAGGAACCGAAAGAACAAATACTGAGAAAGCCATTAAGATCTGATTATAGTGAAGATAGCGATCTTTGGGATTATATGGAAGCTCTTGAAAACTATATTGAACAAATTGAAAAACTAAAGAAATAAACGTTATCGCTCATCGTAAAGCGAACTATTGATATTGTTTAGCTAGATTCCACCACAAATTATTAGCTAATGATATTAATGATTTTTGATCTTTGATTATCAAATCATAAAATAGGTTTTTATCAACCATAGAACTAAGCCACTCTTTAGCCATTTCAAAATCGCTATCCTTAAAAGGAGAAACTAACCTGTATTCAGCCCACTCCTTAATAAACTTTGGCAGCGGCTCTTTTATTGGCTCTACATCTTCAGGTTTGAATCCAAATTTCCAAGCATCAAAACCATCTGGACAATCATGTATCCTTCTATCCGCTTCAGCAAAAAGAAATACTTCTTCCTGCATATTTTTTATCTTAACCAGATGCTTATCCTTATCGCGTACAAATCCAACATGATACATTCTAATCTGATCAATAAAGTCTGTAGACGCTGATGCCATGACTGACTCAGCATCATCTATGCAGCGGTATTGCTTCTTAGCAAGCCTGATTACATGTGTGCTTACTGGCTTTCGGTTATGCTCTACATTAAGTACTGTGTAAGCAGAGTGCCAACAGTTGAGGCGATGGATTAAGAATGCTTCTTGATTAGTTTCTATTGCTTGGCGGATGAATGGAAAGGAATCTTGGTGCGTGATCTCATCAGCTTGTTGATAATAAAAATAATCAGTGTTCAATAGTTCAATAGCTATGTTGCTGAAATAAGAAAGTTTCTCTCTACCTTTTTGCTCAAGCCATTGTGCCTGTGAGATGTAGTGAGAAATTACAGGTTTAAATGGTCTATCTGATAATTTATCAAAAATCCATTTAGAGACAAGTTCTGTTGTTCCATCATCACCACCAAAAGAAATTGATACAGCATCGCATAATTGGTATAAACACTCAAGACATTCGATAATTGAATAGTCCTGTGAAATTGCGTTCCATGCCATTGTAACGCCGCCTAAAGTTTTACTCATATTGATGTGTTTTTATATAGAGCAATATTGCCGAGTGTCTTCACTTCTTCAAGTTCAGGATACTTTGCGATAGCAGGCAATACTCCTGGGCCAAACTGCTCAAGGATGTCATCGAAAGCCAGCCACTTAATTTTTAGATCAAGAGCGAGTTTAATATCGGCCATTACGTGATGCTCCAGATGTCCCCCATCTATGAAGATAAGATCTGCGTTTACAGATTCAAGTGTGCTAGGCCATTTCTCGAATGCTTTTGCACTATCACAAATCATAAATTCAAATCGTGGTGAATACCTATGTAATAATATACTTCCTGCCTCCATTGTTTCAGCTTTATCACTTATATCTATAGATAGAACTTTAGCATTAGGTGCCAATTCTAACCACATAGATGAAGACCATCCGCAATTTAATCCAACCTCAATAATACCAGATGGTTTTACAAAGTCAACAATTTCACGTAAGCATCTAACAGAATGTGGCCCACATCCGAAGGGAATCCTATTACCACTAGCATCAAATCCTGTACCTGAAAATCCAGCAGCAGAAGGCAATCCGATAGTGCATTTATGGAAAAAAGCGATGTCCTCCTCTGAGGCATACATTAATTCTTGTTCTGTCATTTTAATTATCGGATAGTGGTTTAATAAAATCATCGAGTATTACCAGAGGCAATTCATCATCTATTGCCCATGCTGACAACAATGAAATATTGTAAATTAATACTTTCAACTGCTTATCATTCAATTCTACTCCTTTAGGCAGAAATCCATCAGGATGAACTAAGTACCATTCATAAATTTTTTTAAGATGCACCTGTGCTTCAATCGAAAGATCATCATAGTGATCAGAAAAAATTGATTCAACACTCATACCTTTCGAAGTATAACATAAAATGAATAACACCCTTCTCTCAAGTCCATTCCTGAGTCAACTAAATCAAAAACTTTTGGTAAATGATCTCCTCGAAAATCTTTCCCTTCTCCGCAGAATGCGCGCTTAATCCAGAATATAAATGGATCATATTTTATATCGACCATGTGCTCCAGGTTTTCTTTATTATCGTAATGGTCACCATCAGGAAGATATAGGACAAGATGACCACCAATATTTAATGCATCACCCCAACACTCAATAGCTGAGTATTGATCAGATAAATGCTCAAGGAAGTGAGATGAAAATACCGTATCAAATTTTTCTCCTATGAAATCAAGTATCAATGGATTGTCAGTAACATAATCGACTCCAGGTAGTGGTCTTCCATCTACACCTTTTGCGTCTGGAGTAATTTTTGAATCCCCACAACCAAAATCTATAATGCTACCAATAATGTATTGCATTACTTGTGGCAAATCTCTAACCTTGTCGGCTTCTGAATGATAAGTCCTCATTTTATAACTTCGTTTAGTTTAGCAATAATTTCTTCAGTCGTAAACGTAATACATGGAGGAGTCTTCTTATCTACAGCACAATCAACACCACTTACTCCAACTACAGAGTGATAGCAACCATCATTACCAATCGGACACGCCTTCTGAATAACATGGATCTTACTAAAATCAGCATACCTGTTTTTAAGATCAACACTTCCTGAGATTATGAATGATTCAATGCCAAGGCCAACAGCGATGTGGGCATTCCCACTATCAATACCAATAAAATAATCAGCCCCGGCGATAGCATAAGATAACATAGTGGCCGGTGTATTAAATTTGATGCCTCCTCTATGTTTACCTGTACCGATTTGGAATACAGTGTATCCTTTCGTCTCTAAAAAGATTGCCACAATATTCCAGTTAACACCATGCACATTCCGATGCTCCATCGCTGTGTCATCAATGTGCATCACGATATATTTCTGAAATAACTTACTGGAATCATCTACCCAATGATTGAGTTTTG
>Ga0310811_10000245_pt1 | contig 78197 bp, 75 predicted proteins | sample YCmetagenome_FD_207642 | JGI IMG/M metagenome (GOLD analysis project Ga0310811, IMG submission 207642) | Soil microbial communities from experimental microcosm in Duke University, North Carolina, United States - YC | ecosystem: Engineered > Artificial ecosystem > Soil microcosm > Unclassified ... | reverse complement strand
ACATTACTAACGGTAAGCTTCCAGGCCATAAAAGCAGCGCTGGCAAACCCGGTTAAGAGTTTAAGGGCGGAGTGAGGGATTGTTTTAGGCGAAAGGATAAAGGTAAAAGGCGAAAGGTTTTTCCGCAGCCGGTATCCATTGCTGTCCCTGGCACGGGAACTTTTGAAAATATACGCGACAGTTTACCAAGCGGATGGACTTAGTATGAATCCAATGCTTTTAATTCTATCAGCGTGTAATCAGATTCCTGCCTTAAGTTGTCGATTCGGAATGCACAGGAAACGGGGTATAAAACTTCAGCTTCCTCTGGAAAAATAGATAAGGCTGAAATATCTCTCGGGTATCCTTTGTCATTCAGCCCCATGAAATGTTCCTGATTCGTTATTTCAAAAATCACGTTACCACCGAAACATCTTGTGATATCTTTTGACGCGGATACAAACGGCGCCCAAATGAACATTTCGCCGACTTTATATTGGGCTATGTCTTCACTGGAAAGCACCGTGCCCCGGTAGGCTTTTCCTTCAAAATGAGGCAATTTTCTAATACAGGAATTCAATTGTAAAATCCAAGGGGCTAAGGGTTCGTCATATTCGTTATTCTCCGCAGATGCGTCGAAATCATGGAAGGCATGACAAGCTCTAAGAATATCGTTAACAGTTTTATAAAGATCGCTCTCATCAGTGTACTGATATATTATAAGGCTGTTCAATTCATCTTCTGTAGCGCATTTTTCAATTTGTTTTCCTTTAAAATTAAAACCGCTCTTCGATAGCGCTTCAGCTATAAGTTGGCGAAGTTTTTCGAAATGCTCTCGTATATGATAAGTGGGTGGTTCACCATTGACGCGTCTGACGAGGCTATGATAATGCTCTAACCAATGCAGATAAGGATGGCGTTCGAGGCAATTATGCAGAATAATCGGTTCCTCCAGATGCATATTCAAATAGGTCGAATACGTCAACCTTTGCGCGATGATAGATGTATTAAACCGATCCCTCATATGTTTTCCAAAGAAATTATTCTATTTTCGAGGACTTCTGTCTAAATAAGTAATGAAAAGTGTGTGTTATTTATATTATGAAGATTTAAGACGCTTAAAGATAGCCATTTAACATTATTGACGTATATTTATAAGTTAATAATTAAGTAAACCTACTCCGTTGCGTTGGACTTTTATAAAAGCTTTATTGCATAACCAAGTGATTAAAATATCTTACTTGGTTGTGATTGGGTTACCGATTTTTATCGAGATCGCGCAGGGACTCAAATTAGTTCCTTCTATAACTGGTAGCGTTTATGATATTTTTTTCTCGGGAATATTATTATTGATTTTGGTTTTGCTTTATGGTGTATTTGCGCCAGAAGAAATCAGACATTATGAAAACATTCATGACTATATCACTAAAAACCATGCTGAATTGCTAATTGCCTACCCTGACATGAAAAAGCAAATAGTTATGGCACATTTGGATGACGTACAGGAAACGGTTAAAGGTAAGATTATCGATTTTGACAGAAAAATAAGACAAGAATTAAATTTACTAGCCAAGAAATCACTTGAGTTATCCTTAGATGCATTGTTAACTCCTCTGTATCCGGGTTGTATTAACAGGTATCTACAAAAAAAATGGGATAAGGCAAATCGTAGCAAAAACTGGGTTGCGTTAGCGATATGCCTAGCTATAGCTGCAATTGCTGCTGCATTGGCAATTTGGGTTTTTTATTTACGGATCAAAATTGTTATAGATTATAAAACTTTAAATCAATGATACTTGTTCCAAGATTGACCGCTGATGCGTTGACCTTAAATGCCTATTCTTATCAAGACCGGGAGATCAATATTGTCACTGCTTATTTATCACAAGAGAATTTTCAATTTACGAGTAATTCTATTCCAAAGGACGGCGATGACAGAAAGGGCATTGAATTTACTATGCTGGGATTAACCCAAATTCTTCGGCTAGAAATGTTACTAGAACTAAAGTTTCAAAACAAATCAGATAACAAAACATCTATTAGTTTTATACAAGGGAATGGTGGTAGTAATCCCTACTGCTGCATTCGTTTAAAACATATGCCTTGGGAAAAGGGATGCAAAGATATTACTGCCCCGGACGATAACGCAGCGTTTATCAAATGCTCACTGCTTGCAAGTGAAGAGAACTGGTTTGGGGCAGATAGCAAAGCAGGAACTTGTAAAGGGAAAGTGTAACGGAGGTTACAGAAAACAATACAATTCCCAATCTGGCGCCAGAATGAAGGGCCGGCAAAGAGCGCGGAAGCTTCCCATGACTTTCCCTAATTTTTTTCATCATCAAAAACCAATTTTCCCCCCACACACAGAAAGTTTAGGCCACCAAAACCAGTACCCCCCCATCGACTATGATCTATGAACCATCAACTGAAAGGTCAGCGTGCAGTTAAGCTGCCTTAGTGTATCCATTTTCAGAAAAACTATTTTCACTTACTTCGATTTTTTACCGTTGTGGTAACAAGAAATGATTCGACCCTGGCGAGGAAACAGCCTTGTGTTGGCTTTTCTTGCCTTTTTAAGCTCTTTTTGGCTTTTTTCGGATTTTCGCGTGAAAAACAGGTTGAAAAATGGGTCTGCCGTGAACGCTTTAACCTGTTGATTTACAAATAAATACCAGAATAGTGTTCACGGAAATGTTAAAAATGGGGCACTTTTTGGGATCTGCAATTTGTCAATAAACTGATAATGAAATACTTATAACAGGATTAGTTTGACAAGCGGCGGTGGCGTGAACACTTAGTGTATTTGGGGGATTGGGCATTAGGAATTAGGCATTGGGGATTGGTCATTGGGCATTTGGGTGAGTTGGCGGGCGTACAACCAAGTTAATGACCGGCGGCGACGGTGTCCGGGGTTGTTTCAACCTGTTGCACGATATTTCTTCGCCCGGTAAATAAGATAAGCGCTGCGACGGTAGCTGAAACAGCCATAATAGCCGCCAATGGCACAGCCGATCTGCCGCTGAACAGGCCCATCGCCGATGATGATAACGCCCCAAGGCCCAATTGCATAGCACCCAATAAGGCAGAGGCCACCCCGGCGTTGCGCGGAAAGGGGGCCATGGAAAGCGCTGAGGTGTTGGGGTTGGTGAGGCCGACAAAAAACAGGACCATAAACACCATTGCGATGGTGCCGCCCATCCCAAGCCAGCCGTTAAGGGCACCTACCAGGAAAACTGCGGCAAATACGATCTGCCCGATGGCCGATACTGCTACGATCTGCTCGCTTTTGTAGCGTTTCAGTAACCGGGTGTTAACCTGTCCTGCGCCAATGAAGCCCACGGCTATGCCGGCAAATACCCAGCCGAATTCCTTTTTACCCAAACCGAATACGTCCATAAATACTAGTGGCGAACCTGCAACGTACGAAAACAGGGCACAGAAAGCCACCGAGCCGGAAATGGCATAGGTGTAAAACTGCGGGTTTCGGATGACGGTTAAAAAACTGGTGACGATTGGTCCGGGCTTTAGGGAGTATGATTTATCGGGCTTATAACTTTCAGGAAGAAAGAAAAAGGACGCCAGCAGAACGATAACGGATATAACCAGCAGCACCACAAAAACCGATTGCCAGCCGAATGCCAGCGAAAGATAACTGCCCGCAGTCGGCGCCAGTAATGGCGATGCACCCAACACCACGAACAATAAGGCGTAAACTTTGGCAATATCCTTTACCGGGAAAAGATCGCGTACCATTGCTATACACGCCACCTGCGCGGCACAGCCGCCTAAAGCCTGGAATAAGCGGGTTGTGATCAGTATTTCGACCGATGAGGACAGGTAACAGCCAACAGACGCTATGATATACAGGCACAGCCCGAAATACAATGGCACCTTACGCCCGAACCTATCCATCAGCGGTCCGTAGATAAGTTGCCCGAAGGCCAGCCCGATAAAATAGCTGGATAAGGAAAGCTCGACACGCGCACTGGTACTATGCAGCGATTTGGCAATATCTCCGAATGCAGGCAGGTACATATCGATAGAAAACGGGCTGAGGGCGATCAGCATACCCAGGATCAGTACCAGGAAGATGTAGCGTTTTTTTGTCATGCGTCCCAAAAATCGTTTTTTGCCGCTGATTAGCACTATACAAGCTTATAAATTTTGTAGATATTCTGTCAGTTTTTCAGGCATCATTACAGGTACATTTACTATTTTCACGCCAAACAAAATTTATGATCACCCGGGAACAGGCGCTGGCCTTTGCACAGGAATGGATAGAAGCGTGGAACGCCCACGATCTTTCGAGGGTTTTATCGCACTACGAAGATGATTTTGAAATGAGCAGCCCCGTGATGATCCAACTTGGCGAAAGTGAAACAGGTACCTTAAAGGGTAAGGATAAAGTTGGCGCCTATTGGAAAAACGCCCTGGTTAAATACCCCAACCTGCATTTTAAGCTGGTCGAGGTTCTTTCGAGTGTCGATAGCGTCGTAATTTATTACCACACCATTAATAACAAGCTGAGTGCGGAGTTTTTTATGTTCAATGAAAAGGGTAAGGTTTATAAGGCGATAGGGCATTATAATTAATGCTTTAGGCTATTGCACCCTACCCTGCTCATCAATATTTACTCCGCAGCCGGCTCCCAAAGTTCGATCTTATTTCCTTCCGGATCGAGGATATGGACGAACTTACCATATTCAGAATCCTGTATCTCGTCAACTATAGCAACACCATCTTTCTTTAGCTGTTCTACCAGGCTTGTTAGATCTTCTACCCTGTAATTGATCATAAAATCTTTGGCTGAAGGCTCGAAGTATTTTGTATCCGCCGGAAATGTGCTCCACGCGGTCGAACCCTGAACATCGCTATCCAGTTCGCGCCATTCAAAGTTAACACCCCACCCTTTATTGTCTAAACCCAAGTTTTGGGTGTACCAGGCGTTCATCGCTTTCGGATCATTGCATTTAAAGAATATGCCGCCGATACCGGTTACTTTTTTCATACAGGTTGTTTTACGTTTACTGAACACAAAACTAATAAACAATTGCAGGCATCAACTCATACTTTCGGGTGATTTTGCAAATCTGAATCGGTTTAATGACCAAACAACTTCTTTCTTTTGTGAAATAAAGGAAAATGAGATAATTATTTTGTTTTTTTGGAATACCCGGCAATAACCAATTTTTAACGGCTAACCCAATCAATCGCAAATGGCGCTACTTACTATCCTGTTCTGTATCATCCTGCTCGTCCTGCTGGTTAGCTGGGCCAAAGTAAATCCGTTCCTCGCATTTATCATTGTTTCCGTCATTGCAGGGCTTTTATTAGGTATCCCGGTAGATAAGATCACGGCCTCGGTACAAACCGGGCTTGGTAAAACCCTTGGCGACATTACCATTATTATTATTCTCGGCGCTATGGTGGGCAAGCTGGTGGCCATCAGCGGCGCAGCGCAGAAGATCGCCAATATGCTCGTTAACCTGTTCGGGGTAAAATATATACAATGGGCACTGGTTGTGGTAGGTTTTATAGTGGGTATTCCCCTATTTTACAACACAGGTTTTGTGCTGATGGTGCCGCTGATCTTCTCGGTAGTATATAAATACAAATTACCTGCTGTTTATATCGGGCTGCCTATGCTGGCCGCTTTATCGGTTACCCACGGGTTTTTACCGCCTCACCCCTCGCCTACGGCGCTTGTAGGAATGTTCCATGCCAATATGGGCACTACGCTCATGTACGGGCTTATGCTTGCAGTGCCGGCCATTGTGCTGGCCGGACCAGTATTTGCGCGAACTTTAAAGAATATGCCTTCCACCCCCCTGGAAACTTTCCGCGCCGAAGAACTGCCTGAGGATAAATTACCCGGCGGCTTTAACAGCTTTTTTACCGCGCTGCTGCCCGTTATCCTGCTAATGGCAAGCGCGATCTACCTCAACAACGATCACGCTACGGGTGCTTTTCATAAGTTTATCGCATTTATTGGCGATGCACCTGTGGTAATGCTCATTTCCATCATTACCGCTACATTTACGCTGGGTACCATGCAGGGCCGCAGTATGAAAGATGTGGGAGTGTTATATGTCGACGCTATAAAAGACATCGCTCCTATCCTGCTCATCATTGGCGGCTCCGGAATATTTAAAGAGGTGCTGGTTGATAGCGGCGTTAATAATGTCATTACGCAATCCATGCAAAATTTGCACCTGCAGCCCTTGCTTTTGGGTTGGCTGCTGGCGGCTATTATCCGCATAAGCCTTGGTTCGGCAACTGTGGCCGGCCTCACGGCTGCAGGTATTATGTCGACGATGGTATTGCACGACCCAAGTATCAATCCGAACCTGATGGTATTGTCCATCGGCGCAGGCAGCCTCGCGTTCTCTCACGTTAACGATGGCGGGTTCTGGATGTTCAAGGAATATTTCAATCTTTCGATAAAAGACACTATTAAATCCTGGTCGGTAATGGAATCTATCGTTTCAGTCGTGGGGATTATTGGTGTGTTGATCCTGAATCAGTTCGTGTGATTTTTTTGACCATGGCCTATGACCGATAGTCCATAGGTATGCATATCTTTGAAACAAAACTATGGTCTATTGACCATTTGCCACTCAGAATACTATGGAAAACAAAACATACGGCATCATCGGCCTCGGAAAAATGGGACTGAACCTTGCGCTTAATGCATCAGAAAAAGGCTACAAGATCATCGGTTACGATATGCACACCCCGGCGGGAATAACACAGGAAAACCTGGTATTTGCCGACAGTCTGCAGGCGCTTATCCATCAACTGCCAACACCGCGAAAAATATTCATTTACATCCCGGCCGGCAAAGCGGTAGATACGGTTATGGATGAAGTTACCCCGCTGCTGGATAAAGGCGACATTATCATTGATGGCGGTAATTCTTATTGGGGCGACAGTATTCGACGTGCTGAAAAACTTAAAGAACAAGGTATTTACCTGATCGATTGCGGTACCAGCGGCGGCACAAGCGGCGCCCGAAACGGGGCCTGTTTTATGATCGGCGGCGAAAAAGAAGCAGTCAGTCAAATAGAAGGCCTGCTGAAAGACCTGGCGGTGCCGAACGGCTATACCCATTGCGGCGCGCCGGGTTCGGGGCACTTCGTTAAACTGGTACATAACGGCATCGAATTTGGTATGCTGCAGGCTATAGGCGAAGGCATGGACCTGCTGGAACATTACCGCGAAAAACTAAACATCAGCGAAATATTATATACCTGGAACCACGGTTCGGTGGTACGCAGCTGGCTGGTGGAACTTATGAAAAAGCTGTATGATGAAAAGCAGGGTTTCAACGTGCCATCATATGTGGAAGACACCGGCGAAGTAAACTGGCTGGTAAGCGACGCCATGCGCATGGAAGTTTCGATACCGGTTATCTCGCAATCTGTTATGCAGCTCATCGCTTCGCGCGATAAGGATCATACTTCGCCTAAAGCTATCGCTATGATGCGTAATGGTTTTGGCGGCCACCCCTTCGGTACCGATGCAGGCATTGAGCACGAAAGGCATTTTGGCCGCGTAGGCGGCTACGAGGAAGAGAAAAAGTAATGTGCGGATTCAGATGTGCAGCTATTTTGATATGAGTTTGATATGAGAAATTTATTTTTTACTTTTTTTCTGTTGACTGCACTGTTTTGCAGCGGTCAGGCTTCAAAACCGGGCAAACCCATTGAACAACCTGCTGATATCCTGAAAAACATGGACAGCTTTGTGTATTACCTTGGCGATTATGTGAATTTTTATGAGGACTATATTGCCTATGATGATCATTCAAATATTATCAGCAAAGAACGGTCTTACCAACTGATGCTGACCAAAAAGTATATCCCCCTCAGGCTCATTTCAACCGATGGCAATCCCTATTACCAATTGTATAGACTTAGCCCTGCGCAGGAAAAGAATTATAACGTGGCCGGCTGGGTAGCCGAAGCCTACGATTCATTTAAGCGTGAAGGCAAAAAACTACCAGCCTATAATTTTACCGATCTAATGGGTAATGTTTACAGCCCGGCCAATACCCGGGGTAAAATAATGGTGTTAAAAACATGGTTTGTTGCCTGTTCTACCTGTGAAACGCAGCGTCCGGCGTTTAATCAATTGGTAAAACAGTACAAAAATCGTAAGGATATCCTTTTTGTAAGCCTGGTGAATGATAGTGCGACTAAAGTTGTGCCTTTTCTGAAAACCAAAAAAATGGATTACATGGTGGTTCCGGGGCAGGAGGATTACAATAGCAAAAAGTTGAATGTACTGGGCTATCCAACCTATTATATTGTTAACCGTAATGGCGTTATTGCACGGGTGGTAAACAACCCCGAAAATGTAGATTATGTACTTAAGAAGCTAAATTAAGATTGGTCCTAACCGTAGTGATGAAATCGGCCAGGTCAAATGGCTTAGCGATATAGGCATCGGCGCCTGATTCTTCCTTAACGGCCTTAATATCCCTGTTAGCCGACATGAGGACCACCGAAGTCTGCTTCAGGTCGTCGTTGCCCTTAATGTACTTGCAGATATCCTTGCCGTGATAACCTTGCAGGTTCAGGTCCAGCAGCACAAGATCGGCTTTACTATCGTTTACTTTTTTCTCGAAACCCGGATACTCGCTGATGCTCGCCACCTCATATCCTTCGTCCTCAAGTATGAGAGTTGCTATATCGATAATATCTTTTTCATCCTCGATGATCAGGATCTTCTTCATTGCGTTTAGTTTAGCTAAGCCTTGTACGGCACTGATAATAAGAAAGTTTCGATAATGGTGTCGAATATACACAAAGGTTGTAAATTTCCAATTTATTTGTTCCGGGTTACATATTTTTCAGAAAAACTGTATTATTTTTAAACTGATATATACTCAACTTAAAACCCCTGACATGAAACCCTTTAAACTCCTGGCCGCCCTCGCAATTTTACTCACTGCCAATGCTTATGCACAGCAGGAATCAATTGATACAACCGCTTTCCGGCAGATACGAAATGCCGAGATGAGCAACTCACATATCCCGTGGATAGCACATAATATCACCGATGTTTCCGGGCCCCGGCTTACCAATTCGCCGGGCTTTTTCCGCGCAGCCAACTGGGCGGCTGAAACTATGAAGAAATGGGGCATGGCCAACGCCGGGCTTGAAGCATGGGGTGAATACGGGAAAGGGTATGAAACAACTGAATTCAGTATTTCGATGAGCGCCCCGTACAGGCAAATGATGACCGGTTATGCCATACCTTACAGCGCCAATACCAACGGCGAAATACACGGGCAGGTATATCAAACGGGGTTTTTCAGCCTCTTCGATCCGACCTTCGTTGACAAGCATAAAGCCGAGTTGAGCGGCAAGATAGTAATGATAAGCAGCCAGGCGAAACGCAAAAGCGATTTCAAGCCTTATGCAACCCGTTACGTTGATAGTAACCTGGTGAACATGAAAGACTTCTACATGGTATCGCGCAAGGAGATTGAAACTGATGTTAAATACCTTACCCTGCTTTCACAGGCGATGGATAAGATGAAAGATGCGGGAGTTTTAGCTGTAGTACTGGTCGACAACAGCAACCGCGATGGTACCGTAGCGGTACAGAGTTTCGGAGGACAGAAAACAACCGATCATGAAAGTGTGCCGATGGCCGAGATCTGCGCTGAAGATGGGCTAAAGATCAGCCGGCTGATGGCTTCGGGGCACCCGGTTGAACTGACCATGAATCTGAAGGGCAAATTTTATACGGACAACCTGCAAGGCCATAATGTGATAGCAGAAATACCCGGCACCGATCCTAAATTAAAAGCACAGGTAGTGATGTTGGGCGGTCACCTCGATTCGTGGAACGCCGGAACCGGCGCCACCGACAACGGTGCAGGATGTATCGTGATGATGGAAGCCGTCCGCTTGCTCGATTCGTTGCACCTTCGCCCTAAACGCACTATACGCATCGCCCTGTGGGATGGCGAAGAACAGGGATTATATGGTTCGTATAATTATGTCAAAAATCATTTTGGCAATGCCGAGACCGGCGTTTTTAAACCCGAACAGGCGAAAGTATCCGCTTACTTTAATCTCGATAACGGCACGGGCAAAATAAGGGGCATTTATGCGCAGGGCAACACAGCAGTGAAACCCATATTTGAAGAATGGTTCAAGCCTTTTTATGACCTTGATGCTAAAACTGTAACTCTCGCTAACACAGGCTCAACAGACCATCAATCGTTCGACTGGGTGGGCATACCTGGCTTCCAGTTTATACAGGACCCGCTGGATTATGAGGAGAAAACGCATCATACCAACATGGACACTTACGATTTCCTGCAGATAGACGACCTGAAACAGGCAGCCATCATTGTTGCGTCGTTCGTATACCAGGCCGCTAACCGGGCCGATATGCTGCCACGCAAACCGGTCGTTAAGGAAAAATTCGTGTTCGACGGTCTATGATCTGGGGGACAGGTAATTCAGTTGCCCCAGGTGTGTGCTCAGGTGATTAGTGCGGTTGATAATAATATTCAGTTTATTGCGGTGAGGCTCTTTTGCAAAATCCTCCTCCGATACTGAATTGTGCCGGTTGAACCATTCATCAGGCTGCGTGGCGTTAATATGCTGTTCCAGCGTTTCGCTTACCTTTTTCCAGCATTCGCGCAAGTGTGATACCGGTGGTTTTGGAAGGCCCGATTTATCAGGATTATGAATAAACACTTCATCCAGATCGGGGTAAAGCCTCTCGCCAAAACCTAATATCGTGAACATACCATCGTGCACGGCGGCCATATGGCCGAGCAAATAAACGCCTGTATTGCGGCCCGGGGCTGTTTCCGTTGCCAGTTCGTCGTCGCTTAGTTTATCGAATAGCGCGCTTAGCCGCCCGTTTTGTGTTTGCCAGTTGGATAGTACCATTTTGATGAATACCGCAGAATTTTCCATAATTTGATCTTTAAAGGTTACGGCTCAAATATCATTGTCAGCGTTTAAAAGTATCAACATGCCTGTGTAAACTTTTCGCCAATAAATTTTTCATTACTTTTAAACTTCAGGACAACAACATGAAAACCTCGGACAGGCGTAAATTTATAGCAACAGCGGCAACCGTTGTTGCCGGCACCGCAGTAGCCACGGCTTTGCCATTGAGCTCTGCTGAAAGTAAATATCCATTGATACACCATGTATTTTTCTGGCTGAAGAACCCATCGTCAAAAGAGGACCTGGACAAACTGATAGCTGGTGTTAAGACTCTTGCCAAGATCGAAACCGTGCGCGAGTTACGTGTGGGTGTTGTCGCCAAAACTGAAAAACGCGATGTGGTTGATCAAAGCTGGGCCGTATCTGAACACATGCAATTCAGCGACCTTGCAGGCCAGTTGGTTTATCAAACCCACCCGGTGCACTTGGAATTCATCAAAAATTGCAGCCACCTGTGGGAAAAAGTGGTGGTGTACGATGCGATGGATGTTTGACATTTATATTTAAAATATTTTTTATTCATTTAACTTGCTACCAATGAAAATATCCAGGAGAAAAGCCGTTCAAGCGATTGCAGTCGCTATACCGGCACTTAAATTTATGCCGGGCTATGCTTTCGGACAAACCGCACCTAACATACAGGGCGGCCCTTTTACCGGCACACGCGAATCGTTAAAAAGCTATGTGATACCCGAATGGTTCCGCGATGCGAAGTTTGGAATATGGGCGCATTGGGGGCCGCAGTCGGCTATCGAGGCCGGCGATTGGTATGCCCGTAATATGTATATGGAAGGCAGCCACCAATACAAGCACTTTGTGAGCAATTACGGGCACCAATCGAAGATCGGCTATAAGGATACGATCCCGAAATGGAAGGCCGAAAAATTTGATGCCGATCACCTTATAGGGCTATACAAAAAGGCTGGCGCCAAATATTTCATGTCGATGGGTGTGCACCACGACAATTTCGACCTTTGGAACTCAAAACATAATCATTGGAACGCAGTAAAAATGGGGCCCGGCATCGACATCGTCGGCGAGTTTAAAAAAGCCACCCAAAAACATGGTCTTAAATTTGGAATCAGCGACCACCTGTGGATAAGCCCAAACTGGTTTTCCACCAGCAAGGGCGCGGATAAAGACGGCCCTTATGCGGGTATGAAATACGACGGGGCAAACCCGCAATTCGCAAGTCTTTATGGCAATTCGCCAAAAGTTTATACAGATCTGCCCTGGAATGAGGACGGTATCCCCGAAAGCTGGAAAAAGCACTGGTTTTTACGTATCAAAGACCTGGTTGACCAATACCAACCCGACCTGCTTTATTGCGACGGGGCCATACCTTTTGAAGAGCATGGTTTAAGTATGCTGGCCCACCTTTATAATCAGAGCGCGGCAAAAAATGGCGGTGTTGCGCAATCAGTCTATACAAGCAAAAGGGCCGAAGATTCGCAGGTAGGCACCTGTGTTTACGATGTGGAGCGGGGCGTGGTCGATTCGATCTGGCCACGGCCATGGCAAACCGACACGTGCATTGGCGACTGGCATTACAACCGGGAAACCGTAGGCCATTACAAATCGTCTAAAACGGTTGTGGATATGCTGGTGGATATTGTAAGCCGCAACGGCAACCTGATGCTGAACTTTCCGCTGCCTGCAAGCGGCATGCTGGATAACGATGAATTAATTACCCTGGACGGCATAACAAAATGGATGGCGGTAAACAGCGAAGCGATTTACGCCACCCGGCCGTGGAAGATATATGGCATAAGCCCGCCGGCCGTAGTGCCAACAGGAACATCATTTAACGAAAGCAAACGGCAGGACCTAACTTTCAATGATATTCGTTTTACTACCAAAGGCAAAACCCTGTATACCTTTTTTATGGGCTGGCCGCAAAGCGGGCAGGTGCTGATAAAGCCCCTGGCTGAAAATAATGCACAGCGTACCGGAAAGATCGAAAACATAGAACTATTGGGGCACGGCAAGGTTGAATTTAGCAGGGATAATGAAGGCCTTAAAGTGAATTTACCATCGCAAAAGCCTTGTGAGCATGCTTATGCTTTAAAGCTTTCGGGTATTGATCTGACTTAACATGAACACGCTTGTTTGTACGCAACCGGGAAATTTTGAATACCGGGCCGCGCCGGAACCCGTTTTAACGCCGGGCAATACCGTTATCAAAATAAAACGTATCGGCATTTGCGGCACCGACCTGCACGCTTTTGAAGGCACACAGCCTTATTTTGAATATCCCCGCATTTTGGGGCATGAACTGGCGGCAGAGATTGTTGATACCGATGCCGCGCCGGGTTTCGGGCGCGGAGAAGCAGTAACCATCATTCCCTATTTTAATTGCGGCAACTGTATTGCCTGCCGCTCGGATAAACCCAATTGCTGCGTGAGTTTGAAAGTTTGCGGAGTGCATATTGATGGTGGCATGGCCGAATATTTATCTGTGCCTTCCTACTCGCTTGTACATAGCAACGGATTGACCTTTGACGAGCTGGCTTTGGTCGAGCCACTGGCGATAGGTGCTCATGGCATCAGGCGGGCCGGCGTGACACCAGGGGAGTTTGCTTTGGTCATTGGTGCGGGCCCTATCGGCCTGGGAGCCATGGAATTTGCCCGCATAGCAGGTGCGAATGTGATCGCGATGGATATCAATACATCACGTTTAGCCTTTTGTAAAGACAGGTTAAAGATCGGCCATACGGTAAATGCACTTTCAGAAGATGTTATGGAACAGATCAGGGACATCACCCACGGCGATATGCCAACAGTAGTGATCGATGCCACAGGCAGTCAAAAAGCTATCAACAACGCTTTTCAATACCTTGCTCATGGGGGCAGGTATGTTTTGATAGGGCTGCAAAAAGGAGAGATCAGTTTCAGTCATCCCGAATTTCATAAACGCGAAGGTACCTTAATGAGCAGCCGGAATGCTACACGTGCTGATTTTGAACTGGTGATGCTGGCCCTAAAAGATAAGCAGATCGACCCGCTCACTTATATAACTCATCGCGTAACGTTCGACCAGGTAAAAGGTGAATTTCCGAGCTGGCTTAAACCTGAAAACGGTGTTATTAAGGCAATGGTGGAGACGTGATCAGGCAGGTTCAACAGCTTCGGTTTTGCTTTCGGCTTGCTGTCCCTGTTCCTCGAAATATTTCCTTCTTACCAGGTGCGCCATTTTATGGTCGCCGGTATGGCTCCAGCCGGGAGGCATAATGATGTACAGGAATTTATTTTTTATTCCCGGGGCCTTAACTACATCCCTGCCCAGAGCCACCAGTTCGCCAAAATAAGCGTCGAGGAAGCTATTTTTCTTCATGGGGCGGGTTATGCCGTATTCGATGGGCATGTCACGGTATTCGGGCTGATAGGTACCAAATACGCGGTCCCATATATTTAACAGGTTACAATAGTTTGTATCCATATAGGCAGGATTGCGTGCATGATGTACGCGGTGGAACGACGGTGTGAGCACTATTCTGCCTAAAAAGCCAAAACGGGCATCTTTTACCAGGTTTTCGCCGATATGGATAAAGGCGCCCCAAAAACCGTCGATAAACATGATCACGAATAGCATGGCCGGGTTAACGCCGAGCAGGATGCAAATGGTAGTGCGTATCACATCGGCATATGGCGCTTCCAGAAAGAAATGCGCGTAAGTTACCGACAGATTCATAGATTCCGGCGCATGGTGGGTTGAGTGCAGGCACCAAAGAACACGCACTTTATGCGCCAGGAAATGATAAACGAAATGCGCCAGTTCCCAAATTATATAGCCGTAAATAAACCAATACCAGGTAAAAGTAGTTTTAAAAACGGCATACCTGGCAAACCAGCCTATGCACAGCGCCACCATGGCAAAAGATATCACCCTGCCGATAAAAGCATTCAGCACGTAAGTAAAAAAAGAAATTTTGTAATGGATAACCTTAAATCGCTTGTAGAAGGCGCCCCTGATGATCTCTATCAGCAAAATAAAGGGTATTAGCGGACCCAGCGTAGCAGTGATACCATGCCAGGTGAGCAACTCTTCGTATTTGCCCGTCCGCAATATGCCTACCAGGTCGCCAAGGCCCCAGAAGCCCGTAAAATTATCCCAGATCGCTTTCAAAAACTCCATAATATTTAACTGATCATTGCGAATGTACAATTTGTATAAAATTTAATGGCCCGTATTGAGGATTTTTATACACAATACCTTCGCTGCTCCTCATAAAAAAGTTACCAGATATTGAGCTAAAAATTACCAGCCTACAGGTTGTTATCAACTAATCAGACAATATCATAATTGCAGATTAATTACATTATTTCGCATCTTAAAAATATAACCATAGGTTAAATAAAAATATATAACCCGTTCTATTTCAGTTAGTTAATTTTTTTAATAGATTTGGTATACCGTTTGCCACATACGTTCTATTAACTCCTAAACTTAATTGACTATGAAGCGACTACTTTTACTGACCAGCACTATATTCCTGTTTGCAGCGGTTGCCAGCGCACAGACAAATAAAGCCGACCGCGCCATTAACAAAGCTAACAATTCCGTTAACAGCGCTACAAATAGTGTGAACAACGCCAGCGCCACCGGGACAAATGCCGTAGGTGCCGCCGCCAACGCGGCAACGCAGACCAAGGCTCTCGCCGACCAGGTGAGCAACCTTTTCGGGGGAAAAAAGAAATCTGAAAGCGCCATCGTGATCAAAGTTCCCGGCGCCGACCGCGGCAAGCTAAAACAACTGTGCGCTGCCCTAAAGGAATGCCCGGGAGTTGATGCCCGGGGTCTTGATTACGACGACGGTCAGCAAACCATTACCCTTGACCGGTATAAAGGCAAACTGAATGATCTTCTGGACGACCTGGAAAAGAAAACCCCGATGGTAACCGATAATAACGTTCACACATCCAAATCGGATAATACCATAACTATTAATTTATAAGCTTACTGAGTTTTTGCCGATATGTTACTGCAATTGGCGAATAATAGTTTGAGATTTTTCCCATCGAGCCCAACGACATAAACGTTGGATACCCTGGATTGTATTTTACCGCCTGTAAATAACACTTTGCCTCCCTGCAGCCATACGCCTGTTGCATAATAGCCCTTAGGCGATAATCTTACCGATGTTTTATTGTCGACGTCGTATACAAAAGCAGCCGAGGGCGGCCCGTCATATCCGGGCTCATCAACATCGCACGAATAAATCATTTTCCTCCCCTCTGGCGACAACAAAACCCGGTCTGTGCTACTCAATCCCATACCTTTGACAACATCGGTAACTTTGTATTTATTAATAATATTTCCGCCCAGGTCAAAAACAAATATGTCATCAAGGTCCTGGGTTATCACGCTTTTACTATCATTGCTCCAGGCCGGCGAATAACATTGCTCCTGCTTTTTAGTGATCACACGGGGCAAGCCGTCGGCGATATTTATCACCGCTATCGACCAGTTAGCTTTCTGCTCATCAAAAACATTGTAAGCAATATAATCACCGTCGGGCGACCAAACCGGCCCGTAACAATTATAGCTGTTAGTATGCAGCAAACTCTTTTGTTTTGTGGTCAAATCGATGATGCCAATTGTGCGATTACCGTTTTTTGAATAAACTGTATAGGCAAGTTTTGTACCATCCGGCGATATACATGGATCATGCCCCTGGGTTACCAGCACCTCCGTTTTGCCAGCTATGGAGTACACACAAATGCCCTTCTTCTTTTCATAGGCATAATCGTAGGACTTCACCTGCGCACAAAGCCCGATTGTGCAGCAGCTTAACAACAAAATCAAAATAACTTTCATTTTACAGGGGATCAGGTACCAATAAAGATAAGTAATTTCGCTTATTATCAAAGAGTTATCGCCTTGCCTTGTTGGGGATAAATAAGATGCAGGCCCAGGTTATTTTCGGCAGCCAATTGTTTCTTTATTTTTTCGATGCTGCTTTGTGGCGGCTTTACGTGTGTTATTACTAAATTCAGGCCTTTAAGCGAGCCCGCCATTACTTGTAGCTTTTTCATTTCAGCCATTAGCCAATGCGGGGTTAAATGACCGAATAACAGTTTATCAGGCTGCTCATCCGGAAATGATACCTCTATCATGATCGCTTTCAGTTTCTTTGCCTTAATTAAGGGCGCTATGGTTTGCCACAATCTTTCAAGGTTTTGGCTTTTTTCGACTTCATCGGGGCCGGTATCGCCTAAATACAAAATAGTATTGCCCTTGCTCCTTACCAGGAAGGCAGTGCTGGTTAAATTGGAGTGGCTCAGCGGGAACGCCTGCACCGTCATTTCCGTATGCTCTATTGGTGTTTCGGCACCCGGGTCCAGTATTTTGTAATGATATTTTTTTAGTTGCGGGGCCTCGCCCTCATCAGCAAAATTGGCCCAGCTTTCCCAGGTAAAATAATGGGTTTTGAAGGTCTCTATACAATCAGCAAAAGCGTAAATATTTTTAATGGTATCATCCGGCGAGTTGATGATCAGGCCCGAAAGATGATCCAAATGGGCGTGCGATATAAGGTAGCCTTTTATATATTTTCTCAGTACCTGTTCAGCAGGTATATTGAACACTTTGTTAGCTATCGCTTTTTCTATCCCTGCATGCAAGGTACCGGCGTCAAGGCAAACAAAATCTTTGCTGCCTGCCGGTGCGACCATGTAGGCCGACAGGTTGCTTTCATCTATCCCGCCCTTTACGCCCAGCGGCACTATCCTGAAAGCAGCGCTTTTATGCTGCCCAAAAGCCGCAGCGCTAAAAAATAGCGTAAGGGTTATTATCCAAAGCCGATGCATCATCCTGTTTATTTACTGCTAAAAATAATCATCCGCAGTACATTAATGTCAATTTATTTAATTTCGCAGCATGAAGACCAGCCAGATAGCTGTTAAAGCCGTTACCCGGATATTTTTTGTCCTGTTGTTACTTGGCGCTTTCACCCTTTACCAGGATGGCAGCAAAATAACCCATCTTTATTTTATCGGGAATAATAAATGGACCCTGGTGTTTCCTGCGTTGCTGCTGGTTGGTTTTGCGGCATTATTTATTACCTGCGCTAAACAAAAATATACCAAAACCGACTGGAACTGGTTATTAGTACTCAATACTATTGTACTGATGATCTATTGTGTTACGCTTTATACCCGTATAACCGACCTGGTTAAATAGAAGTATCGGTTTTTGCTTTTTTTAGTCGCTTGCCTGTTATTTTTGCAGGCTCATAATCCGCCCCCAGCAAAAGCCCCCAGGCTTTGAGGGTTTCCAGCCTGTCAAAAACAATTTTTAACATGGCAATAACCGGTATAGCTAAAAACATTCCCGACAAACCCCACATTAACTCGCCTACTACAATGCCGAGGAACGATATAAGTGCGTTCAATCGCACCTTTGAACCAACCACCATCGGCAGCAATACATTTGAATCGATGATATGTATGCCCAGAACGCTTATAGCCACCCATAAGGCATCCTGCGGTGTGCCGGTTGCGAATGTGATCAGCGAGCTGAGAAACAATGCCGTAAAAATGCCGATATAGGGGATAATATTGAACAGCCCGACTATGATGCCCAGCAATACTGCGTAGTTGATGCCCAACAACAGGAATATGGTGCATGCCACGCACGACACGATAAACATCTCCAATAGCAGGCCAAGTATATATTGCCTTAATATCTTCTGGACGTTCTCCACGATATCATAAACTATTTGCTGGTTTTCATCGCCCGATACCTGGAGCAAAAACTTGAATAGCAATCGCCTGTATAACAATATTAAGAAAGTAAAAATGATGATAAAAGAATAAAACAGGAGTAACGACGAAAGTGCGCCGAAAGTGGTACCAATAACGGCCGTGCTCGACGACATGGCTTTGTTGGTGGCATTGTGCACATAATCCATCTGCTTTTCCATATTGACATGGAAAGTGCTCTGTATCCAGCCCTGCATATCCTGTATCGAACCGCTTACCTGCTTTTTAAGCATCGGCCAGTCATCAGCCAGCTTGGCAATTTGCGAACCTACCAGGTAAATAATGCCCCCGATGAATGCTACCATGGCGATAATAGCTAAAAAAGATGCAGCGCTGCGCGGAAGGCGGATCTTCTTTTCAAAAAAATCAGCTATTGGCAAGAGCAGGATCGAAAACAGGAAACCAAAGATCAATGGGTCGACAAAATCCTTTCCTAATATGATGAGGTAACCCAACGCAGTAAGACCAACCAATACAAGCGCTAATTTTTCATAAAATGGATGTGCAGAGTTTTTTAAAGGCATAAGCTGGTATGTTTACCGGTTTCCGGCGGTATAGTTTGTCTAAGTGAAAGATAAGTATAAATCTTTTACAGTAAACTCATCCCCCTGATAATAGTTTTGGAAAACCGTTTATCACTTGCCACTGGCCACGGGCACGGGCTTATGTAAGCTGTTGAGCCTGATTTTTGAAGAAGTAACTGTTTGCCCCTTCGGCGATACGATAATGGCGTACGGCCACCAGATGGATGTAGCAGATTTTATGCTGTAATCTACATAATAACGGTCCTGGCCCTTTAGCTGGCCGTTCGTTATCACAGAATATTTGTTATGGTTGGAATAAGGATCGTAGATTTCGAGATAAAAATTAGCATCGGTCTGCTTATATCCCTTAACCAGCAAAAAATGTCCCCAGCCTGCCGACTGCGTGTCATAAAATTTTTGGACATGCTGATAATCTGCTTCATTTCTTGGGACACTAAACATATCAAGGCACACAATTACCAGGTTACCATTGTCGATACTTTTTTTAACCACGGCAGCGACATTGTCTAACGTATCTACCGCGGTATTGATGTTATTTTGGGCCAGGTAAAACTGGATATCGCTGGTGTACCACCATCCGCCCGCTTCAGGTATCCGCGTGCGGGCATCAACCGGGGTTTTGGTAAAAGTTGAATCGGCCCACTTAATGGCCATGGTAGATACCGTTGGCCCGCAATTGATACCCTGGTACTGGCTGCCGTCAAACTGATCTATATAGAAAGCATAACTTCTGTTCAGGCTATTTTCGGATATAATGTGGCCCAATACGCCAAAATATTGCAGGTCGGTATTTACATATACCTGGAAGTTGAGCGAAGTTTTGGAGTCTGCCGAAAGCAGGGTGAAATTGACAGGCTGAGAGAAATCGGATACAATACCGGTAGCTGCCGCTGCATTATTGATCTTCACGCCTGTTCCGGGTGAAAGTGAAAAATTGACTGTAAGCTTATGCATATCGAATGCACGCGGCACCACGGCATGTATCTGATGATGAACAGTGTCGATCGTCGCGCCGATGAGCTGCCCATCAATAGAAAAGGCAAGGAGATTCTTATTTAATGAAACCGTTTGCGCAGGTTTCACTGCCCTGGATGAGTCTTTTTTGCAGGCAGAAAAAGGCAAAAGAAAGATGGAAAGCGACAGAATAAGGCAACATTTTCTCATTTTAAGCCTGTTTTAGTCAAAATTAACCAAACTACAATGGATTATGCAAGTAAAACAACTAATAAATTAGTCAATAATCGGAAAAAGTGACATTTGCCTATTTCAGCACTGTTAATCTTTCGAGGACCTGCCGGATAGATGCATCGATGACCTGCTGCGGTTGCCCGCTGAACTGTTGCGTTACCCGGTTAGCCAGTATGACGTTAAAAGAAATGGCCCTGTGCCCGAGAACGGACGCCATACCATAAATACCGGCGGTCTCCATTTCCAGGTTGGTTATCGCTTTAGCGCCGAAAGAAAAGCCCTGGATAGCCTCCATCAACCCGCTGAAGGCCAGCTTTGCCCTTACCCTCCGCCCCTGCGGCGCATAAAAACCAGGGGCGCTTACAGTTATACCCAATGGCAACCCTATCGCAAGCTCGTCGAGCAAAGTTTTTTCGGCTGTTGCTGCATAAGGCAGCAGAGGCTGACTTTTTGGCAACGCTGCCCGAAATTCATTCAACAATAATTGTTCGTCGGCGGATAGGTTTTGCCGGTAATAATGCATCAGCGTATCCATCCCAAAAGCCATTTCAGAAACCAGCATGCTGTCAACGGGTATGCTGGCCTGAACAGCGCCGGAAGTGCCAATGCGAATGATATTAAGGCTTTTAAGATCCTTTTTAGGCTGACGCGTTTGCAGATCGACATTGACCAGTGCATCCAGCTCATTCATCACAATATCTATATTGTCCGTCCCGATACCGGTGGATAGTACGGTGATCCGCTTACCGCCGGTAGCACCGGTGTGCGTGGTAAACTCGCGCTTTGATTTTTTAAACTCGATGCGATCAAAATACTTACTTACCTCTCCTACCCGTTCGGGGTCGCCAACGGTGATTACCGTATCAGCAATATCCCCGGGCAACAAATTCAAATGATAAACGCTGCCGTCGGCATTCAATATCAGGTCGGTTTCGGATATCCTGCTCATAGAGGTAAATGTAAATAACAATCCAAATAAAACCGTTTTTGGCGATGCATTGTTAATAAAATATTATCTATCTAAAAACATAAAACCATGGCAAAATATTCGGAAAAAGCAGGGGAAAAAGTTGAGAAAACCATGCACGAAATGAAGGAAGGCAAGCTGAAAAGCGGCAGCGGCAAAAAAGTGACCAGTAAAAAACAGGCAGTAGCTATTGGCTTGTCCGAAGCACGTAAAGAAGGCGCTAAAGTGCCGAAGAAGAAAAGTTAATTTCAAAAGAAAATGTCATTTCGACGAGGAACGAGGAGAAATCTTATAAAAGCTGTATCACCTATAAGTAGCATATAAGATTTCTCACTCTCGTTCGAAATGACACACTATTTGTCTTTACCGGTAAACGCATCCAATATTTTCATTAAAGTCACTGCCTCTTCTATAGGGCAGGGATTTGGTCCTTCGCCCCTGAAATAAGTCACTATCTTTTCGATCATAGGTTGCTGTATGTGTTCGGGATGGGTGAAGTTTACCGTTTGCTTATCCCGCTCGTTCTCCCAGCTTACAAAAGTGCCGAAGAACGGGAAACTGATCTTCCCTTCCGTACCGATGATCTCGCATAAGTCGGTCGATTGGCTTTCCGCCACGTTAAAACTCCAGGAACCATTGACCACCACTTTGTTTTTGAACAGAATTTCGCCGCAAACGTGATCGTCAGCCGGGTAAGTTCCCGATTGATTCAGTGAAAAACCATGATATTTTTCCGGTTCGCCAAAAAAGTAAAGCATCAGGTCGAGCTGGTGCGGGGCAAGATCATGGAAATAACCGCCGCCAGACAGTTCAGGGTTTACCCGCCAATTCGTTTCGGAGTTGGCTATCAAATCGGGTCTTATGCTCTTCCACATTCTTATTTGCACAGTGCGGACATCACCTATCGTTTTTTTCGCCAGCAGGTCTTTTACGTAAAGGAACATAGGCAGTGCACGGCGATAATGCGCCACGGTGAGTTTACCATTATACTGTTTTACAGCGCCGGCCATCGCCTCCGCCTCCGCCGAGGTGCGGGTAACAGGCTTTTCGACATAAACATTCAAGCCTTTTTTTAGCGCAGCGACAGCATAATCCAAATGGGACGCCGGTGGCGTAGCCACGGAAACCGCGTTAACCTCTTTATCGCTCAGCAACTCATCGGCATTGGAGTACCAGCGGTCCACGTGATGGCGCGCGGCATAATCGGCAGCTTTGGCAGCATCGCGGCGCATTACCGCAACCAATTTGCTGTTTGGGGCTTTATTATAGGCCTGCCCGCTTTTCTTTTCAGTCACGTTACCGCAACCAATGATGCCCCATTTGATGTCGTTCATGGTTTTATAACAATTCGGCTTAAGCCGATTTTTTCCAATATTTGATATTTGACCTTTAGCTAAAGCCAACGGCAATCCCTATTGAATTTATCTCAGGATACTTTCTATCTGACCTAACTCGTCCGATGAAAACTCAATATTGTCCAAACATTTAAGCGAATCCGCCAGTTGTTCCGGTCGACTTGCGCCTATCAGCACCGAGGTTACCCGCTGATCTTTCAGCAACCAGGCTAAAGCCATCTGCGCCAGCGTTTGACCGCGTTTGAGGGCAATATCATTCAGTTTCTTTATCTGCGCGATACGGTCGTCAGTAACCTGGCTTACCTGCAAAAAACCGGTTGATTTAGCTGCCCGCGAGTCTTCAGGAATTCCATGCAGGTATTTATTAGTTAGCAGCCCCTGTGCCAAGGGCGAAAAGGGTATGCAACCTACGCCTTCCTGTTCCAATACATCCAGTAAGCCTCCTTCTACCCAACGCTCGAACATAGAGTATTTTGGCTGATGGATCAAACAAGGCGTGCCCAATTTTTTCAATATAGCAATAGCTTTAGCAGCCTCATCTGCCGGGTAATTGGAAATACCGGCGTATAAAGCCTTCCCCTGGCGAACGATCAGATCGAGCGCACCCATGGTTTCTTCCAGCGGGGTTTCCGGATCGGGACGGTGGTGATAAAAAATGTCGACATAGTCCAAACCCATGCGCTGCAGGCTTTGGTCAAGACTGGACACTAAATATTTTTTTGATCCCCAATCGCCATAAGGGCCGTCCCACATCGTATAGCCCGCCTTGCTGGAGATGATCAGTTCATCGCGATAGCCGCGAAAATCCTTCTTTAACACGATCCCAAAATTCTCCTCGGCCGAGCCCGGAGGCGGGCCATAGTTGTTAGCAAGATCGAAATGGGTAATACCGCTATCAAATGCGAGGTGTAATATCTTGCGGAAATTATCCATCACATCCACCCCGCCGAAGTTGTGCCAAAGCCCAAGCGATACCGCAGGGAGTTTAATGCCGCTGCGCCCGCAACGGCGGTAGATCATTTTTTCATATCGGTTGGAAGAAGGAAGCCAGGTCATTTCAGAAGTTGATTTAGTGAGCCCTAAAGTAAGATTTTTATATAAAAAGTGTGTGTTAAATACACCCTATTTCAGAAAAGAGCCCGGCAAAGCCTCGATGTGATTTACCAGCATCTGTTCTTTCGCCCAATCTCTTAATTGGGACAGGAAAGGGAGTAGTGCCTTTCCCGCATCAGTTAATGAATATTCTACTTTAGGAGGAACTTCAACATAAACTTTTCTTTCAATAAGTCCATCGTCTTCCAATTCCCTTAACGCCTGGGTAAGCATTTTAGCCGTAACGCCCGTCACGGTTCTTCTCAGTTCGCCATATCGCAGGGTTCCTAAACGAAGTCGCCATAAAATTCTGCCCTTATATTTTCCGCCGATGCGTTGAAAAGCATAGTCTATGCCACACTTTGGCTCAGGGTGTTTAGTTTTCTTTTCCATTTCCCTTAAATTAATCTATCTAAAAACCAGCATGGTAACCATTTAGTAACCCGGTTACTTTTTTGTGCATACTTGATTCGTCCATATCGCAAATATAGCTTTGAGGCATGAAAACTAGATCGATATTAAGTTTTTTGCTGCTGATGTGCAGCTTCGCTTATGCGCAAAAAAACATGGCTAAACCAAAAATCGCAGGAACCTATACCCTGCTGGTGGTCGACAATATCAAACCTGACGGCAGCCGGGTACATCTTTATGGCGATCACCCTAAAGGCATACTAATGTTCGATACAGCCGGGAATTACAGCCTGCAGATATTAAGTGCAAACCGGCCAAAGTTTCAATCGGGTGATAAAAGTAAGGGGACGGACGAGGAAAACCGACAAGCTATCCGGGGAAGCAACACACATTTTGGGAGATATTCGGCAGATGATTCCAAACACACCATTACTTTTATGATCGATCATGCTTCTTTTCCTAACTGGGAAGGCACCACACAAGTAAGGCCATTTGAGTTTGACGGCAAGGTTTTTAAATATACTGTTCCTTCACCAACAACCGGCGGAGCAGCGACTGGCGAAGTTATTTGGGAAAAACAATAAAACAACGGGGTGCAATTTTACTTTTATATATTACCGGTGTTGAATACCATATCGGCGAAAAACTAATGCAGTAATAGTACCTTTGAAACATGAAAAGAAATCCATTAAAGCCACTTTTATTTTCTATCCTGTTGATCTTGTTAGGTATTACGTCAAAAGCACAAGTTTCTAAAGACCCCAATGTTTTATTAGGCTTGAAAAAGCCCTGGGCAAGCAACGAATTAATAGAACCATCGGCGTTAGCTGCTGATCTGAAAAATAACAGCACCGCCACTCCGCTCATATTTAATATCGGCGCGGTGGAAAATATTAAAGGCGCCCGGCACATCGGCGCGGCCAGTAATGCCGAAAACCTGGAAAAATTGAAAAATACCGTAAAAGATCTACCTCAAAATACGGCTATTGTAATTTACTGCGGTTGCTGTCCTTTTTCGAAATGCCCTAATGTCAGCCCGGCGTACCTTGAGTTGAAAAAACTGGGATTTTCGAACGTTAAAGTACTCGACCTGGCAACTAACCTGAAAACTGACTGGATTGATAAAGGTTACCCACTCGGTAAATAGAGGGATAAGCCCCCGCAGGTTTAATTATTGTCAAACTATTTCGGCTACTACGAAAGTACTTCCGCCGGCAAATACCAGGTCCTCTTCGCCAGCATTGGCACGGGCTGCATTAAAGGCCGTTAAAACGGATGGATAAGTTTTGCCATGAAGCCCAAAGCTTTCTGCTTTTTGCCGGAGCGTTTCTGCTTCCAATCCGCGCGGAATATCCGGCTTGCAAAAATAGTAGACCGCATTATCAGGCAGCATCGCCAGTATCTTGCTGATATCCTTATCATTCACCATACCTATCACAAAATGGAGGCGGTGATATTTTATGCGTTGAATATTTTTCAGCACCTCGGCAATACCTTCCGGGTTATGGCCGGTATCGCAAATGGTCAGCGGATGATAGTTCAGCACCTCCCACCGGCCATGTAATCCGGTCAATTTTTTAACCTGCCCGAGAGCGGTTTTCACATCTTCGTCCGTTATTGCAAACCCCTGTTTTTTTAGTTCCTCAACAGCCGATAGTACCGCTTTCACATTTTTAAGCTGGTAGCTTCCGGGCAGGTCGAGTTTTAAGTCCAAAGCCCCGAGGCCTGAGTCCTTTTTTACAATAGTAAAATTTAAAGATTCCGAAATGATTTCCGACCCCTGACTTCCGGCTTCCGACTCCAGCACATTCCATTCAGCCGAAGCGAAATCGATGGGTGCATTTTTATCTTTGGCCTTATTGATAAAAATATCAGCTACTTCGGGTTGGTACTCGCCAATAATAACCGGTATGCCGGGTTTAATAATTCCCGCCTTTTCGCCTGCTATCAGTTGCAGCGTATCGCCCAGCATGTTTACATGGTCCCAGCCAATATTGGTAATCACAGATAATAATGGTGTGATTATATTGGTCGAATCCAGCCTCCCGCCAAGCCCAACCTCGATAACAGCAATATCAACCTTCTCCTTTGCAAAAGTATCAAAGGCCATCGCCACCGTCATTTCAAAAAAAGATGGTTTGATCTCTTCGAAATCAGATTTATGATCTTCCACAAAATCAACCACGTGTTGTTCGCTGATCATGTCCCCATTGATACGGATACGTTCCCTGAAATCCTTTAAATGCGGCGAAGTATAAAGGCCTGTCTTATACCCTGCGGTTTGCAAAATTGCGGCCAGCATGTGCGATGTAGACCCCTTTCCGTTAGTGCCGCCGATATGAACGCTTTTAAACTGCCGCTGAGGATTTCCCAGCCGTTCGCACATCGCCAGGGTGTTTGTTAAATCTTTTTTGAACGCTGATGCGCCGTCCCTGGTGAACATCGGGAGCTGGCTGTAGAGATAGTCGAGGGTGGCTTTGTAGTCCATTTTTCAGTTGGCAGCCTGCCGCAGGCAGTTACCTGTAATATGGATGCAAAACTATGCAATTTGGCACTGTAAACTGCAAACCTGGTGCTGCAAACTGAACTATCTTACTTTAAATACAAAGGTCACATACCCTACCTGTACATCGGGGGCATTTTCGGGCGAGTTAAGTTTAGCATTTTTGGCTGCGTTCTCGCACCTGGTAAACAGGTCGTAATCTGTAATGGTGGTACCTTTTGCACCGGCAGTTGCCGAGATAACGTTGCCGTTCTTATCCACATGTATCTCCACCACGATACGCCCTGTACTGCGGTGGTTGTCCTCAACCGAGGGCTTGTTAACCCAGCTCCGCTGCGCCATATTCAGACCGCCATTGCCCGATCCTGTGCCGTCATAGTTGTTGGCAAGTGTAGAGCCGTTGGGTTTACCCTGGTTACCGGGGGTATTGGTGGTGCCGTCACCCTCGCCCGATGCGCCGTTACTTTTGCCCTTATATAATGCGTTTTGGTTCAAGGTGGGTTTTGCTGGCTTTGCAGGTGCTTCGGTGGCTACGGTCTTGCTCGGCTTTTTAGCTGTCGAATTTACTTCCGGCGCATCCTCGGTGTTCTGCGTAACAACCTTCTTGTCGCTTTGCTCCACCTGTGTTTTCTCTGGTGTCGGCGGCGCCGGTGTAACTTTGCTGGGCTTGGTGTGGTTAGGATGTTCGGCTTTAGATGGCTCTTCGGTACTTGTTATGTCGTTACCCATGCCTTCGTCGGTAGTGCCATAATTTACCAGGATGCCCCCTGTGCCCATTTCAGGAGGAGGAGGGCTGGTGAATACAATAAAATAGCACATCGCCATCAGCACGGCCATAATAATGCCCGTCGCCAAAAATGCTTTGGGATAATTATTTTCTTCCTGTTGCTGATATTCCATTTCTTTTAGTCAATGGTGAATGGTGAATGATGAATGGGGTTACGGATTATTGACCACTCACTATTCACAATTCACCCCTTCGGTTCCGTTGCCAAAACCAGTTTTATGTTCATTTTTTGTGCTATATCCATTATCTGCACCACGTTCTGAATTGCAACGGTGCGGTCCACTGCCAAAACTATGGTCAATTCAGCAGTTTGTTGTTTATATTCCATCAGCGCTGCCTGCATATCTTCTATTTTTACCGGCTTATTGTTCACCGTATATTTCAGGTCCTGGGTTATGGTTACCGAAATGGTCTTTTTCGACACCGCCTGCCCCGAAGATGATTTTGGCAACAGCAACTTAATTACATTTGGGTTAGTTACAGCCGAAGCGATAAGGAAAAAAAGCAGCAGGAAGAACATGATATCGTTCATGGCCGAGGTTTGTACTTCGGCAGGTATCCTATTATGTCTTTTTCTCAGGTTCATTTGCTTGGCTCTTCTAACAGGTCGATAAATTCTATAGCATCGGTCTCCAGTTTCAATATTACCTTATCTACCATCATATTTAAAATGTGATAGCATACATAAGCCACAATACCCACCATCAGGCCCGCGGCCGATGTCACCATCTTCACATACAGCCCCCCGGATATAACGCCCATACTGATGTTATCTGTTTTGGATATGTCATAAAAAATCTTGATCACCCCATAAATGGTTCCCAAAAACCCGAACATGGGAGCTATACCGGCTATAATACCCAAGATATTGATATTCTTTTCCAGCTTTGATACTTCCAGCTTACCTATGTTCTCGATGGCCCCTTCAATATCCTTGATTGGCCTGCCGATGCGCAGCAAACCCTTTTGGAGCATTCGGCCCAATGGCGAGTTACTGTTGCGGCAAATAGCGATGGCCGACTCGAGTTTGCCCGTGAGGATACTGGTACGCACCTGGCTCATCAGGTTCGATTCATCCTTGGCAGCTTTGCGTATGGTAAAATAGCGTTCAAAAAATATTACGAGGCCAAGCACAGCCAATAAACCGATGGGCAGCATTATCCATCCGCCCTTGATCAGCAGGTCGCCAAACCGCAGATCGTCCTGCGCTGTAACTTGTGGTAAATTTTTAGCCGTATCGACCAATTTGTGGGCCGTATCGGTTATTTGCGCTAATAGCATCATTTTTTCTTTGGTATGTATGGTTGTATGTAAATGAATTTCTTATTTATCCCGGTGATGTTCAAGATACTGTCGTGTGCCCGTTGTGCATCGGCTTTATTAAAATAAGTACCCAGGGTGATTTTATAATAATTACCGGCTGCGTGTTTTAACAGGCGTGGTTTTAACCCGAGGGTTGCATAATTTTTAAGCGCTTCGTTAACCTTTGGCAACGATCTAAATGCGCCCCCCAAAATATCGTAATGCCGCAGTCCAAAAGTATCTGTTACTACGGTTTTGGCCGTTGTATCCTGGGCGGTTACAGGGCTGCTTTTGGCTGTATCCTGTTTTTTAACCGGTGCGGGCGGAGGGCCATTGATGATGATGGTGGTATCAACCCGCCTTTTTTTGCCGAACCATTCAGGTTTATACTGATAGCTAACGCCAAATGTCAGCAACAAAACCATTACAACGAGCAATATCACTACCCACTTCCTGCCGCTGCCTCTTTCTTCCTGCTCATACTCATCAACCGGTTCCTCCTCAACGGTTTCGGCATCTGAAGTTTCTTCTTCAACAGGTGCTTCGTCTGCAGCCGCTTCGTCGTTAACGTCATCAACCGGAATTTCTTCTGCCTGCTCTTCACCCGGGGTATCGGGTATTGCAGGTATTTCTTCTTTAACGGAAGGATCGGCTGCTTTGTATGGCTCCACAGGGGAAAGTCCGTAAAAAGCTGGATCATTAGCCTGTGCGTTTTTATCCGCTTTAAAAGTCAGCGTCGAATACTCATAAAATAACTGGCCAAGCCCGGTAATTACCGCTCCTTCAGACGATGCCTGCTGCTGTATCCCTGCCGCATATTTCTCAATAAAATACTTCGCCGACGCCGGCGAGATATTTTTCTTTTGCGAGATATAATCCGCCAACCCGCTATCATCTGTCGAATCGGGGTTGAAGACTATCTCGTGCTGCGGCGGATAAAATTTTCCTTCTTCCTCGTTATAATAGCCATTAACGCGTTTTTGGGCAAAAATTCCTATCCCCGGCACATTTACTTCGCCTTGTAAGCCCAGTAATTCGTTTATATAAATGGCTAAATCCATCCCAACTTGTTATAAATCAGGCAACACCAACAGTTAAAAATGAAACCCGACACCGCCAAATATATTAAATCCGTAGCTAGGATAGTATAGCCAAACCTGATTTGTTGAATTTAAGATGTTATTCACCTGCCCGAATATCGATATGCGGTTATTGATCTTATATTCCACGCCGCCTTTCAAATCGGCAAAGCCTTTGATTGTCACTATAGTCGCAACCGGCGGGCCATCAACCGGCGATACGCTGTATATGCGGTCATAAGCGCTGCCGCGGTAATATAAGGTACCATTCACACTAAGCTGTTTAGTAATATGCACGGTTGCGCCCGTGGTCAGTTTAAATTTAGGCAGGTTCCAGGCCTCAGCCTCAGTAGCCATCTCATAGTTTTTGAACTCGACACGCCCAAACAGGTCAAAATCTTCCGACGCCCTGAAATCCAGTTCACCATTAAACCCGCTGATCTTGGAATTGCCGTGATCATAAATAACGGAGAATTTATTATTGCTGCCGGTAAACGTTGTGTTGGCAAACATAGGCAGGTCCTTTACGCTATTGCGGAATACGGTTGCCTTAAAACCGAGACCGGGCGCTATGGTCCCCTTTAAACCTAAACTGATATCCAGCTTATCCACCGAATTGATGATGGTGATATTTTGCCCGATAAACGGGTTCTCATCCGAGAAGTCGCGCAGCGATGCTTTGTTTACGTCGCCCTTAGCCTCAGCAAATATCCTTAGGTATTTAGGTATCACCTGTAACTCAAGCCTTACAGCAGGAAACACAAACGGACGGGAAGAAAAGCCGAACTCGCGCACCAGGTTCAAACCTGCATCTATCTTGTAAAAATCTCCCTGGAATTTCAGGTATGGGTTTAACCGTACCAGGCTGTTGCTGTACGAATAAAGGCTGTCCTTTTGAGTGCCCAGATCGAGCGAGGCGTTCAACCCCGCATAAAACTGTTTTACGGTTTCGTTGATAAATCCTGTCAGCACCAGGTTGTTTTCACTCGCCTGGAAAGCATCGTTCCATTTATAACCATCTATTTTAACAGCGTAGGTAAACTCGTTAGGTACATCCTTAAAGTTCTTGGTGATCTCAGCCTCACCGCTCAGCGTACTAAAATGTTGCTTTTGCGGTGCGAAGGCCCCAGGCGGATTAAGTTCATCGAAACCATAGAAATAAGTTCCCCTGCGCTTATAATTCACTCTTGCGCTGAAGGTATTATCATCCGTTATGCCTTTAACAAAACCGCCGATCTCATCGCGCATATCATTCTGCTTATTAATGGAACCGCTTTGCGCCAGGTGTTTGGCAAAGGCCCCAATTTGCAAAGCCTCATCCTTACCATTGTTCACATAAAGTTCGCCATAGGTTGTTTTCAGGTTGCCTACGCCCAACCTGGCATAATTATTTGACGGCACCGAATCAACCTCGGGCGGCATTTTCATCGGGTCGAGCTGGCGGATATCGGTATTGCGTTCCAGGCGCTTATCGAGGGTAACATAGGTTAACGGCGCCTTAAAAGGAGTTTTGTCAGACAGGTCGGGATTCAGCCGGATCTTTACTGCATCGGCCAGCACCGGTTTGTAGTTAGTGGTCACGATGATCTCTTCCGACAAATTGCCGCCGCTTTGCTGGTCGCCTTTTTTCGTCGTATCCTGCGCTGCCTGCTTTTCAGGCTTAGCCGCCGGTTTCTGTGCAGCCGGCTTAGCTGCCGGCTTCTTTGCAGGCGCTTTTTTTGTTGTTTTTGTATTCTTTTTAGATGTTTTGTTCTGTGCATTAGCCGGAGCAAAGAAAAACACCATTACTAAGGCAAGAAGCGCGTATATATATCTGAATTTCATCTTTCTGTCCTCTTATGCTTAGTTGTCCTTCTGGTTAGTTGTATCGGGTTTCGCATCATTCGTCGTATCAGGCGTTGCTTTTTGATCCGTATCCGGCTTAGCTTTCCGTTTTCCGCCCGGACTTATTGCATCAAGCTTTTGCCTGGCTGCGGGTAATATATCGTCGTTACCCTTATAATTCTCTATGATACTTTGTAAAGTTGCCTTGGCCTGGAAATCATCCTTCAATGCTACATAATTGTCCGCAAGCAGCAGGAAGGTTTTTGCTACCCAGTAATCATAATTCGGCAATTCCTTCACCAGGTCGAAACAGGTTTTTTGCGACGTTTTATACTGGCGTTTGTGGTATTCGATGTTAGCGATGTTGTACTTCGCCTCGGCCGCATCAATAGTTTTAGTGTTGGCCACGGTATATTCAAACTCTTTTACTGCCGATGTGGTGTCGCCTTTTTGTAAATAAGCCAGCCCCGCATACAAGCCTGTTTTAAATTTCTCTTCCTGGGACGATTTTTCATAATCGCGGATCAGCTTGGCATATTTTAGCGCATCGTCCGGCGCATTCATTTGCGCATAGCATAATAAAAGGTTGTTGATGGCGAAGGAATAATCTGCCTTGTATTCCGACGTTGTCTCCAGTTTTTTCAGGTAAACTATGGCATCGTTATACCGTTTTTGGGCGATATATAATTTGGCCATGCTGATAAGCGATTTTTCGGTGTAGGCGCTGGTCCAATCGTTCAGGATAACGTTATAATCGGCAACGGCATCGTTCGGCTTGCCTAAAGCTACCAGGCTCTCGGCCCGAATAAATCTTGCCTGTTTCTCATAAATAGGCTTGGTTGGAAACTTATCAAAATAAGCGCTAACCGCCTGCACTGTTCCGGCTGCATCGCCGCGCAGGTACAGGCTGTTCGCTGCGTTAAACATGATACCCTCCTGTTCAGATGCCGTATAGTTGCCTATGGGTGTCGTCGCAGCGTATGCTATAAACGTTTGGGCATCACCTTTATCGGTGTATATCTTTTCAATTTGCTTTAATGCCTGTTTCGCCTCATCTGTCGACGCATAATCGGCTATCACTTTTTTGAACGAAACAATAGCCAGGTCATCGTTGCCGGCATTATAATCTATAAGGCCCATGGTAACCAATGCCCTTGGTATGTAACTGCTGCGCGGATATTTCTCTATCATGGCAAGCAGGTCGGCTTTTGCGGTGGTTCCATCTCCTTTAAGGAAATACGTATAAGCGATCTCGAACGAGGCATCATCTGCATAGTCCGAATTAGGGAACTGGTTCAGTACGTCGCCCAGGGTGCTGATCTTTGCATCGGGGTTGCCCTGCAAGCCCTGTATCATACCGCGCTGGAATAGGGCATAATCCTCGCCTTTGCTATGCTGATTGACGATCCGGTCATAATATTCGCGTGCTTGTCCGTAGCTTTTCAACACAAAATAACTGTCGGCTAAACGGGTTACAGCATCGTTGATGGTATTCTTATCGGTTTCTCCGCCTCTAAGGAATTTCTCAAAATTAGTAGCCGCCTTGCGGTATTGTTCCGCGCCGAAGGCGGCATAACCCAACCCATAATTTGCGTAATTATAATTAGGCAGGTCTGCAGCGGCATCCATGTCCAAAAAGCGCTCGAAATTGGTAACCGATTCGCTGTATTTGCGCACTTCGTACATCGCCTCGGCCATCCAGTACACGGTTTGGGCCTGTACTTTTTTATCCATCGGGAACTTTAGCGACCGCAGGAAAATACCAATAGCATTTTCAAAAGCACGCTCATTATAAAACTCCAGTCCGCGATAATAGGTCACTTTCTGATAAGCAGTTTTAGCACTGGCCGACTTATTGGGTATCGGCTCCAGGATTTCTACCGCTTCCTTATAATTGTGCGAATTCAGAAGTTCCTCGCCCAGTAAAGTTTTCATCTCGTCATTCCTGGCCGAGCGGGGGTAGTTTTTCAGGTAAAGCCGCGTGGCTTCCAGCGCCTGGGTATTAAAGTCAAGTTCGTAGGATAATTTGGCGTATTCGTACAAAGCGTCCTCCTGCAATTGCGGGTCAAAACTCATCTTTGACGACACGAAGAAAGCATTGCGGGCACTTTGCTTATTATTCAGCTTCAGGAATACATTACCAAGTGTATAGTTACCGTTCTGGCTGTAAATATCATTCTGATCAACCAGCTTTACCAGTTCGCGGGCAGCTTTGGTATAATTGCCAATTTTGTAATTGGCATAACCCATCTGGTAACTGTCCTGCGTGTTTTGGGTTTTACCTTTATCCTGTTGTGCAAAGCGGTCGTAATAAGCTACGGAATTTTTATAATCGGCTATCGCGAAGTAGGAAGCGGCAACAATATCCAGCATTTGCGTCTCGTGCTGCTGATGGGTAGTTTTCAGGATAGGCACAGCATAGTTAATCACATCATTATATCTCCTGTCCAGGAAATAAACAGCGGTAATATAATAAGGATAACTATCCTGGTATTTTTTTGACGTTTTTATGCGCTCAAAATTTACCAGCGCCAGGTGGTAATCCTTATTCAGGTAGGCTATATAAGCAAAATAATAAGTAGCATCGACGGTAAACTGCGAATTGGTATTTTTTACTTCGCTGAACAGCGGCTGTGCCTTCGCGAAGTCCTTTGTCTCAAAATAAGCGTACCCTTTCCGGAATTTATATTCCACGTTCTCGCTGCCGCTAAGTTCGCCCGCCGAAACTTTATCGAACCATTTGAGCGACTCTTCGAATTTCCCCTGCTTAAAATAAAATTTACCTATATCAAAATATGCCAGCTTGGTAAGCGGGTTCTCGGGATGGTCCTTAATAAATTTCATAAAAAGGCTCTCGGCATCGTCGTTGCCAAGCTGCAATGCGCAAAAAGCTTCGTAGTATTGAGCATCCTCTTTTACCAGCGACAATTGCGACTCGTATTTTGGCTGTGTGGTTGTTTCCAAACGTGGCCTTTCCACCAGGCGGAATTGTTCGGCAGCGGCAGCATACTTACCTTTGCTCATCAGGTCGAGTGCGGTATGATAAGTGCGGTATATCTGGTATGATGGGTCTTGCTGGGCGCTGGCGGTAACAGTAATTAGTATCAGAAAAAACAGGTAAACGTATTTCAATTGGCTCATAGCGCGAGATATATTATGCGAAAGTAATTATAACGCAAAAATGCAATCCACACAAGTAATTCACAAATGTGAATAACACATTTTAATTAATGAACGGTGCTGTTTATGCCTTGTTATCGGTGTGGAAAACTTTCTTATGGTGTAATACAATTACAATCAATTCGTTGCAAACAGTATGTGCATTAACCACTTAAAAATTCTATTGTTTTTATTTGTTAATATTTTGTTTTTGGGTGGCGTTAAAGCGCAAACGGCAAACAATGCCATTACCCTGCGCAATGAAAAATTAAATTTTATTCCGGGCGAATTTTATATCGCCGGTGTGGCTGATGAGCGTACCGAAAAAGATATTGTGGCTACGCTTGTTTATAAAGAAGGAGTAGCATATAAAACCCGGCTGGCTGATCTGAAAGACGGCGCTGCAAATGCTATCAAACTGTTTATCACCCGCAATCTAAGTCAGAACACAGATCTAAGGCCGGTAATTGTTACCCTGCACGATTTTAAACTCGCGGAAACAGACTCCGGCGCCGGCGGTGTAAATGGGCATCTTACGATGGCGATCTCCTTCGGGCTCCGGAAAGATTATGGCGTGCTGGAACTGGTTGAATATAAAAGCGGCTTACGTTATATGCGCTCTTACGGGCAAACCGAATTCCCTGAAACCATATTGAGGCATGGTATTGAGGGTGCAATCAAATGGTTCAATAACTGGATAGAGGAGTATGCTCAAAAGGATATCAGGCTGGCAAAATCAGTGAGCGTCGCATTTTCCGACTATACCGAAAAGCCCGAAGGCGATACCATTTATTATGCTGTTAACAGGCCGCTTGCCTGGGATGATTTTAAGGATAAGCCCCGTGCCGGTGTTTTTGATGCGGAAATATTTGCCGGTATAGGATATACAGAGCACGTGGAAGTTGAAAAGGGAGTGATCAAGCTTGAAATAGCTGTGAAAGTGGACATGCCAAAAAGTGGCAGTTGGGTAAAAAGCAATGCGCTGGACGCTTATTCATTAAACCACGAGCAACGGCATTTTGATATAGCCAAAATAGTAGGCGAACATTTCAAGAAAAAAATTGCTGCTATGGGAGTTACTCCTGATAATTATGAGGCGTCTATCAGCATGGAGTACCTGGAAACCCTGCGCGAACTAACAAGTATGCAAAATCAATACGACCACGATACTCATCATGGTAACGACCGCCGGGCACAGGCCGATTGGAATACCCGCATAGATGAGGAACTAAAAGAATTAGGGGTTAAATGATCCTGTTCTAAAACAGTGTTAAGCAGCTGCCAGGTTATGTTCAACTTTGGCAAGCAGGTCGTTAATATCAAAAGGCTTCGCCAAGAAATCATCCGGCGCTCCGCTATTCAGTGTAAAACGTTCGGCCACCTGGTGGCTTGCCGAAACGAGGATAACCGGTATGTCCTGCATTTCAGTCCTGGCTTTTATTTCTTTACACAACTCGCGCCCATCGGCATTCCCAAGCATCACATCGAGTAAGATAAGGTCGGGATGAGTTTGTTTTATGGCTTCAAAAATCGCATTCCCATCTGTAAGTGTTTCTACTTCGTAACCACAATCTTCCAGTATAAGCTTCATGATATCCAATATATCTTCGTTGTCGTCAACTGCTAAAATCCTTCGCATCTTTTTGGCTTTATATTTTATATTGGAAGCTATTAAACAAAACTTGTACCAAAAATCGATGCAAACCATTGCATATCAGTCTAAAATAGCCAAACCACAGCAAACACAGCCATCACCGGTTGTATTTTATTTTTACTTTTTGTTAATAATTTATGCGATGTTAAAAAGCCGGTTGATGCGTAATTTAAAAAGTATACAGATTTTAGTGCATAAAAAGAGCTCTTTTTGGTACACAAATATTGGCAGGTGTTATCCCTTGTAAGGTTCCCGTGCCGAACCTTTTTTAACCATAACATAACTTGCTTTGCGGCATTTGGCGCAAAAGTATTTTCTCAGCGGTAAAAAAAATAATAGATTTTTTACAAACCAGTTCCTGTGTAACTGAAAATGATATGGAGCGCCGCACCGGCGGCAATAATGTGATTTATCAGGTTTAGTTTTTATGGTCAAATCCATAAAGCATGCATAACACTTCGTTTTTAAAGAACACCAAATGTAGCAAATATGTCTTTATAAAAAAATATGCTTTGCTTAATTAAAATTTAACAAAAATTTAATTCCAGATGTAATGCTTGCGTTTGCATTTATAGCAAAAATATCTTTTTACCGGTAGCCAGTTCAGCACCTGTTTGAAAACAAACCCACGCCTGACCCTGTACCCAAGTTCGACTTTACATTTGGGACAAAGCGGCATTTTACCGTGGGCTTTTTCGGCTAAATCGGGGACATTTAGTAACGTTTCCATGCATGATACAATTAGGGGATATTGTATTTATTGTATAATGGCAATAAAGATAACCACGTCATCAAAATTGAACTAAAATCCCACGTTAACAATGTGTTAAGTCGCCATTTAACCAATAGACACAAAATCACGCTTACAACAATTAGGAATTAATTATTGTTTAAAGAATTTTATAATTGAAGAAATTCTAATGGATTGATTTACGCATCAACTTTAATAGACCAGCTCATTTACCTTGGCTATCAATTCGATAAGGTCGAATGGTTTATTAATAACCGCATCGCAGCCATAAGCCAAAATCTCGTCGTCGTGGTTGATGTAGGCCGAAAAAATGATCACAGGCAGGTTGCCGAACTTGGGGTGGGTCTTAATTTGACGACAAATATCGCCGCCGTTAGTTCCCGAAATGCGGTAGTCAAGCAATATAAGATCAGGTTTGAACTCGTCCACTATCGCCATAAGCCCGGCACATTCCGAAATGCTTTTCACGTCGAATTGTGAATACGACAAAGCCTCGTGGACAACTTCAAGTATATCCTCGTTATCATCAAGGACAAGTATGCGTTTTAACATAAAAAATGCGCCGAGTTGTTATTACTGTCAGTAAATGCGTCGGAATGATGAATCTACAGATGCTTTAAGGCCGGCAATACGTATCAAAATGTTTATCAGACAGTTACTCTCCACCAAATATAATATAATATTTGAATTACGGGAAATATATTTTCCCGATTTTTTACTTGCCATTTTGTAACAAACAGCTTACGTTATGTAAGCTTATAATGCCCTGTTGGCAGCTTTCCTATTTTATAAAATTAATAACAGCATTTGCGAACTGCATGGTACCCGATGCAGAATTATGATCGCCGGGAACGTAAGCCAGTTGTGCATTGGGGATCATCTTTTTAAGCGTGATTTCGGACCCGTTCTCCTTGTCTTCTGTGCCGCGAATAATAAGCACAGGTTTTTTCACTTTTGACAGTTCCGCCTGGCTGGTTGAGGGTTGATACTTTTGCTGCAGGGCCAGGCACAATTTATCAAAAGGCTGGCTGTTCACCCATTTCATCAACCCGTCAGTTTCGCGGTATGAGGTGTCGCCCATTAATGCCTTATAAAAATGTATCCTGCGCGGCCATTCCGGATCGGTATAACCATCGCCCATACCGCCCATCACAGTTTTGTTCACCCTTTTATCCATAAGCATCAGGCTCGACGCAATGATGGACCCTCTCGAGTAACCAACTACATCGTATTTTTTTAAGCCCAGCAGCGTGGCCAAACCTATAATATCTTTAGCTTCAGCATTATTGGCATAGGCTTCATCGGTGTGGGGTTTATCCGATCGCCCGTTGCCCCGCAGGTCAATCAGTATTACCTTGTAACCGTCTGCCAGCAAATCGCCATAAAGTTTTCCTCTTTTCCAGCCCTGGCTGGTGCCTGTAAACCCATGCACCAATACCACCGGGTAACCTGCACCCTTTACCTCGTAGTAGATTTTAACACCATCAAACGAGGTAAAATATTTCCCGGTGTCGGTCTGCATTGCCGATGCAGCCGTACCGGCAAAAAGAAAGGTGAGCAACAGGCTTATTAATTGTTTCTTCATCGTGGATGGTTTAAAGAGTACGCTAAAATAAATAATTGGTTTTATTACTTTGTTATTATTCATTTTGTATATTTGGTTATAAGCCTGTTTGCCACTAAATCTGTACGTTATGAAAAAAGTTTCGGATATACTCGCCCGCAAGGGAGGGGGCGCTATTACCATCGACGCTGAGACCTCGGTATTGGACGCATTGCGCCTGATGGACGATAAAAACATAGGATCGGTAATTGTTACCGAAAACGGGGACTACCTTGGATTGCTGACCGAACGCGACTACGCCCGGAAAGTAATCCTGAAAGGTAAATCATCAGATGAGACCACCGTGCGCGAGATCATGACGACCGACCTGCCCCATATCATACCCGACAATTCGGTAGAAACCTGCATGCATATTATGAGCGAAAATAATATCCGCTATCTGCCCGTTTTCAGAAATGATAAATTATCCGGTATCATCTCTATAAATGACCTGGTGACAGAAACCATCCTGACACACCTGGAAACCATCGAACATTTAAAAAGCTATATTCATTCCTGATCAGCTTGTCATCCTATGACGATGGCCACCTTCGGTGTCCTTATCGTTTACAGGTATTTCAACAGGTTCCAAGCGTATATCTTCATCAGCCGGGAATAATTCCCGGGCTGCTTTGTAGCTTTTCAACAGTGCCCCGGGCATTTCATCTTCATCATAGCTTTTCCCACTGAAAAAGAGCTTTTCGTTTTCCTCTTTCAACCGGTCGAACGAGCTTCCGTTCCACAGGTAATCCTTGCCCTCCGGAGATTTATATATAATATTATAGATAGCCATTGTTATGCTTTTTACTATTCAACAGCCAAACCGGGCATAAGTTTAATTAATTCTGCCTGCTTTCAGTTACACTTTCCCTTTTCTATACTTATTCAATCCCTGGCCGACTGCTAAACGGCTAAATATGGGAGTCATTTCGGGGTGTTTTTTTATAATTATTGAAATTATCTACCCATACTTATTAAAATTCAGGCAAAAGTTTAATCATCAATATAAAAAATTGCCTTAGTGTGCCTAAAACACAAAACATATTTTCTAAATTAGCCCTTGAAAAGCAATAATTTAATACATCTACCATAATTCCATTGAAAAAATGACAAACATTCCGATGTTTTGTTAGTTATTGCTCAAAACGAATACATTGATAAACGGCCCTGGCCCCTAATTGCTTTTATTATGTACTCATTAGTATGTGTCCTATCTACGTTAATATTCATCGTCCTGGCGATAGCCTATGTGACCGCACGGATAAATTTGAGAGCAAACTGCGACCATTATTGGGAAGACAAAGGCGGCGGCGACATCAAATGCGCCAAATGCAATAAAAAGTTCCGTAGTGCGTAAAGCAGGTCGATTTTTTTCTTGAAGGATTACACTGCCTGTATATTGCCCGGTTTTATTATAATTGGGCATGCCAATAACTATCCGCCCGGCCAACATTAAAGATATACCACAATTACTGGAGTTGATCGCGCTATCGGCACGAGGCCTAAGTGCAGGCTATTATAGCCCCGCTGAAACCGAAAGCGCCATCAAATATGTTTTTGGTGTGGATACGCAATTGATCACCGATCAAACTTATTTTGCTGTGGAGGAAGACGGAATGCTTATTGCATGCGGCGGATGGAGCAAGCGCAACACCCTTTTTGGCGGCGACCAGTTTAAGACCGAAGCCGACCCGATGCTGGACTCGGCAAAAGATGCTGCGCGCATCCGGGCGTTCTTTGTGCATCCGGATAAAGCTCGCAAAGGCGTTGGCCAATTGCTGATCAATGCATGTGAGCAGGCAGCCATTGCGAACGGGTTCAGCAGGATGGAAATGGGTGCCACGTTGCCCGGTGTGCCTTTTTATGCAAAAATGGGTTATACCGAAATGGAGCGGATAAAACTCCCCTTGCCCGATGGAGAAGTGATGAGCATTGTAAAAATGGGGAAAATGTTGAAAGGCTGACGATAAACCATTGGGTCTTAACAGCGTCGAACCAATATGAGAACATTTTTACTATTCCTTTTAATGCTGGTTTGCTTTGATCTGTCGGCACAGCAACGGAACGAAACTATCACGGTAGATGGCATCAAACGCGATTTTATAACTTATATCCCCGCAGGAACAGGCAATGCTGATAAACTGCCTGTTATCATTTCACTGCATGGCAGGTTAGGAACTGCGGAAAGGCAGATGAAATTCGCCAATTTCAAACCTGTTGCCGACCGCGACAAAGTAATTATTGTTTGCCCGCAGGGAATAGACCGCAGTTGGAACGATGGCCGCGGCACACCGGCACACTATAAAGGTGTAAACGACGTAAAGTTTATTGACCAGCTGATCACTTTTATGCTCAAACACCACCCTGCGGATGCGTCAAGAATTTATGTAACGGGCATGTCGAACGGGGGCTTTATGGCATCGCGGCTGGCATGTGAATTACACGACCGGATTGCAGCAATAGCTGTGGTAGCTGCGTCAATGGATAATAGTGAAAGTTACAGGCCAGTAAAACCAATACCGGTGATGTATATACAGGGCACCAATGATCCGCTCGTGCCCTTCGCCGGGGGAAAAATGAAAAGGGGAGCCGGCGGTACCATTTACGGGCACGAAGAGGTATTAAAAAAATGGGCTTTGATGGATGGATGCGATAACAAACCCGTTATTACCAACCTGGCGCCGAAAGTGAACGATGGCACCAGCATTACAAAGGAAGAATATGAAAACCCATCAACCCATATCAATGTGGTGGGTTATACTATCACCGGCGGCGGCCATACCTGGCCCGGCGGATCACAATATTTGCCAAAAATGATTGTAGGTTCGGTAAGTCATAACCTGGATGCCTGCCAGGCAATATGGGACTTTTTTAAAGGAAACAGGTTAGCATCTAACTAACCTGTTTCCGTCAAATTATTTTCCTATCGGGAACAAAAGCCCTACGTTAAAGCTTGACCGGATATTTTGGAAAGTACCATCGCTGTCTTTAAATACATTATTGAGGCCGCCTTGCCCGTCGTATTCAAAAAACACACTCGCGGTGCGCGATACCGGTACTTTTACACCGAGGCCAAAGGCAATCCCCACATCTGTGCTGGTAAACAACGGTTTTATATCGGCGCTATTTGATGATTCGTTCGCGCTTGCTAAAAAGCCGACATACGGACCAAAATCCAGGTACCAGTTGCGTTTTCTGCCGAAATGCCAGTTGGCCATTATTGGTACGGTAAAATAATTAAGGTGATAATTAACGCCGTCTATCTCGGTGCCATCCTCCAATTGTATAAAGCCGTTACCCCAACCTTTCTGGTCGTAAATTACTTTGGCTTTGACGCCCCAGCGATCTGAAAAATAGTATTCGCCCGAAATACCAAAATTAACGCCAACTTTATAATCGCTGTTCTCGCCCGTGCCCGAATACTGTACCGAAGATGTATTCAGGCCCACATTAATGCCGAATTCGCCATTGTTCGGGGCCTGGGCAAGCGCAGTTGTGTAAATACCTGATAAGATAAGAATTGCTGTAAGAATTTTTTTCATATTTAGTGATCTGGAATGTTGTCAAAAGTAACCATAAATTAGCCAAAATATTGTCCCGGTGAATGGGAAAATGCTATTATACAAGAGAATTGACACGCAAATGATAGCAAGAACCGGGTTTTACAGCGCTACCTGCCGGGGTACCTTTGTTATATAAAATTAAGACAATGGAAACACAGGAAACGATCAACTATCAGCGTATAGCTGATGCGATCAACTACATCAGGACAAATTTCAAGGATCAGCCCAACCTGGATGATATAGCCGAAAAAGTGAATATGAGCCCCTTCCACTTCCAGCGCATGTTTACAGACTGGGCAGGCATCAGCCCAAAAAAATTCCTGCAATATTTAAGCGTGGAATATGCCAAAGGTATACTAAAAGAAAAACAGGCCACTTTATTTGATGCGGCTTTTGAGACGGGTTTATCCGGTACCGGCCGGTTACACGATCTATTCATCAATATCGAAGGTATGACACCCGCCGAATATAAAAATGGCGGACTGGCGTTGCAGATCAATTATAGTTTTGCAGACAGCCCTTTCGGCAATATCCTGGTGGCATCCACCTGCAAAGGCATTTGTTACCTTGCCTTTGCCGATGACCGCGATGAGGCTTTCAAAGGCCTGCAAACGCAATTCCCAAATGCACGCTATAACCAAGTGGTAGACCATGTACAGCAGGAAGCCATGTTTATTTTTCAAAAGGACTGGTCTAAACTCTCCAACATCAAGCTACACTTAAAGGGAACCCCGTTCCAGCTAAAGGTATGGGAAGCATTGCTGCGGATACCGATGGGCGGACTGGAAACTTATGGCTCACTGGCAAAGGAAATACAGTCGCCCAATGCAAGCCGTGCGGTAGGCAGCGCCGTGGGTGATAACCCGGTAGCCTTCCTGATACCCTGCCACAGAGTGATCCGTTCGACAGGCGAATTTGGCGGTTACCACTGGGGGCCAACCCGCAAATCGGCCATTATTGGCTGGGAAGCTGCGCAGGTTCACAAAATGGCGGTATAAGCCCCCTCTAAATCTCCCCAGGACGGGGGAGACTTTTTGGTCACTTAATTAAATTTCATGAAACAAGAAATTGATCAGCTGGACTGGCACCAGGTTGCCGGGCAGATGAACGACAATGGCTATTCCGTTATAAATAACTTAGTTACAACTACGGAATGCGACGACCTGAAAGCGGGTTACGATAATAAGGACCTGTACCGAAAAACCATCGTCATGGAACGTTACCGCTTTGGTTTGGGCGAGTACAAATACTTTAATTATCCACTGCCCGCTGTCATCGAAAATATCAGGCAAAGGGTTTACCCCCACCTTGCCCCTATCGCCAATAAATGGATGGAAGTATTAGGAATAGAAAAGCATTTTCCAGGCATATTGCCTGAACTATTGGAGCAATGCCACATAGCAGGTCAAAACCGACCAACACCTTTGATGTTACGATATGGCAAAGGAGGTTACAATACCCTGCACCAGGACCTTTATGGTGATATTTATTTCCCCATGCAGATGGTTTTGTTTTTGGATGATGCTTACGAAGGTGGCGAATTTGTGCTGATAGAGCAACAGCCAAGGGCACAATCCAAAGCTATTGTCCTGAAACCAAGGAAAGGAGATGCGTTGATATTTACCACCAACTTCCGCCCGGTGAAAGGTACGCGGGGTTATTACCGGGTTAATATGAAGCATGGCGTAAGCCAGGTAACATCGGGCAGCCGGCATACCTTAGGGATCATCTTTCATGATGCAGCATGATAGCGCATACAGCTATGGGAGAAACGCCGTGCCGGCGAAGCCGAAAACTCAAGGAACTAATAAACAATGGCGAAGTACAGTGGGGCGGCAACAAAAAACTGAAGGTATACGGCACATTAAATTGCGCATCGGGTAAGCGGATGAAGGTTGGGAACCGGGTATTTTTCCGGTCGGAACAGGAAGCAAAAGAAATGGGGTTCCGGCCCTGTGCACATTGTATGCGGCAAGCATATTTATTATGGAAAGCAGATTCGTATATTTAGGTCGCAACCTGCAGTATGAAAAAATCCCTTTCCCTATTATTTGCTTTGATCGGGTGGTTTGCAGTGACAGCGCAATTTGTTTTGATGATCGAAAACAGAATGGCGCCGGTAGCTGAAACCATCATTCGCTTTTTTAGCTTCTTCACCATCCTTACAAATATCCTGGTGGCCGGTTATTTTACGCTGCTTTCTTTCAAGCCCGCAATCGTACACAAGCCCGGCATACTTACTGCAGTTACCGTTTATATTTTTATGGTGGGGTCGGTGTACCAGTTTGTACTAAGGGCAACCTGGAAACCAGAGGGTTTGCAACTCATCGTCGACGAACTTCTTCACACGGTCATACCGGTTTTAGTGATCATTTTCTGGACTATGTACGAAAATAAAAAAGCGGTAACATTCGGGCAAATCCCTAAATGGGTCATTTATCCAGTGGCTTACCTGGTGTATATTTTAATACGCGGAAGCGTTTCAAATTTTTACCCATACCCCTTTGTCAATGTCAGCGAAATAGGCATCACAAAAACCCTTTTAAACTCCGCGGCTTTAGTATTAGTGTTTTTCATGATCGCCACGCTGTTTGTTACTGCCGGCAGATATTTTTCGAAAAAGCGGCAAGAGGGAGCGGCTTCGTCGTAAATTTCCCAACTACACACTACACAGTAATGTATATTCGTTGGTTAATACGATATTTGTTTATCTCCGCCTGACTTCCATGCTTAAAAGATACTTTTTCCTGCTGATAATGGGTTCAATGGCAACCCTGGCAAAGGCGCAAACAACCGATACCGTATTGCTCAACAAGCTGGGTGATTTCGATATGGCAACGCTGAATGACGACAGTTATGGGGCGCTTATGGCAGGTGAAAATATATTAGCCGACACGGCCAAGCTATCGCCCGGGGCCCGTGTAGCATTTTTTGCAAAGCTGGCCAAAGTTTATGATGATGCGGAACAGGATGCAAAAGCAGTCATTTATTACGAAAAAGTAGCCGCTGCCGAGCCTGATTATTTTGTGGCCCAGCGCGCCCTGGGTTACCTGTATAACGACCGCGCCGAAGGCATCCAGTTGAAGCTGTACCGAACACCGGCAACAGACCCATCTTATGATCAAATAGCTGATGCCTATAAAAAAGCAGTGCGTAAAGCCCTGCCCTATCTTGAAAAGGCCCAGGCTTGCGATCCGGATGATGATACCATGGACCTGATCAAAACCTTATATACGAACATCAATGAAAAGGACGGGTTATTAACATTCCTGAACCGCCTGCCTGACCTAAAAGCGAAGTGCGTGGATTTGCTGGATGATAAGTAGCATCTTCTCACAATCATAAATCAATAAGCTTAAGGGAAGTCTTGTCCCGGCCAGTCATATAACTCTTTTCCGGCTTCAAAATATTTTTACAAAAACATTTGTTATTGCTTAATAATTTATTCTATATTTAACTAATGGTTTAGTTAGCACTTCGCCATCGCCTTATTTTATTAGAATACACCTAAATCAATCTGGTAAGATCTCCCCAAATTTTACCAATACTAAATATCAGATATGCACTTATACAACTATAAAGAAACTTGTCGCGAAAAGTAAAGAAGCATGCACTTTGATACTACATGCCGCCAAATTGCCGGGCGTGGATACGGCAACTTTTATCTAACTATAAGCGTTTTTATGAAAAACAAAGTAAAACTCAGCAGAGATGAGATGAAAAAAGTTGCAGGTGGTACCCCTCCTACCTGCACGGTTACCTGCTATTTTCCGGGCGGGGGAATTACAACCGTAACCGTGGGGAATTATCCGTTTGGCTCGGGCTGCAACGACCCTTACCTGCATTGCCCTGACGGTGCAACATCTGCTACATGTGCCTGCCCTTAATCAGGCATCCTTACATTAATTAACAACAATGTTAGGCGATAGCCAATAATCAGACTTACGAAGTATAAATACTTCGTAAGTTTTTGATTATGCAGACGCGGAATCTGTTTAATTCCCTTCCGGTCTTTCCGGCTCCTGCCTGCCGGCAGGTGGATACGCGGACTTTCGGACTAAACCAACTTTTCAACCTTCCAACGTTATAACCTTCCAACAAAAATCCTATCTTTGCCCATGCAAGAAAAAATCCTGATTCTTGACTTTGGTTCGCAATTCACACAACTCATCGCGCGCCGGGTCAGGGAGCTCAATATCTATTGTGAGATCCACCCCTTCAATCACTTTCCCGAACTTGACAGCAGTGTAAAAGGTATCATCCTTTCCGGCAGCCCTTATTCCGTTCGCCAGGAGGATGCACCGCTTTTCGATTTTGCCAAATACCATAAAACACTGCCTATTTTAGGTGTATGCTATGGTGCGCAAAACATAGCCCATTTTAATGGCGGCGAGGTTATGAAATCGAGTACCCGCGAATATGGCCGGGCTAATTTGAATTATATCGGGAAAGGGAACCCTTTATTTAAAAACGTTCCTTCCGGTTCACAGGTATGGATGTCGCATGCCGATACCATCGTGAGCCTGGGACAGGACTTCGAGATCATTGCCAGCACCGATACCGTAAAGGTGGCGGCGTTCCACATTAAAGACACGCAAACCTTCGGCATACAATTTCACCCCGAAGTAACCCATAGTATTGACGGCAAGCAATTGCTGGAGAACTTTTTGGTTGATATTTGCGGCTGTAAGCAGGACTGGACACCAGATTCATTCATCGAAACTACTGTTGCCGGACTGAAAGAAAAATTAGGGGATGATAAGGTTGTCCTTGGTTTATCAGGCGGCGTCGATTCATCGGTTGCGGCGGTGCTGCTTCACCACGCCATCGGCAAAAACCTGTATTGCATATTTGTCGATAACGGTCTGCTGAGAAAGGACGAGTTTGAATCGGTACTCGACTCTTACAAGCACATGGGCCTGAACGTAAAAGGCGTTGATGCCAAACAGCGTTTTTATGATGCCTTGGCAGGGTTGACCGACCCCGAGAAAAAACGCAAGGCAATCGGCCGCGTGTTTATCGAGGTATTTGACGACGAGGCGCACCAGGTACAGGATGTGAAATGGCTTGGCCAGGGTACCATTTACCCGGATGTGATCGAATCTGTTTCAGTTAAGGGTCCATCGGCTACCATCAAATCGCACCATAACGTTGGCGGTTTGCCCGATTTTATGAAGCTGAAAGTAGTTGAACCGCTGAACACGCTTTTTAAAGACGAAGTTCGTAAAGTAGGCAAGGCATTAGGCATCGATCCGAATATTTTAGGCCGTCACCCCTTCCCTGGTCCTGGACTGGCTATCAGGATATTAGGCGAGGTTACCCCGGAAAAAGTGGCTATCCTGCAGGAAGCCGATGCAATTTATATCAACAATTTGCGGTCGGCCGGTGTTTACGATAAGGTTTGGCAGGCCGGCACTATATTTTTGCCGGTGCAGTCGGTAGGTGTTATGGGCGATGAGCGTACTTACGAGAACGTGGTTTGCCTTCGTGCAGTGGAATCACTGGACGGCATGACCGCCGATTGGTGCCATTTGCCATACGACTTGCTGGCCAAAATATCCAACGAGATCATCAACAACGTCAAAGGAATAAACCGGGTAGTATATGACATCAGCTCGAAACCGCCTGCTACTATCGAGTGGGAATAGATGGTTATTTTTTATAGGTATTGCCTTGCTGGCCGCAGCTTGTTCGCCCAGGTTACGCCCTGTCACTACTGTTGCACCTAAAAAAGAACAGCCACCCGTTGTAAAAAAAGAGCAGGAAAAGCCCGAAACGAAGCCGGTTTCAGCCAAAACGGCAAGCATAGCCATGCTGTTGCCAATGGAATTGGATAATCTTAATCCCGGCGGGGCGTATAACTCCACCACACTGTCGCACGCTAACCTGTCGCTCGATTTTTACCAGGGTTTCAAGCTGGCGCTGGATACGCTTGCCGAACGCGGCTATAATTTCAAACTTCAGCTTTTTGACACCAAAGACCAGGTACCCGAGGCGCAAAGCCTGGGCTACAACGCCGCCATACGCAGCAGCAACTTAGTTGTAGGGCCGATATTCCCCGAGGATATGCACGCTTTTGCCGATATCCTTTCGGGGCCGCCAAAGCTTATTGTATCGCCCCTGTCGCCGGCTTCGCCATCAAACATTAAAAACCCTAACCTGGTTACCGTGGCTACCCCGTTGGTGTACCATGCCAAAGGCGCCGCTGATTATATCAATGAGCATTACAAACCGAAAAAAGTATTCATTCTTAAATCTGGGTTCAGCGACGAGAATAACTACATCACCCCCTTCAAAAAGCAAATTGACAGTGTAGGCAAGGGCAAGATAAAAGTGGTGGCCGAGGTTATACAGCGCGGGCAGCTTAACGGACTAATACCGCAGTTATCAGCTACTGAAGAGAATGTATTCTTGGTGCCCTCAACCAACCAGGGTTTCCTGCTGGTAACACTTCACTCGCTCGATTCATTATCAAAAAACTATAAGGTGGTGGTATTCGGCCACCCCAACTGGCGCAAGTTCGCTTACCTGAAAACCGATCTGTTGTCTGACCTGAAAACGCATATCACCTCTACAAGCCATGTCGACTGGAAGGACGCGGCCATAGCCGCCTTTGCACGCGACTACCGCAGGGCCTACCGTACCGAGCCAAACTATTATGCCATTATGGGGTATGACGAGGGCATGTACTTTGGCGGTTTGCTTACTGGCGGCACCGACATCAAAACGCTGGATAAAGCCGATTTTACCGGCATACTTAACAAGTACCATTTCATCAAACGCCCGGGCGTGGGCTGGATAAATACGCACGTAAATGTGCTTCAATATGATAACTTTGAGCTGAAAAAAGCAGAATGAAGGCACTTAACCAGCTTAAGACATTTCAGCGAATATTGGGTAACTACCCTGCCGAAATGCCCTTAAGCAAGTTTTTGCCCGGCTTCTATCGCCAAAACAAACAAATGGGCTCTACCGACCGCAAGGTAGCCAGCCGGCTCATTTACAACTACTTTCGCCTGGGCAAAGCTTTGGACAACACGCCAACCGAGGAACGCCTGATGGTAGCCGAGTTTTTGTGCAACAGTCAAACCAATTCCTTTTTACAGCATTTTAAACCCGAATGGGCGCTTTGTGCCGGGTTTGATATCGGTGAAAAACTGAAACTGGTTAAAACCGCCTACCCTGCTTTTAAGCTGACCGACGTTTTCCCCTGGTCGGCAGGGCTGTCGGATGGTATTGATAAGGATGCTTTTCTGAAATCGTTTTTTATTCAGCCCGATCTGTTTATCCGCGTACGCGAGGGTTCGGAAACGATGGTGAAAGGTGTGCTGGCCAAAGCCGACATTACTTATAAGGACGAAGGCAGCGGCTGCCTTGCCCTGCCCAACGGCACCCGGCTGGATGCCCTTTTTCCGCAGCAGAACTGGTTCGAGGTGCAGGACTATTCATCGCAGCAAACCGCCAACTGGTTTAAGCCCGAACGGTGGGATGCCTGGTGGGATGCCTGCGCGGCATCAGGCGGTAAATCCTTGTTACTGCACGAATTACAACCTGATATCAAACTGGTGGTATCCGACATACGAGAATCCATTTTGGATAACCTCGATGGCCGCTTCCAGAATGCCGGATTGATCAAATACCAAAAAAAATTGCTCGACCTCACCAAAAATATCGACCCGGAACTGCACGATTACGCCTTCGACGGTATCATCCTGGATGCGCCATGCAGCGGATCAGGCACCTGGGGCCGTACGCCGGAGATGATCAGCCAGTTTCAACCACAAAAAATAGAGTTTTTCCAGCGCCTGCAACAAAGCATCGCTGCCAATGTTGCCAAATACCTTAAACCCGGCAAGCCGCTTATCTACATCACCTGTTCGGCACAAAAAGCCGAAAATGAAGACGCCGTCAGTTTTATGGTGAAACAACTGGGCCTGAAAGTTGAAAGCATGCAGATACTGAAAGGCTATGAACGCCGTGCTGATACCATGTTTGTAGCGAGGATGGTGAGGTGAGTCAGAAATCGGCGGTCAGAAGTCAGAGATTATGTTGAGGTCAGACCTGTCCTGAGTTTATTAGAAGCATGATGGATACAGGTCAATAGGCGTACTTCGACGGAACTCCTCAAATCATGGCTAACACCTTTTTTGTCAATTACCACATATGGTACTGATAATCAATTATTTATATAATTAAGTTCTAAAATTGTGTTAACCATGTTAACCCTCTGCTTTGCCTGTAGTAACTTTGAGCCATGTTTAAACGAACCTTCCATATCGGATTTGGTGAACTATGCGACCATTCATTAGATTACTTACAGGGCATGTTGAAGGATGCGCGGGTTACTACCATACTGTCGCTTAAAAACCTGGCGGTGCACGAGATTGACTGGCAATACAAACCGGGGTGGAATACCATCGGGGCCTTGCTGGCGCATATGGTGGGTATCGAAAATTATTTTCGGGTCGAATTTGTGGAGGGGCGAAAGTTTACCGATGAGGAAACTCAAAAGTGGTTGCCGGCAATGGATATGGGCGAATACCTGCCGCAGCTGATCATCGGGCAGCCGGTTGAACATTATATAGCCGAACTTAGCCGGTCGCGGGAGATGATGCTGGAGTCGCTGACCGGTATCACGCATGCCGACCTTACCCGGCGGATAGATGATTACGATGCCGAAACGGGCTGCAACCTGGCCTGGGTTTTATACCACATGGCAGAGGATGAAATATACCACCGCGGGCAGATCAGCATCATCAGGAAGTTGTATAAGGATATGGAGGGGAAATAACTCCGTGGGATGCATAACACATAGGCATTGGCGACGAGGTTGCCGCGTCGCTACGCTCCTCGCAATGACAAACTGGGGCGTTGTATCACTGTATCAATCCACAACAAGCGATACAAGTGATACAGTTTAATTACTGATGTACGCCGGGAAATACAGCATCCTGGATTTAGTTTCGGTAACCAGGCTCTGGCTTTTTGTATCCAGGGTTGATACCAGCGGGCGGCCGCAGCAATTGCAGCTGTGGCGGGTAAGTAAATTTTCTGTCGTTTCGGGCATGCGGGTTTCAACCATTAACTGGAAAACCGAATAGGGGCATTGCATATTAATGCAATATAAATGATAAACTTCTGCTGTCTTTTTCATGATCTGTTGGTTTTAACAGATCAAAGTTGTTGAATCGTGACCAGCGGATATATAGACAGGATTATGAAAGCGATGTAGTTGTTTGGTTGACGGGCCCGGCCCCCCTGCCATGTCATTTCGAACGAAGAGAGAAATCTTATACAAGCAACAAGCAGGGCGTTTAAGATTTCTCCTCGTTTCACTCGTCGAAATGACAGGAGAGTTAGTTTGACCTGCTGTATCGCGTGTATCACTGTATCAAACCAAAGCAGGTGATACAAACGATACAGTCCGGCCTGTCATGCTGAGGCTCTCGAAGCATGGTGGGCAAAGGCCTATATGTACACACTTCGAGGGCCTCAGTGTGACACCCTTTTTTTAATCAGCTTTCCTTCCGGACTTATGCGGACTTCCGGACTTTCCGACTAACCTACAAATGCGTATTACTCCTGAACAGCTTAATGGCTATCGCCAGCAATATCACCCCAAAGGCTTTGCGCAGGATGCTTACGCCGGTTTTGCCGAGCAGTTTTTCGAGCCATTTTACATTTTTCAGCACCAGGTAAACAAACAAGGTATTAAGCACAATACCCACAATGATATTTTGCGTTTGGTATTGCGATTTAAGCGACAGCAGGGTGGTCATGGTACCGGCGCCGGCAATAAGGGGGAATGCCAGCGGAACAATAGAAACGGTATCGGGCACGTCGTCTTCCTTAAAAAATTTGATGCCCAGTATCATTTCCATCGCGATAAAAAATATCACCAGCGAACCGGCAATGGCAAATGAGGCAATGTCGATACCGATAAGGCTAAGCAAACCGTTTCCGGCGTACAGGAAACCTACCATCAGTATCAATACCGCAACCGACGCTTTTTCGGATTGAATATGCCCGGCCTTCTGGCGCAGTTCGATAATAACGGGAATAGCGCCCATAATATCGATAATGGCAAAAAGGATCATCGTTACCGAAATGATCTCTTTAACATTGAATATATCCATAGCTTTTAATCTTGTTGTTTTTTGCGCATGCGCATACTAAATAACAAAGCTATTAAAATATAAAATGCTGACAGGAAGAATATTGCATGAACTGACAATGCGCCGATAAAACCTGCACCTATGGGGCCCAGTATCTGCCCTAAGGAAACATAGGATTGGTTGATACCCAAAACCTTCCCTTGTTCGGCCCGCGAATTGTTTTCGGCAATAATGGCATTCAGCATGGGGTTACGTAAGCCGTTAAACAGCCCGTACACCGTAAGACATGCGCCGAATATGAGAAACCCTGTGGCAAAGCCGGCCAGGAACATCGCGACAGCACAAAATATAGTAGATATAACCAGGATGAGTGTTTTTGATTTGAAGGCTTTGGTTGCTGCCGGTACGCTAAGCTGCGCGCAAATGCCAACAATGCTGAATGCGGCAAAGAACCAGCCGAGGGTGGTGGTATCTACCTTCAGCACGTCGATACTGAACACCTGGAAGCCTATAACCATAGTGAACTGCGCCATCGTCAATAAAAACCCGGTGAATATGGCTGTGCCGACGATGGGTTTGGTCATGATGGTAACCAGGGATTCAAATATTTCGACGTAACGCGGCGACGGGGCATTTTTCTTGCCTTCGCCATTGGTTTCCTGCAAAAAGAATATCGAACACAATACACCCAGCAGCGACACCCCTGCCGCAAAATAGAACGGCACCTGCAAGCCGAATTTGCTTAACAACCCGCCAATGGCCGGCCCTATAATAAACCCGAAGGCGAAAGCTGAGCCGAGGATACCGAAGTTTTTGGAGCGGTTCTCTGCCGTCGAGCTATCCGATACCATAGCCTGCGCCACGGAAATATTACCGCCGGTAAGGCCGTCCAGTATCCGCGAAGCGAACAACATCAGCATGCTGCGGGCTTCGGCAAATAAAATAAAGGAAACGAACGTGCCCGCCAGGCTGATGACCAGTATGGGCTTGCGCCCGAACTTATCTGAAAGCGCGCCCAGCAGCGGCGTGGCAAAAAACTGTGCTATGGAAAATGATGCGGTAAGCAGTCCGAGGGTTTGCTTGGTAACGCCGAATTCCTTGCCGTATTGATAGATAAGCGGGACAATAAGGCCAAAACCCAGTGAATTGATGACGCAAATAAGTACTAATACCCACAGGTTTTTGTTTCCCCGCATAAATAAAATTCACAAATAATAAGAAACGGTAATATTAGGTGTTTGCCCGCACAACGCACGCCATGGCAATAAAAAAAGTGGCATCTGCACATAGCCGGGGCTATAACGGTTTTAATATTATAAAATTTTATCCGGCTGCTATAACCTAATATAAGTATTCCCGTAAAAGTAGCTGAATCTAAAGCAATTATAAATACAAAATGAACGAAGTTAATACATCAGTTTTGGTAATTGATGACGAAGAAATGGTGAGGGACAACATTGAGGACATCCTGATACCACGTAACCAATCCGAAGAGCAGGAGGACATTGATAATGCCTTCGACGTACTGTTTGGCAATACTAAACCATTGCTGCTGACACGTACTCCCAGCATTCCGGTGTTCACTGTCGACAAGGCATCGAACGGTATGGACGGCCTGAAAAAGGTTCAGAAAGCTGTTGAGAACGGTACGCCTTATGCAGTTATCTTTTTAGATATGCGCATGCCCGGCTGGAATGGTTTGGAAACCGCCATTGAGATTCGTAAGATAGATGCCAAAGCTGAAATTATCTTTATTACCGCCTATAGCGACCGCTCTATCGATGAGATCGTCGACCAGGCAGGCCAGAATGTGGGTTATCATTGCAAACCGTATGCTCCCGAAGAGATCATCCAACTGGCCACCAAAGCCTGCACCGATTATAATAAGCTGCGGAATTTAGAGAAACTGATAGAGTCGATAGCGAATATCGGCCTGAATAAAAATCAGCTTAATTCATTACTAAAAAATATACTCGAACAGCTTGCCGGCTCATTGGATACCAACATGGCCCTGATAGGCAAACTGGATAAGGACCTTAATTACGAAAAGATACTATCCATTGGCGCCATTGAAGAGCGCATTAACATGGACGAGCTTACCGCCCGTGTAAAAGCTGCCGACCTGGAAAAAGACGAGGTTTGCCAGCTGGACGAGTTGGTGCTTGCCCGTATAGAAAACTATTATGTTTTTGCCCTGCTTCAGAAAGTTGAAAAGCTGAAAATGGAAAAAATGTACCTGCTGAAGCTGTTTGTACAAAACGCTGCACATGCTATACGCAATGCCGAATTGAATGACAAACTGATACAGAAGGAAAAACTATCAGCTGTGGGCCAGGTTATCGGCATGGTAATGCACGACCTGCGCACGCCCATCAAGAACATCAAATTTATGACCGATATGATGCGCGAAGAAGGGGCCGAAAACGACCTGATAGACATGATAGACCAGTCGGCAGAGCAGGCATCGGATATTTTTGAAGACTTTTTAGATTTTATTAAAGAGATACCCGTACAGAAAAAACCTGTCGACCTGAATAAGATAACGCTTGAAGCTATTGACCAGGCTAAATGTTTGGAAGGATGCGGCTGTATATCGATACAGGCCTATATGCCCGACGGCCTGATAGTACCCGGCGACGAGAGCAAACTGCGCAGGGTGATAAGCAACCTGGTGAACAACGCCGCCGATGTATTATTCGACAATAAGGTTCAAAATCCGTTTGTACATATTTCTGGCTGGGTTGAGGAAAAAAACCTGATGCTTGCCATTTGTGATAACGGGCCGGGCATTCCGCAGGATATAATTGGCACCCTGTTCGATCCTTTTGTTACCAAAAACAAAAAGAATGGCACCGGGCTTGGCCTGGCTATCGTAAAGCAGTATATCAACGCTCATGGCGGCAGGATATCTGTCAGCAACAATAAAGGCGCTGTGTTTACCATCTGCCTGCCGCTGGCTTAACCTTTAATAGCTGTAAACCCAATGATGGATTTTGTTTTAAAGAGCGAAGCTGCCGATAAAAGCTCGGTTCAGCATACCGTGGAGGAGCTTGAACAAACGATAAAAAAGTATCGTGCGCTCATCTCGTCGTCGAACACCGGCGCATGGGAGTATTTCCCTAAAGCTGATTTCCTGGATTGCAACAGTGTTTATTTTTCCATGCTTGGCAGGGATATTAACGATTACGACCTGTCTGGAAGGAAAAACCTGGATAGCGTTTGGGCCGAGCTGATACACCCCGAGGACAGGATGATAGCTGTAAGCTGTTTTTTTGACTACCTGGTTAACCCGGTGGGCATGTATGAGAACTTCTTTCGGATGAAACATGCTAACGGAGGCTGGGTTTGGATATGTTCGCGCGGAAGCTCGCTTAAAGATGAAGCAACCGGCAAGATAACAAGCCTGATAGGAACGAATATTGACGTAACCGGTCAAAAAAAGGCCGAATCGGATATACAAAGCGAAAAGATATTGCTGCGTACGCTGATAGACAATTTGCCCGATACTATCTATGTAAAAGACGCTGAAGGCCGAAAGATAATTGCCAACAAAGCTGATGTAGCCTGCATTGGGCTAAATTCGGAGGCTGATGTGATCGGCAAGAACGATATCGAACTTTTTCCAGGCGAAATTGGGGAAAGGGGTTACAGCAACGATATGGAAGTACTGGGCGGCAAAGCGCAGTTTGACAAGGAAGAATTCTTTTTTGACAAGGACGGAAAGGAACGCTGGCTATCAACATCCAAGGTGCCGGTTTATGGCAAATCGGGCGTAATAGAACGTATATTGGGGATAGGCCATGATATTACCGAAAGGAAACGTTCGGAGGAAGCACTGAAGAAGCTGAACGAGGAGCTAAATGCACAATCGGAAGAATTGAAAGTGCTGAACGGCCAGATACTGCTTCAAAAAGAGCAGGAGCTTGAGAAGGCCATTGCCCAGGGCAAATTCGAGATCGCTTCTGAAGTTTTGCATGATATTGGTAATGCATTGGTTGGCTTTGGCTCGTACCTGAACAGGATCAACCGTGCAACTGAAAAGAACAGCCTTGACGCACTGAAGAATCTCAATGCCTTTCTGAAAAATCAGCACGAACTTTTGAGCAATGCCATCGGCGCGGATAAGGCAAATGCTTTAGCCACCATAACCGAGGGCATCTCGAAAACACAGGCAGAAAATCAAAAGGAAATAAGCACCGCCGTAGGCGAGTTATTGCATATTGTATCGCACATACAGGAGATACTGAATATTCAGCGGCAACTGGTGCGCAATCACGGCCCGGCGCAGGAGCGCAAACCGGTTAACCTGGTCGACCTGCTTGACAATTGTCGTTCGATGCTGCTGGCATCAATGGAGAAAAAAGGCGTTAAACTAAGCGTTAATATCAAAGCAGGCAACCACGTGGTCAAAGGCGACCATACCAAGCTGATGCAGGTTATACTGAACGTGATGAAAAACAGCCTGGAAGCCATCAACATGGAAAGCGAAGGCAAATGCATTACCATTTCGCTGGATTCGGCCGACAAACACATCGAACTAAAAATAACCGACAACGGACAGGGTTTTGATAAAGAGACCAGCCAGAAGTTTTTCCAGCGTGGTTTCACCACCAAAAAAAGCGGTACAGGCTTAGGGCTTTACAATTGCCGCTCTATCGTAGAGAGCCACGCCGGTTCTTTCGATATCAGCAGCGATGGGCCTGGCTTAGGATCGGTAACTACTATAAAATTTGCTACTTAATTTGCCTCATAAACAGTTCACAATGCAAACAGCCCCGGATCGCTCCGGGGCTGCTTTGTTTATTTAAAAATGCTAACGGCGCCGTTAGCCCAATTTTTCAAAATCAGAGGCGGTAGGCAATGCATCGCCTGTGCTACCAAGTTTGCTATTTTTCTTACTGTAGCCAAAATAGATCAGCAACCCTACGATCATCCAGGCAAGTGCACTTAATTGGGTACGGCCAGGTAAACTAATTATCATCGCAGCGCAAATAATTATACCTAATATCGGAACAAGCGGAACAAGTGGTGTTTTGAACGGCCTTATCAGGTTTGGATCTTTTTTTCGCAATACCATCACACCCACGCATACGACCACGAATGCAAACAGAGTCCCTATTGATGTCAGGTCCCCCGCGACGGTCTCGGGCAAGAACGCTGCAAATGCTCCCACAAAAAGGAATAACAGCATATTGCTTTTATAAGGTGTCCTGAATTTAGGGTGAAGATCAGAGAATACTTTTGGCAACAAGCCATCTGTCGACATAGTATAAAACACACGCGACTGGCCCAGCAGCATCACCAGTATAACTGACGAAAAGCCGAGCAATATGGCGACAGTTACGAGGGTAGACAACCATCCGTAACCTGTCATGTAAGTACTGATAGCGTAGGCTACTGAGGCTTCCTTACCAGCGTGCATAAAATCCTGGTACGGGGCAACGCCTGTTAATACCCATGAGAAAAGGATATACAGCACAGTGCATATCACCAGGGAACCAAGTATACCTATCGGCATATCCTTTTTTGGATTTTTCGCTTCCTGTGCAGCTGTCGATACCGCATCAAAACCAATAAAGGCAAAGAACACGATACCAGCACCTCTTAATACACCACCCCAGCCATGCCGGAAGAAATCGAGATAGGAATATGTGGTACCATCTGGCAATAATGCCGCAGGAGCAGTAGCAGGGATAAGATATGGTGTGTGGTTCTTAGCCTGTATAAATCCCCAACCTATGGCTATAAACACTAATACAATGGCTACCTTCAGTATAACGATAATAGCATTAACGATAGCAGATTCCTGGGTGCCTTTCACAAGCAGTAACGAAAGCGCCAGTAATATGACCAGGGCCGGCAGGTTGATGATTCCATGATGATGAACGCCATTGACAATTGCCGATTCCATAGGTGAGTGGCACCATTCATAAGGAATTCCCTTACCAGGCGCTCCCCCGCTGAGCAGCCGGTTGGCATACTCGCTCCAGCTTATCGACACTGTAGCAGCACCAAGTGCGTATTCCAGTATCAGGGCCCAGCCAATAACCCAGGCAATAATTTCGCCCATAGTGGCATAAGCGTAAGTGTAAGCACTGCCCGCTATGGGAATTATAGACGCAAACTCCGCATAACATAAACCTGCAAAGGCGCAGCCAATAGCCGCAATAATAAATGAAATGGTTACAGCAGGACCGGCAAAACCGCCTGCTGCAGCGGCGGTCCTTACAAAAAGGCCCGCACCGATAATAGCTCCGATGCCCAGGGCAATCAGACTGCCCGAGCCAAGCGTCCGTTTAAGGGATTTTTCCCCGTCCGCGGTCGAAAGCAGTTGCTGGATAGATTTTTTTACGAATAAACTCATTATAAGATCAGTTGTTGTTTTATTGAGATAAAATCAGTTTTTCCAAACGTAATTAAATTTATTCAAATCCTAAAGCCTTGCATGCAACAAAGGGATAACTGCATGTTTTTACAAAACAGGATTGATACAAATTAACCCCATCCACGCAAAAAGGCCTCCTTTCGGAAGCCTTTTCATTTTATTCTGTTTGGTTTGTTAACCTTTCTTGTCTGTTTTCATTACCGGTACGCTTTTCATCTGCATTACGATCTCTTTTTTAATGGGGTGATCGATACTTGCTGCTTTCGGTATCTTGTTTGCATTCAAATGCGGTGCGATAACCAAAGAAACGATCGACATCAGTTTGATAAGGATGTTCATTGAAGGGCCCGAGGTATCCTTGAACGGATCGCCAACGGTATCGCCTGTTACTGATGCTTTATGCGGATCAGATTTTTTGTAGTGCATTTCGCCATTGATCTCTACACCTTTTTCGAATGATTTTTTAGCGTTGTCCCAGGCACCACCGGCGTTACTCTGGAATATACCCATCAGCACACCAGATACGGTTACACCGGCTAACAAACCGCCTAAAACTTCCGGCCCGAACAGGAAGCCTACAATGATAGGAGTGATCAAAGCGATCAAACCGGGGGCAACCATCTCGCGGATAGAAGCTTTGGTTGATATGGCCACACACTTTTCATATTCAGGCTTTGCTTTGTATTCCATAATACCCGGTATCTCGCGGAACTGGCGCCGAACTTCTTCCACCATCGCCATGGCCGCGCGGCCAACTGCCGAAATAGCCAATGCCGAAAATATGAAAGGTATCATACCGCCAACAAATAAACCAGCCAGCACAGGCGCTTTATAAATATCTATATGCTCGATACCTGCTACACCCACAAAAGCGGCGAATAAAGCCAGCGAAGTTAATGCAGCAGAAGCGATAGCGAAACCTTTACCCGTAGCAGCAGTTGTGTTACCTACTGCATCCAAATTGTCTGTGCGATGACGAACTTCCGGCGGCAACTGGCTCATCTCGGCAATACCGCCTGCGTTATCAGCTATAGGTCCGAAAGCATCAATTGATAACTGCATTGCAGTAGTTGCCATCATGCCGGCAGCGGCGATTGATACGCCGTATAATCCTGCACAATAATAAGACCCATAAATACCGGCAGCCAGCACCAGGATCGGCGCTACTGTCGATTCCATACCAACTGCCAAACCACCGATGATATTGGTAGCGTGACCGGTTGACGACTGGCGAATGATACCCAATACCGGGCGTTTACCCATAGCGGTATAATACTCAGTTATCATCGACATCAAAGTACCCACTACCAGGCCAACTAAAATAGCGCCGTAAACGCCGTTGCGTGTAAAGTGTGAAGCACCATCTTTCAATATGCCGGTCGCACTTTCGTCGCGCACCATGTGCAGGTCGTCGGCAGGCAGCATCCATTGCACCAGGAAGTAGGTAGCAATAGCTGTCAATATGATCGACATCCAGTTGCCTATATTTAAGGCATTTTGAACGCTAGAAGTTTCACTTTTGATTTTAACGAAGTAAGAGGCAACTATTGAAAATATCAGACCTAAACCGGCAATAACCATTGGTAACAGAACCGGGGCAATACCGCCGAAGTTATCGTGCGATACGATCTCGCGGCCCAACACCATGGTAGCCAGCATAGTTGCCACGTATGAACCGAACAGGTCGGCGCCCATACCGGCAACGTCACCTACATTATCACCTACGTTATCGGCAATGGTAGCCGGGTTACGCACATCGTCTTCGGGAATACCGGCTTCAACCTTACCTACAAGGTCGGCGCCTACATCGGCAGCTTTGGTATAAATACCACCACCAACACGGGCAAACAGCGCGATGGATTCGGCACCAAGAGAAAAGCCCGCAAGCACTTCAAGTGCTTTGGCCATAGCTTCGCCATTAATATTGGCGCCGGTAACGTTCTTTACATACATCGTATAGAAAACAATGAATAAAGAACCTAAACCGATGATAGCCAAACCGGCTACACCCAAACCCATTACTGTACCGCCTGTAAATGACACATTTAAAGCCTTAGCCAAACTGGTACGGGCAGCTTGCGTTGTACGCACATTGGCTTTGGTAGCAATGCGCATACCGATGAAACCTGCAAAGGCAGACAAAAATGCACCTGTTACAAAGGAGATAGCGATAACCGGGCTCGAATTCTCGACCGTGGTGCCTGACCAGGCCAGTAAAATTGCGGCAAGCACTACGAAATAGCTTAGAATTTTCCATTCAGCTTTCAGGAAAGCCATCGCCCCATCAGCAATGTGTCCCGAAAGTTCGGCCATGTTGGCATCCCCGGTTTCCTGTTTGGTAACCCAGGCAGATTTGCCGAGCATGAACAGGATGCCGATGATCCCCATAACCGGAATAAAATAAATTAAGTTATTGTACAAAAAATCCATATTAAAATTTTTGGTTTATAAATGATTGTTTTTAAGCGTGATTGCGTTCAAAAATAATTTGCCCGCGAAAATAACAAATTTAATTTCTTTGTGACACATCGTCCAATTATAAATTTTTAAATAGCTTAGGAGCTTAAACCTGTTACAGCGAATGAAGGAAGATTTGAAACAACCCCACTTAAAACATGAGCTCGGTTTGCTCGACGGCACCATGCTGGTGGCAGGCTCGATGATCGGTTCGGGGATATTTATAGTAAGCGCTGATATTACGCGTAATGTAGGCTCGGCAGGGTGGCTGATCGTGGTATGGCTGATCACAGGCTTTATGACCCTCACAGCAGCCTTAAGCTACGGTGAACTGAGCGGAATGTTCCCGAAAGCAGGCGGGCAATATGTTTATCTGAAAGAGATATACAACAAACTGATGGGCTTCCTGTACGGCTGGAGCTTTTTTGCCGTGATACAAACCGGGACTATAGCGGCCGTTGGCGTAGCTTTTTCGAAATTCACAGCTTACCTGATACCGGCAGTAAGCGAAGATAATATTTTGTTCAACCTCGGTTTCATAAAGATCAGCGCAGCACAAATAGTATCTATTGGCGTCATCATATTGTTAACCTTCATTAACACCCGCGGCGTAAAAAGCGGGAAGATCATTCAAACTACCTTTACTTTAACCAAAATACTAAGTTTGTTCGGCTTGATCATTTTTGGCTTTTGGGCTCTCAATAACAATACCTGGCACCTGAACTGGAGCAATGCCTGGACACTGCATAAACTGAATACCGATGGTAGCTTTGTTGAATATACAACTGTTGCTGCTTTGGGCGCGATCGCTGCGTCTATGGTTGGTTCCATTTTCAGCAGCGACTCGTGGAACAGCGTAACCTTTATAGCAGGCGAGATGAAAAACCCTAAACGGGACGTAGCGTTGAGCCTGTTTTTGGGAACCATGATCGTGACGCTCATTTACGTAGCGGCTAACGTAATGTACACAGCCGTTTTGCCCTTGCACGATATCGCAACTGCGGATAAAGACCGGGTTGCAGTTTCGGCTTCGCATGTGATATTCGGCAACGGCGGCACCATTGTTATCGCAGTGATGATCATGATCTCTACTTTTGGCTGTAACAACGGGCTGATATTTGCAGGTGCAAGGGTTTATTACACCATGGCTAAAGACGGGCTATTCTTTAAGAAAACAGGGACATTGAATAAATTCTCCGTTCCGGAATTTGGCTTATGGATACAAGCTTTGGTAGCATCTATTCTTTGCCTTAGCGGAAAATATGGCGACTTGCTGGATATGATCTCATTTGTGGTAGTGTTGTTCTACGTGTTGACAATAATTGGCATTTATAAACTCCGTATTACCCGGCCCGATGCCGAACGACCTTATAAAGCCTTTGGCTACCCGGTATTACCTGCCATTTATATCGTGATGGGAATAGCATTTTGCATATTGCTCATCATCTACAAGCCAAACTTTACCTGGCCGGGCTTAGGTATTGTACTATTGGGTATCCCGATCTATTATTTTTCTCAGCGTAATTCAAAAGATGAAGTTCCGGCGACTACTGATAATTAGTTTTATATGTTTAGGTGAGTTAGCGAACGCACAGACTTTACAATCAAAGCTGCAGTCCGCATTCAACCGCCTGCAGCAGGATAGCCAGTGCAAATACGCGTCAGTTTCGTTAACCGTGCTTGATGCCAAAACCGGCGAAACCGTATTTGCAGTCAATCCGAACATGGGTCTGGCTACGGCCTCTACTTTAAAAACCATCACCTCTATCACCGCATTTAATATTTTAGGTAAAGATTTTCAATATCGGACCCAGTTTGGCTATACCGGCACTATAGACCCAAACGGAACATTGAACGGAGACCTCATCATCAAAGGTTCAGGCGACCCAACGCTGGGCAGCTGGCGATACCCCGGGCATAAGGAAGGCGAAATACTGACCCAAATGACTACTGCCCTGCAAAAAGCAGGCATTAGAAAGATCAACGGGCGCGTTATTGGCGATGATTCGATATTCGGTTCGCAATCAGTACCCAACGGCTGGATATGGATGGATTTGGGTAATTATTACGGGGCCGGCACATCGGGCCTTACCTGGCGCGAGAACCAGTTTGACATTAAATTGAGGACTGGTCGCGTGGACAGCCCGATTGGCGTGTCAAGAACTGTTCCTTTAATGCCGTATTTAAATTTCAAAAGCGAACTGTTAAACGCCCCTGCGGGGACGGGTGATGATGCCTACGCTTATTTGCCCGTTGGCGGTAAAGTGATGTACCTTCGGGGTACTTACGCGCAGGACCAGGAAAAGAAATCCATCTCCGCAGCCGTGCCCGACCCGGCTTATGACGCGGCTTACCGTTTAGCCGATACGCTGCAGCGCATCGGTATTATGGTAAGCGGTGGCGCGGAATCAACCGGAACGCTAACGGCCAAAGGTCAGCAGCTACCGCAGATCGCACAAAACCTGGCAACTATATCATCCCCCACCTTAAGCAAGATAGTTTACTGGCTGAACCAGAAAAGTATAAATCTGTATGCCGAACAATTACTGAAGACCATTGCCTGGAAACAGGGCAAACAACCGACAACTGATAATGGCGTAGAGGTTGAGCAGGCTTTTTGGAAAAGCAAAGGTATCGACCCAAACTCGCTGAATGTAGTCGACGGCAGTGGCCTATCCCCCGGCGACCGGGTAACTACCTTGACCATGGCAACCGTTCTTAGATCAGCCAAAGGCGCCGACTGGTATGCCGATTTTTACGAAAGCCTGCCTACCTACAATAATATGAAAATGAAAAGCGGCAGTATTCTAAACGTGCTTACCTACGCAGGTTATCAAACTCATAACGGGCGCGAACTTTGCTTTTCTATTATGGTCAATAATTTCAATGGTTCAAGCAGGTCGGTTAAGGAAAAGATGTTTAGGGTGTTGGATGAGTTAAAATAAACGCCACCTCATGTTGAACTTGTTTCAGCATGACGTAAATTTTTAATTAGATGATACCGTACAATACCCCACCCTTCTCTCCCATCTTATCCACCAATTTTTCAACTGCAGGATCTTTTTCCAGTACCGGTGCATGATGAGGCTTGATGCGCGCATCAATGATGAGCGGGCCTTTGCAGCCCCAATGCTTGTGTTCGGTAAAACTGTTGATGCCATAAATATCGTGCGAAGGGTTACTGCGGGTAAAGGTTACCCAAACAAAGTTGTTGAGGTTTTGCGCTGTGAATACCGCATCGTCGCAGAGCACTATCAAGGGCAGGCCATCCAGTTGTTTATCAGCCAGGTGCTCTTCCATAATCTCAAATATCAACGGCGTATCGCTATGTTTTATATTTTTCGGAACTTCAACTGCCAGTATGCCTGGCATTACCATTTTGTAGTTGACGAATGGGCGCGGCATATCAAAATCACCTGGTAACTCACTCCATAACTCCCGCTTAATTGCCCCTGCCACTGCTACGGCCACTTTACTACCCGAATTCAGGCCACTGCCGCTGTAGTCCAGTGTATCTATGGTAGTATTGGTATAAAAATGCAGGTCGCGGCTTAGGTCGACGCGCTGCAGGATATGTTTCATGAATCTGCCAATGTCATTAACGTCTAAATCCGGATCATCTTCCTTCGCGGTGATGAACAGGTATTTCGCCAGGCTCAATTGGTTGGTTCCTAAAATTCGGTTGGCAATGGTCAGTATCTCTTGCGGCTTGCGTTCGTCGTTTGAATACGGCGTGTAGCGTTCGCTGCCTATAGCGAACAATAACGGGTGAACACCTGCGGCATCTACCGCATTCACGGCGTGCAGACCGGGTATTTCTTTTCCAATAGCCTCGCCTGTTATCTCATGGATCAATGCGCCAAAGCTGGTATCTTCCTGTGGCGGGCGCCCCACGACAGTAAACGACCACACTGCGTCCTTGCGGTGATAAACGTTGTGAACCTTCATCAGCGGGAAATCATGCTTCAAACTGTAATAACCCAGGTGATCGCCAAATGGGCCCTCGGGTTTATTGTCATGAGGCATCACGGTCCCGGTTATCACGAAATCGGCATCCGCAGAAATACAAAAACCTTCATCATCATAAAAATACCGGAAGCGCCGATTGCCTAAAGCCCCTGCAAAGGTCATTTCAGATAATCCTTCCGGCAAGGGCATTACTGCCGATACCGGGTGCGATGGCGGTCCGCCTACAAAAATGCTCACTTTTAAGGGTTGCCCTTTTGCATTTGCTTTGGTTTGATGGATACCGATACCCCTATGCAATTGATAGTGCAATCCTATCTCCTGGTTTTGGATATAATCATTCCCTGCCAGTTGTATACGGTACATGCCCAGGTTGGCATCCATAATGCCGGGTTTGTCCATATCTTCCGTATAAACCTGCGGCATGGTAACGAAAGGCCCGCCGTCCATCGGCCAGTTCACTATTTGGGGCAGATCGCTGATCTTTGCTTTGCCAAAACTGATGGGCGCGCTCCCGCTTACTTTCATCGGCAGGGCCGCAAATGCATTTAATGCAATACCTGCATATTTAAAAGGCTGTTTAAGCGCCTTCATGGGATCGTTTTTCAGTTCGATCAAAGTTTTGATCTGTTCCAGCGTATCCCGGAAGATAAATTTGGAGCGATCGAGCGTTCCGAACAAATTGGATAATGCCGGAAACTTACTTCCTTTCACATGCTCGAACAGGATGGCCGGGCCCTGGTGCTCAAACACGCGAAGGTGTATAGCCGCCATTTGCAGGTACGGGTTCACCTCCTCCCTGATACGGATGAGGTGGCCATTTTTTTCAAGATCGGAAATACAGGCTTGTAAACTCGGGTAACCCATTAGCATTAAACTGGTGCGCCAAATGTAGCTAAATCCGGCTAATGTTACTCTGCTTTCATCAGCAGCTTCTCTTCAACTTTGGTACTTCGGGAGAAAAATATATAAAATATCAGTGCAGCAAAAATGAAGAAGAAACTAATATAAGGACTAATAAAGCTGCCACCAGCGGCCAGTATATAACATATCGGGCCGACAGCCCCTATCCGTAAATAGGAGCGGTATATTTCCGCTGTGAACACTTCACTTCGCACACGCTTATTGGAGTAGATGTGGTTAAGCAGTAAAAAATGCATAAAAGCGATAATGAATAAGGCCGTGGAATAAACAAGGATGCCGGTAGTTAAGAAAGGGTTCTCGGCAAGCAACGCTGTCGGGTAAGGCATGATAGCTACAAACAAAAGATAGAACACATTGAGCCACAACAGCGCATTGTCAACCTTCTTGGCCATAGAAAAAATACGGTGGTGAGCCACCCAAAAAACGCCTACCACCATAAAGCTGAACGCAAATGTTACCAGGTGAGGCACGGCCCTCCGGAGAGCATAGTTAAGCTCGTGGTTATCGTAATTTTTTGCGTCAGGTATCCTGACACTTAAAATAAGCAGGGTTACCGCTATCGCAAATACCCCGTCTGAAAAATTCTCGAGCCTGACCTTGTTCATTTTTATGCCGGGTTAGGCAATGCCGATCTCTGTTGCCAGATATACATCCTGTATGGTATGAAGAAAATCCACACCCTCATCAAATGGCCGCTGAAATGCACGCCGGCCCAATATCAACCCGGTTCCCCCTGCTCTTTTATTGACCACGGCGTGCTTTACTGAGTCGGCCAGGTCAGATGCCCCTTTGGATTCACCACCCGAATTGATGAGTCCGGCACGACCCATATAACAATTAGCCAGCTGGTAACGGCATAGGTCGATGGGATGATTGGAACTCAACTCACTATACATCAGCGGATCGCTTTTGGAGAAATTGATGGCAGTAAAACCACCGTTAACATCCGGCATTTTTTGTTTGATGATATCGGCCTGGATGGTAACGCCGATATGATTAGCCTGGCCGGTAATGTCGGCCGATGTTTCATAATTGACACCGTCCTTTTTAAACGCGTTGTTACGTGTATAGCACCAAAGAACGGTAGCCATACCCAACGAATGTGCTTCCTCAAAAGCCTCAGCTACTTCGATGATCTGCCTGTCCGATTGCTCCGATCCAAAGTACACCGTGGCCCCAACCGCTGCCGCACCCAGGTTCCAGGCGTCCTTCACCGTGCCAAACATGATCTGGTTGTATTTGGTTGGATAGGTAAGCAATTCGTTATGGTTCAGTTTTACCAGGAAGGGTATTTTGTGGGCATATTTCCTCGACATCATGGCCAGGTTACCGAAAGTTGTCGCCACAGCATTACAACTGCCTTCAATGGCGAGTTTAATGATATTTTCCGGGTCGAAATACAATGGATCTTTGGCGAAGGAAGCCCCTGCAGTATGCTCGATGCCCTGGTCGACCGGCAAAATAGATAAGTAACCCGTTCCGGCCAACCGACCATGATCGTACATAGCCTGTAAATTGCGTAATACCTGCGCACTGCGGTTACTTAGGGCAAAAACCTTATCCACAAAATCGGGCGAAGGTAGGTGAAGCTGATCTTTGGAAAAAGTTTTGCACCGGTGATTGAGCAGATCCCCTGCTTCCTCACCCAAAAGCTCGGTGATCTTTGCTAACGACATGGCTTTGAAGTAAATGGTTATGGTAATATTACATCATAAACCTGATGTTGTTGACAAATTTATTCAACAATTACATTCAACTGATACCTCACCGTACTTTTTTATTGAAAGCCCCTTCAGCTTCGTTAGCCTGATCGGCATTACCGAGGTAAGCCCACCTTAACCCCGCAATATATTTATTGATCGCCCCGGATATTTGTTCGGCTGTGACTTTGTTAACCAGGTCAGGCAAGTTTTCCGCGGTTTCCCATCCGCCTAAAACTTCAGCCTGCCCCAAACTCTCGGTTATGGCCGACGAACTTTGCTCTTTCATAAAATACCCGGTTATATAGCTGCTTTTAAGCTCGGTAAGTCCTTCAGGTGTCACACGTGAATTTCTTTCAAGGTTCAGGGCCTCCGTCATCGCTTTTACAGCCTCTTTGGGGCTCGATGTGCTCACCGACATAATGGCGAAAGGCATCAATTGATTCACAGTTTCGGCGCCCGGGTCGTAGGAAAGATGGAGGCGTGTCCTCAATTCGCCAAAAAGTTCGCCGCTTAAAACACTTATGCCTAAACGATAGGCAAAAAAATCATCGCTGTTAACCGGAGGAGCGTTCATCACACCATTGATGTAGTTGGTTTGCAGATCGCGTTTTTCCGCAAGCACTTTATAGTCGTTCCATACAGGGGGGGTATATGTTACGGGGGTGTACTGGCGTGACGGCAACGACCCGAAAGAGGCCCTTACTTTGCTTATCAATTCCTCCTTACTGATATTTCCTGCAACAACTATAAACATTTGATTTTTATTCAGGATGCTGCTATAATAGGATTTGAGCTCCGCAGCGGTTAATTTACTTACAGCCTCTTCAGTCCCTTTTGGGTCGGTGGCATAAGGTGTACCGGCAAATGCATTGGCGACAGCCAATTGGCGGATGTGATCGTCCGGATCGGATTGGGACTGGCGTATACGGGCGATGGCTTTAGCTTTCAGCTGCTCAACCTCCCCTTCTTCAAACACCGGCTGTGTAACTGCCCCGGTAAGCAGGTCCCAGCTTTCATTAAAATATTTGGAAACACAATCCAGGGTAATATCTCCGTAGTCATAGTCAGACTCGCCTGAGATCACAACACCAAACTTGTCGGTACGGTCGCGGAATACATCGGCGCTGTATTTTTGGGTACCACATTGCCCTGCGGCTTCAAGCGCTATATCTTCGATACCGGCTTTATCGGCCGGGTAATTTGCCACCCCGCCACGATAAAACACACGAACACTAATCACATTCTTGACGGTGGGTTTGAAGATCACCTTGATGCCGTCGACATCGAAAGATGTCGCTGTACGCTGAGCAAATGCTGCAAACGCAATAAAATATAAACTTATACTGAGTATTATAGATCTTTTCATGTCGGATATCTTAGTTATTTGAAGCAAAAAAACGCTCTGGCTGAACCTGTTGTTTCAATTCGGGGCTCAACAGCAAGCCCGCGCAATATGGATGGCCCTTGATATATTTCCGTACATAGCTTTGCAGATCGGCACGCGTCATCTTTTGCAGGTTCGCGTTGTATCCGCTAAAGTAATCCATTGATGCCGCCGACCACCAAAAGGCCAGCACCTGCGTAAAATCAGAAGTGACCTCTTCCTCCCTTATTTTGATGATCTCCAGTTTCTCCTTAGCTGTTTCTATCTGCTCATCAGTCACATAGTCGTCGTTGTCCATCATTTCTATCTGCTTTTTCAATTCAGCCATGCATTCTTTGATCTTTGACGGATTCGGGACAACATGTAATGATATGGGCCCGACATGGCTAAGGGTCAGATACCCTATATCGACCTGCAACGCCAAACCCGACTGCACCAGCGCCTTATGCAATTTTGACGAATTTTGATTGATAATATAAGAGAACACATCGGCAGCATAAGTAGCCGGCACATCGGTACGCATATCGGGGCCGTGCCATTCCAGGTCGATCACGGGCACATTGGATAACGGCGATTCGACAATAAAATAATCCGTCTTTTGCAGCGGTTTAAATTCGGGCACGGGCCATTTCTGAAACGGGTCGAACCCGGAGGATTGCCAGGAGCCGTATATCTTGTCAACCTGGCTGAACACCTCCTCGTGCGAAACGCTTCCGGCGACGGTTAATAAACAATTATTGGGGAAATAATATTTATTCTTGATGGAATCCATCAGGTCGGGTGTGGCCGACCTGATCACCTGGTGATTGCCGATGGGGTTTTTCCGGCTATACAGGTTGCCCCACAGATGATGCTCCATTGCGTCGTTCAGCGCATGAAACGGGTTTGACTCCAGTCGCTGAAACTCGTCATCGACAACAACGTTTTCGCGCATCATTTCGCGCCGGTCGAATTTTGGAAAGCGTATAGCCGAATTCATAAATTTGAGACCTTGCTCCAGGTTGTAGTTTGGCAGGGTAAAATAATAGTTCACATTTTCGAAAGAGGTTTCACCATTAAATTTGATCCCCAGCTCGCTCACGCGCGTCATAAATTCCTCCTGGCTGTTATAGTCCCGGTTGGCTTTAAAAAACATATGTTCATAAAGGTGGCTTAGGCCGTTAAAGCGGGGTGTTTCGGTAAAGGCTCCGTTTTTGCAGGTTATCATAATAGTAGCCAGGGGCACACTGTTATCTTCAATTACAAGCACATCGAGCCCGTTGGGCATTTTTCGCATGAACATATTTTCAGGCAATTTGGCCTGTGCAAAAAGCATAACAGACTGCAGGATAAGGAAAAGAAAAAGGAGTGTTTTTTTAGTGAACGGATATTTTTTACAGATCATGATAAAGGTTTTTTTCAACGGTTTAAAATAGTAAAACAAAATTGTTAGTTCATAACGTTTTGAAAGTTTACAAAATTATTTTTCAAACCAAACCGCTTAAACTTTATTCCTACCTTAGCAACTCTCAATAACCTGCTCCGCCTATGTCGGTAATTGTATTTACTGTTATCGTTTTGCTCGGCTCCTATTTTGCGGGCCTTCTTGGCTCACTCACGGGCCTGGGTGGTGGTTTTATTGTCATTCCGCTGCTTACGCTGGTATTGCATGTCAATATCCATTATGCCATAGGCGCCTCGCTGGTGTCGGTTATTGCAACCTCTTCGGGCGCTGCCGCTGCCTATGTTAAAGAAGGCATCACCAATATACGGATAGGCATGTTCCTGGAGATTGCAACTACTGCGGGCGCTTTCACCGGCGCCATACTTGCCATTTATATCCCTGCGCAATATATAGCTGTTCTGTTTGGCGGCATTCTTCTTGTTTCTGCTGTTATGTCTTTCAGACAACTGGCAGAGCGCACTGTTAACCAGCAAAGTTATCTTGCACGTAAACTAAAACTGGGCGGAAACTATCCTGTCAATCATGAAATAGTGGAGTATGGGGTAACCAACGTGGCGGGAGGGTTTGCGACAATGATACTGGCTGGTGTTATTTCCGGCTTATTGGGTATCGGTTCGGGCGCCTTAAAGGTAATTGCTATGGACGGTGTTATGCGCATTCCCTTTAAGGTATCCACCACCACCAGCAATTTCATGATCGGCGTCACCGCTGCGGCAAGCGCCGTAGTTTACCTCCAACGCGGCTACATACACCCGGCAATTGCAATGCCGGTAGTAATTGGCGTATTGTTGGGCGCGCTCAGCGGCTCTAAAATATTGGTGCGTGCAGCTTCTTCAGGGTGGATTAGAAAGATATTTGCTATCGTTATCACACTTATCGCAATTCAAATGATCTATAATGGCATCACGGGAAAAATTTAACACAGGTATGCCCGCTGAAGCCGGCGCAAAAATAACCCATCCACCCGTAAGCCCGGAGAAGTCCGCGGGTTTTAAAGATAAGGACATGCAAGCCGTTATCGGCTGGATATTGCGCACAGGGGTTTTTGTATCCACAGCCTTTGTTATTACCGGCGGCATTATTTTCCTGGTTAATCACGGTCACAGCCAGATTGATTTTGCCAGCTTTAACAAAGTTCCGGATTTCATCAGTCATATAAAGGGTGTTATTCAAGGCGTCATCCACTTAAAGGGCCAGGCGATCATACAGTTTGGCATTGTGTTGCTGATAGCCACACCTGTATTTCGCGTGCTATTTGCCGGCATCGGGTTCCTGATCGAAAAGGATTACCTGTATACCTTTATTTCGACATTGGTGCTTCTCATCATTTTAATCAGCATGATAAGCGGACATATTGGCTGACCGATCAATTCTCATTACTGCTGCCGCCAAGCCTTTTCTGTTCGTCGGTTGTATTATTGCGGTTTTTTGACGACGATGTACCGAAATGATAGTAGAAGGTAAAGCCAATAAAACGTGTCGGCCTTTTATCACGCTGTGTGATATTCAGATTGCGGTAATCAGAATGGATCTTGTCGACATCGGTATTGAAAATATCTGACGCGGTTAAACTCAAACTGGCGTTTTTTGCAATTGCATAACGTAACCCGACATTCACGAAATAATCTTCCCTGTAATTATTGATCACGAAATAAGTAGGCGATTGATAGACACTCTCCAACTGGGCGCTAAGTTTTTTGGTGATCGTAAAATCCTGGCTGAGCGTGGCTTCAAGAGCAAAGCTTCCCCGTTTTGGTTGATTTGCAGCGAAATAATCGAACTGATCGTGCAACCCCACAAGGTCAAGGTTCAAATTCCACCAGCGGGTAAATTCAAATGGTATGCCCAATTGAATTGAATACCGGTAGCGTGTAGCGATGTTCTCTTTTATTGTAGTGTACACTTTCGTAACGTCATCCTGGGAGAATATTGTGCTGAAATAGTTATTTGTGACCGAAGCATTCAATGTGATCTTATATTTATGACGATACAGATCTGATACCTGGATGGTGTTTATGTAAAATGGTTTCAAAAAAGGATTACCTGTGTTGTAAAAAAATTGATCGACGTACCCCACGAAAGGGTTCAGGTCCTGGTAATTGGGCCTGTTGATGTTGCGGGAGTAGAATGCGGTAAGCTGGTTATCTTTATCGGGTTCGAAAGTAAATTGCACATTGGGGAACAGGTTAAAATAGCTGCTGTCCACCAGCCTGTTTGGACTTACGGATAGTGAAGTAGAATTTGTTTGTTCGGCGCGCAGGCCAAGTGACAAGCTGCCGTTTGTAAATTTAAGCCCGTACCTGATATAAGCGGCATCGATCCGTTCGTTGTAAATGAAATGATCGGTCAGGTCGGCCACCGGTATACTGGCATTATTGATCTGCTGTTCAAAGTCAATAGTATTATCACTTTTCACCTGGCTGTTTTTTATGCCGATGTCAACACTGCTGTTTTTCGATATCGCGTGACTAAGATCAATATTCTCGGACCGTACATGTATTTGCGATGGCGAGTTGTCTGTGTAAAACAGCGGCGTGCCATCGGGTTGCCCCTGCGCATCGAGAAAATCATTCTGCAGCATTTCTATCGAATGCCTGTTATAGGTAGAATAATTAAAATCTGCAGATAAAATGGTTTTACCCTCATTGCCAAAAGTCCCCCGGTAATTTGCGTTATAATTGAGGTTGGTAATGTGCCTGCTGATATTTGATTGAGTAAATATGCCGGAATCAGTTTGCCCGTCAGTTTTGATGACAGTGTTATTGCGTTTATCGATGTCGATAAAATTGTCAGTACCGTAAAAAAGCACACCTATGGTGTGTTTGGGGGCTAATGCATAGTCGGTTCCCAGGTTAAAACTATGATTTTTTGACAGGGTAGTGGCCGTGTAATCCACATCGAAATTATTGACAATGTTATTCACATCAATTACCCGGTCATTTGTAAAGTTGTGTACTGTTTTATTGTCGGTAAAATTGTAACTGGCAAACAGGTTAAGCTTATCCGTTTTTAGGTCCCAGTTGATACCGGCGTTCGATCTGTATTTATCGCCAACCGCTCCCGAAGCCGTCAGTCCTACGTTCGACCCAATATTTTTATTTTTCTTAAGGATGATATTGATCATTCCGCCGCCGCCGGCAGCATCATATTTAGCCGAGGAGTTATCGATCAGCTCCACCTGGCTAACGGTACTGCTCTGGTAGTTCCGCAACATATTGATTAATTCCTCGCCCGACAAAGACACGGGCTTGCCATTAATAGTGATAAGCGCTTTTTGCCCGCCCTTCAGCACCTCGTCATTAACGATCTTTACGCCGGGCGCTGTTCGCAACAGGTCATAAACTGTCGAACCTGAGGCTACTATATTCCTATCAACATTCAGAACGGTTCTATCCGGCCTAACTTCAAGAAAGTCTTTTTTCCCCGTAATATTTACCTGGTTAAGTTCCCTTACATTCATTGTCAAAGTAACTACCCCCCCATCAAGATCCTTACCGGCCGCCAGTTGATAAGGCCCTGTGTATAATTTGGCGTAATTAAGTTTAGTGATGAATAGCAGATAAGCACCGGGTTGTAATTCAGTAAATGAAAAATTTCCCTCGCTGCCGCTTATTGTTGACTTTACAACGGATGAATCGCGTGCCTTTAGCAAAACTATTGTGGCGCCGTCTGCGGGAGTTGCTTCTTCTGTGCGGATGTTGCCGTGTACCGCCGAAAGTACTGACTGGGCCAATGAAGAATTATAGGCAACCGTGAGTAAAACGGCAAATAAGTATCCGGCAATTAGCTTCATTAACAAGGGGCAGTAAAGGTTTAGCCTATAACTTTACGGGTTTAAAACTGCGTGCAATATAACAACTAAAAACCACAATTAATAAAATTTAGTAGCGTTACATTAACGATAAATTAATAATAATCGTTCTCAGCGACTATAATTTTAGTTGTGCTTTAATAAATTTAATCGCTGAATATTCCGGTGTCCTGCTTTAAAAAAGTTCATTCTCTGCGACCAAGAAAATCAAAACAGCACCGGAATAAGTTTATTAAATTCCAGATACTATATTTGTTTCCCCGATGACCATCAAATGAAAAAAACCATCTTCCTGTTGCTCGCAGTAATTTCAATTAAAGCCTCTGCGCAAACCGAGCCTGCCAATTACGCAGCGGCTGTAAATAAGTTCAAACTTTTTTACAATAATAATCAGCCAGATAGCATCTATAAAATGTTTGGCCCGCAAATGGTTGCTGCTCTCACGTTGGATAATTTCAAAGGCACAACCACGCAGCTAAGGAGCCAGCTCGGCAACCTGACGCAGACTGATTTTACCAGTTTTACGCCGCCCGTGGGTTTGTATAAAGCTACGTTTCAAAATGCAGCACTTGCCCTAAGGATATCGTTAAATGACAAAGATCAGATCATTGGGCTTTTGCTAAAACCGCTTGATGCACCGGCAGAAGCGGCAAAGCCCGAATCGGCAGAAAGCGCCCCGAAGACGACAACTATGGACCCGTCATTAGTTGAGTCTCCAATATCTTTAAAAACATTATCGGCCACTATCCATGGTACTTTGACCATGCCTAAAAATGCTTCAGGCAAAATACCCGTTGTACTCATCATTGCCGGCTCGGGCCCGACAGACCGTAACGGGAACAGCGAAAAACTTGGCCTTGAGACCAATGCTTACAAAGATATTGCCGAAGGTTTGGGAAAAAATGGTATCGCATCGGTTAGGTATGATAAACGCATGATAGGCGAAAGCCAGACAGGTAACAAAGAGGCTGACCTTCGTTTTGATGACTATGTTGACGATGCCGTTGGGCTGGTACAAATGCTGAACGGAGATGAACGCTTTTCGAAAGTAATTATACTTGGACACAGCGAGGGCTCGCTGGTTGGTATGCTTGCCACGCGCGACCAACCGGTTAAAGGTTATATTTCTGTATCCGGTGCAGGGCAAAGAGCCGATAAGATCATAACTGAGCAGCTTAAAACCCAACCCAAATTCATCCAGGATGGTTTTAAAACCCTTACCGACAGCATGAAAAAGGGCAAAACGATCGACAATATCGACCCTGGGCTTTATTTTATCGCCAGACCGAGCATTCAAAAATACCTGGTATCGTGGTTCAGGTATGATCCTTTTTATGTGATCAAATCAGTAAAAGTACCAACATTGATCATCCAGGGGACAACTGACCTCCAAGTTGCGGTAACCGATGCGGAAAGATTAAAAAAAGGCAAATCAGATGCGACACTGATCATTATACCCGGCATGAACCATGTTCTGAAAGATGCACCTGCTGATAAGGATCAAAACCTGGCAACCTACAAAAATCCGGACCTGCCTTTAAAAGCTGAACTGATACCGGATATCGTGAAGTTTATTAACGGGATAAATTAAGAGGGCCACGCCCCAAGTAAACGCCGGATAACGATGATCTCGGCGATATGATAAGCATTGTGGTCGGCTATCTGCAAGGCTTCCCGCAAAATGCTTTGGCCGTCGCCATGAGGGATAGCTTTGTAAATATCACCGTGTTTTAAAAGGTTTATGAACACGTTACGGTCATCCTTTATCTGTTTAACCGACTTTTCCCATTCTGCTTCATCGGCCGGTGCGGTTTCCTTTACCCAATACTCGTCGGGCCAGGCAGGTGACCGGTGCTTTTCGCTCTTACTGAATTCGAGCATATCCCATTGGGCAATACGTATGTGCTCTACCAATTGCCAAATGCTATATGGCAATTTATCAGGTTTAATTCCTCTCGCCTCTTTTGGTAAACCTGTAATTGCTTCGTCAAAACCCGCATGGGCGCCGCCGCCGTTCAGCAATTTTATCAATTCTTCTATCAATATTTTGTGATTATCCATTTCGCTTCCTGTTTCCCGGATAACAAGCCACTGGCCGATTAGTTCCGCAATAATTATTTAACCTCGTATTTATACACCTGTCTGCCCAAATCACCATCGTCATCAATACCTTCTATCACTGCCCGGTAAGTGCCTTTTACATCCGGCGTAAAGTATTCAAGTGATGCTTTGCCATCTTTGTCTGTAAGCATATTGGGGTTCCAATATATAGTGCTGCGGGCACTCTCAGGGCCAACCACTTTTGGTGCGTATTTTGTCTGATAAAAAGCTTTGATTTTATGGAAACCACCATACTTTATGGTCACTATGCCGTTTGGCGGCGTTTGGGTAAAGTAGGCCGTGCCTACACCGCCACGTTTCATGGTAATAATGATAGCGCCGCTCGGTGCAGAGGAGCCATAAATAGCGTATGATGCCTGGCTTCTTAATACCTCAACGCTATAAACATCGTTGGCGTTCAAATCGTTTACACTCAACTTATCCAATATAATACCATCTACTATGATGGCCATCTTTTTAGAACTACGTGTGTTAAAAGGAATTCCACCAGAAAACGTAACGCCAAATACCTTTCCGTTCAGACAGTCTGCCAGATCAATGCAATTTCCTAATTTATCGTACATGATGACCTGGTCAGCATTACCACCACCATGAAGATTGGACGAAGAGCTCAGATCGGGCTTTTTTGCTTTTTTTAGCCCGACGATGTTAACGGTCTTTAGTCCCCTCCCATATCCTGAGAGATCAATTTTCTGATCCTGCTGGTATTGTTTATACTGCTGATACGCTTTGATGGTGTCGGTTGTTGATATGGTTGTTATGTTGCTTACTGGCTCTATCTTTGGGTAATCCGGCGGTATGGCTTTGATCAGCACATTGCTGCCTTTGTTGGCTTTCCGTGCCCGTAGTACCAGCGTGGTGGTGTCGCTGATGTACAGGTTATTGAAAGTGAATTTTCCGCTTTCATCGGCTGTGGTGTCCCTGAATATCTTTTCTTTAATAGCGGCAAGGGTAACTTTGCCGTTAGGTACCGGCTTGCCGCCGGGGGTGCTCAGGATACCGCTGATCTCCTGGCTGCGTTCGGGTTGATATTTGATTGTTGTATTGCTGGCGGTATCCGGTATTTGTTTCCATTCGTACCGCCTGTAGCCCTGGGTCAGCATCAGGTTGTCCAAAGCTGCTCTGGTTTGTTCATTGGTATTGGTAAAATAATAGTTGGGTTGTTCGATATAGCCTTTCAGTTCCGAGGTGAGCAGCAGGTTGTTGATGATGGTGCTTTCTTCGTTTTCATCGGGCTGTACTTTGCTTTCGTTGATGACGGCTACTGAAAAGGTGCCTTGTTTGCCTTTATTGTTTTGATCGGTTGCGGTGATATTGAGTGTGGTCCTGTGAGCGGTGGTTTGGATTGGGCTTATGCCGAGTTTAAGCTCGTTTTCCTT
>Ga0310811_10000244_pt1 | contig 78259 bp, 63 predicted proteins | sample YCmetagenome_FD_207642 | JGI IMG/M metagenome (GOLD analysis project Ga0310811, IMG submission 207642) | Soil microbial communities from experimental microcosm in Duke University, North Carolina, United States - YC | ecosystem: Engineered > Artificial ecosystem > Soil microcosm > Unclassified ... | reverse complement strand
GGAGCGCGTATTGCTGGAGCCGGTCGCCTTGCAGCGCGCCATAGCCGGCCTGAAGGGTCACACTCAGGTTGGCATCATCCATGAGACGCTGCTGATCATCGGCGGAGCCGAGGTCCAGGTCGAAGAAAGTCCGGCTCAGGGTCTTGGGATGGGCGCCGCTCAGACCGGAGGAAGGCCCGAACGAGACGACAAACGAGACGATGATGACGGCCAGCATGACCAAAAAGATGGTGCGAAAGTGCTGCTGGAAGGTTTTCTGAATCCAAGAAATCATGGAGGTAAAAGGGTCGATGCTGAGGCGGGGGAAGGGGGTGTCAACGGAAGAGCGGAGCGCGAAAACGAAAGGCTGAAAAGCCCAAATACAGGGGATTTTATCCGGCTGGCGTGCGGATAAATCGACGAATGCTTCCGGCTGCGGGTGTCAGGAGGCCGAGGGGTTCTCGTTGATCAACTGGTCGAGGGGTTTTTGGAAAAACTCCACACGGGAGAGATCTTCAACGGTGGCATTGTAGCGTTTGACGATGGGATCGAGTTCGGCGAGGAGCGGTCCGGTGGGGTCGCCTCCCAGATCATCGTCCAGGCGTTTGAATTCTCCGAGGGTGATGTGGCTGAGAGGGCGGGCGGGCTGGAAGAGATAGTCAGTCGCGTCTTCGCCGGCGGCCGGGGGAATGGGGGTGACCAAGTTCATTTTCACGAGGCGATTGATGCACTCGTTGAGAATTTGGGTGGGCACCTTGAGGCGGGAGCTGAGTTGGGAGGCGGTGCAGGGGGGCTGGCAATTTTGGAAGCGACGGCCGATATTCAGCAGGACAACCAGCGAGAGGCGTTCGCGCATGGATTCGGCCAAGCTGCTCCAAGCGGCCTGGCTGTTGCGGAAGTTTACGTTTTGCACCGCATAGCTGACCTGGCCGCCAAGCAGGACAAAGAACCAGAAAACGTAGAGCCCGAACATGAGGATGGGCAGAATGCCGAGCGAACCGTAGAGGCTGCGTTGGAGAACGACGCGCTTGAGATAGAGGAATGCGAGGAAGTTGTTCAGGATAAGCAACGCGGCCACGACAAGGGCTCCGATGAGGGCGGCGCGCCACCAGACGTGGGTGTTGGGGATGGTGCGGTAAAAGACCGTGAGCATCGCGACCAGCAGGAGCATGGACCCGGCCGGCAGGAAGAACTTGAGCACGGCGACCATTTCGCTTCCGAAGGGGATTTTATCAAAGGCATTGAAAAGCGCTCCGGCGGACAGGCCGGTGACGGCTGCGAAAAACAACACCGAGCCAAGGGTCAGAAGGGTCCAGTAAAATACGATTCGCATGAGCCATGAGCGGCCGCGACGCACCCCCCATATCTCGTTGAACGATGTTTCGACGGATGTGAACAGTTGAAGAACAATGATGATCAGGGTGATCGCGCCGAGCGCGCCGACGGCACCGTTGCGCGAACCGGCGATGAAGCCGTTGATCATCTGCACGAGTTCCGGGTCGTTTGGAGAGGACTGGGTGACGCCGGTCGGCGCGGCCACTCCGGTGGCGGCGGCCACGATGGTGTTTGGGGTGGCGCTGGGGCTGGCCGGAAGCTGCCCGGAACTCTGGAGCTGTTTTAGTTGCGGGGCTACTTTTTCGATGATGCCGCTGAGGGTTTTGGCGGCGAGGCCGGGGTCCTGTTTGTCGAGCATGAAGCCCGCCACGAGCATGGCGATGGCGACGAGTGGTCCCAACCCGAGCAATGAACTGAAGCTTAACGCGGCGGCACGGCTGGCGGAGCGGGTTTCCTCAAGGCCGGTGGCCGTGATCGAGATGATGCGGAGGATGGCGTAGAGGCGTCCGCGCAGGGATTTATCACCGAGATACTGAGGCTGCCAGATTTCCCGTTTATAAGTGGCGATCAGTTTGATCCAAAAAGGAGCTGGGCGGGCCATGACGTGAAATGGTCTGGCTCAGGTCAGTGAGTAAAACGCAAAACCGAGCATGCCGGCAAAGCCCAGACCGGCGGCGATACCAATGCCGAGAAAGTTTATGAAGACCGTGCAGAAATAGAGTCCGACGGAACCGACGGCGAGCGCGGCAAGCGGCACCAGCTGACCTTGCGTCCAAAATAGAAATCCAGTGAAGCCGAGATTCAGGGCCGCAGAAAAACGGACCAATGGATAAATCTGGGTAACCTGCAAAATCAGGAGCAGGGCGATAATGGTCTGGAGTGCGCCGACGATTACCAGCGGGTGCTGGATGATGGCCACCGGATCGAGCGTGATGACGATGTCAATGGACGGAAGAATGAGCGAGGCCGCGCTGATAATGAGCAGAGCGATGGTGGAGTAGAGGCCGATGGCTGCCGCGCGCTCGCGGGCGATGGTGGGGTCCAGCTTGTCCTTGGTGTCGGCGGTGCGGCCTTCTGCGGCGGCAAGCATGTCCTCGACCACGATGGGAGCATCTTCCTCTTTGCGGACGTTAAGGCTGTTGATATTCTCCTTGGCCTTGAGTTTGAGGCTCTTTTTTTCGGGGAAGAGCATCGCGTCCAACTCGGCGTTGTCACCGATGCGCACCCATTGTTCGCTGGTTGCGTCGTAGAACAGGGTCTCCTTCGTGATTTGACCGTTCTCGACCAGCGAGACGAGATGCTCCTGCGTAAACGGACCGCGAGCTTCAGTTTCGGACGCGCTGCGAACGTAAAATTCCTGCGTGGCCATGGGATTGATGGAATGAGGGTGCGCCCGGAAAAAGAGCGCGGCAAGAGTGTTTTGAGGCGGATATTACATCCGGTTGACGGTGCGCAGGCCGAGCAGGCCGAGGCCTGTTTCAAGCATGAGCAAGGTGCGGGCGCACAGCATGAGGCGGCGCGCACGGATGGCGGGATCGTCCACGGCGACTTTGTCGGCCGCGTAGAAAGTGCTGAATTCCCCCGCCAGTTCGTAGAGATAGAGACAAAGGAAATGCGGTCGCAGACTGGAAGCGGCGAGCGTCACGGCATCGGAAAATTTCGTCAGCTTGCGGGCCAGCGAAAGCTCCTCGGGTGTTTCGAGCGGGCCGGCGGCGGCTTCGACGGAGGGATCGCCGGGGACAGCTTCGAGCTTGCGGAAGATGGAGCGGACGCGGGAAACCGCATAAAGAAGATAGGCGGCGGTATTGCCTTCCAGGGAGATCATCTTGTCCCAGGAGAACAGGTAGTCGCTCGAGCGGTTTTGGGAAAGGTCGGCGTATTGCACGGAGCCGGTGCCGACGATCTCGGAGATGGTGCGGCGTTCATCCTCGGGGAGCTCGGCACTTTTTTCGTCAACGAGACGGCGGGCGCGCTCGACGGCTTCGGAGAGCAGGTCCTTGAGCTTGATGTTGTCGCCGTTGCGTGTCTTGAGCGGGCGTCCGTCTTCGCCGAGGACGGTGCCGAAGGCCACGTGTTCAAGGCGGGGAAATTTGCGGCCGGTTTTTTCGAACCACTTTTGCGCCGTAAGAAAGAGTTGCTGGCAATGGTCGCTCTGGCGGGAATCGATCACGTAGATCGCGGCGTCGGCGTGGAAATGCTCGCTGCGATAGAGGATGGTGGCGAGGTCGGTGGAGGCGTAGTTGGCCGCGCCGTCGGACTTGCGAATAATGAAGGGCTGCTCCTTGAAGCGCGGGTGCTCGGGATGAAAAACGACGAGCGCACCCTGACTCTCGGTGGCGAGGCCGCAGCCGGTGAGTTCGTTGTAAACACGCCCGACCTTGTCGTTGTAAAAACTCTCACCAAGCGTGTAATCGAAGCGGATGCCGAGCAGGTCGTAGATCTGCTGGAAGGCGGTCACGCTTACTTCGCCGATTTTTTTCCAGATGGCGGTGTTCTCGGGGTCGCCTGACTGGAGTTTGACGAGTTCCTGTTGAGCTTCCTTCAGGACGGCGGGATCGGCGTCGGCGGCGTTGTTGCCGACTTTATAAAGACGTTCAAACTCCTCCAGCGGATCACGGGCGAAGGCAACGGTGTCGAGCTGGCGTTTGTAGGCCCAGATGAGTTTACCGAACTGGGTGCCCCAATCTCCGATATGGTTGTCGCGGATGACTTTTGCGCCACTGAAGGCGAGCAGGCGGCTGACGGCCTCGCCGATGACGGCCGAGCGTAGATGGCCAACGTGCATCTGTTTGGCGGTATTGGGGGAACTGTAATCGACGACCCAAGTCTGACCGGCGTAGGCGGTGGCGGCACCGGCGGCCAGTTGTTCACGGGTGGAAAATATCCGCAGCCATTCCTGCAACGCGGCGGGCTGGAGCGTGAAGTTGATAAAGCCCGGCCCCGCCACGGTTACAGCGCAGGCAGCAAGCACATCAGGGGGGAGGGCGGCCACGATCTTTTCGGCGAGGGCGCGTGGGTTTTGCTTCGTGCGCTTCGCATAGGGCAACACGCCATTGGCTTGGAAATCCCCGTGTTTGGGATCGGCGGTGCGAACCTCGGGTGTGAACTCGGCGGTGTCGAGGCCCGCAGTGTTGGCGGCGGTCTTCAAGGCCGTATCGAACAGGGCGGCGAGGTTAAACGAAACGTGCATCTCCTGAATCAACCGGTCCGGAGAGGGGCGGTGCAAGCGTGGATTTGGGTTAAGATGGCCGTGCTTTCCCCATGAATACCCCGAGCGAAACGGGGAGTTTTGGCTCGACTTTTCATGGGAGGCAGTTTGTCATTTAAACTTTTACGGTCTGCCGGCCGACCCGATTTACTCACACATACACAATGACTAAACGCACGTTGCCTCCCCGGAGGTTCATCAAACCGTCCTTCAACTTTCTTATCGAAAAGAAACGCGACGGCCAGGAGTTTACCCAAGAAGAAATTCGCTATATCATTGATTCCACGCTGGATGGCGACATGCCCCAGCATCAATTGGCGGCATTGCTGATGGCGATTTTCTTCCAGCAGATGTCGGCCCAGGAAACGGCCATTCTGACTGAGGAAATGATGCTGTCCGGCGAGGTCATCGACCTGTCGCATATCGCCAAGCCGAAGATCGACAAATACTCGACCGGCGGCGTGGGCGACAAGACCTCCTTGGTGCTCGTCCCCCTGGCCATGGCCAGTGGTGTCGTTGTGCCGATGATGTGCGGCGTTGAGCATGATTATGTGATCAGCACCCTCGACAAACTCGCGGCCATTCCCGGCTTCAAGGGGCATCTTTCCATCGACGCTTTCGTCTCCCAACTCGGCAAGATCGGCGGCGCCATTGTCGCGCAGGACGAAAAACTCGCCCCGGCCGACGCGAAATTCTACGAACTTCGCAAGGAAACCGGCACCATTCCCAGCCTTCCGCTCATCACCGGCAGCGTTCTCTCGAAGAAGCTCGCCGAAGGTTCCGAAGGCCTCGTGATCGACGTCAAGTGGGGCAATGGTTCCTTCATCAAGGATCTCGAGCAGGCCAAGCAGCTCGCCCGTTCCATGACCCGCGTGGGTCGTTCCATGAAGCGCCGCTGTGTCGCGCTCGTGACCGACATGAACCAGCCTCTCGGTGACACCGTCGGCACCAGCCTCGAAGTCAAAGAAGCCATCGCCCTCCTGAAGGGTGAAGGCCCCGAGGACATGAAGGAACTCGTGCTCAAGCTCGGCATGGAAATCGTGCGGCTCGCAGGCGTCGCGGGTTCGACTCTTTCCGCCAAGCAAACCGTTCAGCGACACCTCACCGACGGTTCGGCCCTCGAGAAATTCAAGGAGCTGGTCAAGGCTCAGGGCGGCGACATCGCCTACATCGACCATCCTGAAAAATTCCCCCAGGCGAAACACATTCGCAAGCTGCCCGCCCCCAAGCGCGGTTACGTCCACACCATCAACGCGGCGATGATTGCCCACGGCGTGCATCTGCTCGGCGCGGGTATCACGAAGCCCGGCGAGAAGCCCGATTTCTCCGTGGGCGTTTCCGAAATCAAGAAGGTCGGCACACAGGTCAAGCAGGGCGAGCCGCTCATGATGATCCACTACAACGACGAGTCGAAGCTCGAGCAGGCGCTCGACCATTTCAAGAACGCCTACCGCCTCGCCCCGAAGCGTCCCACGCCTCCTCCGCTCGTCGTCGAGCGTGTGGCCTGAACCAGCAGCGGAAATTGATTATCCAAGGCCGTCCGGTTTTTCCGGACGGCCTTTTTCGTGGACGCTGCAGCTGCGGGCCGTAAAATGGAGCCATGAACAACCTTATGTATCTTTTGGTGTTGGCGCTGTGGATCGTCGCCATTGTTGACTGCGCCAAGAGTAATAATCCGAACAAGGTCGTTTGGATTATCATCATCATCCTGGTTCCTCTGCTTGGTTCACTCCTGTATTTTATCTTTGGAAGAAAGTAGGCGCTGCTTCTTTCCGCCGCGACGGTTTCATCCCGCGATTCAACCGCGGTCATGAGGATAAATATCGACAACTTCGCGTTCACTCAAACCCTGACATCTGTATGCATTCGCTGGATCATCTTTTCATCAAAAACAAGCAGTGGGCCGACAGCATTCGCGCGAAAGATCCGCAGTTTTTCGCGAAACTGGCCGCCCAGCAGACTCCCGAATATCTGTGGATCGGCTGTTCGGACAGTCGCGTGCCTGCGAACGAAATCCTCGGGCTTTTGCCGGGCGAGATTTTCGTGCATCGCAATATCGCCAACGTGGTGGTCCACACCGACCTGAATTGTCTTTCCGTGATTCAGTTCGCCGTCGATGTGTTGAAGATAAAGCACATCATGGTGGTGGGGCATTACGGTTGCAGCGGGGTTGGAGCCGCCTTGAGGTGCGAGCGCGTCGGTCTGGTCGACAACTGGCTTCGGCATGTGCAAGATGTGAAGGAGAAACACGACGACTGTCTGTGCAAGATCCCAGACGGAGTCTCCCGCAGTCTCAAACTGTGTGAATTTAACGTCATCGAGCAGGTGGACAACGTCTGCAAAACCTCGATCGTGCGTGATGCTTGGGCGCGCGGCCAGGAGCTGCATGTCCACGGTTTCGTTTATGGTCTCACGGACGGGCTTCTGCATGACCTGAATTGCTCCGCCAGTGACTTCGAAGGGGCGGCCGTCAGTTACAAATCCGCCATCGCCGCCCTTAGCGCGCCCTGAGCGTTTCCAATAAAACGGACGCAAAAAACCCGCAGTCGAAAGGACTGCGGGTTTTGTTTTTAGAAACAGGAAGTTTCGTCCGGAGCCACGGTTCAGGCGCGGCCCATGTAGGAGCCGTCGGCGGTGCTGATGCGGATGATTTCACCTTCCTTGATGAAGAGGGGAACGTTGACCACGAGGCCGGTTTCGAGGGTGGCCGGCTTCTGGACGTTGGAGGCAGTGTCGCCTTTGATGCCTTCAGAACTCTCGGTGACCTTGAGGTTCACGGAGGAGGGAAGTTCGACGGTGAGAGGTTTCTCATCGACAAAGAGAACGTCGACCTTGCCGTTGGCGGTTAGGTAGTTCTTGGAGTCGCCGATCAAGGTGGCAGAGAGCTCGACGGTTTCAAAAGTGTCCGGGTCCATGAACGCGAAGTTTTCGCGGTCGGCGTAGCTGAACTCGAGGGTCTTCTTTTCGGTGGGGAGCACCTCGATGGTGTCGGTGGAGGCGAAGCGTTGGTCGAGCGCCTTGCCGTAACGAAGATTGCGCATCTTGACCTGCACGAAAGCCCGCAAATTACCGGGGGTGCGGTGCATGGTTTCCATGACGAGATGGGGTTCGCCGTTGAATTTGATGACTTGGCCTTTGCGGATGTCGTTGGCTGAGGGCATGACTTTATCGAGGTGTTTTTGAGTTGTGAAAGGGGTAGGGTGTAAGGTGCGGCGCAAGGGAGTGTCAAGGCTTGGGGACACATCCGGCTTGCGCTTTGACCGCACATACCGACACTCCGCGCCAAACCCTTATGAAACAACGCACGCTCGCGCGCGCCGTATCGATCCAAGGCAGCGGCCTCCATACCGGCAACGCCGTCACCGTCACCTTTAAACCGGCGCCGGTGGATCATGGCATCATCTTCAAACGCATCGACCTGAACGGGCAGCCCGAGGTCAAACCCCGCATCGAGCTTGTGGGCGATCTGGTGCGCAACACCACGGTCCAGGACGGACACACCAAGATACACCTCGTCGAGCATGTGCTCAGCGCGCTCAGCGGCTGCGGCATCGATAACATTCTCGTGGAGATTGATTCTTCCGAACCCCCGATCATGGACGGTTCGGCAAAGCCTTTCGTGAATCTCATTCTTGAGGGCGAACCCGTCGAACAGGACAAGGACCGCGAGTATTTCGTGCTCGAGGAGCCTGTATCCGTGGCGAAGGGCAACTCATCGATCATCGCGCTGCCGTGCGACGAGCTTAAGATCACCTGCACCTCGACCGATGATCGTGGCATCCACACGCAGCATCTCACGCTTACGATCGATCCCGACGTCTACATGACGCAGGTTGCGGCGTCGCGCACATTCACCGTTTACGAGGACATCGAGGAGTTGTTGAAGCTCGGCAAGATCAAGGGTGGTTCGCTTGATTGTGCCGTTGTCATCAAGGGCGACAAAATCATCTCCAAGGAGCCGCTGCGCTTCAAAGACGAGTTCGTTCGCCATAAGATTCTCGATATCATCGGCGACATCGTGCTGCTCGGCATGCCGCTGAAGGCGCACATCGTGGCAACCCGTCCCGGGCATGCGATCAACGCCGAACTGACAAAACTTCTTTTCGCCAAACTTGAGGAGAAACGCAAAGGCCCGAAGAAAAAGCCCCGTCCGTCCAAGGTTCTTCCCACCGAGACCGAACTCGATATCCGCCGCATCCTCGACACGCTCCCGCACCGTTACCCGTTTGTGATGGTCGACCGTGTGGTGGAGTTCATCGGCGAAGATGAACTTGTCGCGATCAAGAACGTCACGATTAACGAACCGTATTTTCAGGGTCATTTTCCCGGCAATCCCGTGATGCCAGGCGTGCTTCAGCTCGAGGCAATGGCGCAGGCGGCGGGGATTCTCATGCTCCGTCGCGGCAGCAGCGAGGGGCGCACATCGTTTTTCATGAGCGCGGACAAGGTCAAGTTCCGCAAGCCCGTGCGCCCCGGCGACCAGATCATCATCAACGCCAAGCTCACGAAGTCGCGCGGCAACAAACTCGCGCAGGCTGAGTGCAACTGCACCGTGGACGGCACCGTCGTATCATCGGCCGAATTGCTTTTCGCGATCATCGACAATAGCGAAATCGACTGACGCCCATGCCGGTCCGCATTCATCCCACCGCTCTCGTGGAATCCACCGCCCAGCTCGGGGCCGATGTGGAAATCGGTCCGTTTGCTTACATCGGGCACGGTGTGCAGATCGGCGATGGCACTCGTATCCACCACCATGCCTCGATCGAGGGAAACACCTTTATGGGAAAGGCCTGCGAGGTGTTCCCTTACGCCAACATCGGGGCGAAGACGCAGGATCTCAAATACAAGGGTGGCGTCCCCGGTGTTCGCATCGGCGACCGCAACGTCTTTCGCGAATACGTCACGGTGCATGCGGCCACTGCGGACGGTAATTTCACGCTGATCGGTGACAACAACAACATCCTCGCCTACAGCCATGTCGCGCATGATTGCGTGCTGGGTAGTCACATCGTTGCCAGCAACGGTGTGATGCTGGCCGGCCATGTTGTCGTCGAAGATCACGTTGTCATCGGCGGTTATGGCGGAGCCCACCAGTTCTGTCGCATCGGTGCTTACGCGATGCTTTCGGCCACGGCCAAGCTGGTGCATGATCTGCCCCCGTTTTTCATCGCCGACGGCACGCCCGCCGTCGTGCGTGCCTACAACAAAGTCGGACTCGAGCGCAACGGCTACACCCCCGAGCGGATTGATCGCGTGCGTAGCATCTACCGCATTCTCTATCGCGATGGATTGAATCGCACGCAGGCGTTGGAAAAGCTGAAGGCGCATCCACAGGCCGACAGCGAAGAGGTGCTACGCATCCTTGCGTTTGCCGCCAAGAGTGAGCGCGGTCTAGCGCCAGGTCCCGGCAAGTGACGTTCTCTCGCGACATCGCCGCGAGAGAACAGGTTTGGCTTACTTTTTCTTATACACGGTCGCGGGGTCGAAGAGACGTTCGGACGTGTAGGCGAGGGTGAAGTCGGTGCCGGCGGCGGCCGCGTCGAGATCGGTCAGCTTGCGGTAAAAGCAGCTCTTGTAACCATTGTGACACGATGCGTTGGCGGCACCGCTCTGTTCCACCTTGAGCAACAGGACGTCCTGGTCGCAGTCGGTGTAGAGTTCCTTCACCCACTGGACGTTGCCCGACTCTTCGCCTTTACACCAAAGCTTGTTGCGGGAACGGCTCCAATAGGTGGCTTTTTTGGTCTTCAACGTGTGCGCGAGCGACTCGGCGTTCATGAAGGCGAACATGAGCACCTGCCCGGTGGCCGCGTCTTGGGTAATGCAGGGGACGAGACCGTCAGTGCCGAATTTGGGCTGAAGGGTGGTGCCGAGTTCGATTTCGGCGAGGGTGGTGCGTGCGGGGAATACAGGTGTGCTCATAAGATAAAAATGAGTGGGATGGTCAGGATTTGGAGGCGATTTCCAGAAGATAGGCGTAGCTGTAGAGACCGGTGCGATGCTTGTCGCTGAAATCGAAGCGCACGGCATAGTTGCCCACCCGCTCCCAGCCGATGACGGTCACACCGGGGAATTTCTTGGGGCCATCGCCTCCGTATTGATTGCCGAGGATGTCACGCTCGCCGATGTTTTCCGCACTGGGCGAAGCGGCGCGCAGTGCTTCCATCGGGTAATAGGTTTCTGTCCCGTCGCTCCAGACGATGGCGACTTCTTGCCCGATGAGCTGGATGTTGGCGGGTATTTGCACGGCGTGAAGGGTCAATATGCCTGCCAAATGACAGTGGGTAAAACAATTTTTGCTCGCCGCGGGTGCGTGCAGGTCGTGAGTTGGTCGAACCATGCTCGTTCACACCGTCATCTTTTACCTGCGTCCGGATATTACGGAGGTGCAGAAACAGGAGTTTCGCAACGAAGGCCTTGAGTCGTTGGGGGCGATTGCCGCGGTGAAACATTTCCATGTCGGCGTGCCCGCCGGCATACCGCCGCGTCCGGTGGTGGACTTGAGTTTCACGTTCGCGATCACCGCGATCTTCGCCGACGTGGCCGGACATAACGCCTATCAGGTCGATCCGCTGCATCTGGCGTTTCTTGCCCGCTTCAAGAGCTATTGGACCAAGGTGCAGATATACGACGCGGAATAACCGCCGAGACGGCGGGAAAGTGTGTGCGTGAAGCACGCAAGGGGCGCGTCCACGGTTAGGCCATGAAAGCGCGGGGATAAGCCATGTCTTGTATCGGGTGGTCGTGTCCGTGTAAGAAACCGCAAACCGTGCCGACAAGCAGGTGGCTGCGGGCGCATTTGGCGAAATTCACTCCCATAAAGATGACGGAGGATTTCTCCTTATGAGACGGCTGCATGCGGAAACGCAACGAGACGTTAAGAAATGCAATATGAGCTTCGGAATTCCCTCAGCCATCAAATGGGTAAGTAAAAGCACTGTTGACGAAGAACCCGGCTGAAAATCATCGGAACGTAGGTCCGTCACTCTGCGTAGGCGCCTCTCGTTTCCAGAAAAAGCGGCTCATGGGCTTTCTTTTTCGCAATAGGAGGAGGTTATCTATTTCGATCAAATTCAATCAAATTAAATCAAAAATATTGCTATTTCGATCGGGATCTATTTGGGTTTTTAGCGTCTGACCCCATCCCCCTTACCCCTTCTTGGAATGGCTTCAAAGCCGCGTCCGTCGTTTTGTTTGGCCTGTGCATGCACAGATTTCGATGGGGGATATGCGCCAACTCCACTGTCTGAATAACCCCGTTATAGGCCTGAATTCTCCAGCAACCGTCTTCCCCTTATGAGTCTCATCCATTCCCCCAGCACATTGCTTTCTTTCCGATTTGGCCGTCGTCCAGTCCTGCTTCTTGCGCTGGCCTGTCTGCCCCTACTTCAGGGCAAAGCCGACACTCCGGTGATCAATGTTTTTCTACTGGGCGGACAATCGAACATGGATGGCCGGGCATTGATTTCAGATCTTCCTTCGGCGCTACAAGCCCCGCAACCCGACGTTCCTTTTTACCATGATACAATCTTGACCACCCTTCGCCCTCAATCCGGCGGAACAGGACAGTTCGGCCCGGAAGTCACCTTTGGTAAGGACATGGCTGCCTATTTCGAGGCGGCCGGCAGCTCCATCGCCATCATCAAATACGCGGCTGGTGGCACTAATCTTTATTCGCAATGGGCAGCGGGAGGCACCGCGACACAAACTGGAGATGGCACCCAATATGTTAGTTTTCAAAATACGGTGGCGCGCGGCCTTCAGGCCCTTCGGACGGCCAATCCGACTGCCATCATTCAGATCAGCGGAATGATCTGGATGCAGGGTGAAAGCGATGCCGTGGTGGTGAACGGTGTGGACGAAAGCCTGGTCTATCAGGCCAACCTCACAAACTTCATCAAGGACGTGCGAATGACCTACGGGGCGAACCTACCCTTCGTTATTGGACGGCTTTCCGTGAACCAAACGGGGACCGGTCCGGCGGCACAACGCGGCAACGTGATCACCGCGCAAAATGCCGTGACGGCTTCGCTTCCTCGCGTGGGGATTGTCAACACCGACAGCTTTTCACTCAAATCCGACAATCTGCACTTCGATGCAACCGGGCAGCAGGATCTGGGCAGCGGCTTTGCCACTGCGATGCAAAGCACCGCCGCCTCTCCCATCTACATTGGCGATGATGCGGTGGAGGGCGCGAGTCCCACCGCCGGCACCGGGCAGGATACTCTTTCGACGCCCGTCACGTATGGCTTTGTGACAACAGGCACCACGTATGCCAACACCACCAGCTACATGCAGCAGGTGACGCTGACGCAGGTGAACTTTTACGCAGGCAGTGTCTCCGGCACCATCACCCCCTTTGCAGCCATTTACACAGGAAACCAATCAGTCTCCAACATTCAGCAGGCGATTAATTATAATGTAGTGGTAATAGGCGATCCTATCAGCACTACGGGAGGATCCGGTCGACAGCAGCAGGCATTTTTGGCGCATGGAGTCAGCCCGGTCGTCACTTTGGCCCCGGGACAGGTGCTTAGCGTCGGTTACGTGGCCAGCGCGGGCGGTGTCGCACGGTATGGTGCGGGAGTTGGCACCATTGATTACGTTGCGTTGGCAAATACAGTGCCCGCCATTCAGCCCGCCCCTTTTACGGCCAGCACCGGCATGTCGCTGGATCGCACATTAAAATTCAACGTGGGCATCGTCGTTCGAGTGGCACCTGTTTTATACATCGGCGATGATGCGGTGGAAGGCACAAGCGTCACCAGTGGCACTGCGCAGGACAGCCTCACCACACCCGTTACATACGCTTTCGCGGCAAGCAGCACGACCTACGTCAACACCACCGATTTTGTGCAATACGTGACCCTCAGCCAGGTGAATTTTTATGCCGGCAGTTACAGTGGAACCGTAACTCCGTTTGCTGCCGTCTATTTGGGAGACCAAGGCTCCACCTCGATTAAAACCGGCGCAAACTATGAAGTGGTGACCGCAGGAGATGTGCTCTCTGTTACGGGTGGTTCCGGCGTTCAGAACCGCGCGTTTACCGTGGGCGGTGTCAACCCGGTGTTCGAGTTGGAGCCGGGCGAAATACTAGCGGTCGGATACCTTGCCAGTCGAGGGGGTGTCGTAAGATACGGCGCGGGCACCGGCATCATCGATTATGTGGCGTTGGTGGATACACTGCCTGCCAGCCCTCCCGCACCTCTGACGGCCAGCACCGGCATGTCGCTGGATCGCACGCTCAAGTTCAACGTCGGTATCAGCGTCAATTCCGGTCCGTTCTATTTGGGCGATGACGCGGCAGAAGGAGCTGCCATTACCAACGGCACCGGACAAGACTCCCTGAGCACTGCGGTAACCTATGGCTTCGTCGCCTCGGGAACCACCTATGCGAACCCATCGAGTGGGGTGCGCAAGATCGTCCCCGGCAACGTCAATTTCTACGCTGGTTCGGTAACCGGGACGCTGACCCCATTCCTCGCCTTGTATACTGGCGACCAGTCCGCCACAGCCATCAAATCCGCCGCGAACTATCGCATAGTATCAATCGGCGATTCGATCCAAGTTGTCGGTAATTCCGGCCTCCAAAGTTATCCTTTTGTTGTCAATGGTTACACGCCGTCTCTGTTTCTGAGGTCGGGTCAAGTATTGACGGCAGGCTATCTGGCCAGTGCCGGCGGCGTTGTGCGCTATGGAGCCGGCACTGGGGTGATCGATTATGTCACGCTAGCCGGCACGCTGCCGGCCACGGTGGGCAATCCGTTCTCGGCCAGTGCCAGCACAGCGCTGGACCGCACGCTCAAGTTCAATATCGGTTACAACATCAGCACGGGGCCCTTTAAAGTCGCCTGCATCGGCGATAGCATCACCTACGGTGCATTCTTGCAGGATCCCTCAACGCAAAGTTACCCGCCGCAGCTACAGGCTCTGCTGGGGAATGATTTCATTGTCACGAACTACGGGGTTTCCGGCCGCACCATGCTCAAAAACGGCGATTCCCCATACTGGAATACCGGGCAATATCCCCAAAGCATTGGCTCCAACCCGGACATCGTCGTCATGATGCTCGGCACAAACGATTCCAAACCGCAGAATTGGGTCTATCAGTCTGAATTTCTCTCCGATTACAAAGACATGATTCAGAGCTATCGCGCGACCAACTCGCATCCCATGATCTTGGTCAACACCTGCCCGACAGTGGCGGGTCCGGACACTGGCGCCATCACCAACAGCATTGTCACCGGCCAGATTGTGCCCTTGGTCCGTCAAGCAGCGGCGGACATGGAATGCCCCATTGCGGACGTAAACACGGGAACCGCCAACATTCCGCTCGATTTCCCGGACAACGTGCACCCGAATATCGCCGGTGCCGGAGCCATCGCAAGCATGGTCGCTTCCGCAATAGTCGGCCCGCAGGCGCCAACTTCCGGGACAACTTATCAGCTTATCGGCAAATACTGCGGCCTGCCTGTAGAGGTCGCAAATGGCAGCACGTCAGCCGGAGCTGTCGTGGATGTAGCCACGAACAGCGGCAGCGCCGGGCAAAAATGGGTGCTCACTGCACTTTCGGGCGGCTACTGGAAAATCACGAATCTCAACAGCGGCCTCGCGCTTGATGTCGCCGGTGGATCAACTTTGAATGGTGCGGGTATCGTGCAGAGCACCTACACCGGCGCGACAAGTCAGCAATGGCTGATTGTGGACGTGGGGCAGGGGTATAGCCATATCGTCAATCGAGCCAGCGGCCTGTTGTTGGAGGTGCCTGGCGGCAATGCCGCATCGGGTGCCGCGGTGCATCAAGTTTCCCTCAGCACTACCGACGACGGAGAGTTGTTTCAGCTGATCCCCAGGTGAACTGCATCCGTAGCGGATCGAATTTTTAGAGAAGCAACGCTCGCCAAGTTCTCGTCGGGGCGAGCGGGCATCTTCAAGCAACGTGATCCTGAGAGATTGCGACGATCATTGCGCGCACCTGTGACGAGGGTGTGTGGTTGACGAGGTGAGCGAAATCTCCGGCAACTTGGTTTTGCGGGCGGGGCACGACGTGGAGCCAACGCCAATGAACGGATCGGTTTGGCATCAGCCAAATGTGAATAAGTTTTTGGCTGAAATCTGTTATTTGAGACGGAGTTGTCTTGACTGAAGTGGGTTAAAATGGGTTGAAATGGGGCGTTCTGGGGGACTTGGCGGTTTCCCATGCATCCATGGCTCAATCTGGCACAGCTTCCTACACCGGTCTTTTCCGGCACGCGCTCGATGATAAAAATCGTGTAACGATCCCGTCGTCATGGCGTTCTGCGCACGACGAAGGGGAGCAGTTTCTCGCGACGCCACATCCGGATGGCTATATTGCCATTCTGCCGCCTTCAGAGGTCGCCAAGCTGCGCGCCAAGATAGAGGCCATGGCTCTTTCCGATGGTGCGGCCCAGGATTTTGCCGCCCGGTTCTTTTCCCAGACACAGACCCTCGGTTTCGACAAGCAGGGTCGTATCATGCTCAACAGCGAATTGGTTTCCCATGCGGGCATCTCGAAAGACGCCGTTTTGGTGGGTTCGCTTACGAAATTCAGTCTCTACAGCCCTGATCGTTGGAGTCGTGTTGAGCAACGGACCGCCGGTGAGAACTTCGGCGATCTGATGCGCCGCATAGGAATATAGCCCATGCGCCAAAGCCTTTCCCATCTTCCGATCCGTCCGCTGGTGCTCCCGGCCCGACTCGGGCGCCGCCAGCGTAGCCTTGCGCCGTCTCATGTCATCCTGGAGGCCCGCGCCCGTTTTGAGCAAAGCAACCTCGCCGTAGCCTTGGCCGCCGGTCCGGTCTGGTTGCACGGACCGCTTTTTCGCCAATCGCGTTTGTCACTGTCGTCCGCCGCCGTGCGCCATGCTGCTTGATGCCTCCATCATCATGACACCCGGTCACAAACCCGTTTTGCTCCGCGAGACGCTTGAGTTGCTCGCCCCGTGCGCCGGCGGCCGGTATCTCGACGCCACCTTTGGCGGTGGCGGCCACACCCGCGCGATTCTTGAATCCGCTCCGGGCGTGAATGTCGTCGCCCTTGATCGCGATCCTGCCGCGCAACCGCGTGCCGAGGTGCTGCGACTTGAGTTTGAAGGACGGTTTGCGCTGATCGATCGCGACTTCGGCCGTCTGGGTGAACTTCCAGTCGATGAGTTCGACGGCATTCTCTTCGACTTCGGCGTGTCGTCCTTCCAGCTCGACGACGTGGAGCGCGGTTTTTCGTTTCGTAACGACGCCCCTGCCGACATGCGTATGGATCCCCGGTCCGGCGTGCCTGCCTCGACCTGGCTCGAAACCGCCACCGAAGAGATGCTCGTGCGCGCCGTGCGCGACTACGGAGAGGAAAAAAACTGGCGCCATGTCGTGCGCGCCATCGTCGCCGCCCGCGGCACCGGCAAGCTCGCCCGCACCGCATCGCTGGCCGAATTGATTTCCGGAGCCATTCCTCCACGGGACCGGTTCACTTCTAAAATTCATCCCGCGACCCGCACCTTTCAGGGCATCCGTATCGCGGTGAACGACGAACTCGGTGCGATCGAGCGGGCGCTGCCAGCCGCCTTCGAACGGCTCAAGTCCGGCGGCGTGCTGGCGGTCATCAGCTTTCATTCGCTGGAAGATCGCATCGCGAAGCAGTTTTTCCGCCGGCTCTCCGGCCAGCCGGAGGGATTCGACGATCATCGCCCCCAGGATCTCCGCAGGAAGTTTGCCGAGCCGCTTACCCGCGGTCCGCTTACGCCGACCGATTTGGAAATCGAAGAAAATCCCCGCAGCCGCTCCTCAAAGCTGCGTGCCGTCAAAAAAATATAACCACCCCGCGCCCGGAATTTTTTAAAGCCGTCCGACCATGAACAAGACCGACACCAACGCCTTTGTGAACCAGCTCCTCGTTTATACGCTGGTTATGATCTGCTTTAGCGGATCCATCGGCCTCGGCACCGTGTGGCTCCGCCACCAGATTTCGGTCACGGCCAACAATACGAAGCAGCTCGAGCAACGCATTACCGAGACCGAGCGGCACATGGATGAGCTCAACACCCAGATCACCGAGGAGCAGACGATCACCGTGCTGAACCGCCGGAATGCCGAGTGGAATCTCGGGCTTGTGCAGCCGAAGGAGCCGCAGGTCGTGCGCGTCAGCGAGTCTGCCGAGCGCCGGCTGGCTTCGCGTAACAACGCCGATGTTTTCGCCTCTGAAAATGTCACGGTCACCCCGGTGCGTTTTCGACTTCCCGCCACTTATCGCTGATCCTGATGTCCAAGGGCTTCGCATCCAACTACCGCATCGTGCTGCTGGGGCTTGGCGTTATCGCCAGTTTCGGTTGCGTGGGGGCCCGGCTGGTTGATTTGCATGTAATCGACCGGGACAAGCTCGTGAGCTACGTGGATCGTGCCCGTCGCCAGATCACCGTCGAGACGGCGCGTCGTGGGGATATTCTCGATACACGTGGCGACACATTGGCCACGTCGCGTTCGTTGATCGTGCTCGGCGTTGATCCTCAGGCCTTGCGCAAGGAGGACGAGGCGAAGTGGCCCAAGCTCGCCGCAATGCTGAACCTGTCCCTCGCCGATCTGACGAAGGTTTTTAATGACAAGACCCGTGCCGCCGCGCCCGATGACAAGAGCGATGAGGACCGGCTCATCCGCTGGGCAAAGCTGAGCGACGATGTCGAGGAATCGACTTACGACCAGATCAACAAACTCGATATCAAAGGTGTCTACGGCAACCGCACCTACCGCCGCGCCTATCCGCACAATTCAATGGCCGCCCACTTGATAGGCTTTGTGAACAAGGAAGGGCAGGCGGCGGCCGGCGTGGAAAGTTACGCCGATTTTTATCTGCGCGGACAGGACGGCTGGTGCGAGACCGAGAAGGACGGTCTTCGTCGCGAGATGGCCCAGTTCCGCAGCCGCGAGGTGGACGCGACTCCGGGTTACAGCGTGGTGCTTTCCATCGATTCCGCCGTCCAGCACATCGTCGAACAGGAGATCGATGCCATCGTCAAAAAATTTAACCCCGCCAAGGTGTCAGTCATCGTCAGCGATCCGAACTCCGGCTTCATCCTCGCGATGGCGAACTATCCGACGTTCAACCTCAACGAATACAACACGCTTGGGAAGGACGAGATGGGGAACATGCGCAATCTCGCCATCACCGACATTCTTGATCCGGGTTCCACCTTCAAGAGTGTCACCGTGTCCGCCGCACTCAACGAAGGTCTGGTCACTCCGGCGACTCGCTTCAACTGCACGCTCACTTCCATGGATTACAAGGGCACGCCGCGGAAGTTCATGCCCGACGATCACCATTTCGATCATCCGTTGACGGTGGCCGAGATCGTGAGTCATTCGAGTAACGTGGGAGCCGCCCAGCTCGGCATGCTGCTCGGCGAAGACCGTCTTTATAATTATGCACGCTCCTTCGGCTTTGGAGAAAAAAGCGGTTTCCCCTTCGGCGGTGAAGTAAACGGCATCCTCAATTCACCCGATAAGTGGCGAGGTGCTGACATCACTCACATCCCCGCCGGTTACAGCATTTCCGCTACGCCGCTTCAGATTCACTACGCCATGGCGACGATTGCCAATGGCGGTGTGCTCATGCGTCCACAACTCATCCGCCAAGTGCGCGATGCTTCGGGCGAGGTGGTTTACAACTTTACCGGTTCGGTGCGCCGGCATGTGGTTACGACCCGCACGGCCGAGCAGACGGCCCGCCTGCTGGAAGGTGTCGTTTCGGCCGAGGGCACCGCACCCGGAGCCGCCATTCCCAATTTCGAGGTCGCCGGTAAAACCGGCACTTCCCAGATGCTCATCAACGGTCGCTACTCGGATCACGACCACGTTGGCTCCTTCGTTGGCTTCTTTCCGGCGAGCCGCCCGCGTGTGGTGATTTCCGTGATCGTGAGCGATGCCAAGCCGCCGAACGGACGCATCGCCTACGGTTCCGTAGTGGCCGCGCCCAGTTTCAAGCACATTGGCGAGCAGCTGATCCAATATCTCGATATCAAGCCGGTGACCGAACAAGGAAGCAATTTGCTGGTCATGGATGGAGGCCGTCGATGATCGGCTATCTCACTCAAAACCATGCGCTCATTAACGCCTTCCAACCTCGCGCCATCGGTCGTGCGCGTCGTCAGGATTCCGTCAGTCAGCGTGTTTTTAAAATGGCTCCAAAACTATCCGATTATCTTAGCGAAAACGAGGTGATCGCGGTGAAAGGCACCTTTGATCAACCGATCTCCGGCATCGTCATGGACAGTCGCCGTGTGGTGCCGGGCGTGCTCTTTTTTGCCCTCCCGGGCCTGCGGTCCGACGGTTCTTCCTTCATCGACGAGGCGATCAACCGCGGCGCCGTTGCCATCGTGACGCAAAAGATGCCGTCGCATGTGCCAAACAAGGTCACGTTCCTTCAGGTGACCGACGCGCGCGCCACACTCGCTCGAGTTGCGCAGCGTTTCTACAAGTTTCCCGACCGCGACATGCAGGTTGTCGGTGTCACCGGCACGAACGGCAAGACCACCGTCACCCATCTGATCAAACACTTCCTCAACGGCGACCAGCGCGTCGGCCTGTTGGGCACGATCAACTACGACCTTGGCGTCCGCACCGTTCCCTCGTTTAAGACCACGCCCGAGTCGCTCGACATCTACGGCATGCTCGCGCAAATGCGTGACGCCGGTTGCCGTCAGGCGGTCATGGAGGTGAGTTCGCACGGTATCGACCAGCAGCGCGTGTTGGGGCTCCAGTTTGGCGCGGCCGTCTTTACCAATCTCACGCGTGATCATCTCGATTATCACAAGTCGCTCGAAGCCTACTTCGAGGTGAAGACCCGTTTGTTCACCGGCAACACCGGTTCCGAGCCCAAGGTTGCCATCGTCAACTTTGACGACGCTTACGGGCGCAAGTTGGCCGAAAAAATCGGTCAGGCCGCGCCCGCCGTGCGCGTGGTAAGCTATGGTGAGAGCGCCGAGGCTGTGGTGCGTGCCGAAGCCCTCTCGCTCAATTTCAAGAACACCACCTTCAAGCTCGTCTGGCCACAGGGCGAGATGCTCATCGATTCGCCGCTTATCGGTCGCTACAACGTGAGCAACTTGCTCGCCGCCGTCGCCACGGCCTGGGCGCTGGGTCGCGATCCGCAGGTGTTTCTGGCCAAGCTGCGCGCATTCAAGGGCGTGCCCGGCCGCATGGAGCGCATCGAAGAGGGCCAGTCATTCAACGTGCTCGTGGACTACGCCCACACCGACGACGCGCTCAGCAACGCGCTCGGCATGCTCCGCGCCATCACGCCCGGGCGTTTGCTTGTGGTCTTCGGATGCGGAGGCAATCGCGACCGCACCAAGCGGCCGCTTATGGTCAAGGCCGTGCAAGAGTTCGCCGATTTCTCGTTCGTCACCGCCGATAATCCCCGCAACGAGGCGCTCACGCAGATTTTCAACGACATGCAGGAGGGCGTCACCGCGCCGCTCAAGATCACCTGGATCGAGGACCGCCGCCGTGCCATCAGCCTCGCGCTCGACATGGCCAAGCCCGGTGACTGTCTCCTCATCGCCGGCAAGGGTCACGAGACCTACCAGGAGTTTGCGGACACCGTAAGCCCGTTCGACGACCGCCAGGTCGTGCGCGAGCTTATCGAAATCAAAAAAATCTCCAAGGGGTGACCCGACGTGCCCGTCTTCTCCCCAGAAACCCTTGCCGCCTGGACCTCCGGTAAATGGACGGCTCTGCCGACCGCCTCGCTGACCGGATTCACCATGGACACGCGTCAACTGCGCGTTGGCCAGGTGTTCGTTGCACTCAAGACGGAAAAACGCGACGGGCATGATTTCCTTCACGCTGCGCAATCAGCCGGAGCGAGCGCCGCGATTGTTGCTCGTGCGAGCCCGGAGCTGGCGCTTCCGCAACTCGTGGTCGCCGATCCGTTGATGGCTTTTCAGATGATCGCCCGCGAACACCGCCGCACGTTTCGCGGGCCGGTGGTTGGCATCTCCGGCAGCGCCGGCAAGACCTCCACGAAAAACCTGCTCGCGCTCCTGCTTGGTGATGAGACCGGTGGCGTGCTGGCGACCGAGGGCAATCTCAACAACCACATCGGCGTGCCGCTGACGCTTACGCGGCTTGATCCGGTTCGCCACAAATTCGCCGTCATCGAGGCGGGCATCAGCAGTCCCGGAGAAATGGCGCCGCTGGCCGCGATGATCGAACCGGACCTGGCGATCAACACGCTGGTGGCTCCCGCTCATGTCGAGGCGTTGGGTTCACTCAAAGGAGTGGCGCGCGAAAAAGCCGTGTTGCCCGCCGCGGTGCGCGCGGGTGGTGTGGCGGTTTTTCCGAGGCAAAGCCTGGAGTTTGCCGCGTTCCGCGAGCTGGGTGTAAACACGCTTGTGGTGGAATCCGCCGAGGTCCTGCGTCCGACCGCGCCGCCTAAGGATCGCGTATATTTCACGGTTACGCATCGGGGTGACGAGACTGCCCTCGCCGTCGCCTACGGAACTCCTCCTCCGCTCGTATTTACGTTGCGTCGTGTTTCGGCCGGCATGGCTCAAAATGCCGTCATGGCGGTGTGCGCCGCGCTCTGGCTTGGAGTAAAGCTGGAGACCGTGCAGGCACGTCTCGTGAGCTGGCAGCCAGCGAAGTTGCGTGGCGAGCTGCGGCGCGAAGACGGACGGCTCCTCTATCTCGATTGTTACAATGCCAATCCCGCCGCGATGGGGGATGCGTTGGACGCGTTTTATGCCGTGGCGCCGGAGACCGATCCCAGACTGCTGGTCATCGGCTGCATGGGGGAATTGGGTGCGGAGTCGGCGATGTATCATCGTGCGCTGGGCCGGGCGATCCATCTGCGCAAAGACGATTATCTCATGGTGATCGGCGATGATGCCGAGGCCATCCGCCAAGGTGCCTTGGAGAACGGACTGTCTGCGGCCCAAGTCGAAATCGTGGCTTCGCTTGAACCCGTGAAGACACGCGTGACGGGCTTTCGTGGTGCGGTCTTCATCAAGGGCAGCCGGCGTTATCAATTGGAAACCATTCTACAAGGGGAGGCGGCGCTCACCGCGCATTGAGTTGTCATGCTGAGGTATCTTTCCAATTTCGAGGATTTCTGGGGCCCCCTGCGCCTGTTGAATTTCATCACGCTGCGCACCCTGCTGGCGGCGGGCACGGCCACGCTCATCGGCTTCATCATCGGCCCTTGGCTCATCCACAAGCTGCGACAGCTCAAGTTCGGACAACATTATGACGATGATCGCACGGGTGATCTTGCGCAGAAATTCGACAAGAAAAACACGCCCACGATGGGCGGACTGCTGATCTTTTTTTCCGTCTTCGTGAGCACGGTCCTCTGGGCCACGCCAAACATCTGGGTGGTGGTGGCGCTGTTCGTTTACACCGCGCTCACCGGCGTGGGCTTCCGCGACGACTATCTGAAGGTCGTGAAGAAAAATCGCGACGGCATCTCGTCGCGGGAAAAGATGATGTGGCAGACCATCATCACGGTGGTGGCATTGATCGCGCTGGCCTGGCATCCGCTGAGCGCCACGAAAATCCGCGAACTGTGGGTGCCGTTCCTTAAATATCCGGTCTTTCAGTTTGCGGGTGTCGCGGGGTTGCTCGCGTTGTTTGTGCTCATGTTTTTCTGGGTCGTCGGCTTTAGCAACGCGATCAATCTCACCGACGGGCTTGATGGTCTTGCCATCGGCTGCACCATCACGGTGGCTCTGGTTTACGGTCTTATGGCTTATGCGGCGGGCAACTCGAAGATCGCCGAATATTTGCTCATCAGTTCCGTGCCTGGCACAGGCGAACTGGCGGTGATTTGCGGTGCGCTGGTCGGCGCAGGCATGGCGTTTCTTTGGTATAACTCATATCCGGCGGAGCTTTTCATGGGTGACACCGGCTCACTCGCGCTCGGCGGACTCATTGGCATGATCGCCTTCATGGTGCAGCAACCCTTCACGCTGGTGATCGTCGGCGGAGTGTTTGTCATGGAGGCGGTTTCGGTCATTATTCAGGTGGGCTATTTCAAATTCACCCGCCGGCGCTATGGGGAAGGCCGGCGCTTTTTCCGCATGGCGCCGATCCATCACCACTTCCAAAAAAAGGGCTGGCCTGAAACCAAGGTGGTGCTCCGTTTCTGGGTTATCTCGCTCATGTGCGCCCTTGCTGGTCTGGGCACCTTAAAACTCCGCTGATGCCACTCGTCATTCCAGAATTTATCGAACCGTTGCTCGCGCATCCCGTCGCCATTTTCGGTGGCGGTGTGAGCGGGCGTGCGGTCCTTGAGCTTGTGGAAGCGCTTGGTGGCACGGGGACAATTTTTGACGAGAAGGCTCAGGACGGTGTGCGCACGGAATTCCGGGGCGCCGCGGTGCAAGCCCACAGGTTGGCCGTGTTTTCACCGGGCTTTTCGCCGACGCATCCTTGGATCGTTGCCGCCAGGGCCTCGGGCGCGGTGTGTCTGGCGGAGCTGGATTTTTCATCGTTGTTTTGGTGCGGCTCACTGATCGCGATCACCGGAACGAACGGCAAAACCACGCTCACGGAATTTCTAACTCATGCGTTGTTGTCGATTGGCCGCGATGCCTGCGCCACGGGGAACATCGGCCATTCATTTGCGCAACTGGTGGTAGAGCGCGACGGCGGAGCACCCGACTCAATCGCGGTGTGCGAAGTCAGTTCGTTTCAAGCGGAGACGCTCCGGTATTTCCGGGCGGACGCGGCGTTGTGGACCAATTTTGCCGAAGATCATCTCGAGCGGCACGGTGCCATGGCGGACTATTTCCTCGCGAAGTGGCGGTTGTTTGAGCGGACGGTCGGCGGCCATGTTTTTGCCGGAACAAGCGCGCAGCACTATGCGCATGTCTTCGGACAGACGCTGCCGGCCGAGGCTTTGGTCGCGACCGAAGACCAGCCGGCCGACGTGCTTTTGCGCGGCACGGTTTTCGCGCACTATCCTCAAAGGGAAAACTTTTTGCTGGCCGCCGCATGGTGGCGCAGCGCGGGGCTCCGCGAGAGCGCTCTTTATGCCGCCGCGACATCGTTCCGGCTGGGGGCCCATCGACTGGCGAGAGTGGGGGAGCACGGCGGAGTGACCTATTGGAATGACTCGAAGGCCACCAATTTTCACGCGGTCGAGGCCGCCGTGGCCGGTTTTCCCGCGCCGGTCATCTTGATCGCGGGCGGCAAGTCGAAGGGCGGCGACGTGGCGGCTTTTGTGCGCAGGCTCGCGCCGCATGTGAAACATATGTTTATCATTGGCGAAACCCGCAACGTGCTGGCCACGTTGTGCGGGGCGTGCCATGTTCCCCATACGGTTTGCGCCGATCTGTCCGAGGCGGTCGGATCCGCCGCCAAGACCGCCCGCAGTGGTGACAACGTCCTTCTCAGCCCCGGCTTCGCGAGCTTTGACCAGTTTCGCAACTATGAAGATCGTGGAGCCCGTTTTATCGCGCTGGTTAATAACCTGGGCGGAGTCCTTGTTTAAGTTGGCCAATTTCCCTGTTTCAAAAAAAATCTACTTATGAAAATCCTGAAAATATTCGGTCTCGTCGTCGCGGTGCACGCCGCTGTGTTCATGTTCATCTTCGCCATTCCCGGTTGCCGTTCCACCGGCAAGCAGAAGGCCGCGGCGGCCGCCGGTGCCGATACGGGTTCTCCGGTTGCATCCACGGGTCCCGACATGGCTTCGCCGGTTTCGGCAGGCACGGACAACACGCCTCCGCAGGTTCTTTTCAGTCCTACGCGTCCTGGCACCGCCGCGGCTGCCGCCGTCGAGGCCCAAGCTCCGGCCGATGTGCAGCCTGTGAGCGCCTATACCGTGGTGAAAGGCGACAACCTCTGGTCCATTGCCAAGAAAAACGGCACCACCGTAAAAGAGCTCGCCGCCGCAAATAATATCCAAGCCAACAGCTCTCTTCACCTCGGGCAGAAGCTTATCATTCCCGGCAAGGCTCCGGTGGCGTCCGCAACCGCCTCTTCGTCATCCGCCGGTTCTCAGACATTGTCCTACACGGTGAAGTCTGGTGATACGCTCTCGTCGATCGCCCGCCACGCCGGCAGCAACAAGGCCGCCATTCGCACACTGAATAAACTGAAGTCCGACGTCGTGCGGGTCGACCAAGTATTGGTTCTTCCGGCCGGTGGCGCGTCTGCCCCCGCGCCCGCTGCCGAAGCCGCCGCCCCGGCTGCGCAGAGTGGCTCTTCGCTCACCCATGTTGTGAAGGCTGGAGATACGCTGGGTAGCATTGCACGCAAATATCAGGTGAAGGTTGGCGACATTGCCGCCGCCAACAACATTGCCGATCCCACCAAGATTCGTGTCGGTCAAAAATTGAAGATCCCCGGCTGGCAGGCTCCGGCTGCGGCCAAGACTTCTGCGCCCGCGCCCGCCGCTCCTGCGCCGACGTTCGACGTGTCGCCGGTCGCGCCCGCAACTGATTCGCCGATTTCCGCATCTCCCGCCGAAAGTGGTTCGCCGCTGGTTGCGCCCGCGCCAGACGCTTCCGCTGATGCCCCTGTCATCAAGATCGAAGATTCCGGTGCGCCCACGATGAACTGAGGTCCGTCCCGTTTCAGTCACCACCAGATCATTAACCTCAACTCGATCTTACACCGGAACTGAACTGATGCGCCCAGACGCACTCGCGCAAGACCCTGTCCGCGGCCGCTTGGCCTTCAATCCGGCCGCGATCATCGTCGTCTGCGCCATCGGCCTTGCGGCTCTCGGGGTCACGATTCTGTTCAGTGCGACCGTGGCCTTTAAACAGGGGCCCTATTCGTATCTCAACAAACAGATCATCGGGTTGATCATGGCGGCGGCGACGGCGTTTGTGGTGAGCCGGCTGAATCTGGAAAATGCCCGGCGGTATGTCTGGGTGGTGGGGGTTGCCTCGGTCCTTTCCCTGATGCTGGTGCTGGTGCCGCATCTGGGCCTTTCGGTAAAGGGCAGCCGCCGATGGCTGGGCTATGGACCGATTCGTTTTCAAGTTTCGGAGTTCGCGAAGATCGCGATGGTCTTCTGTCTCGCGCACTATCTGGCGCTCAACCAGACGCGGATCGGCGACCTTCGCCGCGGCTACATTTTCCCGCTCATCCTGATCGGCGGCTTTGCCGGGCTCATCATTTTGGAGCCGGATTTCGGCACGGCGGCTCTCACCCTGGTGGTCGGACTCGTCCTGTTGTTTTTGGCCGGCGCCAAGTGGCGCTACATCGTGCCCACCGTGATGCTCGCCTTGGTCGGGTTCACCGTGTTGGTGATCCACAATCCGAATCGCCTGCGGCGATTCACGGCGTTTCTTGACGTCGAGGGAAACAAGGACGCGGGCACCTATCAGCTCTACCAATCTCAGGCGGCCTTTGCGGTCGGAGGAGTCGATGGCGCCGGGTTGGGACAGGGGAGACAGCAACTGCATTTTCTGCCGGAGGCACACACCGATTTTATTTTTGCGGTCATCGGCGAAGAGTTGGGCCTGTGGTTCACACTCGGCGTAGTGGCGATCTTCACGATCATGTTTGTCGCCGGTGTGATTCACCTGAGGAAAGCGCCCAATCTTTTCCAATTCCTGCTCGTGACGGGAAGCGTTCTGCTGATCTGTCTCCAAGCCATCATTAATCTTGGGGTGGTCACCGGTCTGTTGCCGACCAAGGGTATGTCGCTGCCGTTTATCAGCGCGGGATTGTCGAATCTGTTGCTCATGGGAATCCTCGTCGGACTCATCGTAAACACGCAGCGCGCGTGGTCGCGTCCGGCACTGGATTCCGGACGGCGCACCATGGAGGAGTTGTCGTCATGAGTGACTATATCATTTCGTGCGGAGGCACCGGCGGTCATCTTTCGCCGGGTATCGCCCTGGCGGAGGGGCTGGCGGCGCGCGGACATTCCGCCACTTTGCTCATCAGTCACAAGCGGGTGGATGCGCGCTTGGTCGAAAAATATCCGACCCTTCGCTTCGAGCGCATCCCGGGTTCGCCATTTACCCTGGAGCCTGCCGGTTTTCTGAGGTTTGTCGTTTCGCAGACGCGCGGGTTTTTATTCAGTTTGAAACTGGTCCGCTCGTTGCGACCGGCGGGCATCGTTGGATTCGGAGGATTTACCACGGCGGCGATCATCGTGGCGGGCAAACTTTGCGGGGTGCCGGTGGCGTTGCACGAGGCCAACCGCGTGCCGGGTCGCGCGATCCGTCTGCTGGGGCGGTTGTCGAAACGGGTTTATCTGCCGCCCGGAGTGACGATTCCCGGATTAAAGCAGGCGAAGGTGAGGCATGTGGGTCTGCCAGTGCGCAAGGAGATCGTCCGGCTGTCTCAACCGGAAGCGAGGCAGCGGCTGGGACTGGAGCCCGCGCGTAAGGTGCTGGCGATTTTTGGCGGAAGCCAGGGCGCGACTGTGCTCAACGAGTGGGCCCGCCGCGAGATGCCGCTCCTTGCGGCGGGCGGTGTGCAACTTTACTGCGTCACCGGTCTCGGCAAGGGCGCGCCCGACGTATTGACGCTTAAGTCCCAACAGGGAGCTTCGGTTAAGGCGGTGTTTGTGCCGTTCAGCGATCAGGTGGCCGAGCTCCTGTCTGCCGCTGATCTTGTCGTGGCACGCGCCGGCGCCGGGTCGATTGCCGAGCTGATCCGCTGCGGAACGCCATCGGTGGTCGTGCCGTATCCGCATGCCGCGGACAATCATCAGCAGGCCAACGCCGTTTACTTTGCGCAGGAAGGCGGAAGCCTTGTGGTTCCGCAGACCGATCTCACGGGGTTGAGTCGGACTGTGATCGACTTGCTCTTCGATGATGCACGGCTGCAAAAGTTGCGCACCGACCTGGAGCGCATGGGCAGGGAAAATCCCCTCGATCTCATCCTTGCCGACCTTGAAATCCTGACCTCCCGCGACACCGCCATTCAAAAAAAGGAGCCGACCGCCGCATGAAAGCCGGGACTCTTCCAATGCTTTTCGGGCAAACCGTGACGGCGCTTCATTGCGTCGGAATAGGCGGCATGGGTTTGGGGCCGCTGGCGATTTATCTGGCGGGACGGGGCTTTGTGGTGAGTGGCGAGGACGATGCCATGACGGATGGCATGCGTGCACAGCTGATTTCAGCCGGAATTGTGATCACATCTGCCGGCGCCGTGCCGGACAATGCGCGGCTGGTGGTTTGTTCCTCTGCGATCACGCCTGCGCATCCCGCGGCAATTGCGGCCAAAACTCGCGGGCTTCCCGTGGTTCGGCGCGGGGAATTGCTCGCGGAGGTCACGCGGGATCGAAAGCTTGTGGCGGTCTGTGGTTCACACGGAAAGACCAGCACCACGGCGATGCTGATCACGGCACTGCGTGTGGCGGGCTTTCCTGCAGGTTATGTCTTGGGCGGCCTTTTTAATGCCGGCACAGTGCCGCCTGCGTGCGCCGGCTCCAACGATTGGGTTGTGGCGGAAATTGACGAGAGCGACGGCACCATCGGACGTTTTAATCCGGAGATCACCGTGACGGTGAATCTCGATTGGGACCATCCCGACCATTATCGCCGACAAGAGGATTTGGAGGCCGCGTTCGGCGCGCTTTTTGCCCGCACGCGCGGAGCGGTGCTCGTGAGCGAGGTGTGTGCCATGTCCGGCAAGGTCGCGGCGGCGGCTGCAGCCCGGATCACTTTTGGGAGCACGGGTGATTATCGCGCGGAAATCATCAGCGACCGTGATGGTGAAATCGAACTGGAGCTTGCCGGACGTTTTTCTGCCGGTCGCGCCACGGTTCGTGCCTTTGGGGGGTTTAATGCGATTAACGCCACCGCGGCGCTTGCGGCGGCTCATCTCATGGGCGTGACGGTCGCGCCCGATCGGCTGCTCGCGGCTTATCCTGGTGTGCGGCGCCGTCAGGCGGTGCTGCTTGCGACGAAGACCATGACCGTGATCGAGGACTATGCTCATCATCCGGCGGAGATTCGTGCGCTGCTGGGCAGTCTTCGTCAGCGCACGGGAGGGCGGTTGGTGGTTGTTTTTCAACCCCATCGCTACAGCCGCACTGCGCAGTTCAAGGCGGGGTTTGCGGATGCGCTCGCGTTGAGCGACGCGGTTTACCTGATCGATGTCTATGGCGCGGGCGAGGTGCCTTTGGCCGGTGGAAGCACGGCGGATGTCTGCGTGGAATTGAAACGTGTCGCGCCGAACTTGTCCGTGATTTATCACCGGGGGGATCATACCCGCACGCTGGAGATGCTGACACGAGACCGGCAGGCGGGAGACTTGGTTGCATTCGTTGGTGCGGGGGACATCGATGTAATGGCCCGCGATTGGTTGAAAGCCGTGGATGCGGAATACTGGGACAAAGCGGTGGAGGCGTTGCGCGCAGTGGTTTCGGGTGAGACTCAGGTGAAACGCGAAGAGTCGCTCGCCCGCAAAACCACCATCGGTATCGGCGGAGCCGCGCGGATCTATGCGGAGCCGGCCGGGGTCAAAGATTTACAGGCGCTTGTGAGCGAGGCGAAGTCACTGGCATTGTCCGTCATCGCACTCGGTCGCGGCTCCAATCTCATCGTGCCGGATGAAGGTGTGGACGCGGTGGTGATCAGTCTGCGCCAGCCGGCGTGGGAAGTGTTTGAACCGCGTGCCGGCGGGCATGTGTGGGTGGGCGCGGGACTGCGCCTGAAAAATCTTTGCGGACTGGCGGCGAAGGCCGGACTGGTGGGCTTTGAATTCCTCGAAGGCATCCCCGGTAATCTTGGCGGTGCGCTGCGTATGAACGCCGGGGCGATGGGAGGCTGGATGTTCGACGTGGTCGAGGAAGTGCAGGCCATGACATTCGGCGGTGAAATTCGCACCTGGAAGAAGGCGGACATGCATGTGGACTACCGGCATTGCGCGGAGTTGCACGACACCATTGCACTGGGTGCGCTGCTACGACCTGCTTCGAAGTCCGAGGCGGGGGAGATCGCGCGTCAGATCGACGTCTACAAGGAAAAGCGGCAGAAGTCCCAACCACGTGAGCCGAGCGCGGGATGTATCTTCAAAAATCCGCCGGGCGATTCGGCCGGCCGCCTGATCGACGTGAGCGGGCTTAAGGGAGAGCGGGTGGGGGATGCCGAGGTATCGGCGACGCATGCGAATTTTATCGTGAATCGCGGGCATGCCTCGGCGGCGGAAGTGATCGAGCTTGTGCGCCGGGTGCGTGCGCAGGTGGAGCAGGCCAAGGGTGTTCTTCTCGAACCCGAAGTGCTGCTCTATGGAAAAAACTGGAAGGATGTTTTATGACCAAGCCTGAACCTGTCATCGCGGTCCTCTGCGGAGGCACCTCGTCTGAACGCGAAGTTTCGCTTGGCTCCGGCCGCGCCTCGGCCATCGCGCTCGCACGCTGTTTCCCCACCCGGCTTTTTGAGATCGAGGCGGACGCGTTGCCGGCCGGTCTCGATCCGGCGCACCATGTGGTGTTTTCGACATTGCACGGAACCTTTGGAGAGGATGGCGGAATGCAGAAGCTCCTGGATGCGGCCGGCGTGGTTTATGCCGGGTGCGACGCTGCGAGCAGCGCCTTCACGATGGACAAGGCGCTCACGAAAGCCGCCGCCGCCGCGCAAGGAGTGGGTGTGGCCAAGGGCATGAACTTTTCCGCCGCGGCAAAACCTTCGGCGGATGCGGTGATCGCGGAGCTCGGCGAGCAGGTCGTGGTCAAACCCAACGACCAAGGAAGCAGCGTGGGGTTGAGCATCGCGATGGACCGGTTGACCTTGGAAAACGCGCTTGCGGGCATCACGGATGGGAATTGGTTGATCGAGCAGCGTATCATCGGCCGAGAGCTTTCGGTTGGTGTGCTGCGTGGGCGGGCACTGGGCGTGGTCGAGATTCGGCCGAAGTCCGGAGTCTATGACTACGCGAGCAAATATACCAAAGGAGCGACCGAGTATTTCGCACCGGCGCCGTTGGATGAAACGACTGCCAGCATGGTGCAAAAGGCGGCGGAAAAGGCCTTTGCCGCCTGTGGTTGCCGGGATTACGCGCGGGTGGACTTCATCCTCGGTGAACAAAATGTGAATAACTCACTTTATTTGCTGGAAATCAACACACTGCCGGGCATGAAAGAGACCAGCCTTTTGCCGATGAGCGCGCGCTGCGCAGGGCTTGATTTTACTGGATTGGTCCGGGAGTTGGTTGGTCCTGCCGTGCAGCGTTTTAAGCAGGGGGCGACCATCGCATCATGAGCCAGTTGACCCTCAATCCTCCGCCCACCCGCACTTGGCGTGACATTCCGCAAACCGTCACTCCACGGGCGATGTCGCGCGAAGGGAAGAAGCGGCTGGTTTTTGCGGTGGGAAACATTGTGGGCATTGTCCTCGTATTGGGGGCCGCCGGTTGGGGTGTTTACGAACTCGTTTCGGTTTGGGAAACCAATCCCACCCGCATAACGGCCGCCGCCAGCAGTGTTCCCTTGCGCGATGTAACCCTGCGAACGGACGGGGTGCTCGACAAGTCATGGGTCATGCGGACGCTCGATCTTCCGAAGGATGCTAGCCTGATGGAGCTGGATCTTTCTGCCTTGCAGAATCGCTTGCTTGCGACGGGGCAGGTGCAGTCCGCCGTGGTCGCGCGGAAGTTTCCCGACATCCTTACGGTGACCCTCCAAGAGCGTTCGCCCGTGGCCAGGGTCATGGCCCAGCTTGGTTCCGCTGCTCCTCAGGCCTACATGGTCTCTCGTGATGGCGCAGTGTATCAGGGTTCAGGATATGATCAGCGGCTGGCAGATACCTTGCCATTTTTGGACGGGGTTAAGCTGGTTCGGTCGGGCGACGGATTCGCGCGTATCGACGGAATGGATCAAGTTTCCGACTTGCTCGGCACGGCCCGCACCAGCACCCCGGCCCTCTATCATACATTCCGCGTCGTATCTTTGGCTCGGTTCAACGTCGACAGCACGATCACGGTCAAATCCACCGAGGTGGATGCGATCACGTTCGGCGTGGCTTCAGACGGTTTCTATCGGCAGCTTGCGCGGCTCGATTACATCCTGGATGAAACCCGCCGGCAAAATCCGCCTCAACCCCTCAAGGCTGTAAATCTTGCGGTTGGCGGCAGTCAGGTGCCGGTCGCTTTTGGGGCAGCGGGTGCCTCGGATGACGGTAATAATCCACGGACAACCACAGTTTCCAAGACAGCCGCACCGGCGCCCTTTGGAACCGCGCTTTTCTCACTTCCTTCTCGTAATTCTTCTCCCTCGAAACGTGATTTCTAGAACCAAGTTCATCGGCGCCGTTGAAATCGGCACTTCCAAAGTAAGCGTGCTCATCGGCGAGCTTTCCCAAGATCGCTCCCTCCACATCATCGGCGTTGGCGAATGTCAGTCACGCGGCGTCATCAAGGGCTCGGTGGCCGATTTCCGGGCTGCCAGCGACGCCACCCATACGGCGCTCATGGCGGCCGAACAGAGTGCCGGGACGCGCATCGATGAGGTCTACCTCGCACAGACAGGCGGACATCTCGAAGGCTTCTACAACGAGGCGGCAGTCAATGTTTCCGCCGCTGACAACATGATCAGCGCGCTCGACATCGATACCGTGTGCCGTCTCGCCAAATCGAAAAACCTGCCTGACGGCCGCATGGTGGTTCATCACCTCCGCCGGCCTTACCGCCTTGATGGCCGCATCGTGCCGGATCCTTTGCACCTCGTTGGCCAGCGTTTGGAGGCCGGCTATTGGACGGTGCATGGTCCCGAGGCCAAGATCGCCGACAACATTCACGTCATCCGCGGCTTCAATGTGCGCGTGGCCGAGCTCATCCTTTCAAGTCTGGCTTCGGGAGCGATGCTCGCCTCTCCGGAAGACCGGCAAAATGGCGCGCTGGTGATCGACATCGGTGCGGGCACGACGGACTTTGTGCTCTACCGCGATGGCAGCGCCCAGATGACGGGCGTCGTGCCGGTGGGCGGAAGCCACCTCACCAACGATCTCAGCCTCGGTCTCCGACTCACCGAAGGGCAGGCCGAAAAGCTCAAGCTCCGCTTTGGTCGCGGCACCATCGTCACGAAGGATCGCGCTGAAAAAGTCTGGCTCAATGGCGATTTCGCCATCGGTGATCGCCAGTTCCCGCGTTACAGCATCGAGCAAGTCACCTCCGCCCGCATCTGGGAAATCTTCGAGGTGGTTAAGAAAAAACTCGGCCCCGCGTTCTCGCCGGAGAAGACGGCTGCCGGTGTGATTCTTACAGGTGGCACGGCCAAGCTTCCCGGTATCGACGAGGCTGCCGCCAAGGTCTTCGGCGTGCAGGCCCGACTCGGAGAGGCGCCCGGCTGGGTTGCGGAAAATCTCCGTGATCCCAGCTTCAGCAGCGTGCTCGGCCTGCTTCAATACGGACTCAGTTCCCGTGCGGAGGCCGCCGCCGCACCGCGCCGCAAGGCGGCCGGTTGGGTCAGCAAACTTTTCGCCACCGTTTAATCCAGGGCTGCCATGAATCCCAACGAACTCCCTCTCTCGCACGAAATCCTCACCGACCGCACCATCGCGATCAAAGTCGTGGGTGTCGGTGGCGCCGGTTCCAACGCGGTCGACCGTCTTAAGATGGAAAACCTCGACCGTCTGCAGATGGCGGTCATCAACACCGACCATCAGGCGCTGGCCAATTCGCCCGTGCAGGACAAGGTGCTCATCGGCTCGTCCGTGACCCGCGGTCTCGGTGCCGGCGGTGACCCCGATCTCGGTCATGACGCTGCCGAGGCCGACCGTGAAAAAATCTCCGCCGTCGTGAAGGGTTGCGATCTTGTGTTCCTTGTCGCCGGCATGGGAGGAGGCACCGGCAGCGGCGCGGCTCCGACCGTCGCGGAAATCGCCGCCGAATCCGGTGCGCTCGTCATCGCGTTCGTTACATTGCCTTTCAGTTTTGAAGGCGGCCGCCGCGTCAAACAGGCGGAGGAAGGGCTTATCGCGCTGCGCAAGGTGTGCGATGCGGTCATTCCGCTGCCCAATGATATTCTTCTTCAAGAGGGGGCCGACGGCGAGACTGCGCTCGATTCATTCGCGCGCGCCGACGAATGGATCGGTCGCGGGGTGAAATCCATCTGGTCGATGCTCTTCCGCACCGGACTCATCAACATCGACTTCGCCACGCTTCGTCAGGCGTTTCACACGCGTAGCGGAAAAACACTTTTTGGGCTCGGCTCCGGTTCCGGCGAAAACGCGGTCGCCGAGGCGATTGAAAGCATCAAATTGTGCCCGCTGCTCGCCACGCCGGAATTTGCGCGCAAGGCCGACCGCCTTCTCGTCAACATCGTGGGCGGCACCGATCTCACGCTACCCAAGGTCAACGAAATGATGACCGCCGTGACCGAGCAATTCGGCCGCGATTCCCATGTAATCATGGGTGCGGTGATCGATGAAGACATGCAGGGCAAGGTGGAGCTCGTGGTGCTTGGCACGAGCGATGTTGGAGGTCGCGCCGGTGTGCGCCGTCCGTCCACCTTGGCGCGTCCCACCCGTCCGCTGGCACAGGCGACGGCACAGACCGACGAACTTTTGCCGGTTCAGCCGGTTGCGACTATGGTGGCGGCTCCATCCGGAGTCTTTCCTGCGACGATCACGGGCGTTGTTCCGCCCGCACCGTCGGGCGGCGCTGCGCCGGTCGCCCAGGATGAGTTCACTTTTGGCGAGATCGAACGCCGCGGCCATTTTGACAAGACCGACAGGAATCTCTTCGAGGGACAGGATCTCGACGTCCCGACATATCTGCGCAAAGGCATCAAACTTGCGCTGTAATCCGCTTAAGCGCGGTGCATTTACGATTTACAGGCGTTTTCAAACGCACCCCTTGGCAAGAGTGATTCTTTATGCAGCATTCCCTTCATGTTTGTCGACGAGTGCGTGATCAAAGTTCAAGCCGGTGACGGTGGCCGCGGATGCGTGAGCTTCCGTCGTGAAAAATACGAGCCATGGGGCGGGCCCAACGGCGGCGACGGCGGTCGCGGCGGTGATGTCATTTTACTGGGCGATGACGACGTCAACAATCTCATCGACTACAAATACAAGCCGCATTGGAAGGCTGAGCGGGGTGAGCACGGGCAGGGTGCCGATTGCCACGGTAAAGAAGGTGAACACTGCATCATGAAGATGCCGCTTGGAACTGTCGTGATAGACGCCGAGACCGACAAAGTAGTCGCGGAAGTGATCGAGGACGGCCAGCAGATCGTCCTCTGCAAGGGCGGCAACGGCGGCTGGGGAAACACGCACTTTAAGACACCCACCAATCGCGCACCCAAACGCGCAAACCCCGGCCATGACGGGGAGATCGGCAAATTCCGCCTCGTGCTCAAGAGCATCGCGGACATCGGTCTTGTTGGCTTTCCCAACGCCGGCAAATCTTCGCTTACCACGCGCATCACCAAGGCGCGCCCGAAGACCGCCGCTTATCCCTTTACCACGCTTCATCCTCAGATCGGAGTCATCGAATATCCGAAAACATTCGACCGCCTGTTGCTTGCGGACGTGCCCGGTCTCATCGAGGGAGCCAGTGAAAATCGCGGCCTTGGCCACCGTTTCCTGCGCCATATAGAGCGCTGCACGCTGCTCATGTTCCTCATCGACATGGCGGGCGTGGACGACCGCGATCCGCGCGAGGATTACGCCACGCTGGTGAGTGAGCTGGAGCTCTATGACGCTTCGCTCCTGGAAAAACCCCGCGTCGTCGTGGCCAATAAAATGGATATCGCCGGAGCCAAGGCGAACCTGACGAAATTCAAGCGGCGGCATAAGGTGGATATCATTGAGATTTCCTGCCTTACCGGGGAAGGTCTTGAAGAACTCAAGCAAGCCCTGCGAAAACGGGTGATCGCCCATGGCGGAAAACCAAAGCTCGTTAAAAAGACCGCCGTCTGAACCCTGAATCATCATGACGCCCGAACACCGTTCCCTGCTCATGCGTGCCAATCGTCTTTTGGGCGCCAACCTCGTCGAAAACAACCTGGTTAAAATCGAGAGTCTGGAGGCGGCCAATGAACGCCTCTTGGAATTGGTCGCCACCGACAATCCCCGTCAAAGCACCGTGCTGGGGATTCTGGCCTATGAGCTGAAAGTGGTAAAAGAGGAAGACGTGCTTCAGCATGTTGCCGACGAACACGGTGTCGGCCTGGTTGATCTACGTTCATACGAATTTTCGGAGGAACTGAAAAAAAACTTGGATGTGGGTGCGTGTTGGGCGACTTGGTCGCTGCCGTTCGACCGTGAGGAAGACATGTATTATGTGGCCACCGCCTATTACATGAGTCCTGCGGTGCGTACTTACTGGGAAAAACAACTTGGCGGGCCGATCATCTGGTTTGGCACCACTCTGGAAATGCTGGCCGATTGTTTTGAAAAAATGGGCACGGAGACTGACGCCAAAGCGTCCACCTAAACATCATGCCACTTGGAAAAATCCAGTCTCAGATTGTCACCAAGCTAGTCGAGCAGGGAAGGCTCACTGCGGAGCAGCGCGCAGCCCTCGTAAATCATCCGGATGATCTCAGCGGTGACGCGCTCGACAAGCTTCTGTTGGATGAATACCGGCTGACGTCCTTTCAGATTTTCGTGGCGCGTGCGCGTGCGGCGGGCCTCGCCCCGTTTAACGTGGCCCGCTACCGGATGAACCCGCAGACGTTCGAACGGATTCCGCAGGACTTCTGCCAGGAAAACCTCGTGCTGCCCGTGGGGCAGGTTGGGGAAATTTTATTGGTGGCTTTTGCCAACCCTTTCGAGGTTACGGTCCCGGCCAAAATTCAGGAAATGACCGGAAAGCGTGTCGTCCGCCTGCTTGGCCGTGAAAAGGAAATCAGGGACAAATTCGCAAAGGACAACACCCAGCAGCAGTCCGCCGGCTTTGAAGATGTGGTGAAGGAACTTGGCGCCGAATTTGGCGCCACTGAGGAGCTCGACGGTTCCGCGGATGACGTGACCGAGGAGTCTGGCGCCATCCTGCAACTTTCCAACCGTATCATCGAGGATGCGTATTACGCCGGCACCTCCGATATTCACATCGAACCGCAGGAAAAAGATCTGGTTGTCCGTTATCGTATCGACGGTGTCTGCAAGGAAAAGTTGCGCCTGCCCGCCAAGGTGGGTCCGGCGCTGGTGGCCCGTTTCAAAATCATGTGCAACCTCGACATCGCCGAACGCCGGTTGCCGCAGGACGGCCGCATCGTCTTCAAGCAATACACGAAAAAAGGCGTGGATATCGATTTGCGCGTTTCGACCGCTCCGCTGAATCACGGCGAAGGCGTTGTGATGCGTATTCTCGACAAGCAAAAATCCACGCTGCCCATGACGGCGCTGGGTTTTTCTGAGGACAACCTGAAGAAGTATCGGGATGTCATCACGCAGCCCTACGGCATGATCCTGCATTGCGGTCCCACCGGCTCGGGTAAATCGATGACGCTTTATTCCGCGCTCAACGAGATCAACTCGCCGGAGCTGGTTATCCGCACGGCTGAGGATCCGATCGAGTATACCCTGGCCGGCATCAACCAGATGCAGATGCACCGGCAGATCGGGCTCACCTTCGCCAGTGCGTTGCGCGCCTTTCTTCGTCAGGATCCCGACATCATTCTGGTGGGAGAAATCCGCGACAAAGAGACCGCCAATATTGCGGTCGAGGCCGCGCTTACCGGTCACTTGCTCATCTCCACGCTGCACACCAATGATGCGCCCAGCACCGTGGCCCGTCTCACCGACATGGGGGTGGAGCCGTTCATGATTTCCTCGTCGTTGCTCTGCGTGTGCGCCCAGCGTCTGATGCGGCGCGTTTGCAAGCAGTGCCGCCAGACAGTCGAGCCCACCGAGCGTGAAAAAGAAATTCTGGAAAAAGCCATCGGTTGGAGCGGCCCGATCAACAAGGCCAATCCCAAGGGCTGTCCCAAGTGCGGAAGCTCCGGCTACAAGGGCCGCGTGGGCATCCACGAATTGATGGTGACCAACGAAGAGCTGATCGAGGGCATCAACAAGGGCCTGGAAACCTCCGAGCTCAAAAAAATAGCCATGCGGGGAGGCATGAAAACCCTGCACCAAGATTCTCTTCTCAAGGTCAAGGCCGGCCTGACCACGATCGAGGAGGCTATTTCCACGGTGCCGCCGGACATGTAATTGTTTTTATGAAACGCTTTATACCCTTACTTTGTGCCGCCGTCGTCCTGTTGGGCGGTTGCAAGGACAAACCCAAAGTTCTTTCGCCGGAGGCAAAACTCAAAGCGGAAAACTTTGTGAGCGAGGCTCAGTTTTCCATGCAGATCCACGAATATTCGCGTGCAGAGGATCTGTTCCAGAAAGCCATCGCAGTGCGCGATGATTATCCTGAATACTGGGTTGCCCTAGGGATGGCCCGCCGCCGTCAGGACAACAAGGACGGCGCCCGTCAGGCCTATAAAAAGGCTCTCGGACTGCTTGAAGACCGCTATGATCTCAAAAAGAACGAGGAAGATCTCGGCCAAAAAGCCTGGGTTTTGGCTCTGCTTGGTCGCCCGGATGATGCCGTTGCATTTCTGAACAAGAGCCTCAAGGAACATCCTGATAGCACCTACCTGCAAAAGATGGCATCGGCACACGGGTTGCCACACACGTTTCAGACCGCCGATTTTAAAGAGCTGGCGCTTTAAGGCTAGGGGGACCGGCATTCTGGACGTTCACGATTCGTTTTGAGCCGGTTTCCATTGCCTGAAGCAGTCCGCTGATTTCGGGCACGCTTTTAAGCATAGACACCGCCGCCCAAGAGACGCTCGCCGTCGTGGATCGCGAGGATCTGGCCGGCGGCCAGTCCGCGTTGCGGTTCGCTGAAACGCACGAACGCAGTGTCGCCGCCTTCAGGGATAAACTGCATGGTTACTCGAGGATCGCGATAGCGCACGCGACCTTCAAGTGTGCGCGAAGTAGTGATGGGTTTCGTGTTCCATTGTATGGAGTGAACGCGCGCCTCGGTCTGGAACAATCCCGGAGCGTCGGACGCATCAAAGGCGACGAGAAGGGCGTTATCTTCGGCGCGCTTGCCGACCACGACATACGCGCGGTTATCGGTGTTGGACGGCACTCCGATGCCTTTGCGCTGGCCGAGCGTGTAGTAATGAAGACCGGGGTGACGTCCGAGTTCCTTGCCGTCGGTTGCGCGCACGATGGGGCCGGGCTGGTCGGGCACATATTGGCGGAGGAAATCCTGCATCTTCACTTCGCCGATGAAACAGATTCCCTGGCTGTCTTTTTTAGTGGCGGTGGGCAGGCCTGCTTCTGAGGCGAGGCGGCGCAAATCAGGCTTGGGCAGGTGGCCGATGGGGAAGCGTGCGTCGGCGAGTTGCTCTTGGGAAAGAAGCGCGAGGAAGTAGGACTGGTCCTTGTTTTTGTCCGCGCCCTCGATCAAAGCGAACGATCCGTCATCAAGCGGTTCGCGGCGCGCGTAGTGGCCGGTGGCGACCGCGCCGAATCCGTGATCGCGGGCCCAGGCGCGGAACACGCCGAACTTGATCTCGCGGTTGCACATGATGTCGGGGTTGGGCGTAAGCCCGCGTCGATAGCCATCGAGCAGGTAGGAGACCACGCGTTCGCGGTAGTCCTGCATAAGGTTGACGACGCGAAACTCGATGCCGAGCCGGTCACAAACGGCGCGGGCGTCTTCGATGTCCTGCTGCCACGGACAATGCCCGATGATGTTGTCCTCGTTGATCCAATTTTTCATGTAGGCGCCCACGAGGTCGTGGCCCTGCTGCTTCAGCAGGAGCGCGGCGACGGAGCTGTCGACTCCGCCGGACATGGCGACGAGGATTCTTTCGGAAGAAGGCACGCTCCAACACGACGTGGGAGGGAAGGGGCTTTTGTCAACCGCGGGTAAAGCCCGGGCGGAGATGCTTTCAATCTTGTGCGACAGTTGGCACGCCAAATGATGACCACATCTGCCGCATGCCGAATCGTTCCAAAAAAATAGCCCGCGCTTGGTTGGAGTCGCCCTCTCGGGGGGTCGTCGAATTGCTCCATGACTGGAAGGCGCGGCATATGCCGCCGTTGGCGCCGGGAGGCGCGGGTAAGTTTGCGGCTTTGCAGCGCGTGCCGGATTATGTCTTTGGGTGCGAGAGCGGTTACTTCGTCAACCGCAAGGACGAGATATTTTTTTTCCTGCGGTTGAGCCAATATCCCGACATCGATCCGGCGGTCGAAGCCGTCTATCTTGCGGGGGATTTCAACGGCTGGCAGAATGCCGTGGGCAATGCGGAGTGGTCGTTGCGAAAGGCTTCGCTGGATGGCGAGTCGGTGTTGCTGTGGACTGGTGAAGCCGAGCGGTTTTATGGCGATCCGCTGATGCGGTTTAAATTCGTGACGGCGGCGCATCGCTGGCTGCCGGTCAACTCTTCCGCGCCCAACGCGGTGCGCGATGACTCGGGGAATTTCAACCTGTCGATCAATCCGGAGCGCACCGGCCAGCATTTGTTTCAATTTACCCTGGCACATCCGCAGGATCTCTCGACCTCGGCGGTGATTCGCTGGACCGGCGGGGAGGCGGACGAAACGGTGCCGCTCATGCCGGGGAACTTTTTCTACAAGCTTGGCACCGATCTGCCTCTTGGGGCGCTGGTGCGCGGGAATGAGACGGTTTTCCGGCTTTTTGCGCCCAGGGCAAAATCCGTATGGCTCTCTGTTTGTGCAGGGCTCGATCAACAAGATAATCCGCATCGCTATCCGCTTGCCCGCCGAGCCGATCATCATGGCGAGTCAGGCGTGTGGGAGATCGTCTTGGCGGACAATCTGCACAACTGGTTCTACTGGTATCATGTGGACGGCCCGTGCGATGCCTTCGGGCTTTTTGATCCGCAGCATCGGGTGCTTGATCCTTACGCGCTGGCTTCGGTGAGTCGTTTGGGGCCGGGCATCGTGCTGGATGCCGCCTGGATCGGGCAGGGGGATCATAACTTCAAGACACCCGCCTGGCATGATCTGGTCATCGCCGAGGCGCATGTCCGGGATCTCAACGCGCTTGCGCCGGTTTCCATGAGCGTGGAAGAGCGGCGCGGTTTTGCCGGTCTGCGCAAATGGGTGGAGCACCCCGATTTTTACCTGCACCGGCTGGGCGTGAACTGTGTGGAACTGCAACCCGTGCAGGAAAATGACGCCAAGACCCCGGAGGAATACCACTGGGGCTACATGACCAACAATTATTTCTCCCCCGACAGCGGCTACGCGACCGATCCGGCGCGGGCCTCGGGTGTGAAGGAGTTGCAGGCACTGGTCGCCGCATTCCACAAGCGTGGCATGGCGGTCATTCTCGACGTGGTTTACAACCATGTGGGTGAGCCGGCGCACCTGATGTTTGTCGACCGTCTGTATTATTTCGAGCAGGACAGCGCCGGGAATCTTTCCAACTGGAGCGGCTGTGGAAACGATCTGCGCACGTGTTCCGCCATGGCTACGCGGATCATTTTGGATAGCTGTCGCCACTTGGTGGAGGCCTACGGTGTGGATGGTTTCCGCTTCGACCTTGCCGATCTCGTCGGAACCGAAGTGCTGAAGCAGCTCGAGGTCGTGCTCAAGCGCATCAAGCCGGACATCATTCTTATCGCCGAGCCATGGAGTTTCCGCGGCAATATTTCCGGTGAATTACGGGATACCGGCTGGGCTTCCTGGAACGACGGCTACCGCAACTTCGTGCGCGACTATGTGCGCGGGGGCGGATCGCGTGAGACGTTTGAGTATTACCTCAAGGGTTCGCCTTGGCATTATGCCAAGTGGCCCGCGCAGACGGTCAACTACACCGAATCGCACGACGACAAGACGTGGATCGATAACATCACTGAAAATGTCAGCGGCAACGGCGACCATCCCACGCTCAACGACCGCCGCCGCACGCACCTCATGGCGGCGTTCCTCCACATGTCGATCGGCATCCCGATGCTTTCGGCGGGGCAGGACTTCATTCGATCGAAACAGGGCATCAACAACACCTACCAAATGGGTGATGTGAACGCTCTGGACTACAAGCGTATCTATCGGTTTCCGTCCACCCACGCGTATTTCGCGGACTGGATCGCCTTCCGCCTGTCGGAGACAGGGCGCCTGCTGCGACATTTCTCACGTGCGACCGAAGGTTTTTTTCAGTTTTTCTGGGCGCCAAACACCGCTGCGCCCGCAGTGCTTTATAACGCCGATCACTCTCAGGGGTCGCAGCAGATTCTTTTTGCGATCAATCCCACGATTTACGACGTCAGCATCCATGTGGACGGCATAGCCTCGGGAGATTGGCGGCAACTTGCTGACCAAGAGCGCTTTTTCTCGACCTTTCATGCTGGTGGCGGACGTCTGGTTGAGTCCGAGCTTTATGTGCCGGCGCTCGGTCTTGGCCTTTGGGTGCGCGAGGGTTGAGGGGTTGCCGAGGTTTTTGCGGTTTGGTCGCAACAAACGCAGTAAATTTGCCAGCGTTTGCGCAGCCAAAACCCTTGCAAACCAGCACGTCCGCCCTTTCTGTGGACCTTCCGTGCCATCGCGGCGCGGCTTCACTTGGATCAGTAAACTAATCACTAGAAAAACGGAGTCCTCTTATGGCAGTTAAAGTTGCAATCAATGGTTTCGGTCGCATCGGTCGCCTCGTCTTCCGCGCTCTCGTCGAGCAAGGTCTGCTTGGCACCACTTTCGATGTTGTCGCCGTCGGTGACATCGTCCCGGCCGATAATCTCGCCTATCTCGTCAAATACGACTCCACGCAGGGCAAGTTTGCCGGCACCGTGACGTCCAAGAAGTCCTCCCCGGACAAAGCCGAGGACGACGTTCTCGTGGTCAACGGCAAGGACATCCTCGTCGTTTCCGCCAAGTCCCCCGCCGAGCTCCCCTGGGCCAAGCTGGGTGTTGAGCTCGTCATCGAGTCCACCGGCCTCTTCACCGAGGCTGAGAAGGCCAAGGGCCACATCACCGCCGGTGCCAAGAAGGTCATCATCTCCGCTCCCGCGAAGGGCGAAGACATCACCATCGTCATGGGCGTCAACGACGACCAGCTCGACATCACGAAGCACAGCATCATTTCCAACGCCTCCTGCACCACGAACTGCCTCGCGCCGGTCGTGCATGTTCTCCTCAAGGAAGGCTTCGGCATCGAGGAAGGCCTCATGACCACCGTCCACTCCTACACCGCCACGCAGAAGACGGTGGACGGTCCCTCCAAGAAGGACTGGAAGGGTGGCCGCACCGCCGCCCAGAACATCATCCCCTCGACCACCGGCGCCGCCAAGGCCACCGCCCTCGTGTGCCCCGCCGTCAAAGGCAAGCTCACCGGCATGGCTTTCCGCGTGCCGACCCCCACGGTCTCCGTGGTCGACCTGACCTTCAAGTCCACCAAGGAAACCTCGCTTGCCGAGATCAGCGCCGCCATGAAGAAGGCCAGCGAGACCTACCTGAAGGGCATCCTTGCCTACACGACCGACGAAGTCGTCTCCAGCGACTTCATCCACGACAAGCACTCCTCGATCTTCGACGCCGGTTCCTGCGTCGAGCTCAACAGCAAGTTCTTCAAGCTCGTGTCCTGGTATGACAACGAGTGGGGCTATTCCAACCGCGTCGTCGATCTCACCAAGAAGATCGCCGCCAAACTCTAACCCTTAACGATAACCACAGAGGCACGGAGCCCACAGGGATTTTTCTCTGTGCCCTCTGTGTCTCTGTGGTTTTTCCATTTATGGCCAAATTCAAATCCATCCGCGACCTCGACCTCGCCGGCAAACGCGTCTTTATCCGCGTCGACTTTAATGTTCCGCAGGACAAGGCCACCGGTGCCATCACCAACAATGCGCGCATTGTTGCCGCGCTGCCCACGATCAAGTTCGCCCTCGAAAAAGGCGCCTCGGTTGTCCTCGCCAGCCACCTCGGCCGTCCGGACGGCAAGGTGATCGCCAAGTTCTCCCTCAAGCCCGTCGCCGATGAACTCGCCAAGCTTCTGGGCAAGCCGGTCGCCTTTGCTTCCGATTGCGTAGGCCCCGTCGCCGAGCAGGCCGCCGCCGCCCTCAAGGCCGGTGACGTGCTCCTCCTCGAAAACCTCCGTTTCCACATCGAGGAAGAGGGCAAGGTTAAGGAAAAGCAGGCCGATGGCACCGAAAAGTCCATCAAGGCTGATCCGAAAAACGTCGAGGCCTTCCGTGCCTCGCTCTCCAAGCTCGCCGACGTCTACGTCAACGATGCCTTCGGCACCGCGCACCGCGCCCACAGCTCGATGGTTGGTGTCACCCTTCCGGTGAAGGCCGCCGGCTTTCTCATGGAGGCCGAACTGGTCGCCTTCGCCAAGGTCATCGACGCTCCGGCCCGTCCGCTGCTCGCCATCCTCGGCGGCGCCAAGATCGCCGACAAAATCCCGCTCATCAACAACCTCCTCGACAAGGCCGACGAGATCATCATCGGCGGAGGCATGTCTTTCACCTTCAAGAAAGTTCTTGAGGGGATGGAGATTGGCACCTCGCTGTTTGACGCCGAGGGCGCCAAGATCGCCAAGGATCTTTTTGACAAGGCCAAGGCCCGCGGCGTGAAGATCACCCTGCCGGTCGATTTCGTCACGGCCGACCGTTTCCCCGGTTCGCCAGCCGACATCGCCGCCGTGCAGACGGGGATTGCCGACGACAAGTCGGGTATTCCCGCCGGTTGGATGGGCCTCGATGCCGGTCCGAAGTCGCGCGAGCTTTTCGCGCAGGTCATCGGCCGCGCCAAGACCATCATCTGGAACGGACCTCCCGGAGTGTTTGAAGTCGAGAAGTTCGCCGAGGGCACCAAGGCCATGGCTGCCGCCATCGCCGCCGCCACTGCGGCCGGCGCCATCACCGTCGTCGGCGGTGGTGACACCGCCACCGCGGCCAAGAAGGCCAAAGTAATCGACAAAGTAAGCCACTGTTCCACCGGCGGCGGCGCCTCCCTCGAACTCCTCGAAGGCAAAATCCTCCCCGGAGTCGCCTTCCTCGAGTCCTGATACGGAAAACGGACAATCGGGAACGAGTCATGCATCATGACTCGTTCCTTTTCTTTCGATTCCAGCTTCATCCCTAATTTTTTAAAACTATGTCCATTCGTAAAAAACTCATCGCCGGCAACTGGAAGATGAACAAGACCTCCGCCGACGCCGTCGCGCTCGTGCAGGAACTCGTAGCCGAGGTCGGCAAGCAGTCCGATGTCGAAGTCGTGGTCTCTCCTCCATTCACTTCGCTTGAAGCTGTCGGCAAGGCCCTTGACGGTTCAGTCATCAAGCTCGGAGCCCAGAACGTTCACCCCGAGGCTTCCGGCGCCTACACCGGCGAGATCTCCGTCGGCATGCTCCGCGCGATCTTCACCAACTACGTGATCCTTGGCCACAGCGAGCGTCGCACCTACTTCAAGGAGACCGACGCCTTCATCAACCAGAAGGTTCTCGCTTCGCTCAAGGGACAGCTCAAGCCCATCCTTTGTGTCGGCGAAACCCTCGCCGAGCGTGAAGGCGAGCAGACCCTCAAGGTCGTGCAGACCCAGCTAGAGGCCGGACTCGAAGGCGTGAGCAAGGATCTCGCGACGAGCGTGGTCATCGCCTACGAACCCGTGTGGGCCATCGGCACCGGCAAGGTCGCCACGACCGAGCAGGCGCAGGAAGTGCACGCGTTCATCCGCAGTCTTCTCGTTAAACTCTTTGGCGATGCGGTCGCGCAGAAGGTCCGCATCCTCTACGGCGGCTCGATGAAGCCCGCCAACGCCTCCGAGCTCCTCACGCAAAAGGACATCGACGGCGGTCTGATCGGCGGCGCCTCGTTGGAGTCCCGCAGTTTCGTTGACCTCATCAAGGCTGCGGCCGCGGTGAAGTAAGCAGGATCTGATTTAAAACTCAAAAGGCGGCCTCGTGAGAGGCCGCCTTTTTGCGTTCAGGTCAGGAGCGATTCGATCAGCGTCCCGGCTTGTTTCCGCTGGCGAGCAGGGTTTCGAAATAGGGCGCGTTTGGTTCGCGGGCGACCGTGGAAACCTCGACTTGCTGGAAGCCGGCTTTTTTCAAGAAGTCGTGAAGCGCGCTTTCTTTGAAACCAAGCCAGACATCGGCGTAGAGTTCATGGGCCTTTTCAAAATCATGTTCCTTCAGATCGAGAATGATGGCCTGTCCGCCGGGACGGAGGATGCGAAAGGCTTCGGCGACGGCTTTCTCGGGATGCTGCGCATGATGAAGCGCCTGACTGAGAATGGCCAGATCGACGGAGCGATCGGGCAGGGGGACCTTTTCGATGTCGCCGAGTTTATATGCGAGATTGGCGAGGCCGTTTTTGGCGGCGAGCTCGGTGCCGACCTCGACCATGCGGGGTGAGTTGTCGATGCACCATACCTGGTTCACGCGGCGGGCGAGCAATTGGGAAAGCAGGCCTTCGCCGGCACCGAGATCGGCGATGGTGATCTTGGGCGCGAGGCGCAGGGCGAGATGGCCGATGGCCTCCCATGAACGACCGGGACAGTAATTTTTCCCAAGCTTGCCGGCGATGAGGTTGAAATACTGTTCCTGGTGCGCTCGGCGTTTCTGAAGGCTGTGTTCGAGATTGGTGCGGTCTTCGACGAGCTCGGGTTGATCGGCGACGGCGTCGCAGGCGGCGCGCAGGAGGGAAAGCGTTTTTTGAGGAAGGCCCTGGCGAAGGGAGTAAAAGGCTTTTTTGCCTTCGCGGCGATCAGTCACGATGTCGGACTGGCGGAGCAGCGCGAGTTGCGAGGAGATGCGAGACTGGGCCATCCCGAGGATCTCTTGCAGCTCGGCGACGGCGAGTTCCTCGCGGAGAAGCAGGGCCAGCAAACGCAGGCGTGTGGGGTCGGATAAAAGCTTAAGCGTGTCCCAGGAAGCGTTCAATGGACGCGACCGTGGGGAAAATCGGGAGCGTTGGCAAATCCGCAAAATGCAAAACCCCGCGAAGACCTTTGAAGATCAAGCATGCTGAAAATATGCGAGGGCGAGAGTGACGATTTCCCAAAGACCGAAGGCGATGATGGCGATTCCCGCGATGTGAGCGATGGCGCGCAGGGTGCGGGCGCTAAGTTTTTGACCAAACCAGCCGGCGCCCATGCTGAGCAGCGACCACCAGACGGAGGAACCGAGGAAAACGCCAAGCACCAATGTGCTGGTGCTGACAAGCGTGTCGGTGCCCGGGGTGAGACCCATGGCGGCCAGGATAAAGGTGAGGGCAAGGAGGGTGGCGGGATTGGCCAGAGTGAGTAAAAACGTGGAAAAATAAGCGGTGTGCAGGCTGGTGGCGTGCTCCGGCCGCGCTTCCGTGGAGGGAGGAGTGGTTCGATAGGTGTGGATGCCGAGACCGATCAGAATGGCGCCGGCGGCGAGTTGGAGGCCGGTGTGATAATGATCGAGCGCCGAGGTGATGGCGGTGACGCCCAGCGCGGCGACGCCGGCATAAAGGGCGTCGGCGGTGGCCACGCCCAGACCGGAGATAAACCCGACCAGTTTTCCATCAGTCAGGCTGCGGCGAAGGCAAAGCAGGCAGATGGGGCCGACCGCCGCCGCCAGGGCGAAACCGATGATGAGGCCTTTGAGAAGATGCGTCACGAGAGACGGTGGTGATCGTTGGCTGAAGGTCGTTGCCGGAGGTCTCGCAAAGGGAGAACCAGAACGATCAAGAGAACGAGAATGAAGTGGGGCGGCCATCGAAAAAGCGGCCGTAAAAAAACCACCGACGGTTTGCACCGTGGTGGCTTTGGGTATGCGGGAATACTTCGCTTAAATCGTGTCGATGTAGCGGCCGATCGACTTGATCGTGTAGGCTTCTTCGGAGGATCCGATTTTCACCTTGATGCTCTCGCCGGCCTTTTTGCCGAGGAGGGCGAGGCCGAGCGGGGTCTTGTAGGCGAGGATGTTTTGCTCGGGAGAGCTGTCCCAGGCGCCGAGCAGCGTGTAGCTGGCCGATTTGCCGGAGGAGCCGACGGTGACCTCGACGATGCTGCCGACGCTGACCTGATCGGGAGTGGCTTCCTTGAAGTCGGTGATACGGGCGCGGCTGAGTTCCTTTTCGAGCTGGGACTTCTGCGCCATGAGGACGGTCTGGTCCTGCTTGGCCATCTTGTATTCGGAGTTTTCCTTCAAATCGCCGTGTTCGCGGGCGGTGGCGATGGCCTTGGAATTTTCCGGGATCTTCTTGGAGACGATCGTCTCGTATTCGATGCGCTTGGCTTCGTAACTGGCGCGGGAAACGAGGATCTGTTCTTCGTTGGACTCGGCTTCCTTTGCGACGATGGACTGGATGCCGGGGAAGATCTTGATGAAGCGGGCGAGGAGCGACTTCTTCGTGAGTTCCTCGAAGCCTTGGTTGAGCATGAGGGCGTTCGCGAGATCGCGGGCGGTCTCGGGATCGGCGGTCGAAAGAAGGTCCGCGATCAGGTCGGTGTCCTCGGAGAGGATATCGCCGAGCGGAATGCGGCGGGCGCTGGCGGCCTGAAGCGCCTCGTAGTCGATGGCGAAGAAAATCGCGCTGAGAAGACGGGGGGTGATGAGATCGTTGAGCAGTTTTGCGAATTTCTTCGAGTGACGGTTCTTGACGATCCAGAGGAGAACGGGGGCGCGGAGGTTTTGCTCGACCTGCCAGCGTTTGAGGGCGGCGGCGAGTTCGTCGGCATGGCCGTTTTCAACGAGGAAGTTGATGCACTCGGTGGTGAACTTGCCCTGCGAGGTCTTGAGCAGCGTGAAGGCGGCGTCGCGATACTCGATGGGGTGGGTATCCTTGACGAGATCGAGGAACTTGCTCTGGAAGGGAACGGGGATCTTGTCGGCGATATCCACGAGGTCGCGGACGTTGGCGATCAGCGAAGCCTGCGAGGGTTCGAGGGTGGCGGTGTCGACGCCGACGAGCTTGGCGAGGGAGTCGCGGACGTAGGCGCCGTAGAGGCGCTCGGCGGCGTCGAGCTGGTTGCTGTCCTTAACTGACTCGGTGACACCGGTGAGGATGGCGTTGAGGTCGCCTTTGACCTCTTTGGAACCGGCGGCGGCGACAAGATCCTCGGCGAGGAGGATGCGGCGGCGGGCGGAGCGGGTGGCGTTGAACTGCTCCATGATCTCGTCTTCGGCGGAAACGGGCGTCTCGCGGAGGATGTAGCACTCGGTCTTCTTGGCGGGGACGGCGATGCGGGGGTCCTTGGCGATGGCCTTTTTGGCGGACGACCACCATTTCTTGAATTTGTCTTCACCCAGCACCTCGGCGAGCGTGATCTCGAGATCGATCATCGTGGTGGCGTTGTTGGGGTAGGCTTGCAGACCTTCAACAACGAGCTGGGCGGGGTCTTCGGCGATGAGCTTGGCGATCTTGGCGGGCTCGGTCTGCTTGCGGACGAGCAGATGGTTGGCCGGAAGAATCTGCATTGAGCTGAGGCAGAAGGCGGGATCCATCGGGTGTCCCTTCTTGTTGAGGAAGTCGATGATGAGCTTCTGGGAAGCGTCATCGTAGGACTTGATCTGACCGAACCCCCAGCTGCGGTGGATGCAGTAGGCGCCTGGCTCCATGGCTTCGAGCTGAGCCTTGGAGGATTTTAGAGTGGGATTTTTTGCGATGAGCGCAGATACGGCTTCCGAGTTCATAAATGGGTTTTTCTATTCTGAATTGGTGAGTTGAGCGCATGGGGGGGCGGGATGTCAACCAACGGGTTTTGGCCTTCAAAACCCCTTGGGCTTCGGGCTTGCAAGCGGGGCGCGCCGCCCGACCTTGGGGCGCATGACAAAACCTTTCAAGGCGGCCGCGACAACCGATGCCTGGGCTCTTGCCGTCCAGTTGCTGGTGCGCTGGTTGGACAACCATGAGCGCGTGGACGCGCTGCTCGACAGCCTGCCTCGCACGCTCGGACGAGCGGAACGCGGTCGCTGCCAGCATCTTCTTTTTGGCGCGGTGCGGCATATGGGGCGCGTTGAGGCGGTGTTCACCCCACTGCTGGCGCGTCCGCCGCGCTCCACGGTCAAGGCGGTGCTGTTGATCGCCGGTTATGAACTGATCGAGGGAGGCGCGGACGGACACACGGCCCGCGTGGTCCATCATGCCGTCGAACAGACCAAGACGCTGGCGAGCGCGCCCGAAGCGAAGCTCGTGAACGCGGTCGTGCGCAAGATCGCCGCGGCCTTGGATGCGCAAAAAGAGCCGGGCAAGCTCGCACATTTCACCGAGCTGGCGGCGTATTATTCGCATCCGGAGTGGATGGTGAAACGCTGGCTGGCCCAATTTGGCGCCGAGGAGACGCGGGCGTTGCTGGACTGGAATCAGAAACCCGCGCCGGTCTACGCCCGTTGGCGGAAGGCTGGCAGCGTGCCGGAAGGCGACGATGCGGCCTTGCTGGTGCCGACTCAGTGGAATGGATTTTATGAGGTGAAGTCCGGTTCCTGGCCGCGTATCGAGGCGCTTATCGCCGACGGAACATTGTTTTTGCAGGATCCCGCGACGCGACATGCGATCGAGCTGCTGGCGCCCAAAGCGGGCGAGACGGTGCTTGATGCGTGCGCCGCCCCTGGTGGCAAGAGCCTGGCCATCGCGGATTTGATGGGCTCGGGCCGTGTGGTGGCGATCGATCTGCCCGGTCCGCGGATCGAACGTCTCGCGCAAAACCTGTCACGGGCGAAGGGGGCCGATGTGGCGTTGGTGCAGGGCGATCTCGTGCAGGCGGAGCGGCTGGGGATTTTCAAGGATCACAATCTTCCCGAGGTTTACGATGCGGTGCTGCTCGACGTGCCGTGTTCCAATACAGGCGTGATGCGCCATCGCGTGGATGTGAAGTGGCGCTTGCAGATCGCGGACTTCGCCAAACATGCGCGGCAACAGGGCGACCTGTTGAGTTCGGCCGCACGCTTCGTGGCGCCGGGAGGCCGGTTGGTTTACAGCACGTGCAGTCTCGATGCCGAGGAGAACGAGGGCGTGATCAAACTGTTTTTGGAAAAGACCCGCGGCCGCTACACCGTCGAGGCGAAGCATCTGAGTCTCCCCTGGGTGGACGGTCACGACGGCGCGGCGGCGTATCTGCTGAGAAAAGCCCAAAGCTAAAGTTTCAAAGCTGCCGGCAGACCGCGCGGGGGCGCTCTCACGGCACGAGATTGAACGTGTCGATCGGGACGGGCATCTCCCGGCGGCCGGCGAGGAAGGTGAACTCGATGCGCCGGGTGGTGCGCACGAGTTCGTCGTAACGGTTCAACGGCCACTTGGCCACGGGCTCGCCGTTGATGCGGGTGACGAGGTCGCCGGTCTGCACGCCGTTTTCCTCGGCGGGAGAACCGGGCACGACCCCGAGCACTCGCCAGTAGGACGGGAGTTTTCGAAAACTCAGGCCCGTGCTGCGCATGGGACCGGAGACGATGGGAGCGTCGCTTTCGCGATAGAAGGTCACTTGATTGCGCGTCTGGTCGAAGGTGAGGCGGAAGTTTTTCAACAGGCCGCTGCCAAGCGAGGAGAGTTCGTCGGTCAACTCGACGATCGGACGGGTGAGGGTGTAGCCGCCAATGGTCACGTCTTGGGATAGCCGGCCGACTTCGAGCGGGTGATCGCCGGTGAGCGTCGCCACGGTGCCGCCGGGGTTGGGGCCATCGGCGAAGCCAGGATGGAGGCCGGCGGGATTGAGGTGAAGAGCGCCGTCGCTGCCGGAATCGACGAGGGCGATGAAGGGATGGCCGTCGAGCGCCACGGGAATGAATGGCACGCGTTTGTCGTTGTTGAAGCGAACGGTGTGGCCTGGGAGCCGGCTGGCGTCACCGGGAGATTGGAGTATCAGACGCGAGTGGGGATAATCCAGCGTGAGCAGGATGCGCCGGAAAAGAGGGAATCCGAGGACTCCGTCGATTTTCTGACCGAAGTGGGCGGATAGCTCGTCGCAGTCGTAGACCAGCGCGGGGGTGTTTTTCAGGCGGACACTGCCGAGTTCAATCAGGCCGACGGTGGTGCTTTGCAGCGAAATGGTATCTCCCGAACCTGAACGGACGAGAACCGGCGACGGGTGATCCTGAACGGTTTTTGTCGAGGGATTTTTTTGGGCAAACTCAGCCGAAACGAGCGTCGTGGTGGAACCCGTGTCGACGAGAAACCGCCAAGGTCCGTTTGCGTCCCATTTGAGGGTGACGATAAAATGCCCGCCAATGATCTCCGCCGGCACGATGACAGGAGGGGGTTCGACGGTGGTGATGCGTCCGGCCGGACGGGAATCGGTTGAGACGCAGCCGGAGAGGGCCAGAACGCAAAGACTGGCGATCAGCGGACGAAGCACACTCCGGGACGTGGCCGGCATAAAGGCATCACTTAGCCGGCTGTGGCAGGCGCGTGCTGGCCAGCCATGCGACCGCGGCCAGCAGGGCGCCGCCGATGAACACCGCCTTGGCTCCGAGGGTCCAGAAGACCACGCCGGCTACGATCGGCGTGATGGCTCGCGCCAGAGAGCCGAGCGAACGGTAGATGCCGAGGACGCGGCCTTGTTCGTCGTTGCCGGCGTAAAGCGAGATGAGGCCGGAGGTGGACGGGTTGACGAGCCCCGAGCCGAGGGCGAGCAGAGCGACGCCGGCATAGAGCCAGCCCGGGGACGGACAGAAACCGATGAACAACAACCCGGCGGTCGAGCTGATCAGGCCGAAACCGAGCACACGCGTTTCGGTGGCGCGGGCAAGGAGTTTGCGGACGATGAAGCCCTGCGTGATGATGGAGCACACGCCAAGAAAACCCATGAGCATGCCATTCTCGCGTGCGGTGTAGTTGAAGCGTTGCGCACTCACGAAGACGAGCGACGTCTCCATGGCGACGAAGGCGAGGGCGTAGATGAAGGCGACGAGGTTGACGCTGCGCACGGAGGCGTTGTCGAGCGAGAGGATGGCGCGGATGGGATTGCGCAGACGGGTCTCGCGAGTCACGCCGCGTTTTTCGGGAGGAAGGGTTTCGGAGAAACGACGGCTGATCCAAACGAGATTCACGAGTCCCAGACCAAATGAAAACAAGGCGGGCACGGAAAAAGGATTGATGCCCCAGTGCGCGAGCGACGGGTAATGCTCCAGAAGATTGATGCGTGCCGTGAAGGCGCCGACGAGCGGGCCGGTGACGAGGCCGAGCCCGAAGGCTGCGCCGACGATGCCCATGGCTTTGGAGCGTTCGGCGCGCGTCGTCACATCGGCCACGGCGGCGGTCGCGACGGAGAGGTTGCCGCCGAAAGCCCCGGCCACGAGACGGGCGACAAGAAAGAGCCAGAACGAGCCGCTGACGACCCACAGCAAATAACTGAACGCCGTGCCGGCGACCGTGAAGAGCAGGATGGACCGGCGGCCATGCTTGTCTGATAGGCTGCCCCAGAACGGCGCGAAGATGAATTGCAGGATCGAAAAGAGGGAACTGATCACGCCGCCGAAAAGCACCTCGGGCAGGTGGCTTTCGTTGCCGAGCGCCCGTGCCAGATGGTTCATGTGGCCGAGCAACCAGCCGAGCAATCCGCTGTCACCGTCCGCAAGGAGGTAGTGCTTCAATAAATCCGGCACCAACGGGAAGATGATCGAGAAGCCGATCAGATCGATGTAGAGCGTGAGGAAAATCACCCCAAGCGACAACGGGCGGGAGGGGGCGGATGGCGCGGTGGTGGGCGTGGACACGGAAGGCACAGGCAAACGGGTATGCGTCACGACGCCAAGCGCAACTTACCCTCTGTCACGATCGTCGCCGGACGGCTGAGGTATGTCATTCAGCATCATGTCCAGAGACGTGTAATTTTTGAGCGAGGCCCGGGCGGCCGCACAACGATGCGCAGGCGCCAGCCCGGTATTTTCGGCCAGAAAAACAATGTAACCGGCGACGTTTTTGGAGAAAAGCAGCCGGCCTTCATCGCTGATCGAGTAAAACCGGGCCCGCTGAAGATATCCTTCGGCGGAATGGTCCCCGAGCGCCGCTTTGGCCGCCCGGCCTCCGGCGGCCAGGACATAAAGAAAGTTGTATTCGAACCAAAACATGTGGTCCGGATCGGGGGGCAGAGCCTTGAGTGCTTTCCTTAGTTCGGATGCGGAAGAGAACGGCTCGGGGCTGAGGCCGGACCGCATCAATGAATCGGTGACAAAACAACGTGCCATTTTCCTTTCCGTTTCGTCTTCGCTGAACGCGCCGTCGACCGCCAGATCAAGTGTGAAAGCGTGCCAGTCGAGCCAGAGCGCTCGGTCCCCGGCGTCCGCCGAAGCGGACAGCGCGCGTCCCATCTCGTAGGTGTAGCGTCCGCTGGTTTTGATTTCCAGGTGGCCTCCGGTGACTTCGCCCATCACCCGATAGTTTTCGGCGGATTTTCCGGAGCCGGAGTGAAAGCCGATGCTGGTTTCAAATTGCCGGCAGACCTCCCATTGTTTTTCTATCAGAACGCGCAGTGCGGCGTTGTCCGCGTAGGGGGAGTTTTTTTGGAAACCGAATGCCGGTGCCACAAAATTGACGGGCATTTCCAACGCCTCGCAAAGGGCGAGCATGATGGCGGTCGTCTCGGGCGCCGTGAGGCCGGGCAACTCGTCGATGGACAATTCGCGCAGATAGGCGCGGCCGATTTCGGTTGAGAACATTTTCTCACGGGCGGCGGTGTAGGCTTTGTCGCGGCGCTTCATCTTTTCGATAGCCGGCCAAACGTAGGCGAGCAACCGGTTGAATGAGGTTTCGTCCAAGGGAAGACCGGCTGTGGCGATCCTGGTCTTTACCTTTTCGACCAATAAGGCCGGCACATGGGAGGACACCCATCCGCGGGCATCCGCAGGGATGTGAGTCAGTGCCAGTTCAGGTGAGAGATCGAAGGTTATGTAACTGGCGAGAATGCAACCGTGCACCAGTTCCGCTTCGCGCAGGTCGAACTTGCCCCCGATCGGCTGGTGATCGGCGTTGAAGCTCCAGGGGATTTTTCGGCGGTGAAAGCCGGTTTTTAGTTTCGAAAGCACGCATCCGTGACTCATGCCTTCAACGCTTTGTCCCTGATGGCCCTCGGGCACGCTGGTGCCGATAAAAGGGAAGGGCACGGTGTCGAGGCGGCCGGCCAGCATCGCATCCACGTCGTAAACCAACTCGCGGGGGATGGAGTTTTGATTGGCGGTGAGACCAAGGCCGAGCGCACCCATGGCCCAATCCACCGCCGGCCAGTGGAGGGTGGTGAAGCGTGCGCCGATCCCGAGTGACCGCCTTCCCAATTCGGCGGTGGCCAGCGGGAAAATCGTCGAACTCGAGTCGTGGGCCTGCACAAGGTTCTTCAGCGCGAGGAGATTTTCGAATGTCGCCGGAAAAATCCAATGGTCGTCCACTTTGAGACCGTCGCGCAGGCCGGCGCTGGAATCCGTCGAGGTGTTCCGCTGGTTCGGCGCCAGCCGCCAGCCGCAGTCGCCGGTTTCGTCTTCGAATAACTCCCAGGTGCCGCACGCCGTCTCGAAGCGGCTGTGCGGGTAAATCGTGAGCAGGTGTGCGGCGCGCCCGATCGCCTTCGCGGCGAGTGCATCCCAATCCAGACAAAAATCCGGGCTTACGCAGGGGTTGTTCGCAATATGGAGACCGTGATCGAGCAGGAATCGATTGATCGATTTCATTTGGGGTATGCAGAGGAACCTGTGTTGACGGACAGGTGGTTCGTCAATCAGACCGGCATGACTTCCTCCATCTGCTCGATGAGTGCCGCCAATGCAAAAGGCTTTTGAAGGAAAGTGACCGTCGGGGCCGATGCCAGAGGGCTGGTGAGCGTGGTGCGGTTGTAGCCGCTGGTGATGATCACCGGCACGATCGTTGAAAGGGTGCGGAGCTTGCCCAGGGTTTCTTCTCCGCTCATGCGGGGCATGGTAAGGTCCAGAAGAACCAAAGTGATCTCTTGTTGATGACGGCGGAAAACTTCCAGGCCTTCGACGCCGTCGCAGGCGATGAGGGGCGTCATGCCCAGCATCCTGAACATGTGGGCGGTGACGGTCCGCACCGCCTCTTCATCGTCGATGATGAGAACCGTGCCTTCGCGGGTGATCCCGCTTTCGAAGGGCGAGCGCGAGCGTTTGCTTTTCGCGTGAGTCTCGCCGGCGGGAAGCAGAAGGGTGAAGGCGCTCCCTTGCCCGAGGTGACTTGTCACCATGAGTCCACCGTGATGGCTGCGGACGATGCCCATGACGGCGGCCAGACCCAGGCCTCGTCCGGTAAACTTGGTGGTAAAGAACGGGTCGAAAATCTTGTCGATTGTCTCCGCGCTCATGCCGGTGCCGGTGTCGGCCACCTGCAGATAGATGAATTCCGATTCCGGGGAATCGGGAATAAGGACGGCATCGCATAGGCGCGGATCGTTTTTGGCGATGCGTCCGGTGGTGAGCGTGATGAAGCCGTCGTGATCGCCGATGGCGTCCGAGGCGTTCACGACCAGATTCATGATGATCTGGCGGATTTGGGTGATGTCGGCGTTTACTAACGGAAGTCCCGGCGTGAAGTTGAAGCGAAGGCTGGCCCGTTTGCTTATCGAGTGCTCGAGCAGCGGGACGGTGTTGCGGACTATGTCCTCGATATCGATCGGCTGGACCAGGAAGCGGCCCTTGCCGGCGTAGGCGAGCATCTGCTGGCAGAGCTCTGCCGCGCGCTGTGACGCCGTTTCGATTTGGGTCAGATTGCGAAGCAGCGGGGATTGCGGGGGGATATCCAGACTGATGAGGTTGGCGTTCCCCATGATGCCCATGAGCAGGTTGTTGAAATCGTGGGCAAGACCGCCGGCGAGCACACCGAGGCTTTCCAGCTTCTGGGTTTCCAGAAGTTTTTTAGCCAGGGATATTTTTTCCCTCTCGGCTTCTTTGCGGGCGGTGATGTCGACGACCAGTCCTTCCACGGACAGCAGCTCGTTATCGATGGAGTAGATGCCCTGGCCGCGATCCAGCACCCATTTGATCGATCCGTTTTTGTGATGGACCCGGTATTCGATTTCGTAGGGCTGGCGGCTTTTGATGGCCTCGTAAAAGGCCGACCGGCAGCGGGGAAAATCATCCTTCAATATAAGGTCCGGAAATCGCAGGGTTTCGGCCGTCAACAATTCGGAAGGATGGAGCCCGACGATGTCCATGGATCCATGGCTGATGAAGATCGGTGCGTAGCGGTTGGTGTTGCTGCAGCGGTAGGCCATGCCGGGCAGCTGGCCAAGAAGGCTTTCAAGTTGCCGGCGGCTTTCACGCAATTCCGCCTCGGTCGCGCGGCGTTTGGCGATATCGGTTTCGAGCAGGTTCTGGGTGTGTCGCAGTTCGGCGGTGCGTTCGTGAACCTGACTGGTGACAAGCTCTGTCTGGCGCCGGACTTGATGGACATAGGCGCCGAGGACGAGGGTGAAAACGAGTCCTCCGAAAAGCACCAGCAACGGAGTGTAACTCATCTGATGGCTGATCCAGCCGGGCGGCAGCGCATAAAGGCAGCGCCATTTGCGTCCGGCGATATCAAGAGTGAGTTCTTGGCGGGGACTTGGCGCGAGGTCGGCGGCGGAGCGCAGCGGGGGGCGGTCCGGCAGATAATCCGACAGACGGCTGAACAAGAACCGATCCGCTGGGTTTTGCGTGGAGACATCCTCGATGAGTGTGTCCATGACATTGGATGAATAGCTTCTCCACGACTGGCCGATCATGTCGTCCAAACGGAAAAGAATCTGCACGAGGCCGATGAAGGTCTCGCGGTTTTTTTCGTCGGTCTGGAAGACCGGACAGCCCATGATGAGGCTGAACTGATCGGTGGCGTCTCCCGATTGCACGAGACGCACTTTCCCGGTCATGGTGAGCGTGTGGCTCTTGATGGCCGCGGCCAGATCGCGGCGGTTATCCGCCACGCCAAGGTCGTAGCCGAGGGCGGCTTCGTTTCCCTTGATCGGGTTGATGTAAAGGATTGGGTAATAGATGTCGCGGGTGGCGGCGGGCGACCAATGTCCGTCGGGCGAGCGATCCTTTACGGTAAAATCGGGGGATATCTGCTGCCGCGCGAAAAGTTCGATTTTTGTGCGTTCGGCACTGCTCACCACGGGCACCCATTCGATGGCCTGGATGTCCGGCCGGCGGCTGCGGATGTCGATTGCGGCGGAATTGAACTCCTCGGGGGTGACCTCGTCCGAATTGGCAAAAAGACTGCGGAGATTATAAATGCATTCTTCGTAGCCGCGCAGTCCTTCTTTAATGAGAGCGTGGCGTCCTGCGGCGCGGCGGTTGAATTCTTCCGTCAAACGTGCAATTTCCGTCTCACGGACGAACAGATAAAGCGTGATGGAGAGCATGACTCCCGCGCCTAGCACAAGGATCACGCCACGATACCTATGCCAGAACTTTTGGGGAGATAGGGGGACAGGGCGCATGCTTTGATAAGCTCCAACTAAGGTGGGGTATTGCAAAATGCATGCCGGTGCCAGTGTTGATTTTAGGCGGCTACAAAAAGCCCGCCCGGAGCGGATTCCGGGCGGGCTTAAATCTGAGGAATCGACCTGGGTCGTTCAGAGTTTGTAAGGCAGGGGGTATTTTGCGGCGAGTTTGGCAACGCGCTGCTTGGCTTCGGTGATGGCGGCGGCTTCGCCTTCGGTGCCGATGGCCTTCAACACGAGGTCGATCGAGCCGGCGATTTCGTCCATGTCGGCCTCGACAAGGCCGCGCGAGGTGACGGCAGGCGAGCCGATGCGGATGCCGGACGCCTGGAACGGCGAGCGGGTCTCGAAGGGCACGGTGTTTTTGTTGAGCGTGATGTGGGCGAGGTCGAGGGTCTCCTGGGCCTTCTTGGCGGTGAGCTCGGGCAGGTTGTGGCGGAGGTCGACGAGGAAGAGGTGATTGTCGGTGCCGCCGGAGACGATCTTGTAACCGCGCTTGAGGAAGGCGGCGGCGAGGGCGCGGGAGTTGGCCACGACTTGGGCGGCGTAGGTCTTGAAGTCGGGCTTGAGCGCTTCGCCGAAGCACACCGCCTTGGCGGCGATGACGTGCATGAGCGGGCCGCCCTGGCCACCGGGGAACATCGCGGAGTCGATGGCCTTCGCGTGGGCGGCTTTGCAGAGGATGAGACCGCCGCGCGGACCGCGAAGGGTCTTGTGCGTGGTGGTCGTCACGAAATCGGCGTGGGGGAAGGGCGAGGGATGGACGCCCGCGGCAACAAGACCGGCGATGTGGGCGATGTCGGCAAAGAGGAACGCACCGACCGAGCGGGCGATCTCGCCCATGCGGGCGAAGTCGATGACGCGTGAGTAGGCGGAGGCGCCCACGGTGATCATGGCTGGCTTCTCGCGCTCGGCGATGGCGGCGAGTTCGTCGTAGTCGATCAGGCCGGTGTCCTCGCGGACGCCGTATTGAACAAAGTTATACTGCTTGCCGGAGAAATTGGCGGGATTGCCATGCGTGAGGTGGCCGCCGTGCGAGAGGTTCATGCCAAGGATCTTCGCGCCGAGGGGAAGGACGGCGGTGTAGACGGCGAAGTTGGCCTGAGAGCCGGAGTGAGGCTGGACGTTGGCATGCTCGGCGCCGAAGAGGAGCTTGGCGCGTTCGATGGCGAGGGTCTCGACCTTGTCGACGAATTCACAACCGCCATACCAGCGCTTGGCGGGGTAACCCTCGGCGTATTTGTTGGTGAGCACGCTGCCCTGGGCTTCCATGACGGCCGGGTAGGTGAAGTTTTCCGAGGCGATGAGCTCGATGTGGCTGCCCTGGCGGGCGAACTCGGAAGCGATGGCCGAGTAGATCTCGGGGTCGAGGGTTTTGAGCGGTGTGGCGTTGATCGACATGGTGGGTGGCTTGGAAACTGAAAGGAACGATACGGAAGGGCAAACGGCGCGGGCACAAATCGAAAAAACAAAAAGCCCGGCTTTCCGCCGGGCTTGGGGCTGGGATGCGAGGGTGTTTTCGGGCTTATTTTTTAACCGGCAACGTTTTAAGAAACTCCATGAGCGAGGGTATGGCCTCGACCATCTCATCGCGGCAGGCTTCGTAAAGAGGGAGCGGACCGCCGTAAGGATCGGCGATTTCCTTGTCGGCTTTGCGCGGCATGAACTCGCGGAAGAGATAGACGTTGCGCGGCACCGGATCGAAGGTGAGCTGGATCATCGCGCGGTGGCTCTCGGTCATGCAAAAAACCGCGAGGGCGCGGTCGAGCAGATCGCGGGTGAGGGTCTGGCTCGTGTGGTTGGCGATGTTCAGGCCGACCTTTTTCATGGCCTGAACGGAGTTTTCGGAAACCCGGTCGCCGGGGCGCGCGGCGACACCGGCTGAAACGACGCGGATGGATTTGAGCGGTTCGGCCTGCGCACCGAGTGCGTGTTGGAGAAGCGCTTCCGCCATCGGACTACGGCAGATATTGGCGGTGCAAACAGTGACTATGATTCCGGGCGTGGCCATGCAGCGGTGGTTCATCGAATGGCGTTTGTGGTGAAAGGCAAGGGCGGGGATCACCTGAAAAGAGGAGGGACTTGAGATTTGACCGAAACGGCGCCCCGCAGGATCGTGCCCATACCATGCCCCCGTTGAATCGTATGCGTGCCGCCGGTCTTGCCGGTGTGCTGTTTCTTTTTGTTTCGCAACTCGTGTCTGCGCTTTGGGCCCAGACCGTGCCCGCCGGGACTTTTACGGTCCAGAATGGATCGGCTCCCTGGTCCGACCGTGTCGGGCAATGGGCGCTTGCCGAAGTGCCGGCGAAGTTTGCCGGCACGACTCCCTTGCCGCAGCAGAACTGTGGTTCGCGTGCGTTGGTGGTGCCGCCCGGTTCGACTTCCGTGGTGGTGGGGCTCAACACGAAGGATGTGCCGGCGTTTGTCGCCGCCTATCCGACGGCGGTCCTGTTGCCGGAAATCTTCTCGGTGCAAAATCCCAAGGGGCAATCGATCGCTTACTCCCTCGTTTATGTGCCGGCGCCACCGGCGACCATGAAGGGTTCGTTTCAATCGGGTTTGGTTTTGTTTGCCATCAACACACCGCCTCCCGCTCCGGGCACTGCCTTGCCGGTTCCCAAACTGGCGTCTGTTTATGCGCCGACCCCGTTGGCGGTGCCGGCGGACAAGAGCAAGTTCGAGGTCTATCTGCTGATCGGCCAGTCCAACATGCTTGGCCGCGATACCTCGAAGCTCGACAGTCAGGTGGACAATCCCCGCATCGGCAGCATGGACGGCCACGGCAAATGGTTCGTCGCGCATGAACCGCTTTGGGGCGGTTCGGGCACGGGGCCGGGAATTTCGTTTGCGGCGGACATTTTGGCCGCGCGTCCTGACGATGTGAAGGTCGGCCTGATTTCGTGCGCCGTCGGCGGCACGCCGCTTTCGCGGTGGGAAAAGGGCGGTGATTTGTATGAGCGCGCGCTCAGCCGGGCCAAACTCGCCATGAAGGAGGGCACGCTCAAGGGCGCGATCTGGCACCAAGGCGAAGGCGATTCACATCCGGGCCTGGCTGAAACCTACAGGGCCCGTCTCACCAAGATGCTGGTGGATCTGCGCGCCGATCTCGGGAATCCTGATTTCCCCGTGGTCGTGGGGCAGCTCGGGATGTTCTTCGATCCCAAGCCCACGTCCGATGCGAGTGTCGTCCGTGCGGCGATCAAGGAGGTCGGCACGACCGTGCCGCACACCGGTTTTGCGGATTCCGTGGGATTGGAGCACAAGGGTGACCACTTGCACTTCACGGCCGATGCGCAGGGCGAATTCGGCCATCGCTACGCGAAGGCGATGCTGAAACTGCAGGCGCAGAAATGATCAACCGACCGGCCGCTGAAAGGCGGCCGGTCAGATTTTTTTAAGGGCGAGCAGGCCGCGGTCGATTTGCACGGCACGCTGAAGCACGGCGTCGGTGAGGGGCTTGGGCTTCTCGGGCGCCTTGGTGTCTTTGTCGTCGGCGGGCTTTTCCGGCGTGGCGGCGTCATCATCCGCTGAAGCGGTGTCATCGCCGTTGATCTCCGCGGCATGCTCTTTGGCGAGCACGGCCTCGTCGTAGCGGGGTTTGTCGATGACGGCGGTGATGAGTTTCCCCACGTCGGCTCCCTTGCCGAGGGATTCCCATGCTTGTCGATCGGTCTCAGCAGTGGTGGTGACGGTGATGTCGGCCTTGAGCGCTGGCGAAGCCCGTCCGATGGTCACGCATCCGGGGATGCCTGCGGTGAGGGCGGATGCCAGCTCGGGGGCGATTTCCGGAGAGACGAGCACGAGGCAAAGATGCTGGCGTGTTGCCGATGTTTTGATCGCCGCGAGCCAGTCGGCCGCGTGGTCACCGGACGAAAAATAACGCAGATCAAGCACGGCCGGGCCGTTGGAAACGCCCGTGAATAACGCGAGCGAATCGGCGTTGTCGGCGGCGGGCCGCACATAGGTCAGGCCCTGTCCAAGATCCTCGGTGCGACCGGCCGGTGTGGTGGCGGCGTGAAGGCTTCCGGTAAGGGTGATCAAACCGAGAAGCAGGGCGGGCCGGAGGCGTTTCATTTGCGGTGGAGTTGCTTGGCGCCGATATCGCGGCGGTAAACTTTGCTGACACAGTCGATTTGTTCGCAGACGGCGTAGGCGGAGTCGGCGGCGGCACGCAGCGTGGGGGCAATCGCCGTCACACCAAGGACGCGGCCTCCGGCGGTGACGATTTCACCGGCGGTGTTTTTCGCGGTGCCGGCGTGGATGATGTGGACGTTGGCGGGAAGGGGCGCGGGGAAGCGGATGACGTCGCCCTTTGGGTAGGCGTCGGGATAACCCTTGGCGGCGATGACGACGCAGATGGCGTGCTCGGGCTTGATCGCGAATCGCACGCCGCCGAGCGTGCCCTGGGCGGCGGCCCAGAGGAGGGCGAGCACATCGGTGTCGAGGCGCGGGATGACGACCTGCGTCTCGGGGTCGCCGAAGCGGGTGTTGTATTCAAGCACGCTCGGGCCGTCGGACGTGAGCATGATGCCGATGAAAAGCGTGCCGTGGAAATCAATGCCCTCGGCGGCGATGGCGTCGACGGACGGTTTGACGATTTCGCGTTCGATGCGGGAGAGGAGTGCGGGCGTGACGACCTCGGCGGGCGAGTAGGTGCCCATGCCGCCGGTGTTCGGGCCGGTGTCGCCGTCGCCGATGCGCTTATGGTCCTGCGAAGTGGGGAGGATGATGTATTCGCGTCCGGAGACGACGACGAGGATGGAGGTCTCTTCGCCGTAGAGGCAGTCCTCGATGAGAATCTGGCTGCCGGCGGAGCCGAATTTGTTCCCCGCGAGCATGTCATGCACGGCGGCTTCGGCTTCGGCGAGGGTTTGCGCCACGATGACGCCTTTGCCGGCGGCAAGACCGTCGGCCTTGATGACGATGGGAATCGGGCGTGTGCGGAGATAGGCGAGGGCGGGAGCGACTTCGGTGAACACTCCGGAGGCGGCGGTGGGAATGCCGTGCTTGAGAAGGATTTGCTTCGTGAAAATTTTGGAGGCTTCGAGACGGGCACCGTCAGCCTTCGGACCGTAGGCGGGGATGCCGACCGCGGCGAGCGCGTCGACGAGGCCGAGCGAGAGCGGGACCTCGGGGCCGACGATCACGAAGTCGATTTTTTCGCTTTGGGCGAGGGCGACGAGTCCGGGGATGTTATCCGCCGCGATGGGGAAGGTCGGTGTCTCGGTGGCGATGCCTGCATTGCCGGGCGCGGCGATGACGCGGGGCTTTGCGGGGGAGGCGAGGCAGGCCTTCACGAGCGTGTGCTCGCGGCCGCCGGAGCCGACGATGAGGATGTTGCGCGGAAGTTGAGATGAAACGGAAGACGCGGAAGACACGGATCAAAAAGAGAACGAGAACGGGAATGAGAACGAGAACGATTTTTTAGAGCACCTGCAGGGTCTTGCGGTAGAAAGAGACGACTTCGTCGGGATCGTCGGTGAAAAGGATGTAGTCGAGCATCCAGGCCGGGGCGCGTTTGGAGTGGACCATCTCGCGAACCTGCCGGCGCAGATCGGTCCAGTATTTGGCGTTGAAGAAGACGTAGGGCACGCGCGGGCGGATGCCGAGCTTGAGGTTGCACAGCTCAATGCCGATTTCTTCGAGAGTGCCGACGCCACCGACGTTGAAGATACAAAAATCGGCGACTTCGAACCACTTTTGGCGGTAGTGGCGCGAGGTTTCCTGAAAGGTGTTGAAAAAATCCACGCCGAGTTCGGGTGGTTGCGCTTCGAGTTCGAGGAAGCAGGCGCCGGTGAGCGCGCCCTGCGCGCGGGCGCGGTCGGTCGCGAGCCGCATGACACCGCCGCCGCCGCCGGTGAGGACGCCGACATTCGGACCGATAAAACCGGTGAGTTTTTGCATGAGGCCCGTGATGCGGTCGGTGTCTTCCTGGGCGAGACCGACCGCGGAGCCGTAGAAGGCGAGGATGGTGGATTCCTGGAATTTCCGGCCGAGCTCTTCGCGCACGAAGAACCCGTGATCCTTTTTGAAGGTGTGCCGGTAGAGATCGCCCATGCCGACCGTGAACCAGTAAACCTCGATGCCCATGTCGTGATAGGTTTCGAGACGGCCGTGGGCGTTGGAAGAAAGGAAAAAGCCGTGGGTGCGCGAAGGCTGGCGGAAGATGATTCGCTTCAGTCGTAGTTCGGGCAGGCGGGTGAGCAGTTCGATGTGTTCGAGGAGATTCGGGAAATAATCGATGAGCAACGTGTCGGCCTCGGCTGGGGCGGCGTGGAGGGCTTCGACCACGGTGCGGTAGCCGCAGGTCTTGAGGTCGTCGGCCTTGGGTGCGGGTTTGCCGGAGGTGACGAGGAAAAGGCTCAGGTTCTCCATCTGGGCGCTCTGACCTTTCACGCTGATGCGGGTGCGGGGCAACGCGGCGGGCTCGGTCTTGTGCGGATGTTCGTCGAGACAGGTGTAGAGGTTTTGGGCGGTGGAGAGCAGGCGGGTGCGGCGTTTTTGGAGACTCTTGAAGCGCGTGTCTTCCTCCGGCGGCGCATGAAAAATCTCGACCGACACCATGGGGTTTACCACCGGCTGGTCGCCGGGGTTGTAGATTTCCAGCATGATGTTCGTGCCGAAGGTCTTGATCGGATCGAGCAGCACGGCGCTGGTGTGGATGCCGAAGTTGCCCTCGCCGCGATTGAGGAGAACGAAGTGTTCCTTCAAATACATCGAGCAGCTCGTGAGGACGCCCGATTGCGGCGGGATGGTGAGCATGTCGGTGTCATGGCGCACCTGGACCTTGTCGAGATAGGCGCGGCCGGCGTCGCCGCTCACGAGGCGCTCGAACTCGGGACGTTGCAGGCGGGGGTTGAGCGTGTAGCGCACACGGTGGGGCGTGAGGAATACGCGACCGTCGCGATCAATACTGATGGTGTTGGGCAGCTTGAGCTGGTTGGCTTTGATGGCGTCCCAGATTTCGGCGGTGGAGAGTTTTGCCTTTTCGGGGGCATAGAACAGCCGGCCCACGGGAGTGCCGATGCGCAGGAGTTTTTTCCAATAGGTCGCGTGGGGAAAACTGGTATCGAAGAGAAACGCGTCGGCCTCCATCACCAATCGCGAGGCATCGACGCGGGGTTCGCCGCGCACGATCATCTCGATGCCTATGCGGGCGAGGGTGCTGCGCTCGGTAAAATGCAGCGAGCCCAGGCGTGCCTTGAGAAAGTCGAGTTCCGCCGGGTGGCGCGGCCAAAAGGCGAGGGTCAGCCGGAGGCTGAGATCGTCCTTCTGCTTGATGGCGAGAATCTGTCCGTCCTGGCTCGTCCAAAAGGAGTCGGGTTGCATGGTGGGGAGGACTGACAATCAACGCCGACTTCGTGCCAGACACAAGGAACGAGTATGGGGTTGCCAACGACTGTGGCCAACGGCATCGCTATTATTTTACGGCACAAATCCCCTTGGGCCGTTTCTCTACTCAACCTCAACGCATGAAACTCATCTCCACGTTCAAGGCTGCCGTGCTTTCCCTCGGCGCCGTCGCCGTTCTTTCCGCCGCGGATGCTCCCGCCCCTGCCGCCACGGCTCCGGAAGCCGCCGCTCCCAAATTCACCGAGGCCCAGCTCCTCGAAACCTTCGGCTGGTTTGTCGGCCGTCGCATCGGCATGAGCGAACTCGGCTTCACCCCCGAGCAGACCGCCGCCGTCATCAAAGGCATCCAGGAGTCCGCCGCCGGCAAGGAATCCCCCTTCAAGATCGAGGAAGTCGGTCCTGAGCTCGACAAGTTCATGCAGGCCAAGCAGGCCGAATACACCGCCAAGCTGAAGGCCAAGAGCCAGGGTGAGAGCTCCAAGTTCTTCACCGAGATCAAGGCCAAGAAGGGTGTCATCGCTCTCCCGAGCGGCCTGTGCTACGAGATCGTCAAGGAAGGCACCGGTCCGTTCCCGAAGGCCACCGACACCGTGAAGGTTCACTATACCGGCACGCTGGTTGACGGCAAAAAGTTCGACAGCTCCGTTGATCGTGGCGAGCCCGCCGAGTTCCCTCTCAATGGCGTGATCCCCGGCTGGACCGAGGGCCTGCAAAAGATCAACAAGGGTGGTAAGATCAAACTCTACGTTCCCTCCGATCTCGCCTACGGTGACCAGGGCCGTCCGCCGACCATCCCTCCCGCCGCCACGCTGATCTTCGACGTCGAGCTGCTCGACATCAAGGAGACGCCCGCTCCCGCCGCCGCTCCTGCCGAGGCCGGTGCGCCTGCCGAAGCCGCCGCCCCTGCCGGCATGTAATCCGGTTCATTTGTTTTAATTCACGCCCTCCGCCAAAAGCGGAGGGCGTTTTTTTGCCCAAATGTGACACGCGACCGCACCCGCGGGATTGCGCGCGGGTGCGGAGTTCGTCACCAAGAGGGAACGCGTCGCATGAACATCGCCCTCGTCACCGAAACATTCCCGCCGGAGGTCAATGGCGTTGCCATGACGTTGAGCCGGCTGGTAGCCGGCATGAGATCGCGCGGTCACGATGTCGAGGTGGTGCGTCCCCGTCAGAAAATAGAAATCAAAAACAAGGGCACGAATGGTGCGCCGTCAGTCGATGATATGTTGGTGCCGGGCATGCCGATCCCGTTTTACAGCACGCTGCGCATGGGGTTGCCGGTCACCGGCCGATTAAAAACGCGCTGGCGTGCACGCCGGCCGGATGTCGTGCATGTGGCGACCGAGGGTCCTCTGGGTCTGGCGGCGCTCCGTGCCGCGCATTTGCTGGGGCTGCCGGTCACGTCGAGTTTTCACACGAATTTTCATCAATATGGCGGCCACTACGGCCTGCAGATCGGGCGAGATCTGGCGCTGCGCTACATGCGGTGGTTTCACAACCGCACGCGCTGCACGATGGTGCCGGCGTCGGACTTGAAGGCGCAGCTGGCGGAAGACGGCTTCGAGCGTCTCGAGGTGCTCGCGCGGGGAGTGGACGGGAAATTATTTTCCCCGACAAAGCGGAGTGACGAATTGAGGGCAACCTGGGGTGCGGGACCGGATGACCCTGTGGTGATTTATGTGGGGCGCATCGCGGCGGAGAAAAATCTGGCGCTCGCGGTGGAAGCGTTTTTGACGATGCAACAAGTGGAGCCGCGTGCGAAGTTTGTGCTCGTGGGCGACGGGCCGGAGCGCGAGCCGCTGACCAAGCGTCATCCGCAGTTTCACTATGCGGGAATGAAGCGCGGCGAGGAGCTGGCCGCGCATTATGCGTCGGCCGATGCGTTTGTTTTCCCGAGTGTCACGGAAACGTTTGGCAACGTCGTCACCGAGGCGTTGGCCAGCGGCCTCGTGGTGCTGGCCTACGACTATGCGGCCACCCGCGAGCATGTGCGGTCCGGAGAGAACGGATTCAGTGCGACGTTCGATGATCGTGAGGCATTTCTGAACGTCGCGCGCGAGGTGATGGCGAAACGCACGGAATGGCCGGCGATGCGCAAAGCGGCGCGGGCGACCGCGGAGGGCATCACGTGGGAGTCAATTTTCGACAAGTTTGAGACGGAACTGCGCTCGGCGGCAAAGGGCGGATTGTAACCTATTACAAACGGTCCACTGGCATCACCACGCAAGCGGATGTATCTTCCGGTCGTGGTCACGGGACCACATGACAGCTGACAGGTTGTTAGGTCAGGTTACGGTTAGAGAGCCAGTGACAGGTCAGTCCGATAGCAGGTCAGATGTCAGGTCAGTGACAGGTTAGGTTGCAGTCCAAAAGTTAAAAACTCAGTAGACTCCGCCAAAACCAAGACGAAGATAAGCGCCATTGCCGCGCGAGCGGGTTCGACCCGCACAATGATGAGCCTCCCCGATCCCGTTCGAGGAGGCTCAACTGTTTTAAGAATACGTGCGGCGGTCAGCTTTTCCGATTGTAGGATGATTTCGGCATGACCTTTTCCGGAGCGGCAGATTTGGTGCCGGCGCAGCAGTTTGTGCAGGTGCAGGTCTTGTTGCCATCCTTGTCGGTGGAGCAGCAGGAGCAATCGGCTTTGGCCGGCTTGGTCTGGGCTGCATCTTCGGCGCGCACGGTCGAAGAAAAGACGGCGGTTAAAAACAAAAGGGCGATCAGGGGGAGGGTTTTCATACGGCTAAAGGGGGATGTTAAAACGCCTCGTCGGGCAAGCATTGTCCGTTACGATTGCATGTGTGGACTGTGTGAATGGCCCGAGGAAAACCCACAAAGGTTTTACCAAACGAAAGAGAACGGCCGCGAATAAAGGCGGTCATGCTTTCTATGCGTTTTGGCGGCTTTCGATGGATTGTTTGCGGGCTCTCAGAGAAATGAGAACGCCTGAGATGTAGCAGAGATAGTAGCCCAGCGTGAGTCCGAATACCAAGAGCGTGAGTGGACTGTAATTGATGCCGGGGTCTGCGTTCGGGGACGTGTTGGGCGGCCAGGGGAGCGTGAAAAATCGATAGGCTACACGGGCGATCAAGAGCATCGAAATCGCGATGCCGAGGTATGCGTTGGGTGTGTAAAACCTTTCGCCGTCGGTGATCTCGAAGCGGGTGAGTTTATGTCCGACGAGGCCGACGGCGGCTCCGGCGACCAAGCCGCCTGCCAGCGGCCACAGGGAGCCACCGTTATGCAGCACCGAAAAGGAGACGAGCGCGAGGGCGAGTGCCATGATGCCCAGTGAAATTGGCATCCGTATGGGCCGCAGTTTTTGCCGGCCGACGCTCTGACGAAAACGACGGTAAAATCGCCATGCGATGAGGGGCACCAGAATGGCCGGGACCAGCTGTGCAGGAGTCATGGCGGTCAGCGTGTCTGCGCGGGGTAGCGGCGGAGGTCGAGGGTGTGACGGCCCTCGGGTGGGAAATCGATCTTCGGGACCCAGCGATGTTGGCCAAGCGTGTGCGGCCAGGATTCCCAGCGTTCGGTGAAACGCTGCACGGCGTCTTCGGGAGTGACGGGGCGTGTGGTGTAAGGCGTGCCGGCGGGGTTCCACACATGCCAGCGGGCGGCGGCGATCACCGTGAGGTTTTCCTTGTCGACCCATTCGATGAGCAAGGGGGCGTGCACGGGCACATGCGGATGAAGCGCGATGTTAAGGAAGAAGGCGCGATAACGGATGCCGGTCGCGGCGGCGGGCGCCGGGGAGTCGGCATCGAGCGCGCGGAATTCGCAGGGGTAGCCGTTGACGAGAAGGATGCCTTTTTCGAGGGCGACGGGGTCGCTCACGACGGCTTCGATGCGGTCCATGCTGGCGTCCACACTGCGCGAGGTGCCGGCGCCGTTGGGCTGTTCTCCGAGGAGCGGCCACGCTTCCAACGCCTGGCGGAAGGCGATGGTGTAAGTGACGGGCTTGGCTTTCTTGGTTTTGGCGGGAGCAGGGAGTGTGAAGGAAAACTCGCCGCACTTGGGGAAGCGGAATTCCCAGAGCGGGCGGAGCCACTCGGTCTCGAAGGGAATGCCGTGGGCGCGGAGGTCCGCGCAGATGGCGGACAGGTCCTGCCACACGAAGGCAGGCAGGAAGAATTTGTCGTGCAGCTCGCCGCCCCAGCGGATGAAAGGCGTCTTGAACGGATCGATGGCGAGACGGGCGAAGATGGCACGGATGAAAAGCGCGACAACGGACATCGCCTCGCGGTCGGGGTGAGTTTCAAAGGCGCGCAGTTCGACGAGACCGAGGCGGCCGTTGCCGGCGAAGGGATTCCAGAGCTTATCCACGCTGATCTCGGCGCGGTGAGTGTTGCCCGAGCGATCCATCAACAAATCGCGGAAGAGAAGATCGAAGAGGGCGAAGTTTTGAGGAGAGCCGAATTGCTCGGCGCCAGCGCAGGCGATTTCCAATTCGTAGAGGGCTTCGAAGGTGGATTCGTCGATGCGCGGCGCCTGCGAGCTGGGCCCCATGTATTGGCCGGTGAAGGTGTAACTGAGGGCCGGGTGATGTTGAAAGTAGCGGATCGCGGAAGGCAGCAGCGCGGGGAAGGCGAAGAAGGGCGACGCTAGGCCGAGGGGTCCGCCGAAGACGAGGTGGGCGCCGCCGCCGGTGCCGGTGGTGCGGCCGTTGAACTGGTGCTTGCGCGCGGTCATGCCGATTTTGTCGGCGGCGACGTAGAGACGTTCGAGCTGGCGGTCGTAGTCGGTCCAGTCGTTGCAGATGGAGAGATTGACTTCGATGACGCCGGGATCGGAGGCGAAGCCGATGGTGGGCAGGCGTGGATCGGTGGGCGGCGCGTAGCCGGCGAGGACGGCATCCTTGAGCTTGAGCGCGGCGAACACGCTCTCGATGGCGGCGACGAGGTGGAGGTAGGCGTCGAGGGTGAGCGGCGGGATGAAGATGGTGACGGCGCCGTTGAGGACCTCGACGGTGAGGGCGCGGCGGAGATTTTTTTCGCCGAGGCTGCCGAGAGGGAGGCGCAGGCCGATAAGGCTGTCGCCGGGAAAGAGGATGGCGGAGTCTTGTTTCAACGCGGCACGCCAGTCGTCGCTGATCCAGGAAGAGCCGTCATGATCAAGCGGGAGAACGAAGCCGGCGCCTGCTTCCGGCGTGACCGCATCATGCGTGGGGATGATACCGGCGACGGGAACGGCCAATTTTTTGGCGAGCGCGGTGATGACGGACTGCGTATGTTTGAGAGTGTGGCGACCTTTCTTGGTGTCGCCGCGCAGGCGCGTGATGTCTTTCCAGAGAGGGACGCCATCGGCGCGCCATTGGACGAGGAGGGCCCAGCGGGGAAGGGGTTCGCCGGGGTAGTGTTTGCCGGAGGTTTCGAGAATGACGGCGCCCGGGTAGGCGTCTTCGATGAGCTGGCGGGCGAAGCGGCGGGCGTAATCGAGTTTGGTAGGTCCGAGCGCGGCGGTATTCCACTCGGGGCCGGCGGGATCGTGGGGGATGAAGGTGGGCTCGCCCCCCATTGTCATGAGCACTCCGCTTTTGGCGAAAGTGGCTTCGACGGCGTCACCGCAGGTGCGGATCGCAGACCAAGTTGACGGACGGTAGGGGGCGCTCATGGGAGGGCGAATCAGGTGATTTTCTCAACGAGGACGCTGGCGGATAAAATGACGGGAACGGGAGTGGGATGATAGTAGGAACCCTGGATGGGGTTGATGCTTTCGGCGACGGCGGCGTGGGCCACGGGAATGAACGCGTCGTCACACCAAATCCCGTGGGTGGGGTCCAGACCTTTCCAGCCGCCGCCTGGGAGGTAGACCTCGGTCCAGGCGTGCATCGCTCCGGCCGAGGGGGAATCGGCCTCGGGATCGTAGAGGTAGCCGCTTACGAAACGTGCGGCGATGCCGAGCGTGCGACAGAGTTCGATAAAAAGAACGGCGTAGTCACGGCAGGAGCCGCTGCCGAGACGCAACGTGGTGAGTGACGGCTGAATGCCGCGTTCCTCGCGGCGCCGGTAGCGAAGCGTCTGATGGAGGAGAGTGTTGAGCGCGACGAGGAAGGGGACGGTTTCCTTGGGGCGATCGACGAAGTGCTCGTCGAGCCAGTTGAGCAGCCCGGCGCGTGTTTCAGGAAAGGGCGGGGCCAGGTAGGGGGTGAGGTTAAACGCGTGCAGCTCTTCGTATTCGAAGGGAAAGTTGAAGGCGTAGGGCTTCAGGATGAAATCGAAAGGGTTGGTGTCGAGTGTCTCGACCTCGAAGTCGGTGCGAATGGTCAGGGTGGGGGCGTGTTCCCAAAAATGCGCCCACGCGAGGCAGTTGTCGTAGTAATCGCGCGTCCAGATGACCTTGGCCTCGGGGCTGATATTGAAGGAGAAATGATTTACACGCAGAAGCGCATTTTCCCGGGGGCGCAGGTAGAGCAGATGCGGCGAGAAGCCGACTTCGTGTTCATAAGCGTAGCTCGTGCGGTGGGAAACGTGGATCTTCATTCAAAAAGGTGGTTAGCAGGTGTCGGGCCGCAGGAGGCGGCGACGACACTGGCAGGGAAACAGGTAATGGGCACAAAGCTAAGCCTTTTTCATGTTTGGCAATGGCCTGCGCGATGCATTGCCTGAGCGGACGCATGCAACCGGGCGGTGTTAATCTCTATCTTGTCGGCTTCATGGGCACGGGCAAGACCACGGTCGGTCGGGCTGTGGCCCATCGGCTGGGCTTTGGCCTGCTCGACAGCGACCATGAGATCGAAAGACAACAGGGTAAGACGATCCCGGAGATTTTCGCGACGGCGGGAGAGCCGGCGTTTCGTGCGATGGAGCGGGCTTTTATCGATGGCGGACATCCGGCGACCGGCACGGTGATCGCATGCGGAGGCGGACTCGTCGTGCAACCGGGCATGCTGGATGTGTTGAAACAAAAAGGCGTGGTCATATGCCTGCACGCCTCACTTGAAACGATTCTTCGCCGCACGCAGACGAATCGCAACCGGCCGCTGCTCGATGTGGAAAATCCGATGGATCGCATCCGTGCGCTCTACGCCGCACGCGAACCCATCTACAACCAGGCCGGCACGATCATTCTCACCGACGGACGCACGCTGGCCGACATCGTCTTGCACGTCATGCGTTCCTATCGGCGCGAGGCGGCGGATTTCACTCGTGCGCAGAAAGCTTCCGGACGATGACCGTGGATCGTGAGACGGTGCGGGCGCGGTTGCAGGCACTCGGATTTGACGAGGTGCGTTTCGCCCGGGTTGAGGCGGGTTTTGGTCCGGGGCTGCGCGCGTGGCTGGATGCCGGTTATCATGCCGACATGAACTGGATGGAACGCACCGTGGAGAAACGCGCCGACCCTGCGTTGGTGCTGCCGGGTGCACGGTCGGTGATCGTGCTCGGTGTCAACTATCTGCCCCCGGCGGGGACGGCGAAGCAGGCGGGGAAACCCGTGTGGGCGCGGTATGCGTTGCATGCCGATTATCACGACACGATCAGGGAAGCGCTTGTGCAGGCGGGGCGCGTGCTGGAGGAACTCGGCGGGGTTACGCAGGCCGGGTATCGTTACTACGTCGACACGGGGCCGGTGATCGAGCGCGGGTGGGCGGCGCGGTCGGGGATGGGATTCATCGGGAAGAACTCGATGTTGATCTCCCGGACGCACGGCAACTGGCTGTTTCTCTCGGCGATTTTAACGACGCTCGACTTCGACTCGGACGAGCCGGTGCGCAAAGACTCGACGGGTCGGGAGACAGAACCGGGTTTACTCTGCGGCAAGTGCACGCGGTGCATGGACGCGTGTCCCACGCAGGCGCTCCCCAAGCCGGGCGTAGTCGATGCCCGCCGGTGCATTTCCTACCAGACAATCGAGAACAAGGGCATCATCCCGCGGGAACTTCGCGAAGCCATCGGTAATCATCTCTACGGCTGTGATGTGTGCCTGGAAGTGTGCCCGTGGAATCGTTTCGCACAGGTCGGGCGGCGGATGCTGCTTTCGGCGCGCTACGATCTCGCGGAGCTGACCCTTCGCGAAATTCTGGAGCTGACGCCGGAACGGTTCGCGGAAGTTTTCCGGAAGACTGCGATCAAGCGCGTGAAGTTGGTCGGGCTGTTGCGCAACGCCTGTGTGGTGGCGGGCAACACCGGAGCACACGACTGTCTCGATGTGCTCGTGCGGTTGGCAGCGCATATGTCTCCCGTGGTGCGGGCGCATGCGGTCTGGGCCGTGCGGCGGCTGGGTGCCGGCGATCGGCTCGTGGCGGTGCGGGCCGTGGAGACCGATCCGATCGTGCTTACCGAACACACGGTGTGACGTATGTCCGGTAAGACGTAGGTTGGCGGCTACTGAATCACACAGGACGACACTTTGTCATCCGCGGTTGGGGTGAGCGTGGAGAGATCCGGGGAATCGGCGGTGAGGGTCCAGGAGTTTCCGGAGAAGTTGTCATCCTGATACAGAATGGCGGTCCAGCCGGCGGGGATTTTGAGCGAGGACGCCCAGTCGTTGGGCACGCCTTTGGCCGAGAGTTGCGCCAGGGTGTAGCTGCCCTTGGCCAGTGGCTGGCTCACGGTGCCGCCATAGTTGGCGTTTTGATAAAAGGTCACGCCTTCGCTGGGAGCCGCCAGCAGTCGGACTTCGGAATACTGCGTGCCGTCGCCGCTGTTGGTCGCGGCTGTGCCGGTCACGAGAATGCGATAGGTGGCATACGGCGTGGTGTTCCAGAAGTTGACGACGGAGCCCCAGGTCGATCGTGGGAGACCTTGCTGAAGTCCGGAGGGGCCGTTGTAGAGCAGGGTGAAGCCTCCGGCGCCGGCTTGCGTGGCATTGGATGCATTGGAGCCTTCGATGGTAATGCTTACGGGATCGCGCGCGGGCATGTCGTTCGCGGTGGCGAGCTGGAAGCCGTTTATCGCGGTGGCGCCGGCGGCCGGCGTGATGACAAAGCCGGTATTCACACCCTTCGGATTCGTGCCGTCCTGCGCCTTGTCGTAGTATTTGCTGCTGAGGTTGCCGTCGGTCAGCTTGGCGGAAGTTTCGCCCGTGCTGAAGTCGGTGCCGCTGATGGCGAGGGTGTTGGTGCCGCCCGCCACGGTTTGCTTGAGGGCGACGGTGGTATCGGTCGCCGAGAGGACGTTGTTACCCGGGAGGGTGTTCACCAGTGTGCCCAGCAAGGATGCTTCACTGTATTGGGTGCCGTCGCTGCTGGTGCCGCCTGCGGTGCTGGAGATCAGCACGCGGTAGGTTTTATAGGCCGTGGTGTTTGGGAAACTGGCGTAGAGGCCCAGGCTCTTGCGGTCTTGATTGGGCAACAGGCCGGCGGGGCCGGAGTAGATGAGGCTGAAGCCCGAGCCACCCGCCTGATCGGCGTTGGCGGCGTTGGAACCTTCGATGGTGATGAGGCGTGGATCGCGGTTGGGCATGTCGTTGCCGGTGGCAAGGAGGATGGCGGTGACGATGCTTGAGCCGAGTTTGGGCGTTACCACGAAGCCGGTGTGAACACCCTTGGGATAGGTGCCGTCCTGGGCCTTGTCATAGTGTTTGGTGTTTACGTTCCAATCGATGACCTTGGCGGCGGTTTCTCCGCTGCTGTAATCGGTGCCGACCACGGCGAGGACATTGGCGCTGCCGGGAGACGTCCATTTCACCGCCGCGATCGTGTCCTGTTGATAGAGGAGATCGTAGCCGCTCAGGTAGCCGGGCGAAAGGGTGGACATGTCGAGGACATCGACGGTGCGCGATGACGGTGTCACGACGAGATTGGTGATCTTTCCCGCGACGATGCTGCCTTGAATGGTGGTCTGGTAGGGCGCGTTCAACTTGAAGTCGCAGTCCCAGCCTTTGGGCCAAGCCGGAGCGAGCAGGATGCTTTTCCCGTCCACCTGCATGATCATCTGCTGGAGTCCGTTTTCGCCATTGCCGCCGTTGTCTTCGTCCGGCGTGTAGTCATGTCCGGACGCCCAGAACGCCTGGAATTTTTGGCGAGGATCTGTGCGCGTCAGATTGTAGAGGATTTTGCTTTTGGCGGTATCGGCCAATCCCACCATGGCGGCATGGATCGGGTCCTGGCCCCAACAACCGGATTGTCGGTCAATGCGGGCATTAAAAGAATCGAGCGCCATTTCGTAATTCGCCTTACCCAATCCATAAAGCCGGAAGGGATAAATGGCGTAGAGTTCGGGGTTCTCGCCGTTTTTCCGCGGTGCGGTCTGGTCGCCAGTGTAGGGAAGCAGCACCTGGGTGCCGTTGTTTGTCCCTATCGGCAGCGGGGGAATTTGTTGCTGCAGGGCGGTCCACGCGGAACGAGTGGTGCTATCCAGAATATTCGAAGGGAGCGCGAGGCCGCGTTGGAGAATCGCAGTCAGACCGGCGATGTCCGGCGCGGGGTTGTTGACCTTCCAATACGTCTCGATGGCGTTGTCGGGATTTAGGAGGAGTTTGCCTTGGGCGTCTCGGGCGAAGTGCTCGTTGAAAAACTGCAGCCCCGCTTTCATGATCGGGATAAGCTTCTGTTGGGCAAAGGCGGTGTCGCCCGTATAGTCGTAGTAATCGAGCATCATCATGCTCAGTTCCAGGGTGGGCGTGAAATAATGGAGCGTGAAGTTTTCCGGCGCGTCGGGTCCGGCATACTGTAAGCCGCCCCAATAGGGGGCCGTCTCGGCGAAATAGGCGCCGCCGTGGCCGTAGTAGCCGGTGACTTGGGCCGCATTGGGCGCGACCTGCGCCGCATACATGTCGAACAGCGGTCGCATGATGTCGAAGTCGCCTGCCATCAAGCGCGGCCAATACATGGCGCGCGTGTTTTGAAACCAATATTGGCCGCCCCAGGTGCGATAGTCGGCATCGACCGCCATCGTGGTGGTGTTCGACGCCAGCGCGGGGTTGTCCACGACGAAAATGGAGCCGTTGAACTTGATCGGATAAGCGCCGCGGCCACCGCAGGCGGTGACGAAGCGTTGCAGCACATAACCCTCGGTCGTGGCCGTGGCGTCGGTATCGCCGTGCACAAACACCCAGCTGCGATTCCAGAATTGGTTCCACCATGTCTGGTGCGCGGTGCGGGTGGTTTCGAGATTGAGCGATTCGATCTGGACGATCTGCGTGTCCAGTTGTGACTGCCACTGGGCGACGGGCGCAGTGGCGGTAGTGAGCGGATAAATGGAGATGAGCTGCGAGGTGACCGGCGTCGAGGAGGAGAGGGTGGTGTCGTTTACCCGGGTCATGCCGGCGCCTTTGATGATGGCGCCGAAGGTCCGGTTCGCCACATGGGAATCGGCGGTTGCGGAATTCCGGTGATACCAGCCGATGCGTCCGGTTTGGCCGGTGAGCGTGACTTCTTCAGATCCGGTGCGCCAGTTGTTTGCCAAGGCGGTCACGGTGGTGGCGGTCGGCGACGAGACTTCCACGCGGATGACGGGATTGTTGGCGTCGACCCAGACTCGCAGGGTCGTGGTGTTTTCCTGGATGACGATCTCGCCGGTGCGCAGTTTGAGCACTTGGGTGAATGGTGTGACGGCGGGGCGCGGGTTAAGACTTACTTTTACGGCGCCTATCTTCATGAGGCCTTTGGAGCCTTGGACGGAGTCGGACCAGGCGTCCGTTTTTCCGATGTAGAAATCAAGGTCGCCGTTGGCTTCGACCCATACGTTAAGGCCGATGTCGCCATTGCCGATAGGCATGGACTGCGCGGAGGTAGGCCCAGGCTCGGTCCAGCTGACGTTGCAGGCGTCGAGACTGGTGTTGAGATCGAAGCTGCTTTGTCCAAAAAGCGGCACGCTGGCCGCGATGATTGTGGCGATGGCAAGGGCTCCCTTTTTAAGGAGCCGGGAGTGACGGGGGATTCTCATGACAGGGGCGGATTTTGGGGAATGCCACGGTCCGACGTATCACGAAGTGAGGAGGGTTTTTATCAGACGGCCGAAGAGATGCTTCGGCAGTGGGGATGAGTCTGTTCAGGGAGTGAACAAGTTCATCGAACAGATTCGCTTCGCAGTGGGGTGGCCGGGGTAGGCCGGAGCGTCTTTTTTACTGTGATATGGTCAATCATTAACGATCTAAATAAATCATATTCTATCTTTTTTAACCATCATGTGGACACGTGTCGTTTGATTTTGAGGGCTTCACGATTCTGAAGTGTGCCGTCCGACGACCTAAAATGAGAAGCGCCCTG
>Ga0310811_10000243_pt1 | contig 78378 bp, 80 predicted proteins | sample YCmetagenome_FD_207642 | JGI IMG/M metagenome (GOLD analysis project Ga0310811, IMG submission 207642) | Soil microbial communities from experimental microcosm in Duke University, North Carolina, United States - YC | ecosystem: Engineered > Artificial ecosystem > Soil microcosm > Unclassified ... | reverse complement strand
GCGGGGGGCTGCATAGGCGACATCGTGCCGCCGCCTGGCGCCATGGGAGACGGCGTGGTTTGAGCGCAGGCGATGCCACCGGCGACGATGAAAGCGGCCGTAGCCAGCCAAAGGGAACGCATTTCCAATCTCCTTTTTATGAATTGTCCATAAGGGGGCAAAACCAAGGTGGGCGGCAGGAGGACGTGAGCAAGGCGCTTTGTCTCTCCCCGACATTAAACACTCGTCATTGCAGCCTTGGGGCGATATGGCTTGCCGGAACATCGCGCCGTGATGGGATCGGGCGCAGGGTCTCGTGGGGGCGGCGTGAAATTTGGGGGCATCGTGACGGCGGTTTTGGCCTTGAGCCTATGCGCCCGCGCGCAGGCGGCGATTCCGCCCGCCCAGGCCTGCGCCGCGGCCGGCCGCGGCGCCGAGATGGAAGCCGCGTTGCCGGCCGACCTGCTGCTCTCGATCGGCCTGGTGGAAAGCGGCCGCGCCGACGCTCTGACCGGGCGCGTCACGGCCTGGCCCTGGACCGTGAATGTCGATGGCGTGGGCCGGTTCTTCCCCGATGAGGGGGCGGCGATCCTGTTTGTGCGGCTGGCCGAAGCGTCCGGCGCGCGGGACGTCGATGTCGGCTGTTTCCAGGTCAGCCTGACCGACCACCAAGATGCTTTCGCCACCCTGGCCGACGCGTTCGACCCGGTGCAAAATGCCGCCTACGCGGCCGGCTTCCTGCGCCGCCTGCAAAGCCGCACCGGCTCCTGGGACAGCGCCATTGCCGACTACCATTCCGCCACCCCGGATCTCGGTCTGCCCTACGAGCGTCGCGTGCTCGCAGTGTGGCATGGAAAAGGCGCGGCTGCGCCGGACGCCGAAGCGGCGGACCCGTTCGTGATCCTGCAATCCCGCGCGGCAAGGCAGGTGCATGTGTACACCATCGACGATCCGGCAACGGCCGGCCTGCCCAAGGTGATCACGCCGTAGGGAAAAAAGTAATAAGGGAAGGAAGCGCTTCTTTTTTGAAAAAAAGAAGCAAAAAACTTTTTTAAACTTAGGCCGTGCTGGTTTCACCGCCACTGGCCCAGCGTAACCAAAAGTTTTTGCACGCTTTTTTCAAAAAGCGCCGCTTTCTTCCTCAATAAAAAAGGGGCCGAAGCCCCCTTTTCGTTTAGATTTCCAGCAGCATACGGCGCGGGTCTTCCAGGCTTTCCTTCACGCGCACCAGGAAGGACACGGCCTCGCGCCCGTCGATGATGCGGTGGTCGTATGAGACCGCCAGATACATCATCGGCCGGATCTCGATCTTGCCGGCGACCACGACCGGACGTTCCTGAATCTTGTGCATGCCCAGAATGGCCGATTGCGGCGGGTTGAGGATCGGCGTGCTCATCAGCGAGCCGTACACGCCGCCATTGGTGATCGAGAACGTGCCGCCGGACAGTTCTTCCAGCTTCAGCGTGCCGTCTTTGGCGCGCTTGGCGAAGCCGGCGATCTCGGCCTCGATCTCGGCCAGGGATTTCCGATCGGCGTCGCGGATCACCGGCACCACCAGCCCGTTGGCGCCGCCGACGGCGATGCCCATGTTCACGAACTTCTTGTAGACGATGTCGTCGCCTTCGATCTCGGCGTTCACCGCCGGGAATTCAGCCAGCGCGGCGCACACGGCCCTCACGAAGAAGCCGTTGAAGCCGAGGCGGATGCCCTTGTGCTTCTTTTCGAAGGCGTCGCGATATTCGCTGCGCAACGCCATGATGGCGCTCATGTCGACCTCGTTGAACGTGGTCAGCATGGCGGCGGTGTTCTGCGCGTCCTTGAGGCGCGCGGCGATGGTCTTGCGCAGGCGCGTCATCTTCACGCGCTCTTCGCGCACGTCCGGGGCACGCGGCGCCTTGGGCGCCGCCGGGGCCGGGGCGGCGGCCGGCTTGTTCACGAAGGCCAGCACATCGCCCTTGGAGATGCGGTTGTCCTTGGCGGTGCCGGGGCCGATATCGGTGGCGGAGAGGTTGCGCTCTTCCATCAGCTTGGCGGCGGCCGGCAGGGGCGCCGGGCCGGGGCGGGGCACCGGGCCGGACGGGGCCGGCGGCGGGTTGACGCCGACGGTCGGGGCTGCGGCATGAACCGGCGCCTTGGCCGCGCCCGGCGCGGCGGCAGCGCCGGCGCCGCCGACACGGCCGAGCAGCGCGCCGACCTCGACCTCCGCCCCTTCAGGGGCGACGATTTCGGCAATCACGCCGGCCTGCGGCGCGTTCACCTCGACGGTGACTTTGTCCGTTTCCAGCTCGACCACGGGTTCGTCGGCGGCAACGGTCTCGCCGGCTTTCTTGATCCAGCGCGCGATGGTCGCGCTGGTGACGCTTTCGCCCAGTGTCGGGACGGTGATGTCGGCAGCCATAGATGCTCCTCAGTTTTTTGAGCCACGTCGAAGGAAATTTTGGGGGTGGCGTTGACGGGTCAGACCGTCAACGCCGCGTCGACCAATGCCGCCTGTTCGGTGGCATGGGTCTTGGCGAGGCCGGTGGCGGGGCTCGCCGCAGCCTTGCGTCCGATATAGCGGGGGCGTTTGGCGACGCCGTCCAGGCAGGACAGCACCGCTTCGATCCGCCGGTCCACGAAGGTCCAGCCGCCGTTATTCTCCGGCTCTTCCTGGCACCACACGATTTCGGCCTTGCTGTAGGCCTCGATTGCGGATTTCAGGGATTTGGCCGGGAACGGGTAGAACTGTTCCAGCCGCACCAGCGCGACATCCTTGATGCCGCGCTCGCGCCGCTCGGCCAGCAGGTCGTAATAGACCTTGCCCGAGCAGATCACGACGCGCTTCACCTGCTCCGGCGCCACCAGCTGGTCGGTCTCGGGGATCACGAACTTGAAGCTGGAGCCGTTGGTCATCTCGTCCAGCGTGGAGACTGCCAGCTTGTGCCGCAGCAGCGATTTCGGCGTCATCAGCACCAGCGGCTTGCGGAAGTTGCGCTTCAGCTGCCGGCGCAAAGCGTGGAAATAATTGGCCGGGGTGGTGAGGTTGCACACCGTCATATTGTGCTCGGCGCAGAGCTGCAAATAGCGCTCCAGACGGGCGGAGGAGTGCTCCGGCCCCTGGCCTTCCTGGCCATGCGGCAGCAGCAGCGTGAGGCCGCACATGCGCAGCCACTTGGTCTCGCCCGAGGCCAGGAACTGGTCGATGATCACCTGCGCGCCGTTAGCGAAATCGCCGAACTGCGCTTCCCACAGCACCAGCACGCCGGGGTCGGCGATGGCGTAGCCATATTCGAAGCCGAGCACGCCGGCTTCCGAGAGCAGGGAGTTGAAGATCTCGATGCGCGACTGGCCTTCGCGGATATTGTTCAGCGGCACGTATTCATGCTGGTTGGACTGGTCGACCAGCACCGCATGGCGCTGGCTGAAGGTGCCGCGCTGGCAATCCTCGCCGGAGAGCCGCACGCGGTGGCCGTCGAGCATCAGCGTGCCGAAGGCCAGCGCCTCGCCGGTCGCCCAGTCGATGCCGGCGCCGGTGTCGATCATCTGCTTCTTGGCTTCGAGCTGGCGCAGGATCTTCGGGTTGATATCGAAGTTCTCAGGCACCTTCGACAAAGCAGCGCCCACGTCGCGGAGTTGCTCGAGCGGGGCGGCGGTGGCCTCTTCGATCTGCTCGGCCTCATCGTCGGCCTCGTTCAGCCCGGCCCAATGGCCTTCCAGCCAGTCGGCTTTGTTCACCTTGTAGGATTTCGCCCCTTCATAGGCTTCTTCCAGCGTCTGGTTGTAGTCGGCGGCCAGCTTCTCGGCGGTGGCGGCGGGCACGCTGCCTTCGGCGGCCAGATGCTCGGCATAGAGCGCCCGGGTGGTCTTCAAAGCGCGGATCGACTTGTACATCAGCGGCTGGGTGAAGGCCGGCTCGTCATTCTCGTTATGGCCATGGCGGCGGTAGCAGACCAGGTCGATGACCACGTCCACCGCGAATTCCATGCGGAACTCGGTGGCGACGCGGGCCGCGAACACCACGGCTTCCGGATTGTCGCCGTTCACGTGCAGAATCGGCGATTGCACGGATTTCGCCACGTCGGTGCAATACAGGCCGGAGAAGGCATGCGCCGGAATGGTGGTGAAGCCGATCTGGTTGTTGACCACCAGATGGATCGAGCCGCCGGTGCGGTAGCCGATCAGCTGGCTCATCGCCAGGGTTTCATAAACCAGGCCCTGGCCGGCGAAGGCGGCGTCGCCATGCATGATGACGCCCATGGCTTTGCGCCGCGTCTTGGTGTCGCCCATCATGTCCTGGCGGGCGCGGATCTTGCCCACCACCACCGGGTCCACCGCCTCAAGATGCGAGGGGTTGGGCTGCAGCGCCAGATGCACCTGGTTGCCTTTGATGACCACGTCGGTCGAGGTGCCGAGATGGTATTTCACGTCGCCGGACCCTTGCACGTCCTCAGGCTTGGCGCTGGCGCCGCCGAATTCGCTGAACAGAGCGGTCAGCGGCTTCTTGACGATGTTGACCAGGGTGTTGAGGCGGCCGCGATGCGGCATGCCGATGGCGATTTCCTTGACGCCATGGTCGGCGGAGGTTTCGATGATGGCGTGCAGCGCGGGAATGGTGCTCTCGCCGCCCTCCAGGCCGAAACGCTTGGTGCCGACATAGCGGCGCTGGCAGAAGGTCTCGAAACTGTCCGCCTCGGTCAGCTGGCGCAGGATCTTTTCCTTGTCCTGCGCGGTGAAGGCGGCGCGCCAGGGCGCGCCTTCCATGCGCTGCTGCAGCCAGGCCTTTTGCGTCGGGTCCTGGATATGCATGAATTCCAGGCCGATCGGGCCGCAATAGCTGGCGCGCAGGATCTCCAGGATCTCGCGCATGGTCGCGGTTTCGCGGCCGAGCACGCCGTCGATGAAAATCGGCCGGTCCATGTCGGCTTCGGTGAAGCCGTAGGTCGCGGGGTCGAGCTCGACATGATAGGCGGGCTGCTTCAGGCCCAGCGGGTCGAGCTGCGCCTGCAGGTGGCCGCGCACCCGGTAGACGCGGATCAGCATCAGCGCGCGGATGGAATCCAAGGTCGCGGCGCGGGTATCGGCGGTCTGCGGAGCGGGTTTGGCGGCGCCGGAGGGGGCCGCTTGCGCTTCGAAGGCCGCCGGGCGCGGCGCCCAGGAGGCGCCGGAGGCGTCGGTCAGGACCGCTTTGGCCTCATCGTCGAGCGCGGCGAACAGAGCGGCGAAATCGCCGTCCACTGAAGTCGGGTCGGTGACCCATTTCGCGTAAAGCTGAGCGATAAACTGCGCGTTCGCGCCATTCATGGCAGTTGCGATGACGTCTACACCGGCCATAGCAAACCTATCCTCCGTTGAAGCCTACAGACCCGCCGGTTCGGCCGGCGATGGGCGGAATGCCCGTTGCGAGTTTGCGGTGGGCGCGCTCATCCTGTGCGCACAGCTGCGCACGCTCATCCAGCTGCGCATATAAGCCAATAGGAAGCGCCGATCGCGGCCTAAGGAAAAGGGGCAGGGTTGTTACGCCTGCATGAGTTCTCATGCGTTGCGTAAAAACCTCTGCCCCATTGTTAAGGCTCACTGGATGAACAGCCTGGAGCACAATCGTTTGGGCCGATCATGCTCCATTTTCGTCAGCAAACCTCTCCGTCGTTCTAACCGCGCAGCGCCTTGACCATGGTGCTACCGAGGGCCGCCGGGCTGTCGGCGACCAGAATGCCGGCCTCCTTCATGGCGGCGATCTTGGCTTCGGCGGTGTCCTTGCCGCCGGAGATCACGGCGCCGGCATGGCCCATGCGGCGGCCGGGCGGGGCGGTGACACCGGCGATGAACCCGACGGTCGGCTTCTTGATCTTGTGCTTGGCGAGGAATTCCGCCGCGTCGATCTCCGAGGGGCCACCGATCTCGCCGATCATGATGATCGCCTGGGTCTCATCGTCATGCAGGAACCGGTCCAGCACCTCGATGAAGTCGAGCCCCTTCACCGGGTCGCCGCCGATGCCGACGCAGGAGGACTGGCCGAGTCCGGCCGCCGTGGTCTGCGCCACGGCCTCATAGGTCAGGGTGCCGGAACGCGAGACGATGCCGATCGAGCCGCGCTTGTGAATATGCCCAGGCATGATGCCGATCTTGCATTCGTCCGGGGTAATGACGCCCGGGCAGTTCGGGCCGACCAGGGTCGATTTCGAGCCGGTCAAGGCCCGCTTGACCCGCACCATGTCCAGCACCGGGATGCCCTCGGTGATGCAGACGATCAGCTCGACGCCGGCATCGATGGCTTCCAGGATCGAATCGGCGGCGAACGGCGGCGGCACATAGATGGCCGAGGCGTTGGCGCCGGTGGCTTTCACCGCGTCGCCGACCGTGTCGAACACCGGCAGGTCGAGATGCTTCTGGCCGCCTTTGCCCGGGGTGACGCCGCCGACCACCTTGGTGCCGTAGGCCAGAGCCTGCTCGGAGTGGAAGGTGCCCTGCGCGCCGGTGAAGCCCTGGGTGATGACCTTGGTGTTCTTATTGACGAGAATGGCCATTTATGCGGCCTCCTTCACGGCTTTGACAATTTTTTCAGCGGCGTCGGCCAGGTTGTCGGCCGGGATGATCGGCAGGCCGGATTTCGCCATGATGTCCTTGCCAAGCTGCACGTTGGTGCCTTCCAGACGCACCACCAGCGGCACCGAGAGCGAGATCTCGCGCGCGGCGGCGATCACGCCTTCGGCGATCACGTCGCAGCGCATGATGCCGCCGAAGATGTTGACGAGAATGCCTTCGACATTCGGGTCGGAAAGGATGATCTTGAAGGCCGCGGTGACGCGCTCCTTGGTGGCGCCGCCGCCGACATCGAGGAAGTTCGCCGGCTGCGCGCCGTAGAGCTTGATGATGTCCATGGTCGCCATGGCCAGGCCCGCGCCGTTCACCATGCAGCCGATATTGCCTTCCAGCGCCACATAAGAGAGCGAGTGCTTGTTGGCTTCCAGCTCCTTGGGATCTTCCTCGGATTCGTCACGGAGTTTTTCAATCTCCGGGTGGCGGTACAAGGCGTTGTCGTCGAAGCTCACCTTGGCGTCGAGCGCGTAAATCTCACCCGCGCCGGTGACGACCAGCGGGTTGATCTCGACGATCGCGCAATCGAGCGCCACGAACGCCTGGTACATGGCGGTGACGAACTTGGTGAAAGTGGCGATCTGCTTGCCCTCGAGGCCGAGGCCGAAGGCGAGCTTGCGGGCATGGAAGGGGGAGATGCCGGAGGCCGGGTCGATCGGCGCGCGGAGGATTTTCTCCGGGCTGTGCGCGGCCACGTCTTCAATCTCCATGCCGCCCTCGGTGGAGGCGACGATCACCACTTCGGAGACCGAGCGGTCGATCAGCAGGGAGAGATACAGCTCGCGCTTGATGTCGCAGCCGGCTTCGACATAGACGCGGCGGACCAGGCGCCCGGCCGCGCCGGTCTGCTTGGTGATCAGCGTGTGGCCGATCATCGCCGCCGCGGCGTCGCGCACCTCGTCGAGCGACTTGGCGAGGCGGACGCCGCCTTTGCCGTTGGGATCGTTCTTGAATTTGCCCGCACCGCGGCCGCCGGCATGAATCTGGGATTTGACCACATAGACGGGGCCGGGGAGCTTCTTCGCGGCTTCCACCGCCTCTTCGGGGGTCCAGGCGACGTGGCCGTCAAGCACTGCCACGCCATAGGCCTTAAGCAGTTCCTTGCCTTGATACTCATGTATATTCATTTGGACAGAGCCTACCTTTTCGCTGCAGGTTACCGTGGCGTCGCTGGGCGTGCTACTCCAATCGCCGGGGCCCGGCAAGAACGGTGTTGCAGTGCGACAGGCTTTTTAACGCCATGACATGCACTGGAGTGCAGGTCTCACTGGCCATCGGGGCTCCCGAGGAACCAGTGTTTTCAGCGGCCTGCGGGTCTTCGCGGGGCGGCAGGAGGGCGCGGGGCGCGCCCCTCAGGTCAGATGCGGCAGCTGCAGATAGGTGTCGCTCTGCATCTCCTCGAGTCGTGATGCGGTGCGCTCGAAGATCGAAGCGCCCTCGCCGGCGCGGTACAATTCATCAGGCAGTGCGGCGGCCGAGGCATAGAGCTTGACCCGGTGCTCGTACAACGCGTCGATCAGCGTCACGAAGCGCCGCGCCTCGTCGAAATTGTCGGGGGAGAGGCGGGGGACGCCGTCGATCAGCACGGTCTTGTAATGCGTGGCGATGGCGAGATAGTCGCCCGGGCCGAGCGGCTGGCCGCAAAGCGCCTGGAAATCGAAGCGGGCGGCATCCGGGGTGCTCAGCGGCACGGTGAGATTCCGGCCGGCGACCACCAGATGCTCGGGCCGCGGCGGCACATCGCCGGCAAGCGTGGCGAAAACCTCGTCCAAGGCGGCGTCGGCCCGCCGGTCGGCGGGCACGTACCAAGCCTTCATGCCGTGCAGCCGGTCGCGCCGGTAGTCGCGTTGCGAATCGAGCACGAGCACATCGAGATTGTTTTTCAGCAGCGCGATGAAGGGCAGGAAGGCGTCGCGCCCCGGTTTGCCCTTGTAGAGATCATCTGGAAGCGTGTTAGAGGTCGCGACCACCACCACGGCGCGCGCGAACAGAGCTTCGAACAGCCGCCCGAGGATCATCGCATCGACGATGTCATGCACCTGGAATTCGTCGAAGCAGAGCAAAGCGGCTTCCGCGGCGATCTCGTCGGCAAGCGGCGGAATCGGGTCGTCGATGTCCGGATTGTCGCGCTTGAGGGCATGGAAACGGCGATGCGTATCCTGCATGAATTCATGAAAATGAATGCGCTTTTTGCGCGGCACTTCGGCGGCGGCGAAGAACAAATCCATCAGCATCGACTTGCCGCGGCCGACATCGCCGACCAGATACAGCCCCATCGGCCGGTCCTGCACCTCTTCCACCGGCTTGCGGCGCAGCAGCCGGGCCATCCAGCCGTTCGGCGGTGCCTTGGGCGGTGGGTCGTAACCGCGCAGCTTCGCCCACAAAGCCTGCAGCCGTTCCGCCGCGCTGGCCTGGGCGGGGTCCGAGACGATAAGCCCGGCGGCGATGCGGGCACGATATTCCGGGATAACCCCGGGCTGCGGGGGGGAAACGCTGGACATGCGCTTGCCGGATACCGCAGAGGGTTGTGCGGTGCAATAACGGCCCTATCTCTTGACCGTTTAATTGACGGCAAGCACGCCGTCTAATACGGATTGACCATCATGGACATTTTCGATTTCGACATGCTGCGCGCCACGCCGGTCTCGAACGACCCGTTTGCGCATATCGTCCTGCCCCGCTTCATCAAACCGTCGGCGTTGGCTGAGGTCGTGGGGGCGCTGCCGGCCATGCGCGCGCGCGGCAGCTTTCCGATCGGGGCGCTGAGCCTCAAGCCGGCCGCGAAGGAAATGGTCGCCGGACTCGAGGGCGCCACCTTCCGCAGCATCATCGCCGAGAAATTCGGCCTGGAGCTGGACGGCGCGCCGGTGATGAGCACGCTGCGCGGCAATTCCGGCGAGAAGGATGGCCAGATCCATACCGACTCGGTCGCCAAGCGCGTCACCATCCTGCTGTACCTGAACCCCGGCAACGGTGAAGCCTGGGCGCAGCAAAAAGGCTGCCTGCGCCTGCTGCGCAACAACACCGACCTGGAAAATTACGCGGTGGAAGTGCCGCCGGTGGACGGCACGCTGCTGGTCTTCCCCAACGGGCCGACCACGTTCCACGGGCATAAGCAGTTCGTCGGCCAGCGCTACGTGCTGCAGATGAACTACATGACCACCAGCACCAAGGCGAAAGCCGAGATGCGCCGCCACCACGTGTCGGCCTTCATCAAGCGCCTGACCCGGGCGGCTTAGAACAAGTAAGAAAGCAGGCGCTTTTTGAAAAAAGCGCCGCAAAAACTTTTTTTACGCTGGGCCATGGGCGTTGTCGCCGCCACAGCCCATGGCCCAGCATAACAAAGTTTTTTTGCTACTTTTTGTTCACAAAAAGTAGCGCTTCCTTTTGCTTAATCTTGCCTGAGTCGCCTCAGCTTCTCGGGTGCGATTTCGAGAAACAATGTCGCCCCCGGGATAAACCGCTCCGGGGTATTTTCGGTCTGCACGACCACAGGCTGGGGCATGGCGCATTCCAGGCGCAGCCCGCCGCCATTGGGCCGGACGCGGACGATGCGAGCCTCCCGGCCGTTGGCGGCGACGCGGAAATCCGTGCTGCGGGCGGCGAACCAGGTTTGTCCTTCCTGCCAGATATTTTCGAACCCGAGCAGTTCGGCGGCGGCGATGCTGCCGGGGTCTGCGAAGAGGTTGCGCGGCGTGTCCTCGCGGATGATTTTGTGCCCCGCGAGCAGCACCATCCAGTCGGCGAGGCCGGCGAGGCCGGGGTCATGCGTGGCCGCCAGGGCCGGCACGCCGCGCGCGGCCAACGTGTCGATCAGCCAGGTGAAAGTGGCGTCGCGGGTGACGGCGTCGAGCCCGCTGGAGGGTTCGTCGAGCAGCAGCAATTTCGGGCGGTGGGCGAGGGCACGGGCCAGGGCGATGCGTTGCGCCTGGCCGCCGGAAAGCTGCGTCGCGGGGCGCGCGGCGAATTCGAGCAGGCCGAGTTCATTGAGCAGGGCCCGGGCGCGGTCGAACCGGTCGCGGCCGCGCAGCGGATAAGCGACATTTTCCAGCACGCTGAGATGCGGAAACAAGGCCGCGTTCTGCGGCAGATAACCGACCTCGCGTGCCTCCGGCGGCAGCCCCGACCAGGGCGTGCCGGTGGCGTGGTTGAGCCCGGCCAGCGCCTTGATCAGCGAGGATTTGCCGGCGCCGGAGCGGCCGAGCAAAGCGGTGAAGCCGCGGATCTCAAAACGCGCATGCAGAGCGACCGGCTGGGTCAGGCGGTAATCGACGGCGACAGGAATCATCGGGAACCCAGGTTCAAGAAAGAAGCCGCTTTTTGAAAAAAGCGGCGCAAAAACTTTTGTTATGCTGGGCCTGAGGCTGTATCAGCGCCAACGCCCATGACCCAGCATAACAAAGTTTTTTTGCTACTTTTTGTTCACAAAAAGTAGCCTTGCTTTCCTTCCTTAAGCCGGCCGGCGGCGGGCGCGCAAACCCAGCCACAGCGGCGCCGGCAGGGTGGCGAGCAGGAAGGTTGCGACCAGCGGGAACACCGCCTGAATGCCGAGATCCTGCACGTCGGTCCAAAGCTGCACCGGCATGCCGGCGGGGAAATAGGCGATGATCAGCACCACGCCGAATTCGCCCAGTGCCCGCACCCAGCATAAGGCCAAAGCGGCGGCGAGGCCGCGCTGCGCCAGCGGCAGGGTGACGCGGAAGAACACGCGCAGCTGCGTATCGCCGAGCGTGCGGGCAACTCGTTCATATTCGGTGGGCACTTCGACGAAGGCGGAGCGCGCCGTCAGCACATAGGTCGGCAGGGCGGAATACAGCGCCGCGAGCACGAAGGCGGCGGGGCTGTTGGTAAGCACGAGCCCGATGCGGGCGAAGAATTCACCGGCCGGGGCGGCGGGGCCGAACACGGTGGCGAGCAGGATGCCCAGCGCCAGGGTCGGCATCAGCATCGGGATCAGCACCAGCGCTTCGGCGATTGTGCTGATCCGCCCGGGCGTGCGGGCGAGATAGAAAGCCAACGGCGTGCCGATCAGCGCGATCATCGTCACCGCGACGGCGCCGCCGGCAAGCGAGGTGACGATGGCCCACAGATCCGCACCTGACAGATCCGCAGGGTTCCAGTCGCCGCCGGTCAGCAGGCCGAACAGCGGCGCCGAGAGAAAGGCCAGCACCAGCAGGAGCAGTGCCGGCCTGGCGCAGGACCAGAAAATCAGATCGAGGGTCCTTTGGCGGGGTCGTAGCCGTATTTCGCGAACAGCGCCTGGCCTTGCGGGCTCGTCAGGAATTTCACATAGGAATCCGCTTCTTGCGGGTGCTGCGCGTTTTTCAGCGCGGTCGCGTAATAGACCAGCGGGGTCGGGTGGACCGTCTTGGTCTTGCCGGCGATGGTCAGCGTCAGCTTGGCATGGGAATACCAGCCCTTCTGGTCGGCCGGGTCGGAAAAATTGATCTCGGGCGGCAGAACGATGAAGGGCAGATGCTGCGAGACCACCGCGCTTTCATAGCCGATCGTGGCGTCGATCTGGCCTTCCTGCAGCCGGGCCAGCAGCGAGGGTTCGGTGAAGATCTGTGCCGGATTGATCGCCGGGCCCGCGACCTTCTGCGCCAGGCCGGGTTGCTTGTAGTATTTCTCGGCAAGCTGCAGGGCGAACAACACATATTGGCCCTGCGGGTCGACCCGCGGGTCGGTGCGGCCGATGCGCAGCCCCGGGGTCAGCAGGAGCTGCGCGACGTCGGCGCCCGGCTTGGCGAATTGCGCGGCGAATTTGGAGGCCGGGGAATAGGCCAGAACGATGGCGGAGCTGGCGACCGGCACCGCGCCTTTCGCCAGGCCGGCGGCCTCGACGACTTTGATCGGCGGGGCGGAGACTGAGACGAACACGTCCGGGTTGATGCTCTTGGCGGTGATCAGATGCGCCAGCGCCATTGCCGCTTCGCCGGTGCCGTGCACGGTCGTGCCGGTCTTGGCGGTGAAAGCGGGGGCGATGCCGCGATCCATCAGCGCGCCCATCGAGCCGGCAAAAACCACCGTAACGGAGGACGTCTGCGTTTGCGCCTGCGCCGCGCCGATGCCGGCGCCCACAGCGATCAGGGAGGCCGCGGCGGCGATCAGCCAGCGGCGCGGCGTGTGCGGATTCGGCATAAGCGATTTGGACATGAGGGTCTCCGATATGTTAACAAAGCGATATCCCTGGAGAGATATATCGTCAATCCGCCGCTTTCGTGCTTCTGATGGGGCATGACGGAGACGACAAACCAAAGCGGTTTCACCTTGCGCATCCGGCTCGCCGCGGGCGGCGAGCTGGTGATGGGGCCCGGCCGTGCCGATCTGCTGGAGCTCATCCAGACCACCGGCTCGATCGCCGCGGCGGGCCGCGAGATGGGCATGAGTTATAAACGCGCCTGGGCGCTGGTGGAGACGATGAACGGGTTGTTTCGCGCGCCGCTGGTCGAGGCGATGAAAGGCGGGGCGGGCGGCGGCGGCGCCCGGCTAACCGAAACCGGCTTGCAGGTGCTGAACGCCTATCGCGGGCTGGAGGCGGAGTCGGCGCGCGCCGGCGCCGCATTTTTGGCGGAGCTGAGCGCCGCTTTGCCGGTTTCGCGCGAGCGCAAAGACGGGTAAGGTATGCGATAATGATTAGTGACCTGCCCAACATCCTGACCTTGTCACGTATCGCAGCCATTCCGTTGCTGGTGCTGCTGGTGGCGATCGGCCAGCCCTGGGCGGATCTTCTGGCCGCCCTGCTGTTCGCCGCTGCGGCGATCACCGATTATCTCGATGGCAGGTTGGCGCGCGAGCGGCTGCAGCTGTCCGATCTCGGCCGCATGCTCGACCCGATCGCCGACAAGCTGCTGATCGGCGCGACGCTGATGGCGCTGGTCGGTTTCGGGCGTCTGCCGATCGGGGGGATTTATCCTGCCATCGTCATCATGCTGCGCGAGATCCTGGTCAGCGGCCTGCGCGAGTATCTCGCCGAGATCCGCATCGGCCTGCCGGTGACGCGTCTCGCGAAATGGAAGACCGGCGTGCAGATGGTGGCGCTCGGCGCGCTGCTGCTCGGGCAGCGCGGTGCGCATATCATCGGCCTGGGCGGGCTGCCGATGGCCTGGATCGGCGGCACGCTGCTCTGGGCCGCCGCGGTCCTGACCCTGGTGACCGGATGGGACTATCTCAATGCCGGGCTGCGGCACGTCACCACGCCGCGCCCCACCGTCTGATCCGTTGGTCCGGGCGCTGGGCATTGTCGGCTGGTCCGGCAGCGGCAAGACCACCTTACTGACGGCGCTGATCCCGGCGCTGCGCGCACGGGGCCTGCGTGTCTCCAGCATCAAGCATGCGCATCATGATCTGCCGCTCGACAAGCCGGGCAAGGACAGCGCCCGCCATGCCGAGGCCGGCGCTGAAGAGGTGATCCTGGCTTCGGCGCGCGGGTACGCCTTGTTCTCATATCGGGCCGAGCCGGCTTTGCCGGAGCTTCTGGCGCGGTTGCGCCCGGTGGATCTGGTGCTGGTCGAGGGGTTCAAGGGCTACGAGATCCCGAAGCTCGAAGTGCACCGGCCGAGCCTCGGCAAGCCGCCGCTCTGGCCTTCGATGGATGTGATCGCCGTGGCGACGGATGAAAAACCGGCGGATTGCCCAGTGCCGGCGCTCGACCTCGGGGATGCGCCGCGCATTGCGGATTTCCTGATCGCGACACTTGGTCTAAACGAGAACGCGCAGACGAAGGAGCGATAATTTGCGGCAGTATCTCGCCATCGGTTTGATCTTGTTGCTGTCCGGCTGCACCAGCGTGCAGCAATTCGCCAGCAATTCGCTCCATCCGTTCGGCAATCCCAACGCGCCGGCCGCCAACAGTGAGACCGCGCAGCGGGCGGTGGGCAACAAGTCGGCGGTGACGCCGATCCGGCCGCAGCCGGGCGATGTCTGGCCCGGGCCGGTGCAACCCATGCCGACGCTCAGCGAAGTGCAGCGCAACGCCAATATGCCGCTCGGTGCGGGGTACCAGCCGTCTCTGCCCTCGCCTTATCCGCCCGGCCAGGGGCCGGCGCCGAGCAGTTACGACACCGGGCTCGGCAATTCGCTCTACGCCCCCTTGCCCGGCGGGGGAGAGGCTGTGCCGCCCGCCGTGCCGGGGCATGCGCGATGAAAATTCTCTATTTCGCCTGGCTGCGTGAAAAGGTCGGCGCCGCCGAGGAGGAACGGGCTTTGCCCGCGGAACTGCAGACGGTGGCCGAGCTGGTGGACTGGCTGAAGCGGCAAAGCCCGCGCCATGACGCTGCTTTCCAGAATGCGCGGCTGGTGCGCTGCGCCGTCGACCAGGAGTTCGGCACGCCGGACACCTCCATCGCCGGGGCGCGCGAGGTCGCGTTCTTCCCGCCGGTAACCGGGGGCTAGGATGCATCGGATCGTCGTGCAGGAGGCGGATTTCGACATCGCCGCCGAGACCGCGCGGCTGGCCGGCCTCAATGTGGGCGGCATCGCCAGCTTCACCGGCACGGTGCGTGCTGAACGGGGTGACGCTGCCCGGGTCACGGCGCTGCGGCTGGAACATTACCCCGGCATGACCGAAAAGGCGCTGGCCGGCATCGCCGCCGAGGCCGCGGCCCGCTGGGAGCTGACCGGCTGCACCATCATCCATCGTGTCGGCCGTTTATTGCCAGGCGACAACATCGTGTTCGTCGCCGCCGCCAGCGCGCACCGCGCCGCGGCACTGCAGGCCACTGCCTTCCTGATCGACTGGCTGAAAACCGCCGCGCCGTTCTGGAAGGCCGAGGAGCTGGAAACCGGTGAAACCGTTTGGGTTGAAGCCCGTGCCAGCGACGACGAGGCCGCCGCCGCCTGGAAACAGCGATAAGTAAGGAAAGGCTACTTTTTGTGAACAAAAAGTAGCAAAAAAACTTTGTTATGCTGGGCGGAGGGGCTGAAGGTTCCGGCGGTGCATAGCACCGTTGGAATAGCCCCGGAGGGCATGGGCGTTGTCGCCGACACAGCACATGGCCCAGCACAAAAAAAGTTTTTGCGCCGCTTTTTTCAAAAAGCGGCTGCTTTCTTCTCTCCGAGTTTGCCGTCCCGAGCGGGTCGGCTATAGACGCGATATGGACCTGAAAGAGCATATTCGCGGCATTCCGGATTTTCCGAAACCTGGAATTTTTTTCTACGATATTTCCACATTGCTGCGGCATGCCGACGCCTGGCAGGTGGCGATGGGTCGCCTCGCCAATATGGTGCGCGCCTATCATCCGACCGTTCTGGCCGGGGTTGAAAGCCGTGGTTTCCTGCTAGCGGCTCCGCTGGCGCTGAAGCTGGGCTGCGGTTTCGTGATGTTGCGCAAGCGCGGCAAGTTGCCCGGCGCGACCGTTGGCTATGATTACGACCTGGAATACGGCACCGACCGGATCGAGATTCAGGCCGACGCCATCAAGGCGGGCGCGCGTGTGGTGGTGGTGGACGATCTGCTGGCGACCGGCGGCACCATGGCGGCCGGCATCAGGCTGCTGCAGAATGTCGGCGCCGACGTGGTGGCCGCGGCGACCTTGATCGAACTGACTTTCCTGAACGGGCGCAAGAAGCTCGATGTGCCGTTCGAGGCGCTGATTCAGTACGACGAGTAAAAAAATGATGCGTTTGTGCGCGATGGCGCGTCGCTCATTGGCGGTCCGGCGTGAACTCGAACAGCGCGGCGGCACGCGATGAAGCGCCGGCAAATTCTCGGCGGGCTCGCGGCCGCATTGGTGCCCTCTGGGTTCGCCGCCGCCACGCAGACCCTGGTCAACGCGCCGGCCTTGACCCTGCTGGTGGGGGGGCCGGAGGGCGACCAGATCAGCCGCTGGGGCAATGCATTCGCGCTGGCGATGGCCGGCAGCTTTCCCGGCAACCCGGTGATCCGCACGGCGCCTGTGGGCGGGCTGGACGGCGTGACTGGCGCCAACAAGCTTGACGCGCTGGTGGTGCCGGACGGAAGGACCGCGGCGATCCTGCCGGGCGCCGCGCTCAACGCCTGGCTGGTCGGCGACAGCCGGGTGCATTTCGACCCGACGCGCTGGGTACCGTTGATGATCGGGCGCAATTCCGGGGTGCTGGTGGTGCGCATGCCGACGGGCACGGTGCCGAGTCTGCAGAATCTGCGCGCCATGGCCCCGCTGCGCCTGGCGGTGTATCAGCCCGAGAGCAACGACCTTGCCGCGCTGCTGGCGTTGGTGCAGATGGGCGTGCCCGTGGTCCCGGTGTTCGGCCTGCGCGACAGCGCGGCCAAGGCCCGGATGTTTCTCGCCGGTGAGTTGGATGCGGTCTTTTTGGCCGGCGAAGGCGTGCCGGAGGACATTGCGCCGTTGAGCGCCGGCGGCGGCGTGCCGGTCTTCTGTCTCGGCGGCATCACGGCGGACGGTACGGTCACTGGCGATCCGCTATTCCCCGGCCTGCCGGATGTGGAGAGTTTCGGCGGCGGTGCGCCCGGCGCGCTGGATGGCGCCTTCCGTGCCGCGTCGATGGCGGCGGGGACTGATTTCCTGGTCGTGCTGCCGCGCCTCAGCGACCCGAACAAGGTGGCGCAATGGGACCAGGCCATGAGAGCCGCCATCGCCAGCCCCGGCCTCGTGGCGGCGGCGAGCGCCAGCTCGGTCACGCTGCAGCCGGCGCCGGTGGCGCGGGCCTCGCTGGCCATGCTGGGCCAGCTCGGCGCCGGGCAGGGCGCTCTGCAGAAATATCTCGCGAAACAATTCGGCTGGCAGCCGGACTGATTGGCAAAGCCAGCGAAACATTTCATGTGCTCGGCCTGCGGCGCCGCCTTTCCGAAATGGGCAGGGCGCTGCGAGGCCTGCGGCGAATGGAACACGCTGGAGGAGCAAATGCCGCTGCCGGCGCTGCCCGGCGGCATGAAGCCGAGCGCGGCGCGGGCCGGAAAAATCGATTTTGTCGGCCTCGCCGGCATGTCCCCGCCGCCGCCGCGCGTTGCCACCACGATCGAGGAATTCGACCGGGTGCTGGGCGGCGGGCTGGTGCCGGCCTCGGTGGTGCTGGTCGGCGGTGACCCGGGCATCGGCAAATCCACCCTGCTGCTGCAGGCGGGCACCGCGCTCGGCCGGGCCGGCCGGCAGGTGGTGTATATTTCCGGCGAAGAATCCGTCGACCAGATCCGCCTGCGCGCCGCTAGGCTGGGGCTTACCGAGGCGCCGATGGCGCTGGCGGCGGCGACGCAGCTCGGCGACATTCTCGCCAGCCTGACGCAGTTTCCCGACGCCGCCTTGGTGGTGATCGATTCGATCCAGACGATGTGGATCGAGGGCATAGACTCCGCGCCAGGCAGCGTGACGCAAGTGCGCGCGGCGGCGTTCGAGCTGATCCGCGCGGCGAAGACTCAAGGGTTCGCGCTGATGCTGGTGGGACATGTGACCAAGGAGGGCAACATCGCCGGGCCGCGCGTGCTGGAGCACATGGTCGACGTGGTGCTGCATTTCGAGGGCGACCGCGGCCACCAGTTCCGCATTCTGCGCGGCATCAAGAACCGGTTCGGCGCCACCGACGAGATCGGCGTGTTCGAGATGACCGGGGCAGGGCTCGCGGAAGTGGCCAATCCTTCGGCGCTGTTTCTCGCCGAGCGGCGGGGCAATGTCGCCGGCAGCGCGGTGTTCGCAGGCCTCGAAGGTTCTCGGCCGGTGCTCATGGAGATCCAGGTGCTGCTCTCGCCCAATCCCGGCGGCTCGCCGCGGCGCTCGGTGATCGGCTGGGATTCCGGGCGGCTTTCGATGCTGCTGGCGGTGCTGGACGCGCGCTGCGGGCTGAAGCTGGCGATGAACGATGTTTATCTGAACGTCGCGGGGGGCTTGCGCATCACCGAGCCGGCGGCGGATCTTGCGGTGGCGGCGGCGTTGATTTCCGCCGCCTCGGATGTGCCCACCGATCCTTCAATGGTGTTTTTCGGCGAGATCGGTCTCTCCGGCGAACTGCGCCAGGTGGCGCAGGCGGAGCTGCGGCTCAAGGAGGCGGCGAAGCTCGGCTTCTCCCAGGCCGCGAGCCCGAAGCGCGTGGCCGGCGGGGCGGCGCGACTTTCCGTGCCTAACACGTTGAAACTCGTTGAAATCGGGCATCTCACTGACCTAATTGGCGTGGCCACTTCTGGCGTAAAGGCTGCGGTGCAGAACAAGGAGGTTTCATGACCTGGGTCGATGCGGCGGCGCTGCTGATCGTGGTTCTGTCAGCGTTGTTCTCCATGGTGCGCGGCTTCGTCCGCGAGGTTCTCGGCGTGTTCGCCTGGGTCGGCGCGGCGTTGGCGGCGTTCCGCTTTTATCCGCTCGTGCAGCCTTATGTGAACAGCGTGCTGCCGATGAAGAATCTGGTGGTGTATGTTTCGATGGGGGTGGTGTTCCTGGTCACGCTGATCGTGCTCAGCATCATCTCGGCGCTGATCGGCGGTTTCGTTCGTGAATCGGCCTTGTCGGGACTCGATCGCAGCCTCGGCGTGGTGTTCGGCCTGGTGCGCGGCGCGGTGATCATCTGCCTGGCCTATATCGCCCTTTCGGTCGCCGTCGATCCGGTGCAATGGCCGGTGCCGGTGGTGAATGCACGGTTCCTGCCGTGGGCCCATCAAGGGGCGGTGGCGCTGGTCTCGTACCTGCCGCCGCAATACCGGCCGAAAGTGGCGCCGCTGCCGGGGGCTCCGGCGCCGAGTGCTGCGACCCTGATGCAAACGCCGGTGACGGGCAGCGCGCTGTCGCATTGAGCGCGGCGGGATGTAGCCATACCCAGCCTTGAGAGGACAGCGGGCTGGAATCGTGCCATAAGCCGGGCGGCGCTCGACATCAGACTGTCACACGTCTACGGAGAGCGCGGCGGATACCGGATAAGGGCAGGGCTCAAGATTGATCGATGATGACAAGCCGCATGAGGAATGCGGCGTCTTCGGTGCATGGAATGTCACGGATGCGGCGGCGATCACGGCCCTGGGCCTGCACGCGCTGCAGCATCGCGGCCAGGAGGCTACCGGCATTGTCACGCATGATGGCGTGCGCTTCCATTCCCATAAGGGCCTCGGCCTGGTCGGCGATAATTTCGGCGACGCCAAGGTGATGGCGGGGCTGCCGGGGACGCGGGCGATCGGCCATAACCGCTATGCCACCACCGGCGAGACCGTGCTGCGCAACGTGCAGCCTTTGTTCGCGGAATTCGAGTTTGGCGGCCTCGCGGTCGGCCATAACGGCAACCTCACCAATGCTTACACCCTGCGCAAGGCGCTGACGCGGCGCGGCTGCCTGTTCCAGAGCACGATGGACTCGGAAGTCTTCGTGCATCTGATCGCCATCAGCCTGTACGCGAACGTGATCGACCGGCTGATCGATGCGATCAAGCAGGTGGTGGGCGCCTATTCGCTGGTGGCGCTGACCAACGAGCATTTGATCGGCGTGCGCGATCCGCTCGGTGTGCGGCCGCTGATCCTGGGGCGTACGCATGGCGCCGATGGCAAGCCCGGCTGGGTCCTGGCCTCCGAAAGCTGCGCCCTGGACATCGTCGGCGCCGAGTTCGTGCGCGACGTGGAGCCGGGCGAGATCGTCGTGATCGACGATGCCGGGGTGCGCAGCGTCAAGCCGTTCGCCGCGCAGAAACCGCGCTTCTGCGTGTTCGAATATATTTATTTCGCCCGTCCGGATTCCGTGATGGAGGGCACCTCCGTCTATGCCGCGCGCAAGAAGATCGGCGCGCAGCTGGCGCGCGAGGCGCCGGCGACTGCGGATGTCGTGGTGCCGGTGCCCGATTCCGGCGTGCCGGCGGCCATGGGGTTCGCCGAGGAAAGCGGGATCAACTTCGAACTTGGCATCATCCGCAACCATTATGTGGGGCGCACCTTCATCGAGCCGACGGACCAGATCCGCCATCTCGGCGTGCGGCTGAAACATTCGGCCAACCGCGCGATGATCGAGGGCAAGCGCGTGGTGCTGGTGGATGATTCGATCGTGCGCGGCACGACCAGCCAGAAGATCGTGGAGATGGTGCGCGCGGCCGGTGCAACCGAGGTGCATATGCGCATTGCCGGGCCGCCGACCACCCATTCCTGCTTCTATGGCATCGATACGCCGGAACGCAGCAAGCTGCTGGCGGCGCGCAACGATGTGGCGGCCATGGCGAAGCTGATCGGCGTGGACAGCCTGGCCTTCATTTCCATCGACGGCCTGTATCAGGCGCTGGGTCGGCCAGGGCGGGATGCAAATGCGCCGGCCTTCTGCGACGCCTGCTTCACCGGAGACTATCCCGTGGCGCTCACCGATGCGGAAGCGGGCGATTCCCAGAAAACCCTGCTCGCCGAACTCGGCTGATGCTGTATCTGTGGGTTGCCATCGGCGGAGCCATTGGCAGCGTCGCGCGCTTCTGGTTCGGCAACGCGATGGCGGCGACGCTCGGCGCGGCGTTCCCCTGGGGGACGCTGACGATCAACGTGCTGGGCTCGTTCCTCATCAGCTTCTTCAGCGGCCTGACCGGCATGGGCCATCGCTTCGCGTTGCCTTCGGACGCGCGGATTTTTTTCACTGTCGGCGTATGCGGCGGCTTCACCACATTCTCTTCCTTCAGCCTGCAGACGGTGGAGCTCGCGCGCGGCGGGCAGACGGGGCGTGCGGCTTTGTATGTCGCCGCGTCGCTGATCATCTGTCTCGCGGCCTGCGCTTTCGGCGTCTGGGCGGCAAGCGCGATCAACCAGCAGGCCGTTTCGCGCGCCTGAAGACATCAGCCGAAGGAAGGCTTCTTTTTGTGAACAAAAAGAAGCAAAAAAACTTCGTTAATTTGGACTGTGCGGATCTCAGCGCCGCCGGCCCAGTTTCGCAAAAGTTTTTGCGCCGCTTTTTTTAAAAAGCGGCCTCTTTTTTATATCTCACCGAACGCACCGTTGCCGATTTTTCCGGCACGGGCCGAGATGCATGTGCGGCGCGGCCGGCATCGGCTCGAACCGATTCTCCGGGGCATGGCGTCGCGCGTCGCCATAGGCGCCTTTATGCCGGCTTTACGCTGTGCCGGATTTTTGGCCAGACTCCCGGCTGCCATGCCCATCGGGGGGTATCGGATTTTTCTCTGATCTTTGCTGCAATGCGGCGTGTTAAATTGCGAAACGTTTTGGCGTGACCTCATAACACATGGTTTTTATGCGGTCCTTATCGTTTGTGTCATTTGCGCAACAGTCGTGTCGCAAAGCAAGAGAATCACGGCCTTTTATCTGGTTCGAGGATGCCTTGGCACGTAGATTGCCGTTTCATGAAGGTCCGATGGCGTTAGATCAGGTGTTATGCTTGGTTTGTAACGCGTTGGTGCGTTTGTTTTAGGCATTCGCGCAGAAAGTGCGCATTCAGGAGGCAGAATGGTTAATATGCGTCGGCAGCTGTTGGGATTGGGCGTGGTGGCCGCGTCCTCTTTCCTTGCCATCAATGCAGCGCACGCTTTGAACGGCCCCACGGCCATTCAGATCGATGGCGGCCCGCTCGGCCCGTTGGAGGTCAGCGGCGGCATGGACGGTTATGGCTTCGTTCAGAGTGGCGCGAGCGACAACAGCGCCCTCGTCACGAACCGCACGGCCGGCGTCAATATCGGCAGCGCGTTGGTCGAGCTGCAGAAAACCAGCGGCGTGCTGCAGTTCACCATCGAGGTCGGGTCCACGGGCGGCACGCCGGTCCTGGGCACGAAGGTGACCCAGACCACGATCAACCAATATTCGACCGGCCCGCTTTATCAGGGCTATGTCACGCTGGCGCCGAAAAACTTGCCGGTCTCCATCTCCGCCGGTCAGATGATCTCGCTCGAAGGCTATGAGGGCGTTACCGACTGGAGCAACCCGTCCCAGCTCACCACCGCGATCTTCAACGTGCAGAACCTGAGCAGCCGCGGCGTCAGCCTGAACTACAACAAGGGCGCGGTTAATGCCACGGTGATGTTCAGCGATGGCTACAATACCGGCGTATTCAACTTCCTGCAGGCCCTCGTTTCCTACACGTTCAACGCCAACAACGTCCTGAACGTCTATTACGGCGGCAATCTCGGCCAGACCGGTCTGAACGCGAAGACCTATGGCGGTACTTGCGGCTATGGCGTCGTGAACGAAGCCGAAGGCTGCTTCGGCACCGTCGGGACGTTCGGCCCGCAATTCGCCAATTCGCAGCTGATCGGCGCCTATTACAGCTACACGATGGGCAACCTGAACCTGGTGCCGGAAGTGCAGTATCAGGTGGCGCATGAAAACGCCAAGCTCGGCATTTTCAAGCAGACCGGCAATTTCGGCGCGGCGCTGTTCAGCACCTACACGTTCGGCAAGTCGCCTTATTCGATCGGCGGCTGGATCGAGTACTTCGACTCGCACAGCTCGTCGCTGAACCAGAATGGTCCGGTCGACTCCGCCAGCTGGTTCGTCGGCCCGAACTCCGAAGCGATCGGCTTCGCGGTGTCGCCGGCCTGGCAGTATAAGAACCTGTTCGCCCGCGCGAACGCCGGTTACCTCTATCTGCTCAACAACAAAGACACCAATGGCGCCTCCTTCGGCTATGGCCCCAATAACGATGGCCGCGGCGAGTTCACCGGCACCCTCGAAGCCGGCGTGCTGTTCTAAGCCGACAATCAGTCTTGCTAAGAAAAGGCCGGGCATTTTGTCCGGCCTTTTTTATGAGAAGAAAGGAAGCGCTACTTTTTGTGAACAAAAAGTAGCAAAAAAACTTTGTTATGCTGGGCCATGGGCGTTGTCGGCGACAATGCCCATGGCCCAGCATAGACAAAAATTTTTGCGCCGCTTTTTTTAAAAAGCGGCTACTTGCTGACTTGCTTCAGCCACGCAGGCAAATTGTAGTAATTCGAAATGCGGCAGATTTTTCCGTCGCGCAGCGTGAAGAATGCGCCGGCGGGCAGGGTGTATGTCTGGTTCCGGGCCGGCGGCAGCCCTTCCTGCGCTTGCAGATATTCGCCCCGCACCACGAATTCGGCGGCGGCGCGGGTGCCGGATTCATCGGTGAGGATCACGATGTCGGTGATCGTCTCTTTGTAGCAACGGTTCATTTCCTGCAGGAAGGCAGCGAAGGCCTCCCGGCCGATTTCCGTGCCGGACTGGTTGATGTCGTGGCGCACGTCATCGGTCAGCAGATCGAGAAAAGCGGGAATGTCGCCTGCGTTGAAGGCGGCGTAATAGGCGGCGATGGCAGCCTGGGTGGTGGTATTCATGCAGAAGCTCCATTTTCGCGCCACCATGCCGCAGTGATCAGGGCCAGGGCAATCAGCAGCGCCGGCAAAGGCGGCAGCAGCGGCTGGCTGGCGGTGCCGGTGATTTGCGTCGCATGGCGGTGGGTGAGCAGCGGGCCAAGCGCGGGCGCAGGGTCGCGGCCGAGCCAGACGATATTGTGCGCCGCGCCGCGCAGCTTGGACGCGGTGGCGGCGAGGTCCTGGTATTCCGCCGCGTTCTCCGGCGCCGCGACGGCATAGGCGGTCTTGCCGCCTTCGCCGATCTTCCACACGCCGGTATTTTTCTTCAAAGGCAGCGTGGCGGTATAGCGCCCCGGCGCGGTTTGCGTGAGCGGCACGATTCGGCTCTGCCCATCCGGATCGGTGATGGTGGCGTCGCCCGGATAAGAGGGGCTGAGCGTCCGGCGGTCGATGCTCAGCCGGTCATGGGCAATGGTGGCGGTGAGGGCTTCGGCCTCCAGCGCCGGCTCGTGCAGGAACCAGTGCACGAGGCCGCGGAGCAGGGGCAAAGCCGGTCCGGCATGCGCGCCGCCGCGCGTCCAGAGCCAGAGCTGGTCGGAGAGCAGGATGCCGGTGCGGCCTTTGCCGGCACGGCCCAGCACCAGCAAAGGGAGATCGTCGGCGCCGGTCATCAGCACGAGGCTGCCCGGGGTGGGGGTGGCGGCTTCCATGCGCCCCCACGGAGCGAGCTTCGCGCCGGCGAAGGAGGCGGTGACGGGATGGCGCGCGCCGAGCGGGGTGATGAGGGGCGGAAACTCCTGCGTCACGGTGCCGGGGGCGGCCGGGATGGCCGGCAGAATCGGGCCCAGCGGCGAGCCGGCCAGGCTCTCCGGCCCGGCGAATTCCGGCCCCACCTCGGCCAGCAGCGCGCCGCCGTTCTCCACATAGGCCGCGATGTTGGCGAGATATTCCGCCGGCAGCAGGTCGTTGGCGTTGAACTGGTCGAGGATGATGAGATCGAACTTGGTGATGTCGGTCTCGAACAATTCGCGCACCGGGAACGGCACCAGGGCGATGTCGCGCGGGTCGGCATCGAGCGGCTCTCCGGGCATGCGCAGAATGGTGAAATGCACGAGTTGCACAGCCGGGTCGGATTTGAGCAGCAGGCGCCAGGCGCGCTCGCCCTGGTTGGGGCTGCCGGACACCAGCAACACGTTCAGGCGCTTGTGAATGCCGGTGAGCGTGAAGGCGGCCTGGTCGTTGATCACGCTGACCTCGCCGGCGAGCGGGGGCGCGGAGGCGGAGATCACCGCCGGGCCGGCATGGCGGACCGGCAAATTGACGCTGAGCGGCTGGCCGACCACCGCCGCGACGGTGGCGACGGTCTGGCCGTCTTCGGTCACGGTGACGGGGACGGTGGTGCCGGCATCATTCACGCCATGGTCGAACACGGACAGGCGCAGCGGCACGGTCTGGCCGGCCAGGCCGAAGGACGGAGCATTGTCGAGCCGCAGCTCACGGTCGGTTTCTTCGCCGGAGCCGGTCAGCAGGGCGGAGAACGGCGCGTTCCGCGGCAGGCCGGCGGCGTCGGTGATTTCGCCGTCAGTGATGGCGATGATGCCGGCCAACTGGTCGGGTTCGATATTGGCCAAGGCCTGGTGCAAAGCGGGGAGGATCTGCGTGCCGCCGCTCGTCGCGGGCGGAATGCCGGCGACGATCAGCCGCGTGGCGTCGGTCTGCCCGGCGCTGGCGCGCAAGGCGGCCAACGCGCGGGCGGCCATCTCGCGGCGCGCGCCGATCTCCATCGAGGGGGATTGGTCGACCAGGACGAGCGCGACATCGGGGAGGGGCCGCGCGCTATGTTCCACCCAGCGCGGGCCGGCCAGGATGAGAACGAGCAAGGCGAAGCCGGCGAGGCGCAGCAGTCCGCCGCGGCGGCGCGTGCCCAAGGCCAGCAGGCAGGGCAGCAGCGTGAGCACGGCGAGCGCAATCACCACCGGCCAGGGCAGCAGCGGGTCGAAACTGATATGGGCGCTCATGGCTGCAACTGGTCCAGCAGGGCCGGCGCGGTGTTCTGGTCCGCCTTGTAGCTGCCGGTGAGGGCATAGATCACCAGATTGATGCCGAACCGGTCCGCGATCAGGCGTTGCGCCTCGCCGCCGGGGATTGGCGCCTGTTCCCCATTGCCGCCGGCATCGCGCGCCCAGGCGCCGGCCCAGTCATTCTGGCCGACGATGACCGGGGTGACATTGTCGGCGTCGCGTCCGGATGCCGCCGCGATCAGCACCGGGGCGCCGGTGAACCGGCCGGGGAAATCGGGAATGATGTAGAAGCTGTGCGCCAGCACGCTGGCGGTGGTGAGCTTTTCCAAGGGCGGCAAATTGAGGCAGGCCGTGTCGCGGGCGAAGGTCGCGGCGGCGCCGTCGGCGAAGCCGGCGCCGGAGCCGGAGGCGTCGGCATCGCCGCCCTGGGTGTCGATCATCAGCAGTCCGCCATGGTCCATATAGCGGCTCAAATCCGCGCAGGCGGCCTGGGTCGGCGGCGGCGCGCCGGGCGGCAGCGGCCAGTAGATCAGTGGATAGAGGCTGAGATCGTCGCGGCCGGGGGTGAGTGCTACGGGCGGGCCGAGCGCCACGGAGGTATGGGCGGACACCGAGGTCGAAAGATAACCGAGCGCGTCGGCGGAAAGCTTGTCGGTGGCCGGATCGTTGGTGAGAATATAGCCGAGCCCTGTCTGCAGCGCGGCGTTTTGCGCCTGCGCGGCCGGCGGGAGGGCGAGGCAAAGCAGCAGCGCCAGCAGGAAGCGGCGGCGTGAGAACGCGCCGCGCAGAATCAGAGAGATCAGCAGGTCGATGGCGAAGAGCAGCATTGCGATGGCGATCAGGCCGGGGCCGAGCCGTTCCGGGGGCGTGGCGTCGCCGAACGGCTGCGCGCCCGGCAACCGGGCGGCGACGAGCGGCGGGATATGCTGGCCGAGATTGAGCGCGATCGCGCCGTCGCCGGGGCCATACAGCCCGGGCGGCTGTGTGGCGGAAATCATCACGGTATCGCGTTGCGCCGGCGTCAGCACGGCGGAGGCAGTGGGAATGGTGAGCGTGCCGAAGGCGTTGAGTAGGGCGCTGAGCGGCTGGGCGGTGCTGCCGGCGGTGGGCACGCTTTGGCTCAGCGAAGTCAGCCGGGCGATCAGTTGCGGGTAGAGGCCGGAGAGCACGAGATTCGACCAGTCGGTGTTCGCGGTGGTGAGGATGTTCACCAACGTGCCGCGGCCGATCGTCTGGCCGAGAATCAGCGGCGTGCCGTCATTGAGCGAGGCCCAGACCGTGGCCGGATCGAGACTGCCCGGATCGGCGAGGATCTGGCGTGAGACGGTGACTTTGGGGTCCGGCGCGAGGCCGGCGAAAGGGCTGGCGGCGGGAAAGGGGCTCAGGGTTTCCGGCGTGGTCCAACTCAGCGCGCCGCCGAGCCGGCGGTCGCCGCGCAGCAGCGGGTCGGCGGTGAAATTGTCCTGCCGGTCAGCGGTCTCCGGGCCGGCAAAGCGCACCAGCACGCCGCCGGCCTCGACATAATGCCGGGCGGCCTCTTGCCCGGCGGCGTCGAGCGGGGTGTCGGTGAGGAAGATCAGGCCCGGATGCGCGGCGATGAGTTGCGGCAGCGTGCCGGTGGTGATGCGGGTGGACGCCGGGAGGGCGCGGCGCAGATAATAGAGCGCGCCGAGAAAGGGCGTGTCGGCATTGGCGCTGCGCATGTCGAGCCCGGCCAGCGTGGTGTGCAGGGAGGAATCGGCGAGGGCGGTGCCGCCGGCGGTCGGGTCGCCGGCCAGGACCAGCCGGGCGATGCGGTTTTGCAGCCCAGGCGGCAACGTGAACACGGCATCGCCCGAGGAAGTGAATTCCTGCCGGGCGAGGATAGTGCCGGTGGCGGTCTCCGCGAGCAAAGGCTGGCCCCCGGGGTTGGAGATGGCGTGGACCCTGAGGCCGCCATCGGGGCCGAGCGTCGGCGGGCCGAGCAGCGGCGGCAGGGTGAAGGGCTTGAGGATCCGGGTCGGATGGAGCGCCTGCAGGAAGGCGGGGAAATTATCGCCGCCGACGCCGTCGGCGAGATAGAAGCGCGTGCGTTCCGGCGCGTCGCGCACCAGGGCGGCGGCCGCCGAGCGGTCGCTGGGCCAGGGTTGCGGCTGCAGGGCGGCGAGGCGGTGGGCGGCGGTCGAGGCGTCGGTGACATTGGGCACGGTGAGCGGGCTGTTGGTGGCGTCCCGCGCGGTGGCGAGCAACGCGACGTCGCGATTCTGCGCCTGGGCGGCGGCGATGATGCGTTGCCCGGCGGCGGTGAGCTGCGGCCAGGATGCGGCGGCGGCCCAGCCATTGTCGACCACCAGCAGCACCGGGCCGCTGCCGGGCAGCACCGGCGGCGGGCGCAGCGTGGGGCCGGCAAAGCCGATGATCAGCAAAGCGGCGGCGAGCAGGCGAAACAGCAGCATCCAGAGCGGCAGCCGGTCCGGCGTCGACTCGGTGTCGGAGAGATCGCGCAGCAAAGCGATGGGCGGGAAGCGCAGCCGGCGCGGCGCCGGCGGGGTCAGGCGCAGGATGAAATAGAGCGCCGGCAGCAGCGCCAGCGCCGCCAGCGCCAGGGGAGCGGCGAAGATCATCGGCGCAGCAACGCGTTGTAGATGGCGGCCAGTGCCTGGGCGGGCGGATGGTCGGTGCGGTGGAACAGCGGCGTCTGCCCGGCCTCCATGGCCGCGCGGGCGACGCTTTCGCGCTGGGCGGCGATGCGCGTGCGGTAGGTCTCCGCCCAGCTTTCGGCGTGGCTGGCTTCAAGCGCCGGCTCGCGGGCGAACCCTTCGAACAGGATGCGGCCGCGGTAGGGAAAATCGCATTCCGCGGGGTCGAGGATCTGCATCACCGCGCCGCCGGGTTGGCGCGCGAAGCCGGGATTGGGGACGAGAAAATCGCCGAACACGACGCGGCGGGCCTTGGGGTCGGGATCGGCCTCGCCGCCGCCGGCCGTGCCGCCGATCAACGCCGCGGCGATCGTGGGCAAAGCGCGTGGCCCGGTGAGCGGCGTGGTGCGGCCGTACAGCGAGACGCGCTCGCCGCTGCGCAGCAGGATCGCGCCGAGGGCGAGCAGCAGCAGGGCGGCGCGGTCACGCTTGGCCGGCACGGCGCCGTCGCTCGCGAAGCCGAGGCTTGGCGTGTCCTGCAATTGCAGGGAGACGCTGGCCTGCGCCTCCCATTCGCGCTCCCTGAGATACAGGCGGTCGCCGCGCGCGCTGCGCCGCCAATCGATGCGCCGCGCATCGTCGCCGTCGCGGAAATCGCGGAATTGCCAGAACGCCTCGCCGGGGCCGGCGCGGCGGCGCCCATGCAGGCCGGGGGCGGCGACGAAGGCCAGGCGTTCGGCGGCGAGCAGCAGTTTCGGCAGCCCTTCGGCGAGCGCCTGCGCGGCCAGCAGCGTTTGCGGGGCGTTCAAAGCCGGGCGACGAGCCTTTGGATCAGGCCGTCGAGATCCTGGCCCGCGGCGCGGGCGGTGAAGGTGAGCGACATGCGGTGGCGCAAGGCCGGCGCGGCGAGGGCGGCGACATCGTCGATGCTGGGGGCGAGCCGGTTGTCGAGCAAAGCCCGCGCGCGGACCGCCAGCATCAGCGCTTGCGCGGCCCGCGGCCCGGGACCCCAGGAGAGTTCGTGGCGCAGCTCCGGCAACGAGGGGGATTCCGGCCGCGCGCCGCGCACCAGGCTGAGGATCGCGTCCACCACCGAGGCGCCGACCGGCATGGCGCGGACCAGGCGCTGGGCCTCCAGCAAATCCGCGGCGGTCATGACCTGAACCGGCGTCGCCCGCGTGGTGCCGGTGGTGGCGAGCAGCATCGCCCGCTCATCCTCGGCGCTGGGATAGTCGATGCGGATGTCGAGCAGGAAACGGTCGAGCTGCGCCTCGGGCAGCGGATAAGTGCCCTCCTGCTCGAGCGGGTTCTGCGTGGCGAGCACATGGAACGGGGTGGAGACGAGGCGGTTGCTGCCGGCGACGGCGACATGGCCCTCCGCCATGGCCTGCAGCAGCGCCGACTGGGTACGCGGGCTGGCGCGGTTGATCTCATCGGCCATCAGCAGTTCGGTGAAGACCGGGCCGGGAATGAAGCGGAAGCGGCGGCCTTCGGGCGTGTCGTCCAGCACCTCGCTGCCGAGTATGTCCGAAGGCATGAGGTCGGGCGTGAACTGGATCCGCTGGCTGGCAAGGCCGAGCACCACGCCGAGCGTCTCCACCAGCCGGGTCTTGCCGAGGCCGGGCACGCCGGTGAGCAGCGCATGGCCGCCGCTGAACAAAGCGATGAGCGTCTGCTCGACCACTTCCTGCTGGCCGATGATCACCTGACCGACCGCGTCCCGCGCGGCCTGGGCGGCACGCATCGTGAGGTCCAGTCTTTCGTGAATCATTGTCGCATCAGCCATGTGGACGGTCTTGCCCATTTGATTACCTTGTGATGCTACCTATATCTCGGGCGGTTGAGAACATCGGTGGCAAGGAAAAGCGCGATTGTGAATGAAAGGGGGATGGTGAACAGCGTGACGGCCGACCCCGCGAAGTGCGTCGACTGCGGACAGTTGCCCTTCGTCATCAAGCGCGATGGCTCCTGGATGTATCGCGGCAGCCCGATCGGCCGGAAGCCGATGGTCTGCCTGTTTTCGACCGTGTTGCAGCGCGCCGAGGATGGCACCTACCTGCTGGAGACGCCGGCGGAGCGCGGGCGGATCGAAGTCGAGGACGTGCCGTTCGTGGCGGTGGAGCTGGAATGGTGCGGCCATGGCCGCCAGCAGACCCTTTGCTTCCGCACCAATGTGGATGAATGCATCACCGCCGGGCGCGAGCATCCGATCCGGATCAGGCATGATCTGTTAAGCTGCGAACCGACGCCGTATCTGCATGTGCGCGATGGCAAGGGGCAATTTCCGATCGAGGCGCGGATCAACCGCGCGACCTATTACGAGCTGGTGGCGCTGGCCGAGCCCGGCATGGTGCGCGGCCGCAAGGTGCTGGGCGTATGGAGCGACGGGGTGTTTTTTTCGCTCGGCGATCTGTCCTCCTGCGACGTGACGAAATAATTTTACCCGGTGGCTGAGATGATGGACGAGGCGGCGCTGCGGCGCCTGTTGCCGCCCGGTTTGGCGCATAATGCCCTGGCGGCGGCGGCGAACCGGCCGGCGGCGGTGCTGGTGGCGTTGGAGCCCGAGCGCGGCGTATGGCTGACGCGGCGCAGCGCGCGGATGAGCGCGCATGCGGGTCAGGTGTCATTTCCCGGCGGCAAGATCGAAACGGGGGACGTCTCCGTGGAAGCGGCGGCCTTGCGCGAGGCGGCGGAGGAAATCGGCCTCGACCCGATGCGGGCGCAAATTCTCGGGCGGATGGATGAGTTCATCACCGGCACTGGCTTTCACATCTCACCGGTGGTCGCGCTGGTGCCGCGAAATGTCCATTTCACCCCGGACCCGCGGGAGGTGCAGGAAGTGTTCTGCCTGCCGTTCGCGGAACTTCTGGACCCGGCCTCACCGCAGCAGCGGCACGCCGTGCGGCGTGGCGCTGATTATCAATTCTGGGTCTGGCCGCATGAGGAGCATGTGATCTGGGGCGCGACGGCGCGGATCTTGCTGAATTTGGCGCTGCGGCTGCGGGGTGCGGCATGATCGCGCTGCCGGGCATGGCTGCGTTGTGGGCGGCCTTGCCGGAAGCCCGGATGGTTGGCGGCGCGGTGCGCGACTGGCTTGCCGGCGTCGCCGTGGCGGATGTGGATTTCGCCGTGCCCCTGGCCCCGGAAACCGTGATGGCGCGGGCGCGGGCGGCCGGGCTGAACGTGATCCCGACCGGTATCGCGCATGGCACAGTGACGGTGGTGACGCCGGAGCGCAGCTTCGAGGTGACCAGCCTGCGGCGGGATGTCGAGACCGACGGGCGCCATGCCGTGGTGGCCTTCGTCGATGATTGGCAGCTCGATGCGAGCCGGCGGGACTTCACCATCAATGCGATGTCGGCGGCGCAGGACGGCACCGTGTACGATTATTTCGAGGGGCGGGAAGATCTGGCGGCGGGGCGGGTGCGGTTCGTCGGCGCGGCGACGGCGCGGATCGCGGAGGATTATCTGCGGATTTTCCGCTTCTTCCGGTTTTTTGCGCGCTATGGGCGCGGGGAGCCCGATGCGGCGGCGGTGGCGGCGATCGCCGCGCTGCGGGAGGGCGTGAAGACCCTGTCAGCCGAGCGGGTGTGGAGCGAGCTGAAACGGATTCTCGCGGCGCCGGACCCGCGTGAGGTGATGCGGCTGATGCAGCGCACACAGGTGCTCGATTTGGTGTTGCCGGAGGTCGATCTCGCCCGGTTCGAGCAACTGCTGCGGCGCGGCGCCCCGGAAGCGCCGCTGCTCCGTGTGGCGGCTTTGCTGACCGGCGGCGAAGGCGCTGCGGAAACATTCGCGGCGCGCTGGCGGCTGAGCAAGGCGGAAGAAGCGGAACTCGCCGCCCTCAGCGCGCCGAATGAGCTGGGGCCGGACGCTGCGGATGACGATGTGCGCCGGGCCCTGGAAGCGGAGCCGGCCGAGACCCTCGCCGGGCGCACCTGGCTGGCGCCGGGCGAGGGCTGGGAGCGCCTCCGCGCACGCCTTGCGGCGATGAAACGGCCGGTGTTCGCGTTGCAGGGGCGGGATTTGCAGGCGCTTGGCATGATGCCGGGGCCGGCGATGGGAGCCCTGCTGCAGCGCGTGCACGAATGGTGGCGGCAAGGCGGCTGCGTCGCCGACGCAGCGACGTGCCGGGCTTATGCGCAGGCGTTGCTGGAAGCGAAGAAAGTATAAGAAGAAAGTATAAAAGGAAGCAGGCGCTTTTTGAAAAAAGCGCCGCAAAAACTTTCTTTAAACTGGGCCGGGGGCGTGAAACCAGCACGGCCTAAAGTGAACAAAGTTTTTTTGCTACTTTTTGTTCACAAAAAGTAGCGCTTACTTTCTTTCCTCAGAGTGCAATCCGCACGCCGAGTTCGACCACGCGGTCGCTGGGGATACGGAAGAATTCCGTCGCTGACACCGCGTTGCGGGCCATGAACAGGAACAGAGCGCGGCGGATGAAGCGCAGTTTCGGCACCGAGGCGGGAACCACGGTTTCGCGGCCGAGGAAGTAGCTGGTCTGCATCGGCTTGAACTCGATGCCTTTGGCGGCCAGGCTTTCCAGGCCGCGCGGCACGTTCGGGCTTTCCATGAAGCCGTAATTGAGCGTGATCCTGTAGATGCCGGGGGCGGCTTCCTCCACATTGGTGCGCTGCTCCGGCGCCACTTGCGGTACGTCGAGATTGCGCACGGTGACGAAGAAGACCCGCTCATGCAGCACTTTATTGTGCTTGAGATTATGCAGCAGGGCGTTCGGCACGAAATCGAGATTGCCGGTGAGGAACACCGCGGTGCCGGGCACGCGCAGGATGCGCGATTGCGGCAGGCGGGCGAGGAAGGAGGCCAGCGGCAGGCTGTCCTGGGTCCAGCGCGCGAGGATCAGGCCGCGGCCGCGCCGCCAGGTGGTCATGACCAGGACCAGGAACAGGCCGATGGCCAGCGGCACCCAGCCGCCATCGAAGAATTTCAGCGTGTTTGAGGCAAAGAAAGCGAGATCGACGATGCCGAAGAAGCCGAACACGGTTAAAGTGGTGCCCCGCGACCAGCCGAACTGGCGGCGGAACACGGCCATGGCGAGGACGTTCGTGCACAGGAATGTGCCGGTGACGGCGATGCCGTAGGCCCAGGCCAAGGCGTTGCTGGTCTTGAAGGCGAGCACCAGCAGCACGACGCCGGCGGCGAGCAGGGCGTTGACCTGCGGCACGTAGATCTGGCCTTCCTCGGTCGTGCTGGTATGGCGGACTTCCATGCGCGGGAACAGGCCGAGCTGGATGCATTGCCGGGTGATGGAGAAGGCGCCGGTGATGACCGCCTGGCTGGCGATGATGGTGGCGACCGTGGAGAGCACGACCAGCGGCAGCTGCATGGCGTGCGGGGCGAGGTTGTAGAACGGGTTGCTGATCGCGTCCGGCTGGTCGATGACCAGGGCCCCCTGGCCGAAATAGTTCAGCAGCAGGCAGGGCAGGACGAACCAGGTCCAGGCGACGCGGATCGGGCGGCGGCCGAAATGGCTCATATCGGCGTACAGCGCTTCGGCGCCGGTGACCGCGAGCACCACCGCGCCGAGCGCGATGAAGGCCAGGTAACTGTGGCGCATGATGAAATGGATGCCGTAGGCCGGGATCAGCGCCTGCAGCACGAACGGGTGCCGGACGATCTGCAGCAGGCCGAGAATGCCGATCACCAGGAACCAGACGGTCATGATCGGGCCGAAGGCACGGCCGATCGACCCGGTGCCCCGGCTCTGCGAGAGGAACAGCGCGATGATAATCACCAAGGCGATGGGATCGACCGCATTGTTGAACGCCGGGGAGACGACGGCGAGGCCGGCGACAGCGGAGAGCACGGAGATGGCCGGGGTGATCATGCCGTCGCCGAAGAACAATCCGGCGCCGACGATGCCGACGATGCCGAGCGCGGTGCGGGCGGAAGCGGAGCGGGTGACGCGCTGCGCCAGGGCCATGAGGGCGAGAATGCCGCCCTCGCCATGATTGTCGGCGCGCATCACGAAGGTGACGTATTTGAGCGTGACGGTGATGATCAGCGCCCAGAAGATCAGCGAAAGCACACCGAAAATGTCGGCATATTGCAGGCCGGACTTGGCGAAATAGCCAAGGCTGGCTTGCAGCGCGTAAAGCGGGCTGGTGCCGATGTCGCCATAGACCACACCCAGCACACCGAGCAGCGCGCCGAAGCGCAATGGGGTGTGCGGGCCTTTATTAGATGTCGGCGGAAGCGGAAGCACGTTCACCCGGGTGAGTCGCCATAAGGGCGAGGCTTTAACCTGTTGTGGCTTCGCTCGCAAGCGAGATCACGTGGCCGGCTTGCCGATGGCGGGGGTGTCGCTGGTGATGCCGGCCAGAACTTCGGCGACATGGCGCACCTCGACCGCCGCGCCGTTGCGCGACAGGCGGCCGGCCATGTTCAGCAGGCAGCCCATATCGCCGGCGAGCAGAAGCTCGGCCTCGGTCGCTTCGATGTCGGCGGTTTTTTCCGTCACCATGCGCGTCGAGATGTCGGGATATTTGACGCAGAACGTGCCGCCGAAGCCGCAGCAGATTTCCGGCTCGGTCATTTCCGTGAGGGTAAGGCCGGGGACGGCGCCGAGCAGCGCGCGGGGCTGGGCCTTGACGCCGAGTTCGCGCAGGCCGGCGCAGGAATCGTGATAGGTGGCGGTGACCGGCAGCGGTGGCGGGGTCGGGGTGAATTTCATCACGTCGACGAGGAAGGAGGTCAACTCGTGGGTCTTCGCGGCGAGCCGGTCGGCCTCAGCGCGCAGATTCGGGTCGTCGTCGAACAGATGCGGCATGTGCTTGGCGAGCATGCCGCCGCAGGAGCCGGAGGGAACCACGATATAATCATAGGCCGAGAAGGCGGTGATGAGGCCGATGGCGAGGTCGCGCGCGGTGGCGCGGTCGCCGGCATTATAGGCGGGCTGGCCGCAGCAGGTTTGCGCCCGTGGAACCTCCACGGTGCACCCTGCCGCCTCGAGCAACGCGATGCTGGCGAAGCCGACGCTGGGGCGGTGGAGATCGACGAGGCAGGTGACGAACAAAGCGACGCGGGGTTTTGCGGTCATGTTGTGGGGGCTTGCCTTGGCAGGAGGAGATACAGATCGCCGGCTTGCTGCATGCGTCCGGCCGTGGCTTCGGCGTCTGGTCCGGAGCCGAAATACAGATCCGCCGCCGCCAGCCCGTGGATTCCGCCGCCGGTATCCTGGGCGATGGTGAGGCGGTCGAGCGGGGCGTGCGTGAGCGGGTCGGTGGTGGTGATGTAGACCGGCATGCCGAGCGGGATGACGGCCCGGTCGACGGCCAAAGAGCGGCCGGCGGTGAGCGGGACGCCGAGTGCGCCGGGCGCGCCTTCATCGGCCGCCAGGCCGCCGAGCGGTTTCAGGAACACGTAGCGCGCGTTCTGTTCCATGATGGCCTGGGCCTGGTCGGGATGCGCCTTCAGCCAGGCGGAAATGCTCTGGAAGCTGACATCGTTGGCGGCGAGGTCGCCGTTTTGCACCAGGATGCGCCCGATCGGCGTGTAAGGCTGGCCGTTCTGGCCGGCGAAGCCGACGCGCAGAATCTTGCCGTCGGGCAGCCTGAGGATGCCGGCACCCTGGATCTCCAGCATGAAGGCATCGACCGGGCTTTGCAGATAGGCGGTGACCGGCGCCTTGCGGTAGAGGGCGCCGTGGTCGATTTCGGCGCGCGTCAGGTTGGCGAGCGCGGGCACGGCGGGCTCCGCGTAGAGCGGCACGGTGTAGCCCCGGGCGAGATTTTCCGAGCCGGGATATTCCGGTTCGAAATAGCCGGTGATCAGCGCCGCGCCATTGACGCGATAGGCGGCGAAATTGGCCTGGAAGAAAGTCTGTGCGGCCGCTTCGTCACCCGGGGTGACATCCAGCGCCGCGTTGCAGGCGTTCTGCCAGAGCCCGGCCTGGCCGGCCCTTTCGGCGAGAAAGCCGGCGCCGCCGAGCGCTTGGTCGGCCGGCATCCGGTTGAGGGTCTGGCAGCTCCGCACGAACGTGGCGAGGGCTTCGGCTTGATCGCCCGTGCTCCAGCCGGGCAGCTGGGTAAGGCTGATCGGCGAGACCGTCGTGCCGTCGGGGAGCGGGGCGAGGCTGCCGGTATTGGGCAGGGTGCAGCCGGCCAGGAACAAAGCGGGGAGGAGCCAGGAGGAGCGCATGCGCAAGGTCAGCTGCCGGTGCGTGCCGCGGCCAGGCGCCAGGTCTGTTCCCGCCCCTTGAGATTACGCGTGAACGTCCAAAGATCGGTGAGTTCGGAGACGGCCTCGGTGCCGAGGGGGGCGCCGTTGGCATCCAGCGCGACATTGACCTGATCGGAGGTGAAGCGGACGATCACCGCGGCCTCGTCGCCGACGATCTGCGCGTCTTCGATGGTGGCCGAGAGAATTGCCTTGATTTCCGTGCGCTGGCGCTGGTTGGCCGTCTCGCGCGCGGTGATGGCCGCGTCGAAGGTCTGGAACACGCTGTCGGTGAGGAGATTTTTCAGCGTGGTGCGGTCGCCGGCGGCGAAGCCGGTGACGATCATGCGGAAGGCGGTCTCGGCCTGCTCGAGGAATTTCGGCGGGTCGAATTGCGGGTCACGGTTGACGATCTGCATCAGCCGCTCGCCCAGCGGCGAGCGCGGGTCCGGCACAATGCGGCCGGTTTCGGGCGGCAAAGCGCGGCCTTCGATGATCGGGCCGTTCTGGTAGCCCGACATCTGGCCGGTCGGGACCGGCGGCTTCTCAAACCCCACGCGCTTGCCCAGCACGCTGCGCAGGCGCAGCACCAGGAACACGGCGATGCCGGCGAAAATGACCAGCGCGACCGGGAAACCGCCAAGACCCTGAATGAAATTCGGCTGCACGCGACCCTCTAACCTATTGATAGTGGCCTGCGCCCCCGCGCGGCTGGTTGAACCGGCGGGGAACGGGCCTTCATCCCATTATGACGTTTATCGGACATACGTCCATGCCGGCGATGCGGCAACACGAGCGAGACCGGGATTGCTTTACATCGATCACGTTCTAGCCTTGTTTGCACGAGCGATTGCATGGCTCGATCGCATCGCTCTGCGCTTCGATTTCAAGCCACATCGCTCTCGTCTGAAGGATTCTTCATGTTTCTGCTGCGGCATGGGCAAAGCTATTTCAATCTGCATTACACTGAGACGCGCGTGGATCCGGGGATCGAGGATCCGGAACTCACACCGCTCGGCCATGAGCAGGCACGCGCGGCGGCGACGGAGCTGGCACGGACCAGGCTGACGCGGATCATTGTCTCGCCTTACACGCGGGCCTTGCAGACCGTCGAGGCGTTCCAGGCGACACATGATGCGCCGGTGCAGGTGATGCAAGAGGTGCGGGAGCGGGCCGCGTTCGCGTGCGATATCGGCAGCCCGCCGGACCTTCTGGCGGCGCGTTTTCCGCGGCATGATTTTTCGCATTTGCCGCCGCGCTGGTGGCACGAGGGAACCGAGAGCACCGACGAGATTACCGTGCGGGCGGACGCGTTCCGGAAGGTCATGACGGCCCGCGCGGACAGTGCGACGATTCTGCTGGTGAGCCATTGGGCGTTCATTCTGGCGTTGACCGGGGTTTCGCTCGGCAATGGGCAGAGTCTCGAATATGACCCGCTTTCGCCGGCGCCGTCGGAGATTGTCTGGCGGCCATGAGGTCATCTGGAAGCCATAAGAGAAGGATTGCATGAGCGTGCTGGACAAGGATGAGAAGCCGGTTTTCACAGTGGTGAATCCGGCCGGAAAAAGCCGTTTTCTGCTGACCGCGGATCATGCGGGGCGGACGATTCCGCGCGCGCTGGGGGACCTTGGCGTGAGCACCGCGGACATGGAGCGGCACATCGCGTGGGATATCGGCATCGAGGGTGTGACCAGGCGCCTGGCGGCGGCGCTGGACGCCACGGCGATTTTACAGAGTTATTCGCGGCTGGTGGTGGATTGCAACCGGCCGCCCCATGTGCCGAGCGCGTTTCCCGAAATCAGCGAATCGACTCCGATTCCCGGCAATTGCGGCCTGAGCGCGGCGCAGAAGCGGGCGCGGCAAGCGGCGATTTTCGACCCGTATCACGCGGAAATCCAGCGGCTGATCGCGGCCCGGGACGAAAAGCCGATCTATGTGGCCATGCATAGCTTCACGCCCGTCTATTTCGAGGTGGCGCGGGGAATGCACGTGGCGGTGCTGTACAACCGCAACCCGCGTCTGTCGCATGCGCTGGCGGTTTTGCTGCGGCGGGAGGGCGGCCTGGTGGTGGAGGAGAACAATCCCTACCGCGTGACCGATGAGACCGATTACGGCGTTCCGGTGCATGCCGAGCGCGGCGGGCTTGATTATTTGACTGTCGAAATCCGTCAGGATTTGATACGAAACCAGAACGGTCAGGTCGAATGGGCGGCGCGTCTGGCGCGGCTGCTGCCGCAGGCGGCGGCACTCATGGTGGCTGACGAGGCGGCAAACGGGGGGTGAGCAATGCGGGGGTGGCGAGCGCAAACGGTTGCTGATGCACCGGTGCCATGCCAGCTTCATCGCTCCCGGCCTGAAGGACTAAAAGTTTTTACACCGCTTTTTCCAAAAAGCGGCCGCCTTCCTTGCTAAACGAAACCTCGCCCCAACCGGCGGCCATGCCGAGCCTGAGTCGCGGCGGTCCGCCGCGACACGCGCGGCGTGGCGTATGAGATCGTGCTTCTGGACAATGGCCCGGTTTCCAGAGCCGCCGAAGAGTTCACGGAAAATCAGGAAAATTTCCCGGATACCAGGGTTTTGCGGATCGTCGAGACATTCAACCATGCACGGCTCAACAATCTCGGCGCCAATCTGTCTGACCGGGAATTTTTGTTGTTTTTGAATAACGATATGATCGTCGGGAAATCTTCCTGGCTGCGGCTCATGGCCGGCGAATGTCGGGCGGATGAGAAAGTTGGCGCTGTCGGCTGTAAATTATTGTATCTGAATAAGACGGTTCAGCATGCAGGGGTGGTGCTGGGCGCGGGCGGAGTCGCCGATCACGCGTTTCGCGGCATCGGCGGTGACGCGCCGGGGTATGTGATGCGCGCGCAGGTCGCGCGGCGCGTGTCCGCCGTCGCTGCGGCGTGCATGCTGGTGCGGCGCCAGGCGTTCGCGGAAGTGGATCTCTGCGTGAAACGCGGCATGGCGGGGTGGAAAACCCTGTATGCGGCGGAGGCGGTGGCCGAGCATCGCGAAGGCTGTAGCCGGGGGCATGATTTCGCCGAGCCTAAGCGCGACCGCTTCATGCGGGAAAGCACGGTCATGCGCCGGCGCCATGCTCTGCCGCTTGCGGATGGTCCGTTCTACAACCTGCGTTTTTCCGCACGGGCGGCGCCTATCGGGAGCTGCGCGTGATGCCCCCGGACGATGTGCGGCGTTGGCCCGCACCCTACCTGCCGGCGGAAGGCGCGTAGGCAAAAGGCACGGTTACCGGTCGGCAGTCGTGGCCTAGGGTGAGCAATTCATCAGGTGGCCCCTGCCGGTTCCACCGCCATACGGATTGCTCGTGACGCGCGCCGAAGCGGCGTTGCGTGGCGTCAGGTGCGGGCGAGGCGGCGGGCGGTGAGGAGCAGCATGCGCCGATCCTCCGAGGAGCAGGCGCGATACAGGCGCATCAGCGCGAGCTCATCCCCCATGAGTGAGCCGGTCTCACCGGAGACGAGATAGCCAAGCGAGGTGTTCAGCACCTTGGCAATTCGCTCCATGTTGTCACGAACCTGGCCGGCGCGGTCGGTCTCCCACTGCGCGATGGCAGAGCGGGAGACGTTCAGCTTGGCCGCGAATTCGTCCTGCGTGAGATTGGCCGCAAGCCGCAAAGCCCTGATCCGGGCGCCAACAGTTTCGGTGGGAAGTTGTTTTTTTGATGCCATAGCGACTGTCTAACACGATAAGGTACAAGACGTCATGTTAGATTTTCTTGACCTTTCCAGTTATGATTGCTAACATGTTACGAATTTGCAAGGAGGCGTTATACCGCAGGAAACCTTCGTGCAAGAGGGCGCGGGCCGCCGCGCCGCGGCGGCGCCGGACGGCGGGAAAAATTGTGCAGTGCATTCGCACGTGGGGGTTGTTGCGCCCGCCGCCGCCGGGGCTTCGCCTGTGCTAACGGGACGGAAATCTGAAAAATTCGTTGTTGCGGCATGCGGAAATGCGGTTTTTGGTATCCCTGCCATGATGTTCAGGCCGGGCGGCGGACGCGGGGCAAAAAGCTGTTGACGCGGAAGGAAAAGTAAAATATTTCGATAAAGTAACATTTATGGACGGCATGGAGGAATGTCACGCAAAAATGATCAACTAATTGTCGGGTGGTCATTAAGATTGACAACTCCTTAGTTGCGCGCGGTTAGGAGCGGCGCCGCTCGCCATCGCGCGGCCGGTCGCAGCGGCCTTGCCGGCAAAGCCGCATGTTTCCGAGGATAAAAATGAGTCCGGGCGGTGAAATGTACGGCGTCGTATCTTTGCAGGTGAGGTCTACGTTCTCTGTTAACCAGACGTTGCATCATCGCCGCGTGGCGGGGCGCATCACAACGTTGTGCGCGGCGGCACGGCCGGGCGCGGCCAAGGCTGCTGCGTGCGGCGCCGCAAAAGTATCTAACGGCATGTCATTGCCTGCCCGACGCTGGCTGGAAACAGACTATACAACCTGACATATTTATTGGCCGTGCCGACGGCGGCGATGGCCGCGCCGCGCCGGCCTCTTCCGGCGCCGGCGCGGCTGCGGCGATGTTCAACGTCGCATCACGGGGTTTTGTTCGCGCCGCCGCCGATGTGCCGGGCCAGGGCCCGGCGGCCGTTATTCGTGAAGCCGCTTGATCAGGTCTTCCGCCTCGTCGCGGCTGAGACGCAGCGCGCGCCGGGCGACCTCCTGCGCAAAGCCGCCGCGCGCCATGGCGGCGAGAATCTTGAGTTCCGGAGCGGCGCCGAACGGGCCGGCGCGGCGGCGGCGCAGATAGGCGCAGGCGGCGGCGAGCTCGCGCTCAGGATCGTGCGCGAGGTCCGGCGCGTGCACGCCCTTGGCCGCCAGATGCGCCAGGGTCGCCCGGCGCGACTTGCCCGCCCGGCTCAAACGCTTGGCCCGTGCGGCGGCGAACGCCTCGTCATTCAACGCGCCGAGCTCTTTCAGCCGGGCGATCACGCCGGGGATGGCGGCCTTGGCACGGCGCGCGGCGGCGGCCTCCGTGCCGTCATCCTCCGCGCTCATGTTGGCGCGGGCCCAGCGGTCGAGCCGGCGGGTCAGCACGCGCGCCAGGCCGGCCTCGCTTGCCGCGTAGCGCGCCAGATGGTTCAACGCCGCTTCCAGTAATTTGGCTTGATCGGGGGGGGGCTCCGCCATGGCGGCGAATCTCGCCGTTCCGCCGCCGGCTGACAAGCCGGAAACGCCCTTGTCACGCGCCGCCCCAGCCTTTATACGGCGCGCTTCACCGTCAAACGTGATGCGCGCGTGTCCAGGCCTTTAGGCATGCCTGGCCGCCACCCCGATATCCGGGACCCCCGCTTCGCGGCGGGGTGTAGTTATAGGAGACCGAAATGCCGAAGATGAAGACCAAGTCCGCGGTCAAAAAGCGGTTCAAGATCACGGCCACCGGCAAGGTGCTGGCCGGCCCCGCCAAGAAGCGGCACAATCTGATGGCCCGCAGCCAGAAGGCCAAGCGGCAGAATCGTGGCAACCACCCGCTGACCCATGCTGACGGCCTGACCGTCAAGCAGTGGGCTCCGTACGGCCTGAACTAAGGAGACCCAGACATGGCACGTGTGAAACGCGGTGTTACCACCCACGCCCGTCATAAGAAGGTTCTGGACCTTTCCAAGGGCTATTTCGGCCGGTCTTCGACCAATTACCGTATTGCGCTGGAGCGGCTGGAAAAAGCGCTGCGCTATGCCTACCGCGACCGCCGCGTCAAGAAGCGCGAGTTCCGTTCGCTGTGGATCCAGCGCATCAACGCCGCCGTGCGCGAGCACGGGCTGACATACAGCCAGTTCATTTTCGGCCTGAAGCAGGCCGGCCTGGAACTGGACCGCAAGGTGCTTGCCGCCATCGCCTACGACGATGCCGCCGCGTTCGCGGAAATCGTCCAGGCCGTGAAGGCTGTCAGCGCCGCTGCCTAAGGCAAGTGAAGTGGCCGCTTTTTGAAAAAAGCGGCGCAAAAACTTTTGTGACTTTGGGCCCGTGCCGGTGAAACCAGCACGGGCCCAAAGTTTATAAAGTTTTTTTGCTACTTTTTGTTCACAAAAAGTAGGCTTTCTTTCTCCCCTTGCGTCATATCCGGCCCGACCTCATCTCTGGGAGCGGACATGAAATTCGATCACCCTTTGCCTGACAGCCTGGCCGAGAGCGTGGCATTCCTCACCTTGCAGGAGCGCACGCAGCTTTGGCACGCCGCCATCCTCTTGGCGGATTCCCGAGGCATGGTGATGCATTTGGCCGCCACGTTCGGCCGGCAGGTCGATGCCCTGAAAAATCGCATGTTCAACGCCGGCGAGCGGTTCGGCGGCGCGGTCTGGTCCGATCTCGTGCAGGGTGCGCAGGACGCCGTGGAAGACACGTTGTGGCGGAGCTATTCGCTGGCCACCTTCGGCCTCGACGCGGTGCCGCAGATGCTGCGGCCGCGCCAGCCGCGCAATAACGCCCTGCACCGGCTGGCGACGACGGCCAGCGGCGTCGCTTCCGGCTTTGTCGGGCTGCCCGGCGTGGTGTTCGACATTCCCTTCACGACCGCGACGATTTTGCGCTCGATCGCCGAGGTGGCGCGCGACAGCGGCGAAAACCTGGCCGACGAGGACACCAAGCGGGCCTGCCTGGAAGTGCTGACCCTGGGCGGCCCGGGCCGGGAGGACGAGGAGGCCGAAACCGGCTATTGGGCGGCCCGCATCGGCATGAACCATCTCGCGATCAATCTGCTGATCCGCGCGGCGGCCGGACGGTTCGGCCTGGTCGTGTCGGAGAAATTTCTCGCCCAGGCGGTGCCGCTGGCCGGGGCGGTGGCCGGCGGCGCGCTGAATTATGCGTTCACCGACTATTACCAGACCATGGCGCGCGTGCATTTCTGTCTGCGCCTCCTGGAACGGCGCACCGGCGACCCTGCGGCCCTTAGCGCCTGCTTCACGCAAATGGTGCGCGCGGCGCGAAACCGCCGCCGCTTCGGCCGGCGGGCCCCGCGCGGCACGGTGTTTCTCCTGCCGCGGTAGAAAGACAAAGAGAAAAAAGGAAGCGCTTCTTTTTGTGAACAAAAAGAAGCAAAAAAACTTTGTTTACTCTGGGCCCGTGCGGTTTCAACGCCCCAGGCCCAGCGTAAACAGAAGTTTTTGCGCCGCTTTTTTCAAAAAGCGGCTGCTTTCGTCGCCTTACTTAACCTCAAGCAACTCCACGTCGAAAATCAGCGTCGCGCCGGGCGGGATCACGCTGCCCGCGCCGCGCTGGCCGTAGCCGTGTTCGGCCGGGATGATCAGCGTGCGCTGCCCGCCGACCTGCATGGTCGCGACGCCCAGATCCCAGCCGGAAATCACTTGGCTCACGCCGATCTTGAAGGTGAAGGGCTGGCCGCGGTCGCGCGAGGAGTCGAATTTCTTGCCCTTGGTGCCGTTTTCATCCAGCCAACCGGTGTAATGCACAGTGACCATCTGGCCCTTGGCCGGCGTGGCGCCGGTGCCGACCACATGGTCTTCGTATTTCACGCCGGATGGCATGGTGGTGATGTTGTCTGTCGCCATTGCAATGGTCTCCGTTTGTCTGGGGGAGTCAGGTAATGAATTCCGCTGCGCCCGGCAATCGCGCGCGCAGCCGGCAAATGGCGGCATGGCTGGTCTGCCGTCATGCCGAGCCGGTGGCGTATTTCGCTAGGCCCCGCCTCCGGATAAGACATGCGCGCGTAGGCATCGTCAGAGTATCATTCAAAGAAGGACCATCCATGCCCAACATCGCCATTGTCTATCACTCCGGCTACGGCCACACGCGCCGTCAGGCGGAGGCCGTCGCCGCCGGCGTCGCCAAGGCCGGCGCCACCGTGCATCTGCTCGCCATCGACAACGAGACCGGCGACCTCGCCGCGGGGGACTGGGATCTGCTGCAGCAGGCCGACGGCATCATGTTCGGCTCGCCCACTTATATGGGCAGCGTCTCCTGGCAGTTCAAAAAATTCGCCGATGCGAGTTCGAAAGCCTGGTTCGGCCGCGCCTGGAAGGACAAGTTCGCCGCCGGTTTCACCAACTCGGCCTCGATGAACGGCGACAAGTTCCTCACCATTTCCTACATGATCACGCTGGCGATGCAGCATGGCATGGCCTGGGTGGGGCTCGACATCCTGCCGGCCAACACCAAGAAGGCCACCCGCAACGATCTGAACAATATCGGCGCCTTCTCGGGCGCGATGATGCAGACTCCGGCGGATGCGTCGGTCGACGAGATGGTGCAGGGCGATCTGGATACCGCGACCGCTCTTGGCGAGCGTTTCACCAGGTTCGTCGCCCGGCATAAGGCGGACTAACTTCGGGGGCGCCCGGCGGGGTTTTATCCCGCCTCATGAAAAACGGGGGCGCGAGCCCCCGTTCTTTTTTGCTCCGAACCGCGCTTTTGCAGCGCAGAGTTCGCCTTAACGCTTGGACGCGTGCAGGCCCGCGGCCAGCGCCGTTTTCTCGCAGACATAGGCGCCATGCTTGGTCTTGCCGAAATATTTCGAGCTGCTGGCGTGGAACACATGGCTGTGGCTGACATTGATCCAAACCACCGCGTCACCCGGGCAATGCGCCTGGGCGGTGGCGGCGGAGGAGAATTTCTCGCTGGCGGGCAGGGCATGCCCGGTCATGTGGTGGTGCTTCTTCGCGGTCGTGGCGGTGGCGGCGGGCGCGGTCGCCGGAGCGGCGGGCGCGGCCATCATCGACCCCTGAGACATGCTCCCCTGCATCATCTGGCTCGGCGCCGTCGTGGTCTGGGCAAGCGCGGCCTGCGCGCCCAGCCCGACGATGGCGGCGGTGAGGGCCGGCAGGGCAAAGCGCGCGAATTTGAATGACGTCATGATAGTTTGCTTTCCTTGATACCGCACCCCGTTCGGCGCGGCGTGATGAAGACGATCGCCTATCTCTTGTTTTGGCTTCGATATAAGCGACATGCGCTTTTCACCTGTGTGACGATTCGTATCAAGGATACCATTGGGTTATATTCGGGCGTTGATGCCGGAAGGGCACATACAAGGCCAATTTTGCCGCCGCGTCGGCGGCGCCGGCCCGGGAGCGGTTGCGGCCCCGCCGTCCTGGGACTAGGGTCGCGCCGTTTTTTCCCCGCAAAGTGCGAGACCCACCATGCCCTTGATCGCCGACCGCCTGAACCGCATCAGCCCCAGCCAGACCATCGCCATTTCCACCAAGGCCCGGGCGTTGAAGGCCGAGGGCCGGGACATCATCAGCCTTTCCGCCGGTGAGCCGGACTTCGACACGCCCGCCCATATCAAGCAGGCCGCGATCGCGGCGATCAACGCGGGCGACACCAAATATACCGACGTCGCCGGCACCGCCGCGCTGCGCCAGGCGATCGTGGCGAAGTTCAAGCGCGACAGCGGCATCGACTACAAGCCGGAAGAGATCATCGTCTCCACCGGCGGCAAGCAGGTGATCTTCAACGCCATGCTGGCGACCGTGCAGGCGGGCGATGAGGTGATCATCCCCACCCCGTGCTGGGTCAGCTATCCCGACATCGTCGCCCTGGCCGAAGGCAAGCCGGTGTTCGTGCCGTGCAGCCAGAATAACGGTTTCAAGATGCGCGCCGAGGACCTTGAGGCGGCGATCACGCCGAAGACCAAATGGGTGTTCCTGAACTCGCCGAGCAACCCGACCGGTGCGGCCTATTCCGCCGCCGATCTGCGGCCGATCTGCGACGTGCTGCTGAAGCACCCCAATATCTGGGTGTTTACCGACGATATTTACGAGAAGCTGGTCTATGACGGCTTCAAGCCGGCCACCATCGTCGAAGTTGAACCGCGTTTGCGCGACCGCACCCTCACCATGAACGGCTGCTCCAAGGCCTATGCCATGACCGGCTGGCGCATCGGCTATTGCGGCGCGCCGCTCGCCCTTATCAAGGCGATGGACAAGCTGCAGAGCCAGTCCACCTCCAACACCTCCTCGGTCAGCCAGGCCGCCGCCGTCGCGGCGCTGAACGGGCCGGAGGACGACATCGCGAAAATGGCCGCGGTCTACAAGGAGCGCCGCGACCTGGTGGTGGACATGCTGAACGCTGCCCCCGGCCTCGTCTGCTCCAAGCCTGAAGGCGCGTTCTATGTGTTTCCCTCTATGCAGGGCTGCATCGGCAAGACCACGGTGAAGGGCAAGAAGATCGAGACCGACGAGGATTTCGTGATCGCCCTGCTGGATGAGGAAGGCGTTGCCGCCGTGCACGGCTCGGCCTTCATCTATCCCGGCTATTTCCGCATCAGCTACGCCACCTCGACCGAGGCCCTGCGCGAAGCCTGCACCCGCATTCAGCGTTTCTGCGCCGGACTGAAGTAGGAAAGAAAGCGCTACTTTTTGTGAACAAAAAGTAGCAAAAAAACTTTGTAAAACTGGGCCGTGCGGATTTCAACGCCGCCGGCCCAAAATCATCCCCGGTACAGAAATTCCGAGAGCAGAGCGAGCAACACCGCCGCCAGAGGAATGGCCATGAAGAAGGGGAGCGCGAAGAAGACCGCGTAGCCGGTCACCGTGGCGCCGACCCAGTACATCAGGAACGACGCGACCTGGCGCTTGGTATCCCGGGGCATGGCGAATTTGCCGCTCACCAGCGTTTCAGTCAGGCCGATGATGATGTTCGTCAGCGTGCTGGTGAACACGATCGTCGGGATGTTTGAAAGATTAACGCGCTTGCCGACGATGCTCTGCATGCCCATCGCCATCGAGGCGAGCATGATCGTGGCCTCCAGGCCCAGCGTGCCTCTGTGGTGCGTGATCGACGGCCATATCGCCAGCGTGGCGGCAAGGAGCAGCGCCTGCACCGTCAGCAACAGGCGCAGCGCTGGATGCTGGGAGAGGTTGCGGCTGATCAGCACGCCGGCGGCGGTGCCCACCACGTAGCCGATCAGCGCAATCGCTGAGCCGAGCGCTGCGGCGAAGGAAAAGCGGCTGATATAATAACCGAGGAATGCCAGGTTGCCGGTCATGGCCGAGACCAGGACCCCGCCCAGCTTGGCGAAGGCGATGAGATCCACGGATCCCGCGGCGAAGGCGGTGCAGACGAGAATGAGTTCGAGTGAAGGTTTGATCGGGGCTTTGTCGGACATCTTCCACCGGAGGCTTGCAATTGATTCGCGCCGTGGCGCGAGCGAGCAATGCAATCGCGGGTGGAAAAAAGCTAGACCAGAGGGAAGAAAGTGGCCGCTTTTTGAAAAAAGCGGCGCAAAAACTTTTGTTTATGCTGGGCCGGTGGCCGTGACGCCGGCACGGGCCAGAGTTTAAAAAAGTTTTTTGCTTCTTTTTTTCAAAAAAGAAGCGCTTCCTTCCTTCTACAAATCGTCGCGCGCCGCAGCCTCTTCGGCGGCCGGGGTCGCGGTGCGGCGCGCCCGCAACCGGCGGATGCGCCGCGCATCGGCTTCCAGAACCAGGAACTCGATGCCCGAGGGGTGGGGAATGATCTCGCCCTTGGTCGGCACCCGTCCGGCGAGATTGAACACCAGGCCGCCCACGGTTTCGATGTCGGCGTCGCGCTCGTCCTCCGAGAGCACCGGCCCCAGCCGCGCCTCGAATTCCTCCACCGGCAGCAGCGCGTTGATGTCGAGCGCGCCGTCCGGGCGTTCCACCAGCATCGGCCCTTCGATCTCGTCATGCTCGTCGGAAATGTCGCCAACAATGGTCTCGACCAGGTCTTCGATGGTCACCAGCCCGTCGATGCCGCCATATTCGTCGACCACCAGGGCCAGATGCGTGCGCGTCTGGCGCATCTGCATCAGCAGGTCGAGCACGCCGATCTGCGGCGCCACCAACAGCGGCTTGCGCAGGATCTTTTCCAGCGCAAAATCCTCCGCCGCGCCGTTGAAGGCGAACACGTCCTTGATATGCACCATGCCGACCACGTCATCGAGATGCTCGCGGTACACCGGCATGCGCGAATGCCCCTCCTCGCGGATCAGCGCCATCGCCTGCGGCAATGTGGCGTCGGCGCGCATGGCGACGATGTCGGGCCGTGGCACCATCACATCGTTGGCGGAGATTTCGCGCAAATGCAGCACATTGGCGATCAGCGCGCGTTCGTGAGGATCGAGCCCGAGCGCGGCTTCCTTGCTGGCTTCCTCCACCAGCTCGGCAATCGAGTCGCGCACCGACACTTCCGGATTGCGCAGGCGGTGCAGGAATCGTCCCAAGGTCGAACTCATCGTGTCGAACTCATCGGTTTTTCCAGGGATTGGCGATGCCGAGCCGGGCCAGCAAGCGCGCCTCCTCGGCTTCCATACGCCGCGCGTCGCCGACATGGTCATGGTCATGGCCCTGCAGATGCAGCGCGCCATGGATCAGCAGATGGGTCAAATGCGCCGCGACCGATCTGCCCGCCGTCTGGGCCTCGCGTCGCACCACGCCCAGCCCGAGCAGGATCTCGGCCGGATGCTCATAGGTCAGCACATTGGTCGGCTTGTTCTTGCCGCGGTCTCGGGCATTGAGCTGCTTGATGGTGCGGTCATCGGTGAGCACCACATCCGCGGCGCAGCCGGCCTCCCGCATGGCGCGCGACACCAGGCGGGAGAGATCCCGCACATAGGCGTGCCAGCGACGTTCCATGACCACTAATCCGCCCCCGAAGGGGCTCGTACTTCCAGGTTCCATTGTCTCTTTCAGCCGTGGCGCTCGCGCGCATGTTCCCGTGCGGCGGCGTGGCGCTGATCATAGGCCTCGACGATCCGCCCGACCAGCGGGTGGCGCACCACGTCGGCATTGCTGAACCGCGCGACCGCGATGCCGGAAATGCCCTCCAGCGTGTCCAGCGCATCGGCCAGGCCGGAGCGCGTGCCCGCCGGGAGGTCGATCTGCGTGAGATCGCCGGTGATCACCATGCGCGTGCCTTCGCCCATGCGGGTCAAAAACATTTTCATCTGCACCGGCGTGGTGTTCTGCGCCTCGTCAAGGATCACGAAGGCATGGGCGAGCGTGCGGCCGCGCATGAAGGCGAGCGGGGCAATCTCGATTTCACCGGTGGTCATGCGCCTGGTCAGCTGGTCGCCGGGCAGCATGTCGTTCAGCGCGTCGTAAAGCGGGCGCAGATACGGGTCCACTTTCTCTTTCATGTCGCCGGGCAGGAAGCCCAGCCGCTCGCCGGCTTCCACCGCCGGGCGGGAGAGCACGATCCGGTCCACCGCGCCTGAGGTGAGCATGGCCACCGCCTGCGCCACCGCCAGATAGGTCTTGCCGGTTCCGGCCGGGCCTAAGGAGAACACCATCTCGAAGCGCGACAGCAGTTCCATATAAGCGGCCTGCGCGGCGCTGCGCGGCCCCACGGCGCCCTTGCGGGTGCGGATCGCCGGCAGGTCGGAGAGCGGCAGACGCGGCTCGCCGGCCGGTTCGGTCAGGCGCATCGCGGCATCGACTTTCGGCCCGTCGATCATCTCGCCTTTTTGCAATTGTCGGTACAGCGCCCCCAGGGTGGCCTCGGCGGCGCTGACTTGCAGCGCCGGGCCGGTGATGGAAACGCGGTTGCCGCGGCAGGCGAGGCGGACACCGAGCCGTTGCTCGATGCGGGTCAGATGCCGGTCGTGGTCTCCGAGCAATAATGGCAGCAATGCGTTATTGTCGAAGGTGAGCGTGAGCGAGCGCGGCAGCAGGGCGGGTTCGGTAGCCGGCGATGCGATGATCTGGCTCAAGCGGCGATTTGCTCCTGTTCAAGACGGCCAAGAAGGGAATTCGGGTTGGCGTGGGTCATGGTCACCATGTGCACCTCGCCGGTGAGCGGGGCAGGGGCCTCGACCACCACCGGCTGGGCATAGAGCGAGCGCCCGGCGATCTGCCCGGCATGGCGCCCCAGCCCGGTGAACAGCACCGGGGTGGTGAGCCCCACCGTGGCGGCGTTGAACGCATCCTGCTGGCGGCGCAGCTCCGCCTGCAATTCGTACAGGCGCGCATCTTTGAGCGCCTCGTCGAGCTGTTTCAGCCCCGCCGCCGGCGTACCCGGGCGCGGCGAATATTTGAAACTGTACGCGAGCGCGAAGCCGGTCTCGCGCACCAGCGCCATGGTCGCCGCAAAATCCTCATCGGTCTCGCCGGGATGGCCGACGATGAAATCCGAGGTGAACGCCATGTCCGGCCGCACTTCGCGCAGGCGGGCGACGACGCGGCGGAACGCGTCGGCCTTATGCTTGCGGTTCATGGCGGCGAGGATCTTGTCCGAGCCCGACTGCACCGGCAGGTGCAGGAACGGCATCAGCGCCGGATTGTCCCGATGTGCTTCGATCAGCTCTTCGCTCATGTCGTTCGGGTGCGACGTGGTGTAGCGCAGCCGCCTGAGGTCCGGGATCTCCGCCAGCGCCGCGAGCAGCCGCGCCAGGGTCCAGGTTTTTCCGTCCGGCCCTTCGCCATGATAGGCGTTCACATTCTGCCCGAGCAGCGCGATTTCGCGCGTGCCCTGGGCCACCATGCGCCGCGCTTCGGCGATCACCTGCGCCGCCGGGCGCGAGGCCTCGGCGCCGCGCGTGTAGGGCACGACGCAGAAGGAGCAGAATTTGTCGCAGCCTTCCTGGATGGTGAGGTTGGCGATCACGCCCTGCGGCGCCCCGTTCTCGGGCAGGAAGTCGAATTTCGGCTCGGCCGGAAACGCCGTGTCGATCACCGAGCCTTGGGTGCGGTGCGCCTGGGCGATCAGTTCCGGCAGGCGGTGATAGGCTTGCGGCCCCACCACCAGGTCCACATAAGGCGCGCGCTGGAGCAGCAGTTCGCCTTCGGCTTGGGCGACGCAGCCGGTGACGGCGATCATCATCTTGCCGCCGCCTTCCTCCTTCATCACCCGCAGGCGCCCGAGCGCGGAGAACACTTTCTCCTCGGCGCGCTCGCGAATATGGCAGGTGTTCATGATCACCATGTCCGCGCCTTCGGGCTTGTCCACGGTGGTGTAGCCGAGGGGGGCCAGCAGGTCCGCCATGCGTGCACTGTCATACACGTTCATCTGGCAGCCATGCGTTACGACATGCAGTTTGCGGGGCTCGCGGTCCGTGGGGGTCATACGCCTATAACTCGGTCACTAAAGATTGCACCAAACATTGGCGCGAACTTTAGCGCGAAGTGGGAGCATCTCCCAAATAGGCATAATATTTTCTGCACACCGCACCCGGCGCCGGCCCGGCCCGCGCCGGAAGAAATCCTGAAAGGCAGCGGCAAGCCGATCAATGCAGAAAAAACCCTCCTTGCATGGCCCTACTCGGCATCTTTTTCCGGCGTCGTGTCAAGAAAATTTGGATGAAGCTTCGGTGTCCGCATGGCCAGCCCGTGGCCGAGCGCCACGCGCTGGTCGAACACGAAACAATCGCCCCGCCACCGGCTATCTTCTTTCGGCACCTCTTCCAGATAGCGCAGAATCCCGCCCTGCAACTGGTATACGTGCTGGAATCCGGCCGCGATCATATAGGCGCTGGCTTTCTCGCAGCGGATTCCGCCGGTGCAGAACATGGCGATTTTCCGGCTTTTGTCGTAGGCCAGTTCGCGGTCGACATAGGTCTTGAACCGGCTGAAACTTGTGAGTTTCGGGTCCACCGCACGGGCGAAACTGCCCATCTCCACTTCGAATCCGTTGCGCGTGTCCAGCACCAGCACGTCCGGATCGTCGATCAGCCGGTTCCAGTCCTGCGCGTTGACGGCCTGGCCGACCGGCGCGTCCGCGTCCAGCGTGTGGCCGAACGTGATGATCTCGCGCTTGAGGCGGATTTTCAGCCGGTCGAAATGTCGGGCGCCGGCAGCGGAGAATTTCAGCTCCAGCCGGTCGAAAGCCGGCCGGTGCGCTTGCCGCTGCCCCAGGGCCGCGACGACCGAATCGATGGCTTCGGCAGGTCCGGCCAGCGTGCCGTTGATCCCTTCCGGGCTCACCAGCACCGTCCCGTGAATGTCCGCGCCGCACAGGTTCAGGAATTCCGCGCGCACGGCGGCGGGGTGATCGAGCCGGACGAACTGGTAGAAGGCCGCAACCTTGTTCGGCAATTCCCGGCTCACCGCCAGTCCCGCCCCTGGCGCAGCGACGCGGCATTATGCGCCACCCGTTCTTCCAGCGCCGCGGTCAGCGCCTTGCGGTTGGCGTAGGTGCCGGGGGCGATCGCCTCATCGAGAATGATCGTCGCGTGCAGGTGGCGCCGCCGGCCGAGGCGCGCGTAATGCGAGGCGAGGTCCATGTCGCCATACCAGGAAATGTCCGGCCGCTCATGGCGGCGCACCGGAAACCCGTCGAGCGTGTCGTAAACGATCGTCACCGGCTGCACATAAGGCTGCGCCTCTGTCTCCGCCAGGGCCAGGAAGGAGGTGGAGAAGCGCAAGATGCGCACGCCATCGGAGGTCGTGCCCTCGGGGAACAGGATGATGTTGTCCCCCGCCGCCATCCGTACCTCCAGCTGGGCCTGCTCCGCGCTCACCGTGTCGCGGTTGCGCGAGACGAACACCGTGCGCCCCAGCCGCGCCAGCCAGTTGATGAACGGCCACCGGTCGATCGCGCCCTTCGCCACGAAGCAGCCCGGCAGCACGCCGCCGAGCGCCACGATGTCGAGCCAGGAACAATGATTGGCGACGAACAAGACCGGCCGCTGCGCCGGCAGGCTTCCGGTCACCGTGAGCCGCAGCCCCAGCAAAAAAGCCACGCCGCGCCAATAGATCATCGCGAACCGCACTTTCGCGCGGCCCGGCAGGGTCAGCATCAGGGCCTGGGTCGGCATGGCGAGCAAAGTCCAGGCCAGGATGACGACCAGCCGTGCGGTCATGCGGATCAGGAAGGACCATCCTTCATGACATCGCGCCTTACGCGCATCGCTTCCATCAAGTGTCCCATGCCCCGCATCCGGTTTCACGTCGCGGGCTCTTGATGGCGGGAAAAGCGCCAAGCGGCAACTGCCGGCAGCCTCCAAGAAAGGAAGGCTACTTTTTGTGAACAAAAAGTAGCAAAAAAACTTTATGACTCTGGGCCAGGGGCGTTGGCGGCGACAACGCCCCTGGCCCAGCATAACAAAAGTTTTTTGCGCCGCTTTTTTTCAAAAAAGCGGCCACTTACTTCCTAATCCCGCGCCGGCTCTTGCGTATCGTTGGCCCGGCCGATGCCCTGATAGGCGAATCCGGCGTCGCGCATGGCTTTCGGATCGTAGACATTGCGCAAATCCACGACCACGTCGCCGCGCATCAGCTGCTTCAGCCCGACCGGGGAGAGCGCGCGGAATTCGTTCCATTCGGTGACCAGTACCAGCGCGTCCGCGCCCGACACCGCCTGCCTTGCATCCTTGGCGAAGGTCACGCCGGCGGGCAGCAGCGGCCTGGCCCCCTCCATGGCCGCCGGGTCGAAGGCGGTGACTTTCGCGCCGCGCGATACGAGCCCTTCGATCAGCGGCAGGGAGGGCGCCTCGCGCATGTCGTCGGTCTCGGGCTTGAAGGCGAGGCCCAATACCGCGATGTTTTTATCCTTCACATCGCCGCCGCAGGCTTTCAGCACGCGCGCGGCCATGCCGCCTTTGCGGTGGTCGTTCACGCTGACGACCGACTGGATCAGCCGGCTCGGCGCTCCGGCCTCCTCGGCGATGCGCATGAGCGCCAGCGTGTCCTTGGGGAAGCACGAGCCGCCGAAGCCCGGCCCCGGATGCAGGAATTTGCGGCCGATGCGGCCGTCCAGCCCGATGCCGCGCGCCACGTCATGCACATCGGCGCCGACTCGCTCGCACAGATCCGCCATTTCATTGATGAAGGTGATCTTCATCGCCAGAAATCCGTTGGCGGCGTATTTGATCAGCTCCGCCGTCTCCAGCCCGGTGAAGACGATCGGCGTCTCGATCAGGTAAAGCGGCCGGTAGAGCTGGCGCAGCACCTCGCGGGCGCGGTCGCTGTCGGCGCCCACCACCACGCGGTCCGGCCGCATGAAATCGGCGATGGCGCTGCCTTCGCGCAAAAATTCCGGATTGGCGGCCACCTCGATGTCGAGTTCCGGGCGCAATTGCCGCGCCAGGGCGGCGATTTTCCGCCCGGTGCCGACGGGGACGGTGGATTTCGTGACGATCACCGCGGGATGGTCCAGGCTCTTCACCACCTGCTCGACGGCGGCGAACACATAAGTGAGGTCGGCATGGCCGTCGCCGCGCCGCGTCGGGGTGCCGACGGCGATGAACACCGCTTCCGCATCGGCGATTCCCTCTTGCAGCGTGGCGGGGAAGGTCAGTCGTCCGGCCGCCATGTTTTCCGCCACCAGACGGTCCAGGCCGGGCTCATAAATCGGAATTCCACCCGTCAGAAGCATGCGGCGCTTGTTCTCATCGGCTTCCACCACCGATACCGCCACACCAAATTCCGCGAAGCAGGCCGCCGAGACCAGGCCGACATAGCCGCCGCCGATGATCGCAATCTTCATGTGCCGTCTCCAAACGCTGGGTCCGTCTCGGTTCTGGCGTGGCTGCCGAACGCAGACAAGCCCTGCCTCCCGTGCCATCGGCGCAGAGGATTACGGCGGTGCCATCTTCAAATTCGGTTGCGTTTCGGCCATGGTCCCCGCGCATATGGATCCTGTAATCTCCCTCGGCCTGCTGGCCCTGCCGCGCCACCTTGCCCTCATGGCCGGCCTCGCCATTTTTTCCGGCATCATCGTCCGGATCATGATCACCGTCGGCGTGCCCGATCGCCCGGACGCGCGGAAGGCCCATACCCACACCACGCCGAAATCCGGCGGCGTCGGCATTGTTTGCGCCTTTCTACTCGGTGTGCTGTTGCTCTACCGCTACGGCCAGGTCTCCCGCCTCGCGGAAGGGTATTTCATCGGCGTGATCGCCGCCGCCGTGCTGATGGCGGCGATCTCCCTCATCGACGACCTGCTGGAGCTTTCCTACGTCATCAAGCTCGGCACCCAGCTCATCGCCGCCGCCGCCGCGGTCGCCGCGGGGTTGTGGGTGCACCTGCTGGCGCTGCCTTATTTCGGCACCATCGACATCGGCTGGCTCGGCGTGCCGCTCACCATGTTCTTCCTGCTGTTCGTGACCAACGCGATGAACTTCATCGACGGTCTGAACGGCCTGGCATCCGGCGTCACCGTCATCGCCTGCCTGTTCCTGGCCGGCATCGCCGGGCTCTATGGCGGCTTCTTCGTCTATACCGCGGGGCTGCTGCTGGCCGGCGGCGTGCTCGGGTTCCTGCCGTTCAATTTTCCCCGCGGCAAGATTTTCATGGGCGATGTCGGCAGCCAGTTCTGCGGCTTCATGCTGGCGTTGTTCGGCATTGCCGCGGCGCGGTTCGAAGGCGCACCGCTCTCCTTTCTGCTGGTGCCGCTGCTGCTCTCCGGCGTGCTCTACGACGTGACCTTCACCCTGATCCGCCGGATCCTGGCGCGCGAAAACATCGCCCGCGCGCATAACGGGCATCTATATCAGGTGGTCCGCCGCGCGGGGATGGATGCGCGGGCCGTGGCGCTCTGGCACTGGGCGTTCGCCCTGCTCGGCGGCGCGGATGCCATCGCCTTCCTGGCGGTGAAGTCGGATGAAAAAATCTTCGTCGTGCTGGTCCCGCTTTTGGTGCAGTTCGGCTGGACGTTTTATGTGGCCCGCCGCGCCGCGGCCGCTGGGCTGGGGCGGTGGTAAGCAAAGATAAGTAAGGGCTACTTTTTGTGAACAAAAAGTAGCAAAAAAACTTTGTTATGCCGGGCCATGGGCTGTGTCAGCGCCAACGCCCATAGCCCAGCATAAAAGAAGTTTTTGCGGCGCTTTTTTCAAAAAGCGCCTGCTTCCTTTTTGCTTTTTTATATGTGAATCCCGCCGGCGACCTCGATCCGTTGGGCGTTGATCCAGCCGAAATCGTCGGAGAGCAGGCCGGCGATGACCGGGCCGACATCCTCGGGCAAACCGACGCGGCCAAGCGCGGTATAGCCGGCGATCGCTTTGTTCACTTCAGGATTGTCGCGCACGACGCCGCCGCTGAAGTCGGTCGCGATCGCCCCCGGCGCCACGACATTGACCGCAATCCTGCGTGGTCCCAGCTCGAGCGCCATGTAGCGGGTCAGGGCCTCGACGGCCGCCTTCATCGGACCGTAGACGGCGCGTCCCGGATAAGCGAAGCGGGCGAGCCCGGACGAGATGTTCACGATCCGGCCGCCATCGTTGATGAGCGGCAGGAGCTTCTGCGACAGCAGGAACACGCCCTTGAAATGGACGGCGAACTGCGCGTCCAGGTCGGCTTCCGTGCCGTTCGTGAAGCTCGCGCCGGAGGATGTGCCGGCATTGTTGACGAGATAGTCGAAGCGCGCCGCGCCCATTTCGGTCAGGGCCGCCCTCACGCGCAGGATGAAATCGTCGAACGACGCGGCTTTTCCGGTGTCGAGCTGGAGGGCGATCGCAGGCGCCCCGGCTTCCGCCGCGAGTGCGCTCACCTTGTCGGCCTCGGCGCGATTTGCATGGTAGGTGAAAATCGAACGGACGCCGCGCTTGGCGAGGCGCAGGACCGTATCGCGTCCAATTCCACGGCTGCCGCCGGTGATCAGGGCGATCCGGAATTTGGTGTTATCTGACATCGCATACCTCGTTTGAGAGAAATCCATCATGTGGATGCCGCGAAATCTGGCGCGATCCCCGGTTCGAAACCATGCCCGGACTTGCTCTTTTCTTGCCCGATCTTACTTTTCGGGCGGAGCGGTGTGTGGAGCGGAATATGTCTGATCTACAGAGACTTAAGGGAAAAATAAGGGATATCTTGCCCGGATTTTCGGGGAAGAGCCCTTATTATACGAAAGCTGATGGCCTGATCCTGCTTGAAGCGCGGACTGAAAAACATCCAACCTGTCTCGTCCATAAGCCGGCGCTTTGCGTCGTGGTGCAGGGCGCGAAATGGACCACTTTCGGCAATCGGCGTCTCGACTATCGCGCGGGCCAGGTCATGGTGGTCGGCGTCGAAATGCCCGGCTCGAGCCAGGTCGTCGAGGGCACGGACGGCGCTCCCTATTATTCCGTCGTCATCGGGCTCGATCTGGCGATCCTGCGCCAGGTCCATGAGGCCCTGGGCACGCCGCCGGACATCATTGATGCCCCGACCTTGGGCGCGTTCGTCATGGATCTCGACGAGGCGCTGCTGTCCTGTGTCACGCGCATGATCGAGACGCTGGACGAGGCCGATGCCGTGTCGATCCTGTATCCCGGCCTGATGCGGGAGTTATGCTATCTTCTGCTGCGCGGCCCGCATGCCGGTGCTTTTGCGCGCATGATCGGCATCGGCAAGGCCGGCTCTTTGGCCGCGGCAATCCGGGAGATTCGCGAAAACTATGCGGCGCCGCTCCGGCTCGGCCGTCTGGCGGATGTGGCAGGCCTCAGCCCGTCGGCGTTTCACCGGAAGTTCAAAGCGGTAACGTCTATGACGCCGCTGGAATATCAGAAGCAGTTGCGCCTGATGGAGGCACGGCGCCTGATGATCGCGGATCATGTTTCAGCCGAGACAGCGGCCTTCGAGGTCGGCTATGCCAGCCCGTCGCATTTCAGTCGCGATTATACGCGCAGGTTTGGCGGACCGCCCCGCCGCGACGTCGAAGCGCTCAGTTTCGACCGTCCCCGATGAGTTGCCTCACGGGCGACCCGTTTCGGGAGAAAATGACCGGCCGTGAGACCGGGAAGCTCGGCGCCTAGCCTGCCGGCCTGGGCGGCTGGCCGTTGAGCGAAATGTCGTTGGTCACCCGGATCATCTTGCCCACGGTCAGTTGCAGCCCGTTCAGGCCCCATTGATAGCGGTTCAGCACGCCTTCGGTATGGATGGCGGCGAGCTGGCCGTTGGTGGCGATGAAGTTGAGCCGCATATCGAACGGATGCGTCTGGCCGCGCATCGTGAGCTGGCCGACCAGCCGGCCGCCCACGCAGTCGCCGACGTAATGCTGCGTCGGATAGTCAACCGGGTCGAGGAAATCTTTCGACATGGTCTGGGAACGGATCAGCGCATTGGGCAGTTCCAGGCTTTCCACCACCAAAGTCACGTCGATATGACAGGTTTTCGCCGTCGGGTCGAAATCCAGCCGGCCGGAAAGCGTTCGGAACGTTCCCGTTACGCTCAGGATCACCGCGTGCGAATGCGTCTGCGCCAGCATGTTGCCTGCGGTCAGCTCCAGGGTCATCGGCTGGGCGGCGGCGGCAAAGGGCAACAGGGCCAGGATGAGTCCGGCTGCGATTCGCATTGTCGATTTCATGTTTTTCCCTCCGCGCTGGCGGCTAGGCACTGGGCCCCAAATTAGCGGGAAAATGATGCCCCGCAAGCGCGCCGGACCTTTGGCCATGGTCCCGGCGACGCCACTTAAGAGCCATAGCGGTCGTTTGGGAGGGCGCGATGCCGAGCTGGCAGTCCTACGTGGTGAACCCTCTTCTGCGCTTCACCGTCAAACGCAAGCTGGCACGGATCACGACTCCGCTGGCGGCGCGCGCGGTCCTCGGCAACAACCCGCCGCCACCGCCGGCGGGCGCCAGTTTTACGCCCGGCACGCTCGGCGGCGTGGAGGGGGAATGGGTGCGGGCCGGCGCCGGCCATGAAGGCATGCTGCTTTACCTGCATGGCGGCGGTTATTTCTCCTGTTCGCCCGTCACGCACCGCGCCATCACCGCGGCTTTCGCCCTGCGCGGTTTTTGTGTCTTTGCGCCCCGTTACCGGCTGGCGCCGGAGCACCCGTTTCCCGCGGCGCTGGAGGATGCGCTGGCCGCCTGCCAGGCCCTGCTGACCCAGGCGCCAGGGCGCGTCGCCATCAGCGGCGATTCCGCGGGCGGGGGCCTCGCTTTGGCGGTGCTGCTCGCCGGCAAGGCGCGGAATCTGCGGTTGCCGGCCTGCGCCGCCTTGTTCTGCCCGTGGACCGATCTCGCCGCCACCGGCGCCTCGCTGACACGCAACGCCAGGCGCGAGAGCCTGCTCTACGGCCCGAAAGTGAAGGACGCCGCGGCGGTTTATCTGCAAGGGCAGGACCCGACCAACCCGCTGGCCTCGCCGCTCTACGGCGATTTCACCGGTCTGCCGCCGCTGCTCATTCAGGTCGGCAGGGCGGAAATCCTGCTGGACGATTCCACCCGTGTCGCCGCCCGCGCGGCGGCGGCGGGGGTGCCGGTCGAACTGACCATCTGGGACAATCTGCCGCATGTCTGGCACGTGGCGCAGCATTTCCTGCCCGAAGCACGGGCCGCATTGGATCAGGCTGCAAGTTTCGCCAAGTCCGCCCTTGCATCCGGGGCCGCCCGCGCGTAAAGCCTCGCTCTGTCTTTGGCTGCCGGTCGGATCGGCGGCCCGTTTTCTTTTGGAGCAGATAAGGTGAAAGCAGACATCCATCCGGACTATCACGAGATCAATATCATCATGACCGATGGTACGGAGTTCAAGACCCGTTCTTGCATGGGCAAGGAAGGTGAGACCCTGCGTCTGGACATCGATCCGAAATCCCACCCCGCCTGGACCGGCGTGCAGCGCATCGTCGACACCGGCGGCCAGGTCGCCAAGTTCAACAAGAAATTCGCCTCGATCGGCGTCCGCAAGCGCTAAGGCGCCGCGAACCAACGAAGCTGGCAGGAGCGCCCCTTTGGGCGCTCCTTTTGTTTGGGCAAGGAAAGATAGTAAGCGCTACTTTTTGTGAACAAAAAGTAGCAAAAAAACTTTGTTATGCTGGGCCATGGGCGTTGTCAGCGACACGGCCCATAACCCAGCATAAACAAAAGTTTTTGCGCCGCTTTTTTCAAAAAGCGGCCTCTTTCTTAATCTCGTGCCGCCAGCGCGGCGCGGTATTGTTTGATGTGCTGTTGCTGTTCCTGGAAATTATCGGCGAACACATGTCCGCCGGTGCCGGTGGCGACGAAGAACAGCGCCTGGCTTTGCGCCGGGTGCAGCACCGCCTGGATCGCCGCGATGCCGGGCGTGGAAATCGGCCCCGGCGGCAGGCCGGCATACATATAAGTATTATAAGGCGAAGGGTTGGCGAGGTCGGCGCGGGTGACCGGCTGGCCGCCGGAAACCCGGCCGGCGGTGGCGGCGAAGATCACCGTGGGGTCGGCTTGCAGCCGCATTCCCCGGGCCAGACGGTTCTCATACACCGCGGCGATTTCCGGCAGTTCGGCGGCCAGCGGGGTTTCCTGCTGCACGATCGAGGCCAGGGTCAAAGCCTGCTGGGGTGAGGTGAGGGGGATCGACGGGTCCCGCGCCGCCCAGGTGGTTTGCAAAGCCTGGCGCATCGCGGCCTCGGCCCGGAGCAGAATCGCCGGGCGGGGTGTGCCCCAGGTAAAATCGTAAGTTTGCGGCAGCACCGTGCCATCGGGCGGCGGCGCCACGTGGCCGCTCGCCTTCGGGGCGGCATTGAGGATCGCGGCCAGCTGCGCGCCGGTCAGCCCCTCGGGGAAGGTCACCTGATGTTCCACCGGGGCCGCGTGGCGCAGGATTTCGAGGATTTCGCGCAGGCTGGCGCGGGCGGGGAAGCGGAATTCGCCGGCATGGATCGGCCCGTCATGCCGCGTGGCCCAGGCGGCGGCGCGGAAGAGCAGGCCGTGGCGGATCGCCCCGGCGCGCCGCAGCACGGAGGCGGTGTCGGCGGCGGGGCCTTCGGGAATGACGATATCCTGCGCCTGGGGCAACGGGCCGGGGGCGTTGTAGGTCTCGTCGATTTCCATCCGCCCGAGCCGGGCGACGACGAGCAGCACCGCCAGGAGCAAGACAAGCCGGCCGCGACGCAAGCTTGCTAGGGTAAACGGCATTTGGCGGGACTCGCTGGAGTCCAGGTGAATGCCTGGAATTGCTGGCCCAACTTAAGGCTGGAGCCTTCATCGTCCATGATGAAGGCCCTAGACAGCCTTCTTGAACAGGATCGAGGCATTGGTGCCGCCGAAGCCGAAGCTGTTGGACAAGACGACGTTGATCTTGCGCTCCTGCGCGGTCAGCGCCACGCGGTCGATCACGCTGGCCCGGCTCGGCTCATGCAGGTTCAGGGTCGGCGGCGCGATGCCGTCGCGAATCGCCAGGATCGAGAAGATCGTCTCGATCGCCCCAGCCGCGCCGAGCAGATGCCCGGTGGCGGATTTGGTGGAGGACATGGCCAGACCCTTGGCCGAGTCGCCGAACCAGTTTTCCACGGCCTCGAGCTCCAGATCGTCGCCCATCGGCGTGGAGGTGCCGTGCGCGTTCACATATTGCACGTCGGCCGGGCTGAGGCCGCTATGCTTGAAGGCCGCCTTCATGGCGCGGAAGGCGCCGTCATGGTGTTCGGCCGGGGCGGTGATGTGGTGCGCGTCGCCGGACATACCGTAGCCGGCGATCTCGGCATAGATTTTCGCGCCGCGCTTCTTGGCGTGCTCGTATTCTTCCAGCACCACAACGCCCGAACCTTCGCCCATGACAAAACCGTCGCGGTCCTTGTCCCAGGGGCGCGAGGCTTCGGCCGGGCGGTCGTTGAAGGCGGTGGAAAGGGCGCGGGAGGCGCAGAATCCGGCAATGCCGAGCGGATTCACCGCGGCCTCGGCGCCGCCGGCGACCATCACATCGGCATCGCCGAAGGCGATCAGGCGGGCGGCGTCACCGATCGCGTGCACGCCGGTGGCGCAGGCGGTGACGGCGGAATGGTTGGGGCCTTTCAGCCCGTATTTGATGGAGACCTGGCCGGAGATCAGGTTGATCAGGGCCGAGGGGATGAAAAACGGCGACAGGCGGCGGGCGCGGCCCTCGTGCACGGTGATCGAGGCGTCGTAGATGGTCTGCAGACCGCCGATGCCCGAGCCGATCATCACGCCGGAGACGTATTTCTCTTCCTCGGTCTTCGGTTCCCAGCCGGAGTCTTGCATCGCCTGCGTCGCCGCGACGATGCCGTGATGGATGAAGCGATCCATCTTTTTGACTTCCTTGACCGGAATCCATTCCGACAGGTCGAGCTTGCCCTCGGCGGCGGGACCCGCGGGCACCTGGCCGGCAATTTTCGCCGTCAGCTCCGTGGTGTCGAAGGACTCAATGGCGCTGATCCCGGACTCTCCGTTGATCAGCCTCTTCCAGACATGTTCGACGCCAACCCCCAGCGGGCTGACGATTCCCATCCCTGTTACGACAACACGGCGCATGCGAACTCCTTGGACGGCTTCAGAAAGTCGAAAGATTACTCGGCTTTCTGCTTCTCGATGTACTCGATCGCGTCTTTGACGGTGGTGATCTTCTCGGCGGCGTCTTCGGGGATTTCCACGCCGAAGGCTTCTTCGAACGCCATCACCAGCTCGACGGTATCGAGGGAGTCGGCACCCAGATCATCGATGAAGGAGGCTTCAGGGGTCACCTTGCCTTCGTCGACGCCGAGATGCTCGACAACAATCTTCTTAACCTTGTCGGCGATTTCGCTCATTTAGTTTCACTTTCATGCGTCTGGTGTGGCGAATACCGGTGGCGCGCCAGGCATGCCATCGGCTTGTGTCGTTAATCTTTAACGTGGCGGCGCTTAGCATGGTTCATTGCGTCGCGCCAACTCGTTAAATCATGGCCATTCCGCCATTCACGTGCAGCGTGGCGCCGGTGACCCAGCCGGATTCTTCGGCGGCAAGATACACCACGGCGGCGGCGATGTCGGCAGGGGTGCCGAGTCGGCCGAGCGGAATTTTCGCGGCGAGGTCGCTTTTGTGCGCATCGCTCAGCACCTCGGTCATCGCCGTGGCGATGAAGCCCGGCGCGATCAGGTTCACGGTGATGCCGCGCGAGGCCACTTCCTGCGCCAGCGCCTTGGTCAGGCCGATCAGCCCGGCCTTTGCCGCGGCATAATTGGCCTGGCCCCCATTGCCGGTGCTGCCGACCACGGAGCCGATATTGATGATCCGTCCGGCGCGGCGGCGCAGCATGAATTTCAGCGCCGCGCGGCTGAGGCGGAAAGGGGCGGCGAGATCGACGTCGAGCACCTTCTCCCAGTCCGCATCGCTCATGCGCAGGGCCAGGCCATCCTTGGTCAGTCCGGCATTGTTGACGAGAATGTCGATCCTGCCCATCGCCGCCTCGGCCGCGGCGATCAGCTCGGAGGCGGCTTCCGCCTGGGAGAGATCGGCGGGCAGCACATGCACGCGGTCGCCCAACTCTGCGGCCAGGGCGTCCAGTGCCTCGCGCCGCGTGCCGGAGAGCGCCACCATGGCGCCCTGGCCATGCAAAGCGCGGGCGATTCCGGCGCCGATGCCGCCGGAGGCGCCGGTCACCAGCGCCGTCTTACCTGTCAGATCAAACATTACAGAACCTTCAGCAAAGCTTCGATGTCGGCCGGCGAACCGGCGGAATGGGTGGTCGCCTCCGGGGCGATGCGCCGCACCAGCCCGGCCAGCACCTTGCCGGTGCCGAGTTCGACGAAACGGGTGATGCCCATGTCGATGATCGCCTGCACGCTCTCGCGCCAGCGCACCGTGGCGGTGACCTGGTTCACCAGCAGGTCGCGAATCTCGGTCGGGTCGGTCGCCTTGGCGGCGCTGACATTGGCGATCAGCGGGACGATCGGCGTGCGCGGGGGGGTGTTGGCGAAGGCTTCCGCCATCGCGTCGGCGGCCGGCGCCATCAGCGCGCAGTGGAACGGGGCGGAAACCGGCAGCAGCAGCGCGCGCTTCACGCCCTGCGCCTTGGCGATCTCGATCGCCCGCTCGATCGCGCCTTTGTGGCCGGAAATCACCACCTGGCCGCCGCCATTATCGTTGGCGCAGCCGACGACCTCGCGGCCGTCGGGGCCCATTTCCGCTTCGGCGCAGATGTCCCGCGCCTGTTCCAGTTCCACGCCGAGCAGGGCGGCCATGGCGCCGTGGCCGGGCGGCACGGCGCGCTGCATGGCCTGGCCGCGCAGGCGGAGCAGCAGCGCGCTCTCGGCCACGGAGAAGGAATTCGCCGCGGCCAGGGCGCTGTATTCGCCGAGCGAATGCCCCGCCACCACCGCCGCCTTGTCCTTGAGCGCAATGCCGCCTTCCACCTGAAGGACCCTCAGCACGGCCAGCGAGGTCGCCATCAGTGCCGGCTGCGTGTTTTCCGTGAGGGTCAACTCCTCGAGCGGCCCTTCGAACATCAGCTTGGAAAGCTTCTGCTTGAGAACCTCGTCGACTTCCTCGAACACTTCGCGCGCCGCGCCGAAGGCTGCGGCCAGATCCCGGCCCATGCCCACGGCCTGGCTGCCTTGTCCCGGAAAAATAAAGGCGTGAACCGCCATGCATCGTCTCCTAAAGATCGCCGGGCCGAATGCTGCGCCGCGCCTGATCGCTAATCCAAGTCCGGCGCACCTAGCATGAGCCCGGCGTGAGTCAAAATTCGTGGCTAAATTAAGGCGAGAGCGGCCAGCGCCCGGCGCATCTCCTCGGGGATTTCCGCGCCGCTCGTGCCGGTGGCGGCGGCAAGGTCCGCTGGGGCGTCGGCCGGTTCGAGATAGCGCCAGCCCTGGAACGCCTTCACGGCGCGGGCCTGCACACGGACCAGGGCCGGATCCAGCACCAGCCCGGCGCAGCGTGCGCCGTCATCCCAATGGTCTTCAATGATATCCAGAACGCGCTGGCGGGCCAGGACGACGCCGCCGATCACCCAGTAGATCGAGCCCCCCGCGCAGAGCTCTTGTGCCCGTTTCGGGCTGTTGCGGGTCCGGTGGCGCAACGGCGGATCGGCTTCGCGCCGTGCCGCCTGAAGCGCCGCGAGGTGCGCAACATCGCGCACCCCGACAGCAAGTTTGATCAGATGAACCAATCAGTCTCCCAAGAGTTAGTTCTTGGACTTGTCGACCAGCGCGTTCTTGGAGATCCAGGGCATCATGCCACGCAGCTTGGCGCCCACTTCCTCGATCGGGTGCGACGACATCGCCCGGCGCATCGCCTTGAAATTGGTCTGGTGGACCTTGTTTTCCAGCATCCAGTCGCGGGTGAAGCGGCCGAGCTGAATGTCCGCCAGGACCTTCTTCATCTCCGCCTTGGTCTCGGCCGTGACGACGCGCGGGCCGGTCACGTATTCACCATATTCGGCGGTGTTGCTGATCGAGTAGTTCATGTTGGCGATGCCGCCTTCATAGATCAGGTCGACGATCAGCTTCACTTCGTGCAGGCACTCGAAATAGGCCATTTCCGGCGCGTAGCCGGCTTCCACCAGCGTCTCGAAGCCGGCCTTGATCAGCTCGACCAGGCCGCCGCACAGCACCGCCTGCTCGCCGAACAGGTCGGTCTCGCACTCTTCCTTGAAGGTGGTCTCAATGATGCCGGCGCGCCCGCCGCCATTGGCGGAAGCGTAGGAGAGGGCGATGTCCAGCGCGTTGCCGGTCGCGTCCTGCGCCACGGCGACCAGGCTCGGCACGCCGCCGCCCTTCAGATACTCACCGCGCACGGTGTGGCCGGGGCCCTTCGGCGCGACCATGAACACGTCGATGTCGGCGCGCGGCTCGATCAGGTTGAAATGCACGTTCAGGCCGTGCGCGAAAGCCAGCGCCGCGCCCGGGCGCAGGTTGGGAGCCAGATGCTCACGGTACAGGTCGGCCTGGCCTTCATCCGGGGTAAGGACCATCACCACATCAGCCCATTTCGCGGCGGCGGCCGGGTCCATCACCTTCAGCCCCGCGCCCTCGGCCTTGGCGATCGCCGCCGAGCCCGGACGCAGTGCCACGACCAGCTCTTTCACGCCGCTATCTTTCAGGTTCAGCGCATGGGCATGGCCCTGGCTGCCATAGCCGACGATGGCGACCTTCTTGCTCTTGATCAGGTTCACGTCGGCGTCACGGTCGTAATAAACGCGCATAATGCTGCTGTCCTTGGTTTGGGTCGAAAACTGCCCCGTTGCCTATTCTCTTTTTCCGGTCCTGTCACGTCGGGGCGTATGCGAAAATGCACGTCGGATGGCTGTTATGCGCAATGTTATTGCGAAATGTTTTTGATTATTAGAATTAAAAGAAAGGAGCCGCTTTTTGAAAAAAGCGGCGCAAAAACTTTTTTGAAACGGGACCGGGGGCGGTGAAACCAACACGGGTTAAAATTTTAAATTGCGGCTTTTATTGTGTACGGGATTTCCGTACCATATTTTATGGCCGATCGGTTCGATCCCGTGAAAGACGCTGCCAACCAAGCCAAACATGGTTTGCCCTTGGCCTTCGGCGACGAGATTTTCAGAGACGAGAACCACCTGATTGTGCCGTCCATCCGCGAGCGGGATGGAGAGGAACGGTTCAAGGTCATCGGGCTGGTTGGTGAGAAGCTGTTCACGGGCATCTTCGTTTGGCGTGAAGACCTGCCGCGTTTTATGTCCGTAAGGAGGAGCAATGATGGCGAAGAGCGAGCGTATCGTTCTGCCGGCTGATCCGGCAGACGCTGAGGATTTTGACGTAACGGCTGCGGCGATGGATCGCGGGCAGCGGGCGCGGCTGATCCGGCAGACGCGGACCAAAATGGGTCTGTCCCAGCCGGAGTTTGCGGCACGCTTTCATGTGCCCGTGGGAACATTACGCGACTGGGAGCAGGCCCGGGCTACCGCGCCTGACTTTGCCATCGCCTATATCAAAGTGATCGCCCAGTTTCCCGAGATCGTGGCCAAAGCGGTGGCATGGTAGGCCTGCGGCGGCGAAACCAGCACGGCCCAGAATAACAAAGTTTTTTTGCTTCTTTTTGTTCACAAAAAGAAGCGCTTCCTCGCTTTAGCCGATCGTCTTCGTCCCGCGTGCGATTGCCGCCACGCCGGTGCGGGAGACTTCCGCCAGGCCCAGCGGCCGCATCAGTTCGAGGAACGCGTCGAGCTTGTCGGTGGCCCCGGTCAGCTCGAAAATGAAGCTTTCCGTGGAGGCGTCGATCACCCGGGCGCGGAATGCATCGGCCAGGCGCAGCGCTTCCTGCCGCGCCTCGCCGGCGCCGATCACCTTGATCAGCGCCAGTTCGCGGGCCAGATGCGGGCCTTCCATGGTCAGGTCCAGCACTTTGTAGACCGGCACCAGCCGGTACAACTGCGCCTTGATCTGCTCGATCACCATGTCCGTGCCCGTGGTCACGACCGTGATGCGGCTCTTGCTGAGGTCGCGTTCCACCGGCGCCACGGTCAGGCTGTCGATATTATAGCCGCGGCCGGAGAACAGCCCGATCACCCGCGCCAGCACGCCGGCCTCATTCTCCACCAGCACCGAGATGGTGGCGGAACGCATCGAAGTATCGGAGGACATCAGACCAGCACCATTCCTTCATCGGTGACGCTCTTGGCGGCCAGGCCGTTGGCGCTGTGCTCGGGGCCGAGCAGCATCTCGTTATGCGGCGCGCCCGAGGGGATCATCGGGAACACGTTTTCCTTTTCGTCGACGCAGATATCGGCGATCACCGGCCGGTCCACGGCGAGCATTTCGGCGATCACCCGGTCCAGGTCATCGGTGGTCTCGGCGCGTAGGCCGACGGCGTGGAAACTCTCGGCGAGCTTCACGAAATCGGGCAGGGCCTCCGAGTAGCTTTCGGAATAACGGCTGCCATGCAGCAATTCCTGCCACTGGCGCACCATGCCCATATAGCGGTTGTTGAGGATGAAAATCTTCACCGGCAGGCGGTACTGCGCCAGCGTGCCCATTTCCTGGATGTTCATCAGGATGCTGGCCTCGCCGGCAATGTCGATGACCAGCGCGTCGGGGTGCGCGACCTGCACGCCCATCGCCGCCGGCAGGCCGTAGCCCATGGTGCCGAGCCCGCCCGAGGTGAGCCAGTGATTGGGCTGGTCGAATTTGAAATGCTGCGCCGCCCACATCTGATGCTGGCCGACTTCGGTGCTGATAAAGGTCTCGCGTCCGCGGGTCGCCTTATAGAGCTGCGAAATGGCGTATTGCGGCTTGATGATGCTGCCTTTTTCCAGGCGCTGCGCGAAGCGCAACGAGTCCTTCGACCGCCAGCCCTCGATCTGCGCCCACCATTGCGCCAGCGCGGCGCGGTCTTGCGCATGCGTGTCGGCCTTCCAGGCGGCGATCAGCGCGCGCAGAATTTCCGCCGCGTCGCCGACGATCGGCACATCCACCATCACCGCCTTGTTGATGCTGGACGGGTCGATATCGGCGTGGATCTTCTTGGAATTGGGGCTGAACGCGTTCAGCCGCCCGGTCACGCGGTCATCGAACCGCGCGCCGATATTCAGCATCATGTCGCAATCATGCATCGCGAGGTTGGATTCGTAAGTGCCGTGCATGCCCAGCATGCCGAGGAACTGCTTGTCGTTGGCCGGATAGGCGCCGAGCCCCATCAGGGTGGAGGTGATCGGAAAGCCGGTGAGTTGCACGAAGTCCCGCAGCAGCCCGGAGGCTTCGGTGCCGGCATTGATGACGCCGCCGCCGGAATACACCACCGGCCGGGTGGCGCGCTTGAGCAGCGCCACCGCCTCGGCGATGCGCTGCGGGTCCGGCGCGGTGCGCGGCCGGTAGCTGCGATGCGGGGCAGAATTCGGCTCCTGGTATGGCGCCGGGTTGATGAGAATGTCCTTGGGCAGGTCGATCAGCACCGGGCCGGGGCGGCCGGTGCGGGCCACATGGAATGCCTCATGCACCACGCGGGCGAGGTCGCCCGAGCGCTTCACCAGATAATTATGCTTGGTTGCCTGGCGCGTGATGCCGGTGGTGTCGGCCTCCTGGAACGCGTCGTTGCCGATCAGATGCGTCGGCACCTGGCCGGTCAGGCAGACCAGAGGGATGCTGTCCATCAGCGCATCCACCAGCCCGGTCACCGCGTTGGTCGCGCCTGGGCCGGAGGTGACGAGCACCACGCCCACCTTGCCGGTGGAGCGGGCATAGCCCTCGGCGGCATGCACCGCCGCCTGCTCGTGCCGCACCAGGATGTGGCGGATTTCGTTCTGCTGGAAAATCGCGTCGTAGATCGGCAGGACCGCGCCGCCCGGATAGCCGAAAATAACCTCGACGCCCTGCGCCTTGAGGGCCCGCAACAGGGCCTCCGCGCCTGACTTCATCAGCTCGGTGGTGGTGGTGGTGCCGTCCATGACTATCTCGCGATGCTCAAACCCATGATCCCGCACTGCTACCCACTCTGGTCCGGCGGGTCAACTCTCATTGTTTATAAAATTATCAAACTCCGCGATATTTCTTTCCGAAAATTGCTTTAAACCCTCGATTCTAGATTGTATTATTTGCATGGCTGCGCTGTCGACCAGTTTCTGGTGGCGGAACCATGTCATTTGCCGCTTGGTGTACTGGTGGGTCGCGAGGATCGCGCGCGCGGCGGCATCCTCGCACGACATCTCCCCGCGCAGGAAGGCGGCGAGCTCCGGCACTCCATGCGCGCGCAGCAGCGGCAGGTCCGGGGGCAGGTTGCGCGCCAGCAGTGCGCGCACCTCCTCGACCGCCCCTTGCGCCAGCATGGCGGCGAATCTGTGCGCGATCGCCGCGCGCAAATCCTCGCGCGGCGGGTCCAGCAGGATCATGCGCATCCGCCAGCCGGTCAGCTTCTCGGTCGTCTCCACCTGCCAGCTCGCCAGGCCGCGCCCGGTGCCGAGCAGAACCTCGTACGCGCGGGCGACGCGCTGGCTGTCGCCCGGTTTCAGCCGCGCCGCCGTTGCCGCGTCGAGCCGGGCATGCACCGCTTCCGCGCCCTGTTCGGCCAGTAAACGTCTCGCCTCGGCCCGCGCCGCTTCCGGCACTTCCGGCACCGCGGCGATGCCGTTCACCAGCGCGGAAAAATACATGCCCGTGCCGCCGCACAAAATCGGCAGGGCGCAGGCCTCCATTTCCTTGAGCGCCGCTTCTCGCCACCAGGCGGCATTGGCCGGCTCCGTGGCGGCGCGCACCCCATAGAGACGATGCGGCGCGAGCGCTTCGTCCGCGGGTGAGGGGCGGGCGGTGACGATGCGCAGTTCCGCATAGCATTGCATGGCGTCGGCATTGATCACCGTGCCGCCCAGCCGTTGCGCCAGCGCCAGGGCCAAAGCCGATTTGCCGCTCGCGGTCGGCCCGGCAATGATCAACGCCGGGCGTTCGCTTGCCCTTGCCCCCCGCTCTGTCCTACCAGTCGCGCCCATGTCTTCCATTGTCATTCTGGTTGCCAACCGGCAAGCCGGGCCTCTTACCCAAGCCGAAGCCGAGCGCGCCCGCGATGCCAGCGCCGGCATGCATCTCAACTGGCTGAGCCCCGGCCAGGCCGTGGAATTCACCACCGCGCGGCCTTTGGAGCCGGCGGCGCTCAAACATGTTCTGACCCATCAGGCAGTGGACGTGTTCGTCACCAAATTCCGCGGCCGCCGCAAGGCGGTGCTGGTGGCGGACATGGACAGCACCATGGTGAAGGCCGAGACGCTGGACGAACTCGCCGCCTATGCCGGGCTCAAAGACCAGATCGCCGCGATCACCAGGCGCTCGATGAACGGCGAGCTCGATTTCGCCACGGCCCTGCGCGAGCGTGTGGCGATGCTGAAGGGGCTGGACCTCACGGCGCTGGAGCGCACCTGGAGCGCCATCGAATATTGCCCCGGCGCAAAAACCCTGATCGCCACCATGAAGCAGTTCGGCGCCACCACGGCCCTGGTCTCCGGCGGGTTCACCTTCTTTACCGCCCGGGTCGCCGCCGAGCTGGGCTTCGACCTGCATCGCGCGAACGTGCTGTTGGACAACGGCTCACAGCTGATCGGCGAGGTGGCTGAGCCGATTCTCGACCGCGACGCCAAGCTCGCCACGCTGAAGGAGCTGGCGGAGAAGCGCAGTGTGAAACTCGCCGCGACCTTGGCGGTGGGCGACGGCGCCAACGACCTTGCGATGCTGCGCGAGGCCGGGTTGGGTGTCGCCTATTACGCCAAACCGGTGGTGGCCGAGCAGGTGCAGAACCGAATCGAACATACAGACTTGACGTCCTTGCTCTTCGCACAAGGTTATCCGGCAAGTTCTTTCAAAGGATATGAGGCATGAAGACGCGGGCGGCGGTCGCGCGGGCACCTGGCAAGGTCCTGTCGCTGGAGACTGTGGACATCGAGGGGCCGAAGGCGGGCGAGGTGATGGTGGAAGTAAAAGCCGCCGGCATCTGCCATACGGATGAATACACGCTTTCCGGCGCTGACCCGGAAGGGCTGTTTCCGGCGATCCTTGGCCATGAGGGCGCCGGGATCGTCGTCGAGGTCGGGCCGGGCGTGACCAGCCTGAAAAAAGGCGACCACGTCATCCCGCTCTACACGCCGGAATGCCGCAACTGCAAATCCTGCCTGTCGCGCAAGACCAATCTTTGCACCGCGATCCGCACCACCCAGGGCAAGGGCGTCATGCCGGACGGCACCTCGCGTTTCTCCTGCGACGGCGCGCCGGTGATGCATTATATGGGCTGCTCGACCTTCGCGAATTTCACGGTGCTGCCCGAGATCGCGTTGGCCAAAGTGCGTGAGGACGCGCCGTTCGAGAAGATCTGCTATATCGGCTGCGGCGTCACCACCGGTATCGGCGCGGTGTTCAACACCGCGAAAGTGCAGCCGGGCGACAATGTGGTGGTGTTCGGCCTCGGCGGCATCGGCCTCAACGTGATCCAGGGCGCGCGCATCGCCGGCGCCAACATGATCATCGGCGTGGACCTGAATAACGGCCGCAAGGACATGGCGGAAAAATTCGGTATGACGCATTTCGTCAATCCGGCGGAAATCGGCGAGGATCTGGTGCCCTATCTCGTCAACCTCACCGATGGCGGCGCGGATTATTCCTTCGAATGCATCGGCAATGTCAAAGTCATGCGCCAGGCGCTGGAATGCACGCATCGCGGCTGGGGCACCTCGATCATCATCGGCGTCGCCGGCGCCGGGCAGGAAATTTCCACCCGCCCGTTCCAGCTCGTGACCGGGCGCAACTGGCGCGGCACCGCCTTCGGCGGCGCGCGCGGCCGCACCGATGTGCCGAAAATCGTCGACTGGTACATGGACGGCAAGATCAACATCGACGATCTCATCACCCATGTGATGCCCTTCGAAAAAATCAACGAAGGATTTGAACTGATGCGCAAAGGCGAAAGCATCCGCTCGGTCGTGACGTACTAAGAAAGAAGAAAAGAGCTTCTTTTTTGAAAAAAAGAAGCAAAAAACTTCTTTAAACTTTGGGCCCGCGCCGCTTCAGCGTCACGGGCCCAAATTCATGAAAGTTTTTGCGCCGCTTTTTTCAAAAAGCGGCTACTTTCTTAAGCCGGAACGACGTCCTGCACGGTACGTGAGAACTTCGCGATCGTTTCGGGCGAGAGGTTCAACGTCTGCTGCACCATCGCCGACGGCGTATGTGCCAACCAGTCCGTGAGCGAGATTTCCTCATACTTGTTGGTCTTGAAGATCTCCATGAAGACGAGGTCATCGGTGCCGGTATTCTCGACATAATGGCCGAAATTCTTAGGCACGTAGCCGACGTCGCCAGGATTGAAGTCAGCGGTGATGGCTTTCGGCCCGACATTGAACAAGGTCATCCGGCCGGTACCCTTGATGAAGTACTGCCATTCGTCGGCGGTTGGATGCCAGTGCATCTCGCGCATGCCGCCGGGCTTCACTGTCACCAAAGCTGACGCGACGGTGGTCGCCGCCTTGAAGTTGGTGCTGTCCTGGATCTGCACCATGCCGCTCTTGGTCTGCTTGTTCGGCTTCATCGAAGACAGGCGGAACACGAACGGGTTCGGCACCGGGCCGGCGCCCGGCATGATCTCGTTCACGTCATTGGCAAGCGGGCCCGGCACCTTGCCCTGGAAAATCCAGCGCTGTTGCAGCGGAATATTGGCGAAGGCCGATTCCGGCACGCCGAAATTCTTCGCCAGAACTTCCGGCGGGGTATGCGCGATCCATTCGGAGACCAGCAGCGTATTGTTTTCCGAGGAGGCGCCATTGTCGAAGGCGATGACGAATTCGCAGCCATCCGGCCCGAGACCCTGCAGTGAATGCGGCACGCCGGCGGGGAAGTACCAGAGATCGCCGGCCTTCACGTCATCGACGAAGGCGTGGCCGTTCTGGTCCACCGCGGTCACACGGCAGCTGCCATAGACCATCACCGCCCATTCGGCCTGCTGGTGCCAGTGCAGTTCGCGAATGCCGCCGGCGCCGAGGCGCATGTTCACGCCCGCGATATCTTTCGAGATCGGGAACATTTCGGTGTTCACCTGGCGTGCCCAACCGCCGCCCTGCACGCGCTTCGGCGCGAGGTTGAAGGACGACCAGAACGCCGGCAAGCCGCCGACATCGGTGGGCGGGGGATTGCCGAACGATGCAACCTGGGAGGCCATTACCGGGTCCTGCGGTCCGGGCTCGGCGAAAGCGCCAGGGGTGGAATTCATCTGGCCTTGCGGCGGCATGTCGGGATTGCCGAACACGCCGGCCGCATGCGCCGCCGCCGTCGCGGTCAGCGCGCCGCCCGCGGCGCCGGCCGCCAAAATCTTGCGTCTGGAAAATTGGGACATTTTTACCCTCGTGGATGATCAGGTCGTGTGAAGTGACCTGGCGGGCAAACTGCGCACGCGTCCGGGGGTTTTGCAATCAAACTGACATCAACTCACGGCCGGGAACGGCGCGCGCGGCATCGATGGGATTGATCAATTCATCAATAACGCAAATGACATTTTGGGAAATGCCAGCATCGATTGTGCAACATTTTGTTACATTTTGACGGCATATAGTTACTTATGAGATCAGTTTAATATGCATGCATAGAATATTCAATATATGGATTGAACATAATCGAAAAAAACAGAATCGCAAAAAAAACGGCGCCGGAAGCCGGCGCCGTGGAAAGAGGGGAGCTCGAAAAAACTCAGCCGCCGCCGTAACGGGTCAGCATCTCGCGCAACGGGTTGGCACCGGGATTGGCGCCCTGCATGTTGACGACGATCTGCCGCGCATCGAGCGGCGCGCCGTAATAATGCTGGTCGGTACCGGCATCGTCGGAGAGAATCGCGCCGGAGAGCGAGATGCCGCCATACAGCCCCTCGCTCTTCGAGAAGCTGACAATGTCGGCATCGAGCGCGGTGGACATCGCGCCGTTGACGCCGGCCCCCAGCGTCGCCACGGTGAGCCCGGCATCGGCGCCGATCTTGAACTGGCTGTTCAGCAGCGCGTTCAGCCCGCCCTCGGTCATCACCATCATCATCACTTGCGCGCTCTGGATGCCGATTTGCAGCCCGAAGCTGCCGCTGCCCATGGTGTAGAAGGCCGGGTCGGACCAGCCGCCATTGATGCCGCGCGCCACCATCACGCAACCGCCGCCTTCACCGCCGAACATGAAGCCGGCGCGGAAAATATTCGGGCACACCACCACCGCCTTGGCGTGGCGCAGAAATTGTGCCGCTTCATGGCCTTCGCTGCTGTCCATCATGCTTTCGACGGAGAGCGTCGCGCTGTCCACCAGATGCTGCGGCGGGTCGGCATAGGCCGCGAGCGGGGTGGCCAGGGTTGCGGCCGCGGTGGCGGCCAGCAGCAGGCGGTTCATGGCGAGGCTCCTTGCAGTTGCTTCACATTGTTGTGCGCCCCGGAATTTGCGGGCGCGTCGTTCGCGACGCAAGCCGGCGCGGCGAAATGTTCATTCACGGAAATCACCCGCCAACCGTTCTTGTGGTGCTCAAGCCGGGTGAGGGAAATGTTTTCGACCGACAGGCATAAGGCCTGGTGCGCGGAGAGGCCGAGCGCATGGGCGATGGCGGCGCGGATCGCCCCGCCATGGCTCACGATGATCGTATCACGCCCCTCGGCGCTGGCCAGCAGCCCCTCTAGCCCCGCGCCCACGCGCTGGATCATGTCGTCGAAACACTCGCCGCCGGGCGGCGTCTCGGTGGCATGGATCGGCCAGAACGGGTGCCGACCGCCGGCCGGGCGCGTGTCGAAATGCGCGATCGGCGTGCCTTGCAGCGCGCCGAAATTCTGTTCCACGAAGGCGGCGTCGAGCAGCGGCGTCTGCGCCGGATAGCCGGCGCGGACCAAAGCCGCAGCGGTCGCCTGCGTGCGCATCAGTGGGGTGCAGACCAGCCGCGCCGGGCGGGGCAGGCGGGTGGCCAGCGCCGCATAGGCAGGGGCATCCGCCGCCATGGTCGTATCGCAGACCGGTACGTCGTCGGTCCCGTACAGGCGCGTGAGGGAATCGGCGTGGACCCGGGCGTGACGGATCAACCAGAAGCGATGCAGCAAAGACTTACTCCCCAATGGATATGAGGGCGCCGCGGATGCGGGCGCGGCGGAATTCCCCGCCGAACACCGCGATCGCCGCGAGCATCCACACAATGTTGAGCGCGATCGCCACGGTCAGATCCGGCCAGTCCGTGGCGTGTTGGAACAAGGCCGACCGCATGCCGGCGAAAATATGCGCCGACGGCAGAGCCAGCGCCACCGGCTGCAGCCAGACCGGCAGGGCCGTGACCGGATAGAACACGCAGGCCAGCGGCGTGATGCCGAAGGCGATGGTCCAGGCCAAGGCCTCGGCGCCCGCTCCATAGCGGAACAGCAGCGCGACGATGGCCAACGCGATCCACCAGCCCATGAACATCAAATTGACAAAAAACAGAAATAAGACAGGCCCTAACAGCAGAATATTATAATGATATAGCAGGTAGGCGATGATTGTGGCAGGAAACAGGCCGATCAATGTCCGGATCAAGGACACCGCCAGCAGCGAGGCCACCATTTCCCCCGGGCGCAGAGGGCTGACGAAAATATGCCCGAGATTGCGCGACCAGATCTCCTCCAGAAAGGTGAAGGTCACCCCGAGCTGGCCGCGCAGCGTGATCTCCCACAGCAGCACGCCGGCGAGCAGCGCCCCCGCCACCGCCCCGGCGCCGGGCTGGACATGCATGAAATAGCTGGCGGTAAAGCCCCAGATCAGCATGTTCAGCGTCGGCCAATAAGCGATCTCCACCGTGCGCGGCCAGGAGCCGCGATAAATCGCCACATGCCGGTAGATCATGCCCCAGATACGGCGCAGCGAGGCTTTCATGCCGCGATCTCCGGGTTGCGCGCGATGTCGAGAAACACCTGTTCGAGATCCTCCCGCCCATAGCGGGCGATCAGCTCTTCCGGCGGGCCGCGATCGACGATTTTCCCGGCCTTCATCATCAGCACCGTGTCGCATAGCCGCTCGACCTCGGCCATGTTGTGCGACGCGAGGAGAATCGCCGCGTTCGCCTCGCGCCGGTAATCTTCCAGCACGGTGCGCACATAATCGCCGGTATCGGGGTCGAGGCTTGCAGTCGGCTCGTCCAGGAGCAAAAGCTCCGGCTTGTTCAGCAGCGCCTTGGCCAGCGCCACGCGGGTCTTCTGCCCGGACGACAACGCGCCGGCGGGGCGGTGCAGGAACTTGCCGAGATTGAATTGTTCCGTGAGCGCGCCGATGCGCGCCTCCAGCTTCGGCACATTGTAGAGATGCCCATAGACCCGCAGATTTTCCGCCACCGTCAGCCGCCCCGGCAAGGCGATGTAAGGCGAGGAGAAATTCATCCGCTCCAGGGCGGCGAAACGGTCGCGCGCCATGTCGTGGCCGAGCACAATGATGCGGCCGGCGGTCGGCACCAGCAGGCCGAGTAGCATGGAAATGGTCGTGGTCTTGCCCGCCCCGTTGCCGCCGAGCAGGCCGAGAATCCCGCCGCGCGGCAAGGTGAAGGAGATATCGTCCACCGCCAATGTGTGGGCGTAACGTTTGACGAGATGCTCGACGATGATGGCGTCCATGCAGGTGGGATAGGCCCTGGCAGGCGAAGTGGCAAAAAGGAAAGAACAGACAAGGAAAGGCAAGCGCTTCTTTTTGTGAACAAAAAGAAGCAAAAAAACTTTGTTTACTTTGGGCCATGGGCGTTGGCGCGGACACAGCCTCAGGCCCAGCATAAAAAAAGTTTTTGCGGCGCTTTTTTCAAAGCGCCTGCTTCCTTTCTTGGACCCATCGATTGCTCTAAGAGCGGGGCGATGGACTCCCTGGCCCTCTACATTCATTGGCCGTTCTGCCTCGCCAAATGCCCCTATTGCGATTTCAATTCGCATGTGCGGGAGCAAATTCCCCAGGCGCGCATGGTCGCCGCCTTGCGCCGCGAGCTGGCGTATGAGGCGGCGCGGATCGGGCCAAGGCGCCTGACCTCGATCTTTTTCGGCGGCGGCACGCCGAGCCTGCTCGACCCGGAGAATGTCGCCGCCTTGATCAGCGATGCGACGGGGTTTTTCGCGCCGGATGAGAACATCGAGATCACGCTGGAGGCGAACCCCACCAGCATCGAGGCCGGGCGCTTTGCCGGTTACCGGGCGGCGGGGGTCAACCGCGTGTCCATCGGCGTGCAGAGTTTCGACCCGGCGGCGCTGGCGTTTCTCGGCCGGGCGCATTCGGCGGCGCAGGCGGTCGCGGCCATCGAACTCGCGCGCGGCATTTTCCCGCGTCTGTCTTTCGACCTGATCTATGCGCGGCCGGGGCAGGAGGAGGCGGGCTGGCGTGCGGAATTGCGCCGGGCTCTGTCGCTCGCCGCCGACCATTTGTCGCTCTACCAGCTCACCATCGAGCCCGGCACCCGCTTTGCGGTGCAGCATGGACGGGGCGAATTCGCGCTGCCGGAGGAGGACCTGGCGGCGCGTTTATATGACGCCACGGCGGAAGAGGCGGCGTGCTTCGGCCTCGAACCGTACGAGATTTCCAACTACGCCAGGCCGGGCGGCGAGAGCCGGCACAATCTTAGCTATTGGCGCTATCAGGATTACGCCGGCATCGGCCCCGGCGCGCATGGCCGCCTTTCCTTGCGCGACGGGCTGGTCGCTACCGCGCGGCATCGCGGCCCGGAAGCCTGGGCCGATCTGGTGGAACGCGACGGCAGCGGCGCCCACCAGGAGCAGGTCGTCGCGCCGGAAGAGCGCGCCCGCGAGGCGCTGCTGATGGGGTTGCGCCTGGCCTCCGGCATATCTCTACACGATTTTGCCACCCGCACCGGCGTGGCGCTGGCGGACGCGGTCGAGCCGGGCATTTTGGCCGCCTGCATCGAAGAAGACTATCTGCGCCTGAC